>Ga0207661_10003794_pt1 | contig 10539 bp, 12 predicted proteins | sample KBSC713LmetaG_FD_184337 | JGI IMG/M metagenome (GOLD analysis project Ga0207661, IMG submission 184337) | Corn rhizosphere microbial communities from Kellogg Biological Station, Michigan, USA - KBS C7.1-3L metaG (SPAdes) (version 2) | ecosystem: Host-associated > Plants > Roots > Rhizosphere ... | reverse complement strand
GCGCCCTCAGCCGCTGTTCAGGGAGTTTGTCGGAGCAGCTCTCGAGCGCTCGCAGCAGAGAGCTCCTGAGCGGACAGCGGACAGCGGAGAGCGCACAGAGCAAGAAGTCCCGCAGGCGCGGTAACTGGCGCGTTAAGGGCGGTTACGCACCAGCGGTTCCGGGAAAAACGCGCCCCATGAGGCGAATTCCACGCAGCAAAGGCGCGCTTTCGGGCTTCCTGATCATTCTGCTCGGTATCTGGGCCGGCTTAGTGCCGTTCGTCGGGCCGTACTTCCATTACGCGATGCACTCGAATCAGCATTGGCAGTGGTTCGCTGACCGCTTCTGGCTCGAGGTGCTCCCGGCCATCGTGGCCGTTGTGGGTGGATTCATCCTGATGACCGGCAGCACGCGGGCCAGCTCGATGCTCGGCGGCCTGCTCGCGCTCGCCGCGGGCCTGTGGTTCATCGTCGGCGTGAACGTGAGCATCCTCTGGAATCACGGCGCGATCACGGTGGGACCGCCGATGGGCGCCCACAACATCACGCGCATGCTCGAGTGGATCGGTTTCTTCTACGGCGTGGGGGCGCTGATCACGATGTTCTCGTCGTACGCGCTCGGCTTCCTCGCTGCCCTGCCGATCGTCGATGAGCGAGTGGTGGGCAGGACGGCTGCCGCCGGCGCAGGCGCGGCCGCGGGCTACGCGGCCGGTCGCCACACCGGCAAGCGGGACCAGCGGGACCGCGACGAGACTCCCGCCACCAGCACCGCTCCGGCTGCCACTCGTGTGGAGCAGCCGGCCGACGGCACCGCTGCCGACACCACCGCCGCCCCGGCTCCGCGCAGGCGCAGCGGCCGCTTCTTCCGCCGCCGCCGCGCAACCACGCGTACCTGACCCGTCTCAGCCACGGCCGGACGCCCGTGCCCTGAACCCGAGTGGGGCACGGGCACCGGTCGTGCGCGCGCGCCGGTAAACCGGTAAACCTCTCCGCGTGAGCAGCGCCACAGTCCCACGTGCCACGCGCGAGGAGAAGGACCGCCTGCTCGAGGACTTCGTACGGCTCTGCGAGATCGAGAGCCCATCGCGCAGGGAGCGCCAGTGCGTGGACGCGATGGCGCGCGAGCTGCGCGGCCTCGGCCTCCACGTGGAAGAGGACTCAACCGGCACGGAGACCGGCTCCGACTCCGGCAACCTGCTTGCCCGGATGGAGGGCCCCGAGGACGCTCGCACGATCATGCTCTGCGCGCACCTCGACACCGTCCCGCTCGAGGGTCCGGTGGAGGTGGCGCGTGAGAACGGCAACCTCACCAACAAGCACCAGGCGATCCTCGGCGCCGACAACAAGGCCGCCGTGGCGGTGATCCTGGCCGTCGCGCGCAGGTTCGCCAGCGGCGGCTCGCCCGTCGGGATCGAGCTCGTGTTCACCACCTGTGAGGAGATAGGCCTCCGCGGCGCCAAGGCCTTCGACCGCGGAGTGCTCAGGTCCGAGTACGGCTTCGTGTTCGATCACGCCTCGCCCATTGGGGAGCTGATCGTGGCCTCGCCCACCTACTACCGGATCGGCGCGCGCTTCCGCGGCCACGCGGCGCACGCCGGCATCCGCCCCGAGGCGGGCCGCAACGCGGTCGCGGCCGCCGCCAATGCGATCTCGCGGCTCGAGCTCGGGCGGCTGGACCCGGAGACGACGGCCAACGTCGGCACGATCAAGGGAGGGACCGCCGCCAACGTGGTGGCCGAGCACTGCACGGTCGAGCTCGAGGCGCGCAGCATCGACCACGACCGCGCGTCGGGAATCGTGAGCCACATGGTCGACACGATCACCGAGGCCGCGAGCGACGCCGAGTGCGACGTGGAGACCACGGTGGAGGAGATGAACCGCGGCTACCGCATGGCGCGCAGCTCGCCGCCGGTGGCGGTCACCGCCGCGGCGCTCGAGGAACACGGCTTCGAGCCGTCCTACGTGAGCACCGGCGGCTGCAGCGACGCCAACATCTTCGTCGCGGCCGGGCTGCCCTGCCTCAACGTGGCCAACGGCACCGAGCGCAACCACCAGCCGGACGAGAGCGTGACCGTCGAGGCGCTCGAGACCATGCTCGACGTGACGCTCGGGATCGTGGCCCACAGCGCGTGAGCCCGCTGCTGCTGCGGCGCGGGACGGTCGCGGAGGTGGAGAGTGAGGGTCCCGCCGCGCGCCTGCGCGTGGACGTGGATGGCGAACTGCGCCCGGCGGTGGCGTACACCGCGCTCACCGGGCCGGTTGAGCCCGGCGATGACGTGGTGGTCAATTGCGCGGCGCTCGATCTAGGTCTCGGGAGCGGCGGCTTCGACGTCGTGCACGTGAACCTCACGCGCGGGCTCGCGCTCGAGGGCGAGCCGGGGGCTCACGTGATGAAGCTGAACTACACGTCGCTCCAGCACGCCGTGGTGCCGTTCGAACGCGAGGACGACACTCCGGCGACGGGACCGGTGGCGGTGATCGCGCTTCACGCGCAGCTCGCGCCCGTGGCCTGGGCGGCTTCGCGGGCCGGCCAGCGCCGGATCGGCTACGTGCAGACCGCCGGCGGTGCACTCCCCGGCGAGCTGTCGGACACCGTGCGGAAGCTGCGCGAGCGCAAGCTGATCGGTGGGCATGTGACAGCGGGTCCATCGTTCGGAGGTCAGCAGGAGGCGATCACGGTGGCGGGTGCGCTCGACGCCGGCTTCGGCGCTCACGGCTGGGACGCCGCGATCGTGGGCCCCGGCCCCGGCATCCTCGGGTCCGCCACGCGGCTGGGCCACGGGGGCCTTGCCGCGCTCGACAGCGCGCACGCCGCGCTCGCGCTCGGATGCAGGACGATCGTCGTGCCGCGCATGTCGAGCGGCGACCCCCGCGAGCGCCACCGGGGCCTCTCGCACCACACCGCAAGCGTGCTCGAGCTGCTGCTGAAGCCCGTGATCGTGGCGCTGCCGGAGGGCACGGAAGCGGACACAGGGCAGCATGAGGGTGCTCATTTCGCCGTCGACCTCCAGGGCTATGCTGGCTCCGGCCTGCCGGCGACCACGATGGGTCGCTCGCTGGATGAGGACGAGCTGTTCTTCAGTGCCGCCCTGGCCGGCGGGGAGGCTCTGGCAAAGGAGATCGATGGAGTTTGAGCGCATAGGCGCCGACGAGGTTTGGAGCGGCCGCATCGCCAACGTCCGCGTGGAGCGCTGGCGCCTGGACGGCGAGGAGGTCGAGCGCGAGGTGGTGGGCCACCCGGGCGCCGTGGCGATCCTGGCCCACGACGGCGAGCAGATCTACATGGTCCGCCAGCCGCGCGAGCCGGTCGGCGACCCGTCCCTGCTCGAGCTCCCCGCCGGCAAGCTCGACCACGAGGGCGAGGACGTGCTCACCACCGCCAAGCGCGAGCTCGCCGAGGAGATCGGGAAGGGCGCGCGCACCTGGCGGCACCTCACAACTTTCTGGTCATCGCCGGGTTTCTCCGACGAGGAAATCCACGTGTATCTGGCCACGGATCTCTACGACGAGCACGCGGAGGCTGAAGAGAACGAGCGGATCGAGATCGAGACCGTTCCGCTTTCTGAGCTCGACCGCACCATCCGCGACTGCAAGGACTCGAAGAGCCTTGTCGGCCTGCTGTGGCTGAAGGCGATGGGCGAGGCCGAGTGAAGAGGCTGCTCGCGGCCGTGATCGCGGCGATGGCGGTCGCGCCGGCGTCCGCGCTCGCCACGACGGTCATCAGCACAGGCGACTCCGGCGCCGGCAGCCTGCGCGACGCGGTTGCCGCCGGCGGCGCGATCGACTTCGCGCCCGGGCTTGGTCAGATCACGATCGGCAGCACGATCACCGCCAGCGCGCCGGTGCAGATCAGCGATCCGCAGGGCGACGTGAACGTGGCGGGGTCGGGTTCCTTCCCACTGCTCGAGTTCGCCACCGGGTCAGACGCATCGACGGTCGCCGGCGTGAACTTCGCGGGGCAGGTCAAGGTCGACGACGGCGTTACCGGGGTCAAGATCGAGCGCAGCCCGATCTTCAATGCCGCCACTCCGATCGCGCTCGGCAGCGGCTCGAACGGCAACATCGCCGCACCACAGAACCTCAGGGTCGGGCCGCGCCAGCCCGACGGCTCGCTGCCGGTGAGCGGCAACGTGGCGGGCGGCACGCGTGTGGACATCTACACGGGCGACCCGGCCGGCTCCACGCCCACCACGTTCCTCGGCAACACCACCGCCAGCGGCGGCGCGTTCTCGCTCGTGCCCAATCCGGAGCTCGCGCCGGGCGCGAAGGTGGCCGCCACCGTCACGGGCGCCGGCACCTCGGAGTACTCCGCCACTGCCACGGTGCCGAGCGACGTCACCTCGCCCACCATCAGGACCGCGTTCGCGTTCAGCACCAACGAGGTGATCGTGATCCCGAGCGAGCCGCTCGACGGCGCCTCGCTCAACCTCAGCGACTTCGGCCTCCAGATGGCCGGCGTGCCGCGCGCGATCACGCAGGGCGCCGTGGCGCCGGACGGCTCGCGCGTGTACCTGATCTCGTCGCAGCCGTGGAACCCGGGGGAGGCGGGCGGCGTCGCGCTGGCGGGAGCGGGGCGGGTCACCGACACCGCGGGCAACTGGAACACGAGCACGAGCCCGGTGACCGTGGGCGCCGCGCCGGGCGACTTCATCCCGCCGGTGGTGCAGAACCTCAAGCTCTCGCCCACCAAGATGTGCCTCACGAAGAGCAGGAAGTGCCGCCACATTGGCGTGACGATCAGCTTCATCACCAATGAGGTGGGCAAGGCTGTGGTGGTGATCAACCGGGCGAGCAACCGGCGCGCCGGCGAGTTCGTGAAGGCCGTCAAGAAGGCGGGCGTCGTGAAGATCAGGTGGCGCGGCACGATCCACGGTCGCAAGCTGCGCGCGGGCCGCTACGTGGTTGAGGTGTCGATGCGGGACAACGTCGGCAACCTCACGGACAGCCCGCCGTTCCAGGTCTTCCACATCATCCGGTCGCGCTGATCTGAGCGTGTCCTTGCAACGCCAAGGGATGCCGGCAGGTCGGACGAAACCAGTCTCGTGGCCATCGCCGCGCGACCCCCGCACACACAGCCGTTCGAGCATCTGATGCTGGACTTCCTCGCCTATCTCGAATTCGAGCGCGGGCTGTCACGCAACACGCTCGAGGCCTACCGCTCCGACCTGCTCCAGTTCGGTCGCTTCCTGGACGCGCGAGGAGCAAGCGCGGTGAGCGCCTCAAGTGCCGACGTGTCCGACTTCCTGGCCGGGCTGGCGCAGGGCAACGGCAAGCCGCCCGCCTCCACCGCCACGATCCACCGCAAGGCCGCCTGCCTGCGCTCCTTCTACCGCCACCTGAGGCGCGAGGGCGTGCGCGAGTCGGACCCCACCGCCGCGCTCACGGCGCCGCGCCGGGGCCGCAAGCTCCCGCACGTGCTCACCCGCGACGAGGTGAACCGCCTGCTGTCCCAGCCGCAGGGGTCCGAGCCCGCCGCACTCCGCGACCGCGCCCTGCTCGAGACGATGTACGCCTGCGGCCTGCGCGCCTCCGAGACGATCGGGCTCGAGCTGCGCGACATCGACCTCGAGGAGCAGGTCCTGCGCGCGCGCGGGAAGGGCTCGAAGGAGCGCATCGTGCCGATCGGCCGCAAGGCCGTGGAGGCGCTGCGCCTGTACCTCGAGCGCGGCCGTCCGCGGCTCGTGAACGGCCGTCCCGAGCCGCACGTGTTCGTGAACTTCCGCGGCGGCGCCCTCACGCGCCAGGGGCTCTACAAGATCGTCCGCCGCCACGCGCTCCGCGCCGGCCTGGCCGATCGCATGAGCCCGCACACGCTGCGCCACACGTTCGCCACCCACCTTCTGTCGGGCGGCTGCGACCTGCGCTCGGTTCAGGAGATGCTCGGCCACGCCGACGTCTCAACCACCCAGCTCTACACGCACCTCTCGAGCCAGCGGCTGAAGGACGTGTACTTCAAGGCGCATCCGCGGGCGGTCGCGAGCTAGCGCTGAATAAGCTCGGGTAGAGATGCCCGAGCTCCCCGAAGTAGAGACCATCCGGCGCCAGCTGGCGCCCGTCGTCGAGGGGCGCGTGCTGGAGGAGCTCGAGGTGCTCGACGCGCGCTGGTGTGAGCCGGCGCCGCCGCAGGAGGTGGCCGACGCCGTGCGCGGCCGCCGCATCGAAGCCCTCTCCCGGCGCGGCAAGTACCTGATCTGGGAGCTCGAGGACGAGGTCTACCTCGCCATGCACCTGCGCATGACCGGCAACCTGCTCGTGCTGCCCGCGGACGAGGACGTCGAAGGCCGCCCGCACCTGCGCGCGCGGCTCGTGCTCGACTCGGGCAGGCGCGTGCTGTTCGTGGACGTGCGCCGCTTCGGCACCGGGCTCGTGCTGCTCGGCCACGACGCGTTCGAGGACTACTTCTCGGCGCGGCTGGGCGTGGAGCCGCTCGGTCCGGACTTCACCGCCGAGGCGCTGCGCGCGCTGGCGCGCGGGCGCAAGGCGCCGGTCAAGGCGTTCCTGCTCTCCCAGGAGCGTGTGGCCGGGGTGGGGAACATCTACGCGGACGAGGCTCTCTTCCGCGCGAAGATCCACCCGCTCAGGCCGGTGGGCACTTTGAAGCGCGCCCAGATCGAGGCGCTCCGCGACGCCGTGGTGGAGTCGCTCAACGCGGGCATCGACGCAAAGGGCGCTTCGATCGACGACTTCCGCCACACCGACGGCGCGCAGGGCTCGTTCCAGGACCGCTTCCTGATCCACCTGCGCGAAGGGGAGCCGTGCGTGCGCTGCGGCCACACCGTGAAGAAGATGCGCGCCGCCGGCCGCGGCACCTACGTGTGCGAGCACTGCCAACCGCGCCCGCGCGTGCGCCGGGCGCCGCCGGTCGGCCATACTCGCTGAATGGACCTTCGCACTACGCAGCAACCGCTCAAGGACGCCTACCGGCTCGACCCCGAGAAGGCGCAGATAACGCTCACCGCCAAGGGCAGCCACTCAGACGATGGCCCGATCAGCTGCTCGATCGACATCGGCCGCATGATCTACGAGGCCCAGGCGCATCCAGGCGTGGGCGGCCCCGGCACGGGCGCCTGCTCGGGCGACCTCCTGCTCGGCGCGCTCGCCGCCTGCGCGCAGCTCACCTGCCAGATGGTGGCCACCGCCATGGACCTCGAGGTGAGCAGCATCGAGACGGTGGTGGAGGGCGACCTCGACCTGCGCGGCACGCTCGGCCTCGACCGCGAGGTGGGCGCCGGCTTCGGCGCCATCCGGGTCAGGTTCGAGGTGGACGCGCCAAACGCGAGCACCGAGGAGCTCGATGCACTGCACCGAAAGGCCGAGCGCTACTGCACCGTGTTCCAGACGCTTGCGAACAGGCCGGCCGAGCTGACCACCGAGATGGTCGCCCAGCCGGCCTGAGCCCTCGGGTACGAGGTCTTTAGGAGCGCACTTCCCGCGCGTTCTCGCGGGCGCTGTCCGCGAGCCCTTCGCCGTGTTCGCGACCGCTCTCCTTGGCCGTCTCCACGGCGCTCTGCGCGGCGTCCTGCGCCACCTGCTTGCCGCGCTCGAGAGCTTCCTGTCCGGTGTCGGCAGCCTGCTGCTTCACCTGGTCGGCCATCGGGCCGAGCTTCTCGTCCTCGACCTTGCTCGACGGGATGAGCATGCCGGCCACGAAGCCCACGGCCACGGCGCCGAGCGCGAGCCCGATCGGGTTCTCCTGGACCACGCCCACCGCCTGGCGGGCGCCGCCCTTCACGTCACCTGTGTCGGGCGTCGCGCCCGAGATCTTGTCGCGCAGGCGTCCGGTCCGCTCTTGGAGCGAGTCCTTGGCCCGCGAGCGTACGTCGGTCTTGTAGCCGATCGCCTCGACCGTGTCGCCCATCTGGTTGCGCGTCTCCTCTATGTCCCTGCGGATTGCCTCTGGGTCTTGGCCCATTGGACGTCCTCCTTAACTGTTTCAATGGTTTGCTCGGGTACGGGCGGCGTGGCTTCGTGCACCTTGTCCCGGCCGCGCAGCGCCAGGACGCCGGCCACCGCGGCCCACACGGCGGTCACGATCAGAGCGGCAAGCCAGTCGGCCACGGCGTGATCGAGGGCGAGGATCAGGCAGGCGGTGAGAGCGCCCAGGCTGAGCACAGCCGTGACTCCCGCTGCGCCGAACATCCCGGCGCCCTGGCCGGCCTTCTTGCCTTTCTCCGTCAGCTCGGCCTTGGCGAGCTCGAGCTCCTGGCGAACGAGCTGGGTGGTCTCGTTCGACAGTCGCTTGAGCAGATCGCCGATCGGCTCCTGCCGCAGGTCGTTGTTGAGGGGGTCGGATGTCATGACTAGCCGTTCCGCAAGGCGTAGCCCTGGGGCAGTGCGGGTCCGCCCAGGGCCTGCGCGCTCGGCCCGCCCTCCGTGGTCCTGCGGGCGGCAGCCTGGTAGCGGTTGCGGCTCGAGGCCTTGAGGAACCTGGACGCCACCAGGCCGACGGCAAACGCACCGGCTGCCACGGCCCACGGCTGGCGGCGGCCGAAGTCCTCGACGTCGCCGAGGATCCGGTCCGCGTTCGCCCGCTCGAGGTAGCCGCCCACCCGCTCGGCGCGATCGGCCATCTGCTCGGCGAGCTGAGCCGGCCGGTCCTTGCCCTGCTTTCGCAGCTCTTCGCCGACGCTGCGGGCGTCGCCGGCCGCCGCGCTCACCCTCTGACCGGCCTCGGTCGAGCGGCGATCAACCTCGTCGCGCACGCGGCCCTTGGCCTGGCCGCTCGCCTCCTGAACCCTTTCGCGAGCCTGGTCCTTCGCTTCCTGCATCTGCTCCATCGGGAGCCTCCTGATCCTTGGGATACGCCTGAGGGGTGTAACCCTGACCGGATCCAGTGACCCCAAACGGGGTATCGGGTTTTGACCCGATTAGTTGGCGTATTGGCACTAGATAAAAGCATTTGTAATCTATATAGTTCTCGAATGTGACTACCCGGACCACCGATGTGGCAGCGGAGCTTCCCCAGCACGCCGCGCGGCTCAGCCGGCTGCTTTACCGGCACTCCGCCGCTGACCTCTCACGTACAGAGGCGGGGGTGCTCAGCACGCTCTCGCGAGGGCGCCACAGGATCACTGAGCTGGCCGAGCTCGAAGGTCTCGCTCAACCAACGGTCACCGTCCTCGTCGGGAAGATGGAGGAGCGGGGCCTGGTGTCGCGCGGGAGAGATGCCTCGGACGGGCGTGTGGTGCTCGTGGACATCACCGACGAAGGTCGCGTAGCCCTTGAGCGACTACGCGCCGAGTACCGCGAGGTGCTGCACGACCGCATGACCTCGATGACTGACGATGAGGTCGCATCGCTGCGCGCGGCCACGGAAACGCTCGGGGCCCTGATCGAGGCGCTCCAGCAGGGGGAGTAAGCGCATGACTTCAGGCGAACAAACGGGCTCCGGCTTCTTCTCGCAGCCCAAGGCGGTGTGGGCGGTGGCCTTCGCCGCCGTGGTCTCGTTCATGGGACTCGGCCTGGTGGACCCGATCCTGCCCGCGATCGCCAAGGACCTGAAGGCGTCGCCGAGCGACGTCGAGCTGCTGTTCACGAGCTATTTCGCGATCACGGGACTGTCGATGCTCGTGACGAGCGCGGTGGCCAGCCGCATCGGCCCCAAGCGCACGATGCTCGTCGGCCTGGTCTTGATCGTCGCGTTCAGCGCGCTGGCCGGCGCATCCAACTCGATCGGCGCAATCGTCGGGTTGCGCGCCGGCTGGGGCCTGGGCAACGCGCTGTTCATCGCCACGTCGCTGTCGGTGATCGTCGGCTCGGCAAGCGGCGGGGTGGCCGGCGCCGTGATGATCTACGAGGCCGCGCTCGGGCTCGGCATCTCCGTCGGCCCGCTGCTGGGCGGCGAGCTCGGCGGCATCAGCTGGCGCGGCCCGTTCTTCGGCGTGGCCGTGCTGATGCTGATCGGCCTGGTGGCCACCGGCGTCTTCCTCGAGCGCACGCCCAAGCCCGCGCACCGCATCTCTGTCATGGATCCGCTGCGGGCGCTCAAGCATCGCGCCACGCGCGGCAGTGGCCTCACCGCGGTCTTCTACAACTTCGGCTTCTTCACGCTCCTCGCGTACACGCCGTTCCCACTCGGCCTCGGCGTCCACCAGCTCGGCTACGTGTTCGGCGGTTGGGGCGTGATGCTGGCGGTGTTCGCGGTGTTCGTGGCGCCGCGGGTCTCGCGCCGCTTCGGCGACATTCCCGGCCTTGGGTTCGCCCTCTGCGGCCTGGCCGTGATCCTCGCGCTGATGGGAGTGCTGCACGCCTCGCAGACCGCGCTGATCGTCTGTGTGATTGTCGCCGGCACCGTCCTGGGCCTCACCAACACGCTGATGACGCAGGTGGTGATGGAATCGGCGCCGGTCGAGCGCCCGATCGCCAGCGCCGCCTACAGCTTCGTGCGCTTCTGCGGTGGCGCGATCGCTCCGTTCGTGGCCGGCAAGCTGGGCGAGCACGTGAGCGTGCAAGCGCCGTTCTATCTGGGCGCGGGCATGACGGTGATCGCCGTCGGAGTGCTCTGGTTCTACCGGGACGCGCTCAGGCCGGTGGAGGCCACGAGGCCCGCCACCCGCCCCC
>Ga0207661_10003793_pt1 | contig 10539 bp, 1 predicted proteins | sample KBSC713LmetaG_FD_184337 | JGI IMG/M metagenome (GOLD analysis project Ga0207661, IMG submission 184337) | Corn rhizosphere microbial communities from Kellogg Biological Station, Michigan, USA - KBS C7.1-3L metaG (SPAdes) (version 2) | ecosystem: Host-associated > Plants > Roots > Rhizosphere ... | reverse complement strand
GGGCCGGGGTGTGCGGCCATGCGCCGCAGCAAAGTCTGCTCTTGTGCGGGTAGATGCTGGTAAGACAGGTGCAGCGCGAGCTCGATGGCGCTATCGAGCCGGTGGCGGCGATGCCGCTCGTCGAGCCGGTCGGCGTGGTCGGTGATCGTCCACCCCGACCGGGCGGCGATCTGGCCGGCGACCAGGCTGAGCGCCAGCGGCAGGTAGCCGCACCGCCGGGCGAGGCGCCGGTGCGCAGCCGGGTCCGGGCCGGTCGTCACCCGGGGCGCCGAGCGGATCAGCAGTTGTTCCGCCTCGTCGGCGGTGAACAGGCCGACGTCGAGGTGCAGGTCCGGGCACAGGCCGGCGAGCCGGCGGCGCGAGGTGACCAACGCCACCGCCCGGGCGCTCTGCGGCAGGAGCGGGCGCACCTGCTCCTCGGTGGCCGCGTTGTCCAGGATGACCAGCGCCCGGCGGTCGGCCAGCAACTGGCGGAAGGCAATCGTGCGGGCCGCCTGCCCGTGCGGGATCTCCTGGCCGGACAGGCCGAGCAGGCGCAGGAAGCCGTCCAGCACGGCGGTTGGCTCGGCCGGTGGCTGGGCCGGTTCGGGATGGAAGCCGCGCAGGTTGACGAAGAGCACCGTGTCGAAACCTCCGTCGGCGACCAGCCGATGTCCGGCGTGGATGGCCAGCTGGGTCTTGCCGATCCCGGCCATCCCGGCCAGCAGGCAGACCACCGGCCCCTCCGTCGCGACGGCCAGCCGGCACAGCCGGTCGACCTCGATTTCGCGGCCGGTGAACGTCGGAAGGTCGCCCGGCAGCGTGTCCAGGACGCGGACCTGGGCCGCGGCGGCGGTTTCGGCCAGGCAGACCCGCAGCGCCTGCTGCCAGTGGGCCAGGTAGCCCGCCTCGTCGTGCAGTGCCTCGACGACCGCGATCACCAGGTCGGCGTTGAGGCGGCGCCGCCCGGTCTTGAAGCAGTCCACGACGGTCCCCCGGCGCGCCAGTTCGCCGCCCGGGCGGCCGGAGGCCTGCCAGCGCTGGTTCACGCGCTGGGTGATCGTCTGGAACGAGGGATCACCGGCCCACAGTTTGAGCGCGCGAAGCGATCCGACCAGCTCGTCGAGGCAGCGAGCCAGCCCCGGATCGGGCGGCTCGGCCAGTCCGGGCATACGTCAATCGACCACCTTCATATCGATGAGTGCCGCACTCAGCGTACGGATTCGTTTGGATTTCGTCGTTGGCGATCAGTGCTGTGCTCGGATGCTGCCAATCGCCGAAATCGCGGGCGATCTCTTCATGGGCGGGATTGGTATGCGTACCTTCGGCGGGGGATTGATCGCATTTATCGCGATGAGCACGGTATTAACCGTATTGACCGCCGTACCGGCGGCCAACGCGGCCCCGACGGCGCCGGCGGCACCGGGGGTGCCGGCGCCGACGGCCGCCCCAGCGGCTCCCACCCGCCGGCCGCTGAGCGCCGCGGCGCTCGCCGCAGCGGATCGGCGGGCCGTGACGAGGGCGCGGGGCACCGGCCGGCCGGTCGAGGTGGTGGAGCGGGCCACCGAGTCCCAGAAATGGCTGGCCCAGCCGGACGGCACGCTGCGGTTCGAGGCGACCGCGGTGCCGACTCGGGTGCATCGCGCCGACGGCACGTGGGCCGACGAGGAGTTGGCGCTGCGGGTCGTGAACGGGCGGCTGCGTCCGGCTCTGTCGATCGCCGACGTGGCGTTCTCGACCGGCGGGACCGGGCCGTTCGCGACGATGTGGGTCGACGGCCAGCGGCTCGCACTCAGCTGGCCGTCGGCGCTGCCGGCGCCGTCCGTCTCCGGCGACTCGGCGACGTACCGCCAGGTATTGCCGGGGGTCGATCTGGTCGTGCGGGCAACCGAGGACGGGTTCTCGCACGTCCTCGTGGTGCAGAGCCGGGAAGCGGCGCAGAACCCGGCGTTGCGGTCGATCCGGCTGGGCCTCGCCGGCACCGACCTCACCAGCCGACAGTCGGTCGACGGCGACCTCCAGTTCGTGTCCCGTACCGGCAACGTGGCGGTATCGGGCAGCCAGGCGTTCATGTGGGACGCGGCGGCCGGTGCGAGCGCGGCCGCGCCCGGCGATCTGAGCCGCCGGTCGGTCGCGGGCAGCGCGATCGACGGTGCCGGGCTGGTGCTGACGCCCGACCTGTCGCTGCTCAACGCCGCCGACGTGCAGTATCCGGTGTTCATCGACCCGAGCTACGCCAAGGGCGAGAAGCGCTGGGCCTATGCCAACAGTGCCAACGAGAACAACAACAGTGAGGTCCGGGTCGGCAAGTCGCCGTCGAGCGGAGCGGTCTACCGGTCGTACTTCACGTTCGACGTGAGCGGCCTGGCCGGCAAGCGGATCTTCGCCGCCCAGTTCCACTCGACGATCATCCACTCGTGGAGTTGTGACAGCACGCCATTCAGCCTGTACCAGGTGGCCAGCGCCGGGTCCGGGCGGCTCGCCTGGTCGGGGCCCGCGCTGGGCACGAAGATGGGCGAGTTCTCCGGCCACGCGCACAAGCCCAGCACCGGGGCGGGCTGCTCGGACGATCCGCAGCCCGACAAGCCGTTCGAGATCGGCGGGAGCATGACGACCGCCATCCGCACCGCGGCCACCAACCGGGCCAGCGAGGTGGCGTTCGCGCTGACCGCGCTGAGCAACGGCAGCAACGAGTCGACCGACAACCGGTGGAAGAAGTTCAAGCTGGCGGACACCAAGGTCACCGTGGACTACAACTCGCCGCCATCCACGCCGAGCAGCCCCAGCACCGACGGACGCGGCTGCGCGACCGGGAGTGCACGGCCGGTGCTGTCCACGGCGACCCCGACGCTGCGGGCGGTGGTCAACGACCCGGACACCGAGACCGACCTGCAGGCCGCGTTCGAGTGGCAGCACTACAACAGCGCGACCGCAACCTGGTCGGCGCTGGGCAGCGGGCAGATGAACAACCTGCACAACGGTGGCACCGGCGCGGTGCAGATCAAGACCGGTCTGACGCAGGGTGAGATCTACCAGTGGCGGGTGCACACGATCGACCCGTGGAGCTACAGCGGCAGCACCGGGACCGACTCTTCGGGCTCGACCGGCTGGTGCGAGTTCACCGTCGACCTGGTCGGCCCCGCGGTCGCGCCGGGCGTCTCCTCGCCCGTCTACGGCAGTGACCTCAATCAGGTGTACGGCGCCGTGGGCAAGACCGCGCCGTTCACCTTCACCGCCTCCGGGGTCTCCGACGTGGTGGCTTACCGGTACGGCTGGGCCGATCCGCCCACCACCCAGGTGAGCGTGGCCGCCGGGGCGAGCGCGACCCTGAAGATCACGCCGCCGCCACCGGCGCCTGCCGATCCAACGTCCGGTGGACTGAGCCGGCTCTACGTCGTGAGCCTCGACGCGGCCGGCCACATCAGCCCGGCGATCGAGTACGCGTTCAACATCGGTTCGGCAACGCCGGAGACGGGCAACTGGAAGCTCGACGACGCGGGGTTCGCCGACAGCGCCGGTGGGCCGGCGGCGGTGCCGAGCGGTGGACCGGTGACCGGCGCGACCAGCCGGTTCCAGCCCGGTCCGGGCAAAGCCGCGCCGACCACGGTCACCTTCGACGGCGGCGACGACACCGCAGTCGTGAACGCGCCGGTGCTGGACACCACAAACAGCTTCACCGTGTCGGTGTGGGCGCGTAGCGACGGCGACACCGCCGACTACCGCAGCATCGTCAGCGCCCCGGCGGTCCACTCCAGCGCGTTCCTCCTGGGCCGGGCCAGCACGAACAAGTGGCGGTTCGCGATGCCGCAGACCGACACCGTCGGCCCGACCCACGTGAACACGTTCAGCACGTCGAGCATCCAGACCGGGGCGTGGACCAATCTGACCGCGGTCTACGACGCCGGGGCGAAGAAGGTGTACCTGTACGTCAACGGGGTTCTCGAGGGCTCGACCGCGCAGCCTTCGACGTTCGCCGCCACCCGGCTGCAACTCGCCGGTGACTTCTGGAACGACAGCCCCACCTTCGAGAACAAGTGGAAGGGCGGGCTCGGCGACCTGCGCGTCTGGAACCGGGTGCTGAGCCCGGGCGAGATCGCCCCGCTGGCCACCGACCTCGTCGGCCGGTGGACGCTCGACGGTGACGGCGCTGACTCGACGCCGTGGCAACGGACCGCGACGCCGACCAGCACCGCGTTCTACGTCGAGGACCACGACAGCTCGCCGGGATCGGCGCTGCAGGGCGACGGGGCCACCGTGTCGGCGGGAACGGCCGGCCCGGTCGTGCGCAGTGACCAGTCCTACACGGTAGCGGTCTGGGTCCGGCTGGACGGCAAGGCGGCCTACTCCGAGGTGCTCGCGCAGGGCGGCACCACCCGCGACGGGATCATGCTGCGGTACGACGTGGTGAACGACAAGTGGCAGTTCTTCGTCCCGGGCATCGACGGCACGGGTCCGACCTACTACTCGGCCCGCTCGACCGCCGCGGCCCAACTCGGCGTGTGGGTCCACCTCGTCGGGGTCTACGACGCCAGCGTCGGCACCTTCAAGATCTACGTCAACGGCCTGCCCAACGGCTCGATCGCGGGCCACATGTGGGCGTCGTTCGGCCAGTTCAACATCGGGCGCAACCAGTACGGCAGCGGGGACTTCTTCAACGGCGCGATCGACGACGTCCGCGCCTATGCCGGTGCCATGCCGGCTACTCAGGTCGCCGCTCTCTACGCCAGCTGAGGAGCCAGCCATGATCAAGAGGATCGGCGCCGCCGCCGCCGCGCTCGTGCTGCTTCCGCTGGTGGCGGCGGACATGACGAGAGCCGGCGGTCCGGCGCACCTGCGGGCCCAGCAGGACGCGGCGCTGCCCGGTGTCGCGGTGCGATACTCGGCACCGGCCGAGAAGACCACCGGAAAGCCCTACACCGCCAAGCCACCCGTCTGGCCGGCCGGCTCGGCGATCGTTGCGGTGCGCGGCGAATCGCGCCAGGCTGGATCGCTTCCGGTGTTCGTCCGGGCCGCCGGCGCGACCAGTGCCACGACGGTCAAGGTCGAGGTGCTGGACCGGGCCACGACACTGGCCGCCAAGGTGAACGGTCTGGTGGTCCAACTGAGCGGGACCCCGGGCAAGGTGCACCTGGACGTGCGCTACCGTGATTTCCAGGGTGGCTACAGCGGTGGCGGGGCGTCGGCGCTGGGTCTGGTCGAGTTGGCTGGCTGCGTTCCGGCCACGGCGGCGTGCCGGGTCGTGCCGCTGGCGTCGACCAATAACGTGCAGAACGGTGTGGTCGGAGCCGACGTGCCGGCCGGCGCCACCCTGGCGGTAGTGGAGGAGCCCAACGGGCCGGCCGGCGACTATACGGCGACCCCGTTGAAGGCCACGTCGACCTGGGAGGGCGGCAACGGCGGCGGGGACTTCACCTGGCAGTACCCGCTGCGGATGCCGCCCGGCCTGAACGGCCCGATGCCGGACCTGGCCGTTTCGTACTCGTCGGGCTCCGTCGACGGGGAGATGGCCGCCTCGAACAACCAGCCGTCGTGGCTGGGCGAGGGCTTCGACATCGCGGCCAGCGCGATCGAGCGCAAGTACGTGACGTGTAGCAAGGACATGGGCAACGGCGCGAACAACACCACCAAGACCGGTGACCTGTGCTGGAAGACCGACAACGCGGTGCTGCACCTCAACGGGCAGTCCACCGAACTGCTGAAGGGCAGCGACGGCAAGTGGCACGGCCGCGCCGAGGACGGCGCGCGGATCGAACTGCGCACCGGGGCGTCCAACGGCGACCACGACGGGCAGTGGTGGGTGGTCACGGAGACCAACGGGACGCAGTTCTGGTTCGGCCGCAACCAGCTGCCGGGCTGGGTGTCGGGCAAGCCGGTGACCAACTCGGTGTGGACGGTGCCGGTGTTCGGCAACCACCCGAACGAGCCGTGCTACAACAGCTCCTTCAGCGCCTCGGCCTGTGACCGGGCCTGGCGGTGGAATCTCGACTACGTCGTGGACCCGACGGGCAACACGATGTCCTACTGGTACCAGGTAGAGACGAACTCCTACGCGAAGACCGGTTCGACGACCACCCTCGCCTCATATGCCAGGGGTGGCTGGCTGGACCGGATCGACTACGGCACCCGGTCGGACACCGCCTACGGCACCGCGCCGATGCAGGTCGCCTTCGGGCCGGCCGACCGGTGCGTCACCTCGAGCTGCGCCACGCACAACGCGACGAACTGGCCGGACACGCCGTGGACGATGCAGTGCACGGCGACGCCCTGCTACACCGGCGGCCCGACGTTCTGGTCGACGAAGCGGCTCGCCACGGTGACGACGAAGGTCGCCGGGAAGCCGGTCGAGCAGTGGACGTTCAAGCACTCGTTCCCCGACCCCGGTGACACCACCCGCGCCGGGCTGTGGCTCGATGGGATCGGCCACGCCGGCCTGGCCGGCACCACCGACGGCACCCGTACCGCGGTCACCCTGCCTGATGTGCGCTTCCTCGGCGTACAGAAGCCGAATCGGGTGGACGCGACCGACTTCGCGCCGGCGATGAACTGGTGGCGCGTCGCCACCGTCGAGACCGAGGGCGGCGGCACGACCAACGTCACCTACTCCGACGCCGACTGCGTCGCGGGCTCCCGAGTGCCGGACAACAACGCGCTCTGGAACAACACATTGCGCTGCTTCCCCGTGTACTGGACGCCGGACGGCGCGAGCAGCCTGACCCTGGACTTCTTCCACAAGTACGTGGTGAAGACCGTCACCGAGCAGGACAACGCGCTGCCCTCCGAGGAGCGTTCGGTGCCGACCGTCACCAGCTACGAGTACCCGAACCCGCCGGCCTGGCGGTACACCGACGACGACGGGCTGGTTGACGACAAGACCAAGACCTGGTCGGTGTGGCGCGGCTACGACCTGGTCCGCACGATCACCGGGACCGGCAGCGACGCCATGAAATCCGAGACCACCTACTTCCGCGGCCTGGACGGCGACAAGTTCGGCACCGGCACCGCGACCCGCTCGGTCACCTTGCCGGCGACCGGTGGCGCGCCGGCCGTCGCCGACAGCGACTACTACGCCGGGCTGGTCCGCGAGCAACGCACCTACCAGGACCTGACCGGCGGCGAGATCACCGCAACGGTCAACGTGCCGTGGCACTCCGACCCACCCACCGCGACCCGCACGATCGACGGGGTCAAGGCCGAGGCCCGGTACGTCGCGGTCACCCAGGTGCGCAACCGGGTCCGGCTCGACGGCGGGCGCGGCTGGCGCACCACCACCGCGAACACCGTGTTCGACGGCTCCGGCATGGCGGTCCGCCAGGAAGACCTGGGCGACGACGCGGTCGCGGACGACCAGACGTGCACGATCACCGACTATGCCCGCAACACCACCGCCTGGATCATGGACGCGGTCACTCGCGAGCGGCACTTCGCCGTCGACTGCACCAGGGCGCAGGGCACCGGGCTGACCGAAGCCGACGTCATGGCCGACACGTACACCCTCTACGACGGGCAAGGCCGCGGCGCCGCACCGAGCAAGGGCCTGGTCACCGAGGCCGACGAACTCGTCGGCTATCCGTCGCGCTACATCCCAGCCTCGAAGACGACGTACGACAGCTACGGCCGCGACCTGACGACCACCGACGTGCGTGGCAACACCACCACCACGACATACACCCCGGCGAGCGGCGGACCGGTCACCGGCGTCAAAGAGGTGACGCAACAGGGCTGGGTGTCGAGCATGACCGTCGATCCGGCCTGGGGCCAGGAGAGCGTCGTGGTGGACCGGAACGGCAAGAGCACCCGGCAGACGTTCGACGCGCTCGGCCGGACCGTCGCCGTGTGGCTGCCGGACCGCCCATCCAGCGGCCTGGCCAGCGCCACGTTCGCCTACTTCGTGCGCAAGACCGGCAGTGTCACCGTCACGAACAAGCTCAAGAACACCGGCGACGGCTACATCAGCAGCGCGGCCTTCCTCGACGGGGCCGACCGCCTGCGGCAGACCCAGGCTATGGAGGGCACGACCCAGGGTGGCCGGATGGTCTCCGACACGTTCTACGACAGTGCCGGACGCCAGTACAAGCAGAACGGCCCCTACATTGTGGACGGCGGGCTCAGCACCGCCAACCCGGCGCTGGTCAAGCATCTCGACGATGCCCAGGTGCCGGCGCAGACGATCACCGCGTATGACAGCGCCGGTCGGGTGAAGACCTCGACGTTCCGGGTCAACGGTGTCGAGAAGTGGCACACCACCACGGGCTATGGCGGCGACCGGACCGACGTCACCCCGCCGCCCGGCAGCCAGCCCTCGTCGACCTACGTGGATGCGCAGGGCCGGACGGTCCGGCTGCGCCAGTTTCACTCGGTGCTCGGCGGCAGCGACGTCACCGACCTCACGTACAGGTACGACCGCAAGAATCACATGGTCGAGGAGGACGACAACACCGGCAACGCCTGGAAGTATGGCTTCGACTTCGCCGGGCACGCCACCAGCGCGACCGACCCGGACAGCGGCTCCACGGCTACGACCTACAACGACCTCGGCGACCTGCTCACCAGCACCAACGCCGAAGGCAAGGCGCTTGCCTACACCTACGACGCGCTCGGCCGCAAGACCAGTGTGCACTCGGGCAGCGCGACCGGGCTGCTGCTGGCCGACTGGACCTACGACACGACCACGGTCGGGATGACCACTCTCACCGTGCTGGGCCAGCAGTTGAAGTCGAGCAGCTACGTGAACGGCGCCGCCTACACCACCCGCATCGACGGGTTCACCGACACCTACAAGCCGACCGGCGAGACGATCACCATCCCGCCCAACGAGACCGGTATCGCCGGCAGCTACTCGTACACCTTCGCCTACACCGCGGCCGGGGGAGAGCTGTCCACGACCATGCCGGCCATCGGCGGGCTGCCCAAGGAGAAGCTCACCGTCGGGTACAACACGCTCGGTCAGTCCGACACGTTGAAGACCAACGTCTCGGCCACCGGCGACGACGTCTTCCTGGTCAACACCACGCAGTACACCCGCTATGGCGAGCTGGGCATGATCGGCCGTCGCACCGGCTCCGGGCCGTGGCTGGATACCGCCTACGACTACGAGCTGGGCACCCGCCGGCTGGCAGAGATCCACACGACGAGGCAGACCGCGCCGTCCGACGTGGCGGACGTTCACCTCGGCTACGACCCGGCCGGCAATATCCTCAGGGAGCAGGAGTCCGTCTCCGGCGACAATCAGTGCTTCGGCTACGACTTCGCCCAGCGGCTCACCGAAGCGTGGACCCCGGCGAGCGGGGATTGCGCCGCGACCAAGAGCCAGTCGGCACTGGGCGGGCCGGCACCTTACTGGAACTCCTATGCGTTCGACGCGGTCGGCAACCGCACCTCGTCGACCGAACGCACGGCGAGCGGCAGTGTTTCGCGCTCGTACACGTATCCGCCGGCCAAGGCGAACCAGCCGCACGCGCTGCAGTCGACGACGACCAGCGGGGCGGGCACGGCGACCTATACCTACGACAAGACCGGGAGCACGCTGACCCGGCCGGCCAACGGCACGAGCGGCGCCCTGCAGACCCTGACCTGGAACGCCGACGGAACGCTCTCCACCAGCACCGACGCGAACGGTCCGTCGAGCTACGTCTACGACTCGGCCGGCAACCGGCTGATCAAGCACGAGCCCTCGGGCACCACGCTGAGCCTGCCCGGGCAGGAACTGCGCTACGCAAACGGTCAGGCCACCGCGACCCGGTATGTCACCTATGCCGGCAAGACCGTGGCCGTTCGTACCACCGCGAACGGGCTGACCTGGCAGGTCGACGACCAGCAGGGCACCGGCACCATCGAGGTGAACGCCACCACGCAGGCCGTCACCCGGCGCTGGCTGACCCCGTTCGGGGCCGAACGAGGCGGCCCCGCCCCGTGGCTTACCGACAAGGTGCTCGTCAACGGCACCAAGGACAGCTCCGGCCTGGTGCACATCGGGGCCCGCGAGTACGACCAGACGATCGGCCGGTTCGTCAGCGTCGACCCGGTGATGGAGCACAACGATCCGCAGGCGCTGCAGGGCTACAACTACGCCGACGCCTCACCGGTCACGATGAGCGACCCGGACGGGAAGCGGCCGGCCCCGGAGCGCGACGGTCCGTCCTATGCGGACATCGGCAAGGCGATCGGGCACGCGATCAAGAACATCGTGCACGCGATCCAACACTACAAGCCGCCGAGGGTGTACCAGCACTACAGCGCCAAACCGACGCCGCCGTATCAGCACTACATCCCGCCGCGCAAGCCACGGGTATACGGCCCGTTCTTCCGGCCCGGCGTCAACCTGCCGATGGTGTCGATGCTCCCCGACGGATGGTGCCTTCGTTCATGCTTCATGGTGTATGCGGGGTTGGGAAAGGGCTGGAATCCGCGGGCGGTGTGCCGGTCGTTCAGCGCCGGATTCAGCTCACCGGCGGCCTGCGACGACGGGTTCGACGCGGCCGAGCGGCTCGCTTCCGGCAAGTCCTCGAAGGCGGTGATGGAGGCACGTGGCCCGGCCTTCTACAACGCGCAGGGCTTCGTACA
>Ga0207661_10003790_pt1 | contig 10542 bp, 8 predicted proteins | sample KBSC713LmetaG_FD_184337 | JGI IMG/M metagenome (GOLD analysis project Ga0207661, IMG submission 184337) | Corn rhizosphere microbial communities from Kellogg Biological Station, Michigan, USA - KBS C7.1-3L metaG (SPAdes) (version 2) | ecosystem: Host-associated > Plants > Roots > Rhizosphere ... | reverse complement strand
CGGCAGGCTTTCGCCCTTGTGGCTAAAGAACACCATCAAGTTGGGCACGCGGCGGTGGTCGATATTCGCATCAGGCTCGTGCCGCCCCCACTTTCTGGGATAGGCAACAGAATTGGCCGCCATATCCTCATGCACTTCCTTTTGCAGATCGATTCCCACAGCCCGGTAGGCGCGAATCACCTCGTCGGTGCAAACTCCAGTATCGGGCGGTACGTCGCCGCCGGGGTAAGGCAAACGAACATAAGCGGGATCATAGCGGACGACATGTTGAGTACGCTCAATTGCGGCAGAGGAAAGATTGCTCAGGAATTTACGTTGTTGAGCAGCATTTGGCCCTTGCGCCCACAGAAGGGCCGTGAGCACAAACCCTAAAGCACTTGATCGTCTGAGCCTGGACATGTGTCTGGGATTTCAGACACCAAAACCATTCCAGAGTTCCCGAATCTAGCTAAATAAGTCGCGCAACTGCCGATTATCGTGGGTTGTCCTGACTTTGCCAGATTCCAGTTTTGTGGCACCGGCATGCCGGTGAGTCCCGCCGGATTTGCAATTTCAAAAATGGTTGACCTGCGCAAATCAGTCCTATCCGCAGTAAGGTTTGTTTTCCGCAAAAGCATGCTCAGGCGACTTTCTCTCCTTCTTCCTTCGCGTCCGGATGGCCGCGCTCGGCTGCGGCATGCTCGATTTCGGAATTAATTTCGCCGCCGATCAGCAGCGCCAATCCTGAGATGAAGAGCCAATAAAGCAGGATGATGACCGCGCCGAGCGAGCCGTATGTCTTGCTGTAGCTGTTGAAGTAGTGCAGGTACACACGGAAAATCAATGAGACGCCAATCCACAAGATCACTCCAACAAGCGATCCTGGAGTGATCCACGTCCAATCCTGCTCCGTATCAGGTCCCCAGAAGTAGAGCAGGGCGAAGGACAGCACCACAAAAAAGAAAGCAAGCGGCCATTGCACAATGCGCCACGCCATTACCAGTGGAGCGCTCAGGCCGGTGTGATTGCCGACAAATTGGGCGATATCGCCGCCATACAGAATGATGATTAACGCAGTAATCGTCAGGGCGGAAAGAGCAATGGTGAGGGCGATGGCAAGCAGCCTCTGCTTCCAGAAAGGACGCGAATCGCTGACGTGGTAACAGCGGTTCAGTGCGTCCATGATAGAACTCACACCGCCCGAGCCGGACCACAAGGCCAGCACCAAGCCGATTGCCAGCTTCAATCCAGTGCTATTGTTGGTAATCTCTTTCAGCGTTTTCTGCAGCAGAGTGTAAGCATCAGGAGGCATGAACCTCCCTGCATAGCCCAGCAGTCCCGATTGCAGATCATGGCCCTGGGCAAGCAATCCCAGAATCGCCATAAGAAAGAAAACCATTGGCACCAGAGCTGACACAAAGTAAAAAGCCAGCGCCGCCGAGCGCGTGAGAACTTCATCTTCATTGAACTCGTTATAGACGCGCTTGAGCAGTTGGAGCGGCGTAAGACCGCCAAGCTTCCAGGGAGAGAGCCGTTCTTTCTTCTTTTCCGTATTTTCGTGGGCTTTCGCTTGAAATTTATAAAGATGCATGCGTCTTCCTCCCTCAGAGTGCAAACACGAGCCGTTCTGTATTTGGATGAAATGCAGGAAAGAAGGGAAACTGCTGGCCAGAGCTGCTGGATTATTTAATCACCCTGGGGAAGCGGACCAGATAAAAGAAAAAGCCAGATAACTTTGCGATGAATTCTCCCGTCATGCACAAGAGTTCATCGCATTGTCACCGTTCTTCTATCCCGTTCAGCTCCCATCAGGGTGAGAGAGAAAAGAATGAATTATCTATATGACGGCAAAAACACCGCACCGTTACCAAAAAGCATGGAAATAAAGTTGTAAAAAAAGTTTTACAACTTGGAACCTATTTTGATGGGGGACGTATTACTAACCAAGAGCTGCAAACATCGTCAAAACCGTTGCAGCACGAGAAAACGATTTTCTGGAGGATGTTATGGATGCGAAATGGAACAACATCGTAGACAACACCATGGTGCGGATTGGCATGGTAGTGGTGGGTTTTAGCGCATGGCTTGCGATTGGTTACGGTTTGCTGGCGTCGTAAAGTGCGGAGTTTATATCTATTAGCTCCGCCCCAGCTGTTTTTCATCCTGGCGGGGCGAAGCGGCAGATTTCAGACTCGGGCTACTTCCGCGTTGTTGACTGAACCGTAGCGTGTTTCAACGTACTCGTTCAGTATGTCAAAGAATTCGGCGACAATGTGGTTGCCCTTCAGCGTAGTCATCAGCCTTCCGTCAACAAACACCGGCGCTTTGGGCTCTTCAAAAGTTCCTGGCAATGAAATGCCGATATTGGCATGTTTGGATTCGCCAGGCCCGTTTACCACGCAACCCATCACAGCCACTTTCAGCTCTTCGACTCCAGGATACTTATCTTTCCAGATCGGCATACTGGTTCGAAGATAACCCTGAATCTGCTCGGCCATCTCCTGAAAGAAAGTGCTGGTGGTGCGTCCGCAGCCGGGGCAGGCCGTGACCTGCGGAGTGAAGCTGCGAATTCCCATGGATTGCAGGATCTGCTGGCCGACAAAAACTTCTTCCGCGCGGTTGCCGTTAGGAGCGGGTGTAAGCGAAACACGGATGGTATCGCCAATGCCTTCCTGTAACAGCACAGCCAGACCCGCTGCGCTGCCGACAATGCCTTTTGCGCCCATGCCGGCTTCGGTAAGCCCAAGATGGAGGGGGTAATCGCACTTTGCGGCGAGCATTCGATAAACGTCAATCAAATCCTGCACGCCGCTGACCTTGGCGCTGAGAACGATGTAGTTGTGCGGCAGCCCGAACTCTTCCGCCAACTCGGCTGAGCGCAGCGCGCTTTCGACCATCGCATCCATAGTGACGTCGCGGGCATCTTTCGGGTTCGCGCTGCGGGAGTTCTCGTCCATCATTCGGGTGAGCAGTTGCTGGTCCAGCGAACCCCAGTTCACGCCGATCCGCACTGGCTTGTCATTTTTGATGGCCACTTCAATCATGGCGCGGAAATTGTCATCATTCTTGCGGCCCACGCTCACATTGCCGGGATTGATGCGGTATTTGGCCAGCGCCTGAGCGCATTCAGGATATTTCGTCAGCAGGAGGTGCCCGTTATAGTGGAAGTCGCCGATGATAGGGACGTGTATGTTCTGCTTAGCAAGTTCCTCAAAAATCTTTGGGACAGCCTGGGCCGCGGCGTCATTGTTCACGGTCACGCGGACCATTTCCGATCCCGCCCGGGCCAACTGCGCCACCTGCTGGACCGTGGATTGCACGTCCGCCGTGTCAGTATTTGTCATCGACTGCACGACCACGGGCACATCGCCGCCCACGCGCACATTACCTATCTTTGCTGTAACGCTCTTCCTGCGCTGAATGATTGCCATTCTCTCTAGTTTACCCGATTCCGCCGGTCATTTCCCTCTAAAGTGGGTTACTGGAGGGCCTCTCCTCAGTGCTGGAGACCGCATTTTAGGCAAAGCGGTTAGAATCTCTCTTATGTCGCATGGTGTCTAATAACGGCAATGGTTTCTGTCCTTAAATCTAAGTGTCTGCGTTCGCTCCCAATTGTTCTTTTGCTGGCGACCGCTGTATACGGCCAGTCAAAGGCCCCAGCCGGCCCTTTGCCGCAAAGCTTTAGCGGCTGGCGCATCGACTCTAAAAGTGTGAAGGCTTCCAAAGATCCGGCGGCGGCTGACGCAACTGACGCCTCCATCCTGAAAGAATATGGCTTCACCGACCTGGAAAGCGCTACCTATAGCCGCAATGGCCGCAAAATGCAGATCAAAGCTGCCCGCTTTAGCGATGCCACCGGCGCTTTCGGGGCATTCACGTATTACGTCCAGCCGCAGATGCAAGTTGAGAAGATTGGTGAGCGGGGCGCTTCCAGCAACACACGGATCCTTTTCTTCAAGGGCAATATCCTGGTGGACGCGACAATCGAGCATCTGAGCGCCATGTCCGGCGCCGATCTCCGCTCACTTGCCGATGCGCTGCCCCGCCTCACGAGTGAAAACGGCAAACTACCCACGCTTCCCGCGAATCTTCCTTCACAGTCTCTTGAGCGCAACACCAGCCGCTATGTCATCGGGCCGGAAGCGCTGGCTCGCTTGGGCGTGCCAATTCCCGCTCAGCTCATCGACTTCAGTAAGAGCGCGGAAGTGGCGATTGGTAAATATCGGACCTCGCAGGGCGAGGCTTCAGTGACTCTGGTGGGCTATCCCACGCCGCAAATCGCCAGAGAGCGCATTGATGCCATGCAGGCCGCTTCTCTCACTGGCGGCCCGTTCTACTTCAAGCGCACTGGCCCGTATGTTGTCGCTGTGAATGGCAACATACCAGCCGATGAAGCGCAGTCTCTTCTTGCATCGGTCAATTACGACGCGGATGTGATGCCACTTCAGCCCACCAAACCCAGGCCGACGGAAGATCGCGCCGGTTTTATCTTCGCTTTGGTGATGTTGTGTGTGATTACCGTGCTGGCTGCGCTGGTGTTTGGCTTCGTTTTTGGCGGGATAAGGATCCTGGCCAACAAGATGTTCCCAAATCGGTTTTTCAGCCAGCCAGAGTCGGTGGAGATTATCCGTTTGGACCTTAGGCAGGGCGATAAGTAGCTGAAAAAGAGCTGCTTACGGAGAATGGAAGCCTCAGACTGACATTTTTTGTCATTCCAAGGGCCATGTTGATAAGATTGTTAAGTCATTGAAAACAAAGGCATCTATTCTCCAAAAATTCCTTGACACTGCCTTTCACTGCCCAATAAGATTTCGCCAGAAAGTTCTGATGGTCTTTTTCGAACTCCGTTGGAACTATTCTCCCTTGAAAGAGAAGGCCGTCCTGTTGCCGGACGGCCTTTTCGTTTTTTCTGTCGCGAGCAAGGCTCGCTCCACACCGCTTTACATTTCAGCCGTCGCTATGTGTATTTCTGCTCCTGAGACGAGCCGCTCGGCGCGTGGTCGGCCTCGCGGCGTGAATGATCGTGGACAAAATTTGTCGTCAAGCTGTGCTTCGCTCCACACCGCTTTTACATTTCAGCCGTCGCTATGCTCCTGATGCAAGCCGCTTGGCGTGTGGTCGGCCTCGCAGCGTAAATGATCGTGGACAAAATTTGTCGCTACGATATGCTCCGCTCACACCGCTATAAGCCTACTTTACTCTGGCCACCTGCAACTTCGTCTTCAGATCGTCGGCAATCTGCTTGCCGTGGAAGCGCCCATTCTCAATGAATATCTCGCTCGTTTTTGATCCTGACACAACGCATCCCGCCACATAGATGCCCGGCACATTGCTTTCAAATGTCTGCAGGTCGCACACCGGCTTCATTTCCGGTCGTGTCAATTCAATTCCCAGGCTCTCCAGAAATTCGTAATCGGGATGGTAGCCCGTAAGGGCAAACACAAAATCATTTTTCAGTACGCGCTCGCCGTCAGGAGTCTTCAGCCGCACCTCTTCCGGCTTGATCTCCAGTACGCAGCTGTTAAAGTAGGCCGTGACTTCGCCATTCTTGATCCGGTTTTCAATGTCCGGCTTGATCCAGTACTTTACGTTGCGGTGAATGTCCGGTCCGCGATGCACCATCGTCACGCGCGACCCGCGCCGCCATAGCTCCAGCGCTGCAATCGACGCGGAATTCTTTGCTCCGATCACTAGTACGTCCATATCAAAATAGGGATGTGGATCTTTGTAGTAGTGCATCACCTTGGGCAGGTCCTCGCCGGGAATGCCCATGTAGTTCGGACGGTCGTAATATCCCGTCGCCACCACAATTTTTCGCGCCATGTATTCATGGTCGTTCCCATGCAGGTCCTGCGTCTCGACCCTGAATGCGCCGTCATAACCAGTTACGCCCGCTACACGCTGGTACTGGCGCACATCAAGCCGGTAATGTTGGGCCACGTTGCGGTAATACTCCAGGGCCTCTGAGCGATTCGGCTTCTGGTTGGCCGTGGTGAATGGGATATCGCCAATTTCCAGCAGCTCAGGTGTGGTAAAGAAAACCATGTTCGCCGGATAGTGAAACAGCGAATTCACCAGGCAGCCTTTATCCACCAGTGCGGAAGTAAACCCGGCGCGCTGCGCCTCAATGGCACAGGCCATGCCGGTGGGACCGGCGCCAATCACCAGCACATCAAAATAATCGCCTTTGTGTTCCATCAGAGTTTTATTTTACGGGATGGTTGTGAAAACCTACCACGGAGACACAGAGGCACAGAGAAAAGCAAAACTTACCACTGATCAACACTGATGAAACTGATCAGAAAAAATGCCAAAATCGCCCGAAATTCAAACCAAAACGCGGTGCGTCCGTCGCCCTGCTTAGTAGCGATTGGTTTTTTGATCTGCGTCATCCGCGTTCATCTGCGGCGAAAGCTTTTGATTTCTCCGCGCCTCCGCGTCTCCGTGGTGAGATTTGCTCTTCCTAATCAGTGGTTAGCCTTCCCAGGGCCTGCTCCACGTCGGCAATCAGGTCCTCAATCGCTTCCAGCCCTGTATAGAGACGCACCAGGCGACTGCCATATGCAGGGCGCTTGGGCGATTGCAGATCGTAGGTCATGGCCAGGCTGGTAACGCCGCCCCAGCTATAGCCGATTTTGAACAGCCGCAACGCGTCTATGAAGGCCAGCATTTGGTCTTTGCTGTATTGCGGCTTGAAAACCACGGAGAACAGTCCCGACGAGCCGGTAAAGTCGCGCTTCCACTGCTCGTGTCCGGGACAGGAAGGCAATGCAGGATGCAAAACGGTTTCAATTTCCGGGCGGCCACTGAGCCATTGCGCCAGCGCCAGCGCATTTTGCTCTACGGCCTTGAGCCGCACGGCCATGGTTGTGAGGCCGCGCAGGGCCAGGCTGCAATCATCGGGCGAAGAAGCGTAACCCAGCACTTGGTGCGTGTCACCCAGGCACTGATAGATTTCCCGCGCGGACATCTTGGCATTCCCGCTGCGGGAAGCGACTTGCGAATCCATCTGCTCCGGCCGCACCGTAACCGAACCAAGGAGCAGGTCACTGTGCCCGCCAACATACTTCGTCAGCGCCTGCATGGTCACATCCATGCCCACGGCAAATGCATCCAGATAAATCCCCGCTGCCCAGGTGTTATCCAGCACCGTAAGAGCGCCGTGCTCATGCGCAGCCTGCGCTATAGCGGGCAGGTCTTGCACTTCCATGGTGACGGACCCGGGACTCTCACACCAGACCAGCCGCGTGTTGGGATTGAACTCCGACCCGATCCCGGCGCCCGCGCCCGGTGGATAATAACTCACGTCAACGCCAAAGCGACGCAGCACGCCATTGGAAAACATTCGGTTAGGGCCATAAATACTTTCCGGCAACAGCACGTGGTCGCCTTTATTGAGGAGCGCCAAGTGAATCAGCGAAATGGCCGCCTGTCCGCCGGGAGTAATAAACGTGCGAAAACCTTTTTCCAGTTCGCAGATTTTGGCCGCCAGTTCCAGCGTGGTGGGCGTGCCGTAAAGCCCATAGGTGTAGCCGATCTCAAACTGGTTCCAGCGATCACTGGCCTCGGCCGCATGTTCAAACAATATGGTCGATCCGCGATAAACCGGCGTCACCAGAGCGCGAAAACCTTCAGGAACCTCAGAGTCGGAATGGATCAGTTTGGTCTTCCAGTCTTTCTTATTGGCCATGCTGAAGATTGTAAAGCCAAGCTGTTACGCATGACAGTGAGCAAGGACGCTAAGGCGCTAGCGCCAGTGCTGAAGACGTTAGCTAGAGATGCTCGGTCACACCCGGAACCTGCCAGCCGTCGTATTCGCCGTTGAATTGGTCAGCAAATAGGTCGAGTTCGGTCTGTAACGCGCCAAGATTTTCGATTGGACCGGGCTGTCGCGATTGCAACTGAACTTTTTCTACCTCAGCGTTCAGGCTGACCGACTCAATCGTCCATCCGCGTTCTTGCAGGCGCTGCGCTGCGCCGTCCGCGTCGGCCTGGTCAGGGAAAAAGAAATAATGGTCAAGCTGCGTGGCATTGTTGAGCGCTTCGTCCAGCTTCTCGTCCTCTGGGGAACGTTTTGGGCTTGGAGTGAGGAATGATCGGATGCCTTCAAACATAATTTTTTCAATCATACAACGGGCAGTTTGACGGGCAACTTTGGTTGTCGGGCACGTTGGCTATTCATCGCTGCAAGTTGGCCTTGCGGATTTTCAGAACGTCGGCGCGCCAAGTTATAATCACTAGTTTTGCGTCGTCTCACGATTGCATACGCATTCCGCACTCATAAAAGAGGACTCATGGCCCAGCAATTTCGCCAGGAAAAAGATTCAATCGGCATCAAGGAAATTCCCGCTGACGTTTATTACGGCGTACAGACGGCGCGTGCTGTGGAGAACTATCCCATCTCCGGCATGCGCGCCAATCCTACGCTGATTCGCGCCATCGGCATGGTGAAATATGCCGCTGCGCAGGCCAACAAGGAACTTGGTCTCGTCGACGAAAAGCGCGCTGACGCAATCATGCAGGCCGCCAAAGAGGTTGTTGATGGCAAGTGGGACGGATCGTTTGTTGTCGACGTGTTTCAGGCCGGTGCAGGCGTGAGCTTTCACATGAACTCCAATGAGGTCGTTGCCAACCGCGCCACAGAGCTCATGGGCGGCAAGCTGGGTGAATACACGGTCCATCCCAACGACCACGTGAATTACGGGCAGTCAACTAATGACGTATTTCCCACTTCCATGCGCGTGGCCACGCTGCTTGAGTTGGAAAAACTTTATCCGGTGCTCGGCGATTTAGCGGCGGCGCTTGAAGCCAAAGGCAAAGAATTTCATGGCATCATGAAATCCGGGCGCACGCATATGCAGGACGCAGTTCCGATCCGCCTGGGTCAGGAGTTCGCCGCCTACGGGATGGCGATCCGCAAGGCCATTGACGATATTCGCCATGCCGGCGAATCGCTGCGCGAACTGGGACTCGGCGGTTCCGCCGTTGGCACCGGCATCAATACTCATCCCGACTATCGCGTAAAAGCGGTGGCCAACCTGGCCAAAATTTCCGGCCAGAAACTCGCTCCGGCTGCCGACATGCGCTGGGCCATGCAGTCCAACGCGTGCATGGCGCAGGTTTCGTCGTCGCTGCGCAACCTTGCGCTTGAAGTGATTCGAATTTCCAACGATCTGCGCTTGATTTCCTCAGGACCCAACACCGGTTTTGCCGAAGTCAATCTGCCAGGACTTCAACCGGGCTCTTCCATCATGCCGGGCAAAATTAATCCGGTAATGCCGGAGTTGGCGGCGATGGTTTCATTTCAAGTCGTCGGCAATGACACGGCTGTGGCGATGGCCGTTCAAGGCGGCCAGCTTGAGTTGAACGTGATGATGCCGACGATGGCTTATAACGTACTGCAATCCATTTCCATCCTCACCAACATGCTGCGCGTCTTCACCGACAAATGCGTGAAAGGCCTCACGGCCAATGAAAAGCGCAATGCTTTCTACGCTCAGAGCACGGTCTCTTTGGCAACCGCTTTGAATCCATATATCGGCTATGCCAAGGCGGCAGAAATTGTGAAAGAGTCGGTCGCCACGGGCCGCTCGATTATCGATATTGCGCGTGATAAAAAACTGCTCACAGAAAAAGAGATTGAAGAAATTCTCGATCCAGTCAGCATGACCGAACCGCAGTATCCGAAAGAGGCGGCTAAAAGACGAGATGATATTACGGGAAAGAAATAGCTTCTCTCTGTAATCCCGACCCTGAGCGTTCTTTGCGAAGGGGAGGGAGCCCTATAGCAAACGCCGAAGCAAGAAAATCGCGGTCAGCGATCTTTGGACTGAAAATTATCCTATTCGGAACAGGGCATCCCTTGGGAATTTGGTATCTATAGGGTTCCCTCCCCTTCGCAAAGAGCGCTCAGAGTCGGGATTTCAGAAGACCTAGCATGCCCACCGCAGCAATGTCGCACCAACTGTAAATCCCGCGCCTACTGCGGCAATGAGTACTAGATCGCCTTTCTTCAACCGCCCTTGTTGGCGCGCGCTTTCAAGTGCCAGAGGAATCGTTCCGGCGGTTGTGTTGCCGAACTCATCAATGTTGATAATGATGCGATCTTCTTTCAATCCCAGCCGGTCGGCGGCGGACATAATAATTCGCTTATTGGCTTGATGCGGAACAAACAGCGCCACGTCACTGCCTTTAAACCCATTGCGCGACAGCACTGTCTCAGAAGCCTCTGCCATCTTGCGAACAGCATATTTAAATACTGCCTGCCCGTCCTGATGTACGTAATGCATCTTCTTCTCCACGGTTTCATGCGTGGTTGGATTGCGGCTGCCTCCGCCGGGCATATATAGCGAGCACGCACCGGAGCCGTCTACTTCATGCGTGAAATCAATCACGTAGTTGTCGTCGGTCGCAGGTTCCAGCAGCACTGCACCTGCCCCGTCGCCAAAGATGATGCAGGTAGCGCGGTCCTGGTAATTGATGATGGAGCTCATTGTGTCAGCGCCAATTGCCAGCACCCGCTTGTGCGCGCCAGACTCAACAAATTTCACCGCAGTCTGCAGC
>Ga0207661_10003786_pt1 | contig 10550 bp, 8 predicted proteins | sample KBSC713LmetaG_FD_184337 | JGI IMG/M metagenome (GOLD analysis project Ga0207661, IMG submission 184337) | Corn rhizosphere microbial communities from Kellogg Biological Station, Michigan, USA - KBS C7.1-3L metaG (SPAdes) (version 2) | ecosystem: Host-associated > Plants > Roots > Rhizosphere ... | reverse complement strand
CAGCATCGTCGTGATCGCAGACGCCGCGACGGCCATGACTATGAGTCCGGCCCAGACCAGGCTCACGATGTCCGCCGGCCGGTTCTCGAGCACGAACGGCGGCGCCGCCGTGATCGGCCAGCGCGCACTCTTGGGCACCGGCTCGGGTCGTCCGCGAGCAGCTTGGGCAGCATGCCCAACGCGACATTCAGCCGGTCGGTGTCGATCTTCAAGGCCCGTCCACCTCAGGCATCGTGGAAGGCGGCGATGGCGGCCTCGAGTGTGGCGAACATGCGCGCATCGCCCACCTTCGCCGTGAGCCCGAAGCGGTCGAGTTCCACGCGAACATCGTCCCGAACCTCGGCGAGCGCGAACACGACGTTGCGGGCCTCGAGCTGATCGGCCAGCTCGACCAACGTCTTGCCGCCCGTGAAGTCGACGTCGTCGATCGCGTCGGCCTGCAGCACGAGCCACCGCGGCTTCTCCGGAACGTTGACGAGGCGGAGCACCTCCTCGGTGAGCCGGGCGGCGTTGGCGTAGAACAGGCCGACCCCGAACCGGTAGACGACCAGGCCAGGCTCCGTCACCGCACCCGGCTCCGGTGCCACCGTGGCCATCCCACCCGTCTCGTCGCGCGTGACGACCACGTCGTGCGGGTCATAGTGACGCCTCACGTGATCGAGCAGCGACAGCACGATGGCGAGGATGATCCCCTGCTCGACGCCTACGGCGACGACCACGACGGCCGTCACTGCGGCGATCGCGAACTCATCCTTTCGCAGTCGCCAGATCTCCTTCATGTTCGCGATGTCGATGAGCTTCACACCGATCACGAACACGACCGCGGCGAGCACGGCGTTTGGCATGTACTCAAGCGGCTTGGTCAGGAACAGCAGCACGATGGCCACGGTCACCGCCATGGTCAGCATCGCCATCTGCGTCTTGCTCTTCGCCTCGTCGGCCATTTCGGTCTTCGTCGGACTGCCGTTGACCACGAAGGTGCCGCTCACGCCGGCGGCCAGGTTCGCCATACTGAGGCCGACGAGGTCATTGTTCTCGACGAAGTGGTCCCGGTACTTGACCGCGTAGGCCCGCGAGGTGGCTGCGCTCTGGGCAAGGATCACGAGGAACATCGAGACCGACGTCCCCAGCAGCGGCACGACGTCGTCCCACCCGACCCCGCTGGGCAGGCCGAGCGACGGCAGCCCGCTGGGGATGGCGCCGAGCGTCGAAACGCCGTGGGACTCGAGGTCGAACGCCCAGCTGGCCACGATCGCCCCCACGACGGCGACGAGGCCGCCGGGGATCGCCTTGATCCACCTCTCGAACACGACCAGGGTTGCGATCACTCCGAGCGAGACGGCCAGTGTGGCGCCTGAGCTGTCGGGGATCTCCTTCAGGGTGTCCCAGGCCTTGATCAATGTCCCGCTCGCCGCGTCGGGAGAGACGTCCGGGCTGGGGACTCCCAGCATTCCCGCGAACTGGCCGAGCGCCACCTGAATTCCCACGCCGGTGAGGAAGCCGACAAGCACCGTCCGCGAGATGAAGTCCGCCAGGAACCCCAGCCTGGCAACCCTCGCGAAGAGCAGCAGCACGCCGGTGATCAGCGCCGCGAGGCTGGCATAGGCGAGCCACTGGTCTGTGCCCGGCTTCAGCCCGGAGACGGCCAGACCGGCGATGCCCGCATAGAGGATGGCGGCGGTGGCGGAGTCACCGCCCACCACGAGATGGCGCGACGAGCCGAAGATGGCGAAGGCGACGGCGGGCAGCAGGATCGTGTACAGGCCGGTGATCACCGGCGTACCGGCGATCTGCGTGTATCCCATCACCTCCGGGATCGCCAGCGCCGCCAGCGTGACCCCCGCCACAGCGTCCCTGGACAACCACGCCCGGTCATAGGGAAGGATCCCCTGGAACAGGGCGACGAACCGTTCCAACCCCCGCAGGGCGGGCGGCCGATGACGATGACGACTCACGCCCGGCGCGGTCCTACGGCCTGCACGAATCCCCGGCGCGGCCGGTCTTCACGATCGCAGCGATGGCGGACGCACACCACTCGGTTGGTCCGCCGCGTTTGCCGCCGATCTCGTCGCGACGGCCGGCGGGTCGGATTGGTGCTACCGGATCGCGGCGCGAGCACGGATCCCTGCCTGCGGAGGGCAATCAGACGCCCATCTCAGCTGGAATGCGGCCGGACGTCGCTGCCTCCCGCAGCGCCCAGTAGTCCGCATCGTTCTGGTCGGCGTACGCCTCGGCGAACGACGCCATGGCGCGGTCGAAGGCGCCGCCCTTGCCGAGATAGGCGGCGATCGCGATTCTGTCACCCGAGCGGGCGTGAGCTCGTGCAAGCGTCCAGCCGCAGATTCGGCCGTACGCGTCGAGTGCAGACGGGTTCATCAGCTCGACGTCCGCCGAGCCCTTCGCGTCCCAGAGTTGCCGGATGTAGAAGTCCTTCTTCTGCCCGTCGATCGTTTCGATTCGCTCCCAGCCGAGCATGATGTCGGGCGCCGCCTGCATCATCCGCTGTCCCTCGACGACGCGCTGTCCGTGCTGGACGTACGGGCTCTTTCCGAGGAAGGGCTCGAGCACCGAGGCCTGCGCTTCCTTGAACTGGAGGAACAGCGGGTCGTTGGTATCGCGGCCGACCAAGAGCAGAATCCACGTGCGGGCACCCACGCTGCCGACGCCGACGACCTTGCGTGCGGCATGCACGTACCGGTAGCTCTTGAGCAGGTTTCGCCGGTCGCGGGGCAGCGTCCGTCCGTACGTGCGAATCATGCGCCGCACGACGTCCTCGAGGTGATCCTGCTCGGCACCCGGCAGGACGTCCTCGATCGGCGTCACGAGGGGCGGGTTCCCGACGATCCGGGGCTCGCCATCAACCGTCCGACACAGCTTGGAAAGCGCTCGCATGCTGTCTTTCGTGCGCGCCTTGGCGACGTTGGTCTGCAAGCGCTTCATCCGCTTGCTCGACATTGCTGCTCCGAGCTGCTGCACCATGCCCGAGACGTCGAGTCGTGTGTACCAGACGTCGATGTTGCGCATCTCCGCGAAGCCCGCCATCGCTTTGCGGTACTCACGCACCGCCGCGATCACGACCGAACGCCGGACGTCCTCGTTGAAGCCGCGGTCGCGGCCGGCGACCGCGAAGCTCGCGGCCAGCCGCTTCACGTCCCACTCGAATGGACCGGCCAGCGTTTCGTCGAAGTCGTTGATGCTGAAGACGAGCCTCCGATCCGGGGCGGCAAAGATGCCGAAGTTGGACAGGTGCGCATCGCCGCAGAGTTGAGCGTGCAATCCCGTCCGTGGCCCGTCCGCGAGATCGGCCGCCATCAGGTAGGCACAGCCACGGAAGAAGGTGAACGGCGACACGAGCATGCGCCCGTACCGGATCGACGTGAGCTCAGGCAGACGCGTCTGTGCCTGCTCCTCGAGCAGATCGACCGGGTCTCGGCGTGCCGGCCCCGACTCCCAGGTCGCGTGCGCCGAGCGTGGCAGCTCGCCCCGCGCGGCCCTGCCGCGGGCGGCCCGCTCGGCAGGGGTGAAGTGGGGCGCTGCTGCTTTCGACCGGGAAGAACGTCCGTCCGTGGGTGCGCGCTCCTGGACGATGTGTGTCGGCGCCGCCTCAGAAGCCGTCGCAGGACCGGTGTCCAGATGTCGGACCTTCTCGTCCATGTTCGTCATCGCTCTGCTCCTTCCGCGCCCGCTGCGCGTTTGGGCGCCAGCCACTCTTCGTGGTGCCGAGGGCTTCAGCGTTTCGCAGCTGCTGGCGGCGACGTCCGTCATGGCCTGGACATGGCCCGCCCAGAGGGGATGGTGACCGCGCCAACCACCGACGGCATCGCCCTCAACGGATGAAACGCGTTCCCTGCCTCCGATTCGGCGGCCAACGGCCCAGGTCGGTCTGTGCCGCCCAATCTGCCGTCCGGTTTCACGACGGCGGAGGTGTTGCGGGGCACACCAGCCAGGCGTAGGTTGCGCCGACCGACACGAACGACATGCGAGGAGTCCTCAGGTGAGCAACGAACAGGCGGCACCCGAGACGAAGGGTGTGACGACGGAGGTACTCGAAACTGTTGACCTCGGCCCTGAGATCGAGGGCATGGGAGGACGCCAGCTTCGGATGCGCATGGTGACCATCGAGCCGGGAGGCGTCTTCGGCCCGATTCACGACCACAAGGACAGACCAGGCATCGTCTACATACTGCAAGGAACCATCACTGACCATCGAGATGGAGTCGCTACGAACTACGGCCCGGGAGTCGGCTGGCCCGAGGACAGGAACACCACACACTGGCTCGAGAACAGGGGAACGACGCCTGCGGTGGAGATCTCGGTCGACATCGTCTGGCAGGAGTAAGCTCAGGCCCGTCGGCCGCTGGCCTGCGCGGAGACGAGCCGGTCGAGCTTGTCGAAGGAATCACCCCACCCATCGCGGTGACCGTGCGCGTCGCTCCGCCGTCTTGAACAGTCCCCGGGGTGAAATCGACCTCGGACGGCGTACCGGCGGCCTCTCGCACACTGACTGACTCGCGACGGTGATCAAATAATCGGTTAGGTTCGAGGCCGACCGGGCAGACTGTGAGTGGGGCTCGTGTCGAGAAAGAGGCGATGTGAATGGCTCTTGTGGTTCTCGCCTTCTCGCGGTGTGCGTGGCTCGGGTTGGCGTATGCGGTGACAATCGCGCTGGCCGCCGGGTGTGGCAGCGACGACCAGGCGGTGTCGGTCCGACGGTCGCACTTCACCCTGCGCGAAATTACGCCTTGCCTGGGTGACGTGCCGCGCTTACAGCGCGGCAGCAACCCCCACGCCACCACGGATTACGTGGACAGCAGGACGCGGCGGTGGATCCAGCTGCCGATCCCGCTCCCCGAGGGGATCGGCTACGTCACGGTCACCATCTGGCGCGACCATCAGACGGCGGCCAACGCTGCCGGGGATCTGCCGGTAGTTGCCCCCGACGGCCGGTCGGCGGCCTATGCCAACGTGACGATCACGGTGATCCCGAAAGAGATCAAGCCGCGCTTCGAACGGCGAGTGATGGATTGTCTGGGGTGACGTTGCCGCGGCCCACCCGGCGCCGACCAGACGGATCGAACTCGGCTAACGGACAGCCTGTGCCCGGAGTGCCTCCAGGGCGACTGAAAGCTGTTCGAGTCGCTGCCGGAGCGTGCGTCCCGCCTCTGGCTCGAGCGGCGTCCCCTGTGGTGCCGAGCCGGCGACCGCGGCCGCCGACCGGAAGTCCGCGGTGGCGCTCAGAGTGCTCAGCACCGCCGTCGTCTGAGGGCCGTCGGACGACGCCTGAAGCGTTTGGAGCGACATCGACAGATCCCCCGCGTCGCCATCGAGCGCCGACCATCGCTCCGGCCGGTTCGCGCTGTTGGCTGCGATCAACTCGGCGACGGCACCGTCGTGCAACGCGCCTCCCTGAACGGTTGCCCGGTACGCCTGCTCTTGCCAACTCTTCTTGGCGGCTCCCCGGCGACTGAGCGCCACCGCGGCGATGGCGACCGCGGCGACCAGAAAAGCCACCCCAGCGAGAATCCAGCCCCATGGCGTACTGTCGGACGAGCTCTCCGCTGCTGCGGACACGGGCACAATGACGGTGGTCTTCTCGGTCCCGGCCGTGGTCGTCGTGGACGTTGTGGTGGTGGGCGGCGGTGCAGCGGCCGACGATGCAGGCGGCGGAGGGGTCGTCTCGGGCTGGGACGGCGGAGCCGAATCAGGCCGCGTCGGTAGTGATTCCGGCAAGGAGCTTGGCAGAGAGCCGGGGAGCGTTCCCGCGGACGATCCGACCGAGGTCGACAGGGAACCCCGAACCGACGACGGAAGATTCTGACCCTCAGCGCCGCACCCGGCGAGTGGAGCCAGCAGCGCCAGGGCGGCTCCTACAACCGCCCACGCGCGGAACGGAGTCGCAAATCGAGCTCGCTTGGCGCAGCGGGCTAGGCGATGCATACCCTGCCTCCTCCCTGTGGCGGGACGCCGGCGGCCGTCGCTCGGCGCGCACCCTGCGGGGACGATCCCGATGTTCCGCCTGGTGGGCATCGTCCGGGTTGGATGATTGGCTGCCCGGTCCACAGCCACCTCGTGGCATGCGCCCCAAGCGCAACCGACTGTCAGCCATTCTGCGCCGCGAGCGCGGATGACAGCCGGATGGCGCTCATCCCCTCAGGATGACGAAGGGCGGGCACGCCTGTGCTGACATCCCGTCGTCGGATCGGGCGTCTTGAAGCGTCCGCCGCGCAAGCTCAGGAGGATTGTGTGCCCCGAGACAACCGGTTCTCATCAGCCTGAGGAGCGGTCCCAGCACTGTACGGGAGGCGGATTCAGCAGCACCCGGAGAAGTCGGTGGTCGGCCCTTCGGGCCAGGTGGCGATCGGGGCGCTCGATGAGATTCACCAGATGCTCGATGGCTGCGCCGGGACAATCGTGACCAGCGTGGCGGCGGGGCTCGCGGAGGAGGCCAGGACACGACCATGACCGCCGTGACAGAACACGATCGTGCGGTGACTGACCCCACGGAGCTCTGGTACGCCCAACCGCCGACTCAGGTCGCGTCAACGTTCGGGGTCGACCCCGCGGTGGGGCTGTCGTCCTCGGAGGCGTCCGACAGAGCCGACCGATTTGGCCCGAACCGGTTCGCGGAGGCGGACCAGGAGCCGCGATGGCGGGCGTTCGAGCGCCAGTACCACGACCCGATGCAGATCGTCCTGCTGTGCGCCGGCATCGGCAGCTTCTACCCGGTGAAACAGCCTGGGACGGGCGTCGTGCTGATCGCGCTCACCGTGCTGAACGCGGTGCTCGGCATGTCCCAGGAAGGGAAGGCGGCCGAGGCCGTATCCGCGCTACAGAAGATGATGATCGTGAAGGCCCGGATCCGCAGGGACGGCGCGCTGATTCAGGTGCCTGCCCAGGAGCTGGTGCCGGGCGACGTCGTCCTCGTGGAGGCAGGCGATCTGGTACCTGCGGACGGAAGGCTGATCGGCTCCGCCACGCTCGAGGTCGATGAGTCGGCGCTCACCGGCGAGAGCCTCCCGGTGTCCAAGGGGGTGGACTCCGTTGCGGCGGGAAGCGACCTCGGCGACCGCACAAGCATGGTCTACATGAATACCAACGTAACTCGAGGCACGGGCGAGTTGATCGTCACCGACATCGGCGGCGCCACCGAGGTGGGACACATCTCCACCATGCTTCAGGGATCGACAGGCGAAGACACGCCGCTGACGCGGCAGCTGAATACGCTGACGAAGCAGATCCTTCTCATCGCCGGCGTCGCGGTGATCATGTCGGTGCTGATCAACCTGTCGCGGGGCCAGGAGTTCACGACCGTGTTCACGGCGGCGATCGCCTTCGCCATCGCAGCCATCCCCACCGGCCTGCCCGCGGTGGTTACCGCCATACTCTCCAAGGGCACGCAGACACTGGCCGGTGCGAACGCGATCGTGAAGCGCCTGCGCTCCGCGGAGACCCTCGGCTCCACATCGGCGATCAACTCCGACAAGACCGGGACGCTGACGCTGAATCAGATGACCGCCGTCGAAATGGCCCTGCCCGGACGTCGGTATGTGATCAGTGGCAACGGCTACTCCACCGAGGGGACGATCAAGCGGACGGCTGGCCAGGCGGACGTCGCGCTGGAGCCGTTCCTGCTACCGATGGCGCTGTGCGCCGACGCAGCCGTGACCGACGGCCAGATCATCGGCGACCCTACGGAGGGCGCGCTGGTGGTGCTCGCGGAAAAGGGCGGGCTCGACGCAGCCTCGACACGCGAGCGGTTCCCTCGGGTCGCCGAACTGCCGTTCGACGCAGCCTACAAGCTCATGGCGACGTTCCACGCCATGCCCGACGAGTCCGGCGCGGCGGTCATCCGCTGCTTCGTCAAGGGAGCTCCCGACCAGCTGCTCGCTCGTGGTGGATCGTTCCTGGACGAGAACCAGCGCGCTGCGCCGGCGGACGACCATTTCCGCGATCTGTACAACGCCGAAAACGAACGGCTCGGCCAGCAAGGATTGCGCGTGATGGCGACCGCCCGGCGGGACTTCGACCCGGCCGGGTTCGACCCTCACGGTGATCTGCTTGCGCAGATGCAGGATCTGACGCTGCTGACGCTGGTGGGGATCGTCGACCCGCCGCGGCCTGCGGCCAAGGCATCTATCGCAAGCGCGCATTCCGCCGGCATCCAGGTGCGCATGATCACCGGTGATCACGCTGTCACCGCGGAGGCGATCGCGGGCAAGCTGGGCATCAAGGGACGCGCCATCTCGGGGGCCGAGTTTGGCCAGATGACCGACGACGAGCTGCTCGCCGAGATCGATGACATCGGCGTCATCGCCCGGGTCACACCGGAGCACAAGGTCCGCCTTGTGGACATCCTCAAGCGGCGCGGGCACATAGTTGCCATGACAGGCGACGGCGTGAACGACGCACCGGCGCTGAAAAAGGCCGACATCGGCATTGCGATGGGCATCACGGGCACCGAGGTGTCGAAGGAAGCCGCCGCGATGATCCTGACCGACGACGACTTCGCCACCATCGTCAAGGCGGTCGGCCTCGGGCGCGGCCTGTACGACAACCTGCGCAAGTACATCCGCTACCAGATTGGCGCGCTGTGCGGCTTCGTCGCCACGTTCCTCGGCGCCAGCCTGCTGAACATCGTCGGCGGCATCCCGTTCCTGCCGCTACAGACGATCTGGGTCAACTTCACCACCCAGGTCGCACAGGCGATCGGGCTCGGGTACGGCAAGCCGGCCGATGGCCTGATGGAGCGCGAACCGCGTGCGACCGACGAGCCACTCCTCGACCGGTCGATGCTGATCTGGCTTGCGACGGTCGGCCTGGTGTTCGGCGCGACGACGCTCAGCGTGATCGCCTGGGCGGACAGCGCCCACGATGCCGACGTGGCCCGCACGATGGGCATGACCACTTTTGCGATTCTCGACCTGCTCTACGCGTTCACGGTCAAGAGCGAGCGAGAGTCGGTGTTCAGCCTCGACACGTTTGCCGACAAGACGTTCCGTTTCACGACCGCGATCGGCATCGCTGCGATCGTGCTCGCGCCGGAGCTCGGGATCCTCCAGCGAATCCTCGGCACCGTCAGCCTCACCCGGAACGAGTGGGCCATCTGCGTGATCGCCGGGGTCAGCATCATCGTGGTCTCGGAGGTGCAAAAGTTCATGCTCCGTCGTCGGGAAGCCCAATCCGCAGTTTCAGCCTCGGCTGCTGGGGTCGCCTGAGCCGGGACGTTACCCGGTGGCCGACCGCGTAACCCGGCCTCACTCGCTCTGCACAGAGGACAGCTCAGCGGCCGACTCGCGCACGGCGATGACGTTGAAAGCCGCGACCGGTCGCTGGAACCCCTTGAGCGTGAACTCGCCGACCGGCTCCGCTTCGACATCGTCTTCGACCTCCGCGTGCAGGCGCTGCGAGATCAGGATCTGGCCGGCGGTCGCCTCATCGGCCAGGCGCGACGCGAGATTCGTCACGGCGCCGATCGCCGCGTAGTCAGAGCGACCCTCGAAGCCGACCTCGCCGCAGGTCGCATAGCCGAGCGCTATGCCGGCACCGAAGTCGAGGTCGAAGCCGCGCTTCTGCCAGAGCGCCGTCAGCCCGCCCATCTCTTCCCTCAGCGCGCAGCCCAGGCGAACCGCTCGCATCCCTGGATCGGCCACCTCGATCGGATCGTTGAAGAAGAGCTGGACGCCGTCGCCCTCGATGAAGCCGACGGTCGCGTCGAACCGGCCGACCAGGCCGCCGATCGTGCCGTGGAACTCCGCCAGCACGCGCATCAGCTCCTCGGGCTCGACCATGTCGACGAAGTTCGTCCACCCACGCAGGTCGGCAAAGAACATCGCGACCTGCCGACGGTGGCTGCGCAGGATCGACTCGTCGCCCGAGGAGACGATCGCGTCCGCGAGCTGGGGCGAGAGGAAACGACGTAACCGCTGCAGCCGGGCGAGCTCCTCGAGCTGCGTCTGCACGCGATCTTCGAGCGTCCGGTTCAGGTCGAGCAGCTCAGCAGCCTGAGCCTTGATCGTGTCGTGGTAGCGCTTGATCCGGAGCAACGAACGGATGCGGGTGAGAAGCTCCTCGCGGTTGAACGGCTTTGGGAGGAAGTCGTCCGCCCCGGCCTCGATCGCCGTCGTCTTCTCGGATCCCTCGCTCGCCGTGAGCATGATCACCGGCAGGACCGCCGTCTCCTCCTGCTGGCGAAGCCGCCTGCAGACGGCGAGACCATCGGGCTGCGGCATCATCACGTCGAGCAGCACCAGGTCTGGCTTCGCCGACAGGGCCAGGTCGAGCGCAGTCTGGCCGTCCGTCGCCGAGACGACCTCGTATCCGTGAGCGGCCAGCACGGCCTCGAGCAGGCGCACATTCTCGGGAACATCGTCGACCACGAGGATCCTTGCAGCGTCGTCGCTCATTGCCTGCCTCCCTCGCAGTAGGTGTTCACGGTGGCGATGAACTCCGCGATGTCCACGGGCTTGGAGAGGTAGCCGTCGAACCCGGCGGCCAGGAAGCGCTCGCGGTCACCATCCATCGCCTGTGCGGTCAGCGCCAGTACCGGCAGG
>Ga0207661_10003774_pt1 | contig 10560 bp, 6 predicted proteins | sample KBSC713LmetaG_FD_184337 | JGI IMG/M metagenome (GOLD analysis project Ga0207661, IMG submission 184337) | Corn rhizosphere microbial communities from Kellogg Biological Station, Michigan, USA - KBS C7.1-3L metaG (SPAdes) (version 2) | ecosystem: Host-associated > Plants > Roots > Rhizosphere ... | reverse complement strand
CCGACCTCTTCCTCGACCCCGGGCAGGGCATCGTCTCGATGCGCGGCCGCACCGCCGAGTCGAATCGCTCGTACGTCGATCGCGAACCGCAGCGTTGGGGCAACATGCCGGTGACGGTGCTCGTCGACAGCATGTCGGCGAGTGCAGCGGAGATCGTGGCGGGTGCGTTGCAGGATCACGACCGCGCGCTGCTCGTCGGCCGCACGACGTACGGGAAGGGCAGCGCGCAGAACGTGTTTCCGCTCGGCGCAGAGGGCGCGGTGAAGCTCACGACGGCGCTGTGGTACACTCCGTCCGGACGCAGCATCGACAAGCGGCGCGCGGCCGAGGAGGACTCGATCAGCGGCGACAGCACGAAGGCGCGTCCGAAGTATCACACGGATGCGGGTCGCACCGTCCTCGGCGGCGGCGGCATCACGCCCGACGTCATTCTGCCGCAGGTCACCATCGCGACGAACGATTCCGTGTTCTCACGCGCGCTCGACAATCAGATCCCGAAGTTTCTCGACGCGCTGACGGAATACGCGTTGAGCCTCAAGGCCGCGGGCACGATCAAGCACCCGGACTTCGCCGTCACGCCCGAGATGCGAGCGGAGCTGTTCCGTCGGATGCGAGCGCACGGCATCACGGTGGATGAGAAGACGTACGATGCCGCCGGACCGCTCATCGATCGGCAGCTTGGCTATCTGATCGCGCGTTACGTGTTCGGCGAGCCGGCGGAGTTCGCACGCCGGCTGCACGACGATCCAGGTGTCGCCGCGGCGCTCAAGCTGGCGACCGGTGTCACGACGCCGCAGCAGTTGCTCCGGCGGGCCGGCTCGCACTGAGCCTTGCCCGCCGATGGCGCGCTACCTGTTCGCCTGATCGACGACCTTCGCGCCTTTCGGGATCTTGAACGTGAATGTCGCGCGGTCCACCGGCGCGTTCACCTGGACCGACGTGAGGTGCACGTGGCGGACGACGCCGCTCGCCTCGGTCGACTCGAATTCTCGAATTAGAGAATCGTCGTCATCGATCCAGACCGTCGCCTTCGTGAAGGTGGCGGACGTGCCGGGCTTGGGCGTGAGGGTGAACGCGTGCGTGGCGTGTCCGTCCACGGTCTTCGTGCCTACGGGCGCGATGGTGTACTTCGCTCGCGGCGCGTCGAGAAACTGGCCGGTCAGGTCGATCGGGACGGAGGCGCGGTCGGTCGCCGGCCGCTTGATGACCTGGCCAGGCGCGCTGCTCGGGAGATAGACCCAGAGGACCTGTCCGTCCGAGACGATCGCATCCGTCTGCGGCGCGCTGAAGCGAATCGACAGACGATTCGGGCGCTCCTGCGCGTACTCGCCGTGCGTCGTCGCCTTCGAGTCGACGAGCGGGTTCGACACGGTCTGCTCGAAGGTCCCGCGCACCGTGCGCACCTTGGCCCACGCCGCGACCGCGCGATCGACCGGCTCGGTTGCCTGCGCCTGCATGTGAGCGGAGGTCGCGCCGAGCGCGACGCCAACGGTTGCGGCTGCCAGAAGATGTCTCATGTCCTGATGCTACACACTCGCGGCGGCGACCGTTCCCGGCTGGGGCGCGATCGTACGGCCAATGGCGTTCGAGATCGCCCGCAGCTCGGTGACGAGACGAGCGAACTGGTCCGGGTACAGCGATTGTCCGCCGTCGGACAACGCGCGGTCCGGCGTGGGATGCACCTCAACGAGAATGCCATCCGCGCCCGCAGCGACGGCGGCACGGGCCATCGGAATTACTTTGTCGCGCAGGCCGGTACCATGGCTGGGATCGGCGATCATCGGCAGGTGCGACAGCCGCTGCACGAGCGGAATCGCGGTCAGGTCGAAGAGATTGCGCGTCATCGTGTCGAAGCTGCGAATGCCGCGCTCGCACAGGATGACCTGGTTGTTGCCTTCGGCGAGGATGTACTCGGCACTCATGAGCAGGTCTGTAATCGTCGCCGCCATGCCGCGCTTGAGCAGCACCGGCTTGCCGATGCGGCCGACGGCACGAAGCAATGAGTAGTTCTGCATGTTGCGCGCGCCGATCTGAATGCAGTCGGCCGCCTCGGCGACGAGGTGCGCGCCTTCCTCATCGAGCGCTTCGGTGACGATTGGCAGGCCGGTCTCACGTCGCGCGAGCGCGAGCAGCTCGAGTCCCTTCTTGCCGAGTCCCTGGAAGGAGTACGGCGAGCTGCGCGGCTTGAACGCGCCGCCCCGAAGTGCCGTCGCTCCCGCGTCGCGCACGGCGTGCGCGGCGGCGACGATCTGCTCCTCGGACTCGACGGAGCACGGCCCCGCGATGATGACGATGTCATGCCCACCGAACGAGACACCGGGCGCGATCGTGACGATCGTATTCTCCTCGCGCCATTCGCGTGAGACCTGCTTGTACGGCTTGCTCACGTGGATGACCTCCGCGACGCCGGCCAGGCCTTCGATGCGCGAGCTGTCGACGCGGCCGTCGTTGCCGACGAGACCCACGGTCGTGCGTGTTTCGCCGGGCATGGGGCGCGCCTGATAGCCCATCTCTTCGATGGTCTTCACCACGCGTTCGATCTGTTCGGCGGTCGCGTGGTTCTGCATGACAACCAGCATTACTCGTCCTCGATGTCGAAATGCCACCCGTCGTACGCGAGCGTGACCGGGCCCGCGTACCGCTCGGCGACCAACGCTCGAATGTCGACCTGTTCGACGGGTGGGTAGAAGTGAGTCAGCGCGAGCCGGCCGGGCGATGCCGCGGCGGCCAGCTCTCCGCATTGTTCCGGCGTGAGATGCTCGGGAATGCTCATGCTCGTTGGAAGCGAGCACTCGCACACGAGCAGGTCGCAGCCGCGCGACCACCCCGCCAGCTCAGCGGACGGGCCCGTGTCGCCCGTATAGACGATCCGCCGGCCGCCGCGCTCCATGGAATATGCCACACTCTCCGGCGTGTGTGGAACCGGATGACATCGAAACCGCACGCCGCCCGGCAGCTCGAGCGTGTCCTCCGGCACGATTTCCTGAATGTTGATCGGGAAGCCGGGTGTCGTGACCCATTCGCCGTACGCCGCAGCGAGGCGCTGAAGCAGGGCCGCCGTTCCCAGCGGCCCGATGATCTCGAGCGGCGCGCTCCGCGACGGCAGATCGCCGTACTTCCACGCGAAGATCAGCGACGGCAGATCGCCGTGGTGATCGATGTGGAAGTGCGTGAGCGCCACGTGCGTGATCCGCTGCCAGTCGACGCCGAATTCCGCCATGCGCCGCGTGATGCCGGTGCCGCAGTCGATGAGGAGATGCAGCGGTGCCGCGTCCAGCAGATAGCCGGCGCAGCTTCGCGTGCCGGGCAGCGAGATCGTGCCCGTGCCGAGTGTCGTGAATCGCACGCTACGGCCCCCGGTAGAGGACCTTCTTCGACGTCCGCACGCCAGCCCCCTCGAACACGGCGAGATACAGACCCGGTGGAACCATGCGGCCCGCGTCGTCGCGGCCGTCCCAGGCGAGCCGCTGGTCGCAGCCGGTCTGCTCGCCGAGGTTTTCGCGTCCGTACGACCCGACCGGCAGCAGGCCGCCGCCGATCGGGCCCGGCACGATGTGACGGACCTCGTGCAGGCGGATGTCGTAGATCGTGAGCGTCACGGGGGACGCACGTGCGAGATCGAACCAGAAGCAGGTGAACGACGACCGCGTGCCGCGCCCGAACGGATTTGGAAAATTCTGATAGAACAACGTGAACGTCGGCTGCTCGGCGGACGCGACGACGAACGTGCTGCTCGAGACGAGCGTGATCTGATCGGACGGGGGCCCGTTCTGCGCCCGCGCGTGCACCTGCCAGCGATACGACGTGTTCGACTCGAGCGAGTCCGTGAATACGAACGTCGTGTCGCTCAACCCGCCGCGCAGCAGGCGCGTCGCGCCCGTCGCGGTGTTGATGACCGACAGGTCATACACCCACAGGCCGGGCGGGAAGGTGATCGGCGGGCTGCTCCAGATGAAGCGCGGCGTGCGCGTGTTCACGATCGTCGGTGTTCCACCGAGCGGCGCGACGAGCCGGAGCCAGCTATGCACCGGATGCTGCTCCCTCGCTTCCGCGACCACCGTGCCCTGCACGTTCGTCAGGCGCGCGCGGAAATAGATGGTCGTTCGTTCGGGCATCAACGAGTCGAGCGCGAACGTGGCGGTGAGATCGCTCGAGGCATCGACGAAGAAGACCGTTCGAAACTGCGGGTCGACGGACAGCTCGATCGACACGCTGTACGGGCCAAGCTCGGGCGGCCCAGGCAATGCGGCCACCGTGATCTGCGGTGCCGGCGACACGCTGTCGGCGACGATCGCGGATACCGCGATCGTCACGCTCTGGGCGGCGGCCGGGCGGATGCCCACACCGAGCGCCGCCGCGACGGCCGCCATCAACGCCGCCGCGCGGCGCCCGACCCTCATACCGTCGTTGCGACCGTGCTGGCAGCCGTTTCCGCGACGCTCTCGTCCACCGGCGGCGCGCCGCGCATGCGCACGCTCACGAGCGACGACACTCCCGGCTCCTGCATCGTGACGCCGTACACCGAGTCCGCCGCTTCGGTCGTCGTCCGCGGGTTGTGCGTGATGACGATGAATTGCGTGCGGTTCTTGAATTGGGTCAACATGCGCACGAAGCGGCCGACGTTCGCGTCATCGAGCGGCGCGTCGACTTCGTCGAGGAGGCAGAACGGACTTGGCTTGGTGAGGAAGATGCCGAACAGCAGCGACAGCGCGACTAGCGCGCGCTCACCGCTCGATAACAGGTGAATGCGCTGCGTGCGTTTGCCGCGCGGCGACGCATGGATCTCGATGTCGCAGTCGAGCGGCGCATCGGGATTCTCGAGACGGAGATCGCACTCACCGCCCCCGAACAGCGACATGAAGATCTGACGGAAGTTCTCGCGCACCTGCGTGAACGTCGCCAGGAACAGCTCGCGCGCCGTGCTGTCGATCTCGCGAATGGCCTGCTGGAGCGCCTGCTTGGCCTCGGAGAGATCGGCCCGCTGCCCGGTGAGGAAATCCTGACGCTTCACTGTTTCCTCATGCTCCTCGATGGCGAGCACGTTCACCGGTCCGAGTCGCTCGAGCTCCTGGCGGATGGTCTCGGCCTCGGCGCGAAGGGCATCGTCCTCCATCTCGATCGGCTGCACTTCGGCGAGCATGTCATCGAGCGGACGCCGCCACTCGGCTTCGAGGCGCTCGCGAATCGCTGTTCGTCTGCCCCCGAGCTCCGTGTGTCGCAGCTCGGCGTGGTGCAGCTCGTCGCTGTGGCCCTGCGCCTGGCGCCGCGCGGTGTCGAGCGCGTGTTCGACGGACGACAGCTCCTCGTCGGCCGCGTGCACGCCTTCCTCCGCGTCGCGCAGACGGCCCTCGCCGTCGGCGAGCGTGGCTTCGCGCGTCTCGAGGTCGAGCTGCCAGGTGCCCATCTGCTCGGCGAGCGCCGCGTCGGCCTGTGAGAGATCTGTCAATTCCGCGCGCAAGGCCTCGAGGCGCGCCGTAGCCGAGTTTTCCTCCTCGGCGAGCCGCCGCTCTCGATCGTGCGAGACCTGGACGCGGGCCTGCGCTTGCGCCTCCTCGATCTGCGTGCTGGTCCGAGCCTCGCGCGCTTCCTCGTGCGCCCGTTCGGCGACCGTGAGCTCTTCGCGCGCGCGCGCGACCGTCTCCGCTCGCTCGGCCAGTGATTCGGACAGCGTGTCGTGCTCTTCGTCGAGCTGCGCGAGCTGCTCCGTGAGCTGATCGCGCCGCGTCGTCAGGCGATCGGCGAGTGCGTCGGCGTCGCGCACCTCGCGCTCGGCGCGCTGCCGGCGCCGCTCGAGCTCTCCCTGATGTTCCGCGGCGCGCCGTGCGTCGACTTGCGCACTCTCTAAATCGCCCGACGCCTCGATGACGTCGCGCTCCGACACCCGAACCGCGGCACGCAGCTCGTCGGATGCGGCCATCGCCGCCTGGCGAACCTTCTCGGTGGCGGTCAATTCCTCGCGCAGCGATGCGAGCTCCGCGCGACGGCGCAGCGGCCCGGGACCGCCGGTCGTTCCTGGCAGCCAGATCGCACCGCGTGCGTCGACGAATGCGGACCCGTCGTCGACCGGTGTCGCGTGCCCGAGGAGCGCACGAACCCAGGCGCGGCCTGGCCCCGATGCATCGACGCGATGCGAGAGCGCATCCGACGGAATCTCGCCGTTCTCTTCCGAGCGAACCGAATCGAGCGGCAGAAGCAGAAGCGGTCCCGGATTGGCGGTCGCGTGCCACGCGCGCACTGCTTCCGCAACTCCGCGGTCGCGAACGAGCACCGCATGAACCGTCGCGCCGAGGAATCGCTCGACGAGCAGTGCGGACGCCTGGTCGGCACTGATGAAATCCGAGAGCGGACCGAGGATCGCGCCGTCGCCGAACTGCTCGCGCTCGCGCAGCAGGCGAGCCGCCGCGGGCGCGAGTCCGACGCGTTCGCGCTCGAGCGCATCGAGCGCATTCACCTTGCCCTGAAGCGAGGTATGCACTTCATCCGCGCGGAACAGCTCCGCGCGCGCCGCGGCCTCGCGCTCCCGCGTCTCGCGGTCGATCGTCTTCGCTTCGTCGAGGCGTGCCGCAGCCTGCGCTGCGCGGGCGCGCGCTTCTTCGACGGCGACGGCCGCGCTCTCGAGCTCGCGGTCGATCGTCGCCAGGGCGTCGGCGAGCTGCGCGCGCTCGTGCTCGAGCTGCTCCAGCCGAGACGTTTGCTCGTCGCTCTCGCGGCGGGCGCGCTCGCGGTCGATGTCGACGCGCCGCGCGCGGTCCTGCTGCTCGCGCTGGCGCCGTTCGACCTCCTCGAGCGCGGCGCGCACCTGTGCGACCGCCTGGCGCGCCTCGTCTTCCTGGCGCTGACGCACGCTCAGGGTCTCGCGCGCGACGCGAAGCCGCTCTTCCTGTGCCGCGCGCTCCGACCTGGCCTGCTCGCGATCGTTCGCGATACGCTCGCCATACACCTGACCTTCTGTCGCTTCCATCTCCGCGCGCTGGCGCCGAGCGAGTGCGTTGCGCTGACGTTCTTCGGCAACGGCCATCTCGCCGCGCAACTGCTGCACCTGCTGGCGCTGTGAGGACACGAGACGCAGCAGCTCCGTGCGCTGGGCCTCCGCCGCCGCGCGCTTGCCATGGGCCGCATCGCGTGTCTGCTCGGCGTCGAGGACCGCTTGATCCGTGGACGGCGCATTCTCGCGCAATTCACGCACGCGTTCGTCGAGACGGCGGAGTTCGTCGTGCCACGCTTCCATCTCGCGCTTCGCCAGCGCGATCTCGAGCGTGAAGCGCCGCGACGTCAGCTCCGCGTGTCGCTCCGCGCGCTTGCGTTGGCGCGCGAGCGAGCGCACCTGGCTCTGGACTTCGGTGATGAGATCGTCGAGGCGCTGAAGGTCGACCGTCGTCTCCTCGAGGCGGCGCTCGGTGGTCCGGCGACGATCGCGATAGAGACCGACGCCCGCGGCCTCCTCGAACAGCTCGCGCCGGTCGTCCGGCCGGTCCGAGAGCAGCGCGTCGATCATCTTGCTCTCGATGACGACACCGGTGCCCGCGCCCAGGCCCGTGCCGCGCAGCAGATCGCCGATGTCGCGAAGCCGGCAGGGGGCGCGATTCAGAAAATACTCACTGTCCCCCGAGCGGGAGAGGCGGCGCGTGATGACGACTTCCTGAAACGCCACCGGGAGCGTGCCGTCCTCATTCGAGAAGTGCAATGACACTTCCGCGACGTTCACCGGGCGGCGCGCCGTCGACCCCTGAAAGATGACCTCTTCCATCTTCGCACCGCGCATGAGGCGCGCGCGCTGCTCGCCAAGCACCCAGCGGACGGCATCCGACACGTTCGATTTTCCGCAGCCGTTCGGCCCGACGATCGCGGTCACCCCAGGATTGAACGCCATCTCGGTGGAATCCGCGAACGATTTGAACCCCTGCATCTCGAGCTTGGTCAGCCGCACTAGAACGGTCTCCCTTTGCGATACACGAGCACCGGCGTGATGTTCGATGCCCGAAGCGTTTCAGCGTACATGGACGATTGTTCGACCGTCTGGAAGGCGCCCGCGAGCAACCACACCGTTCCATCGGCCTGCCGCAATGCATACACCGGCTGCGCGTGGTCCGCGTAGGTTGCCACCATTCCAGGCACCGCCGCTGCCTTCACGCCGCTGTCGATCAGAAACGCGAACGGCGCTCGCACCACCTCGCCGCTCAGCGAGTCGAGAATCTTGCGTCGGCGCAGCGCGGCGAGCAGGGAATCGGCGCTCGCGCGATCGGGGTACGCGCCGCCGATGACGTAGAACCAGCGCGTGTCCTGAATCTGCACCGGGGAGAAGGTTGCCCCCGGCAGATTCTTGCCGATTTGTTGCAGCCGCAAAATAGCACCCGCCTGCGAGTTCGCGGCAGCCAATTCAACCGCGAACGCCGAGGCCTGCGCCGAATCCGCGGGATTGGTGACGCGCGGCACAGTCACCGCCGGTGCGGTGTCGCGCGCGGCTGAATCTGACGGCGCGGGCTGCGCGGTCACGATCCCGTGAAGCCCGCGCGTCGTATCGGGCTTCGGTCCCTGATTCGGATGAGCTCCACCGTCGGCGAGCGGGCGGTACGCGAGCCACGCCGCCGCCGCCGCGAGCAGCAGCGTGAGGGCGATTCCCGCCGCGGTCGCGATGCGGCGCCGGTTCCAGATGGGTTTCTCCGGCTCCGGCTCTTCGGCGTCGCTCAGCGGCGGTCGCTGCATCGCGCGCGGCTCGCGCACGGTCGAGATCACCTGCGCCACGGGGACATCGCGAGGAAGCGATTCGCCAACGAGCACCGCGCCATCCAACATGCCCACCAGCGCCTCGATGCGTGGCGCGCTCACGGGCGCGGCCAGCACCAGCAGGGCTCCCACTTCGCGGAAGCCCGACGCGAGGCGACTCCACCGCGGATTCGGCAGCATCTCCTCGTACGACGGCGGCTCCGTGCCGCTCGGCATCACGTGCAGGTCCCCCGCGTCCGCGACCGGATGCGCGATGCGCGTGAGCGACACGCCATAGAGGAAGCTGTCGACGAGCCCGTGCGGATCGTCGCTCGTTACCAATTCTTGAATTGGAGGAGACTCGGCGAACAGGTCGCCGACGGCAACGCGGCGGCGCGCCGCCTGCGCCCGGGCGATGCCCACCGCGACCTTGCCGGTGGCGACCGGATCGCTCCCGACCACGACGATCGCGCCAAAGCCATCGAGCGTCGCACCGAGCTCGCGGCCAGCCGCCTCCCAGTCGAAGGGGCGGCGCGGTCCGAAGTCACCAGCGGAGTCAGTGCGCGTGGAAGTCGATGTCATCACGGTGTGCCGGCGTACACGACGTAACTGTGCCCTGAGGCGCGGCCAACACGGTCGGCCTCTTCACGGGTCGGGTAGGGACCGAGCACGACGCGGTAGATCGCCGTGCCCTCCGTGATTCCTGTGACAACACGCGCGGTCTGGCCGTTCACCACGATCTTCGCGGCCTGGTCGCGCGCGCTCCCTTCGTTGAGCAGCGCCGCGAACGACACGGTGAAGCCCAGCTTCGTCGAATCTACAGGGGGCGGCGCCCGGTGCGTCGTGTCGACCGGCTTCGGGGCGGGCGGCGCGACGGCGACGGTGTCCGTGTCCCGCTGGCCGAACTGCACCGGCGTGTCGAGGGCAGCCGCGCGCGGGTGAAGTCCATTCCACACGAACGCATACCAGAAGTCTGAAGCCCCCTCCACCGCGCGGTGCAGCTCGCGCTGCGTGGCCACGTCGATGAACACCACGTCCGACGCGCTCAACGTGGCGATCGCCCCGTCCACCGTAACGAACGGAAGGTCGCTCCGCCACGCGGAGTGAATCGTCTGCACCACGCGATCCGCACCGATGCTCACCAGCCACACCGAGTCGCCGGCGGCGCGCACCAGCACGTACCGGCCGAACGGATCGACACGAAGATCGCGGCCTTTGCCGGGAAGCGTGATCGTCGCCGTGATCTTCCCCTGCACTGGATCGACCACGCTCAACGCCTGAGATCCCTGCTCGAGCACGTAGCAGCGATCGCCACTCGGCGTCGCCGCGATCGTGACCACGGGATGCGGTAGCTTGATCCGATCGCTCGCGTCGAGCGTGCGCGACCGCACCGCGATGATCGAAGGGCCATCCGCCAGCAGAAACACGCGATCGCCGAGCTGCGCACCGAGCCCGCCGCTCGCGCCGGCAACGGCGAGCGAATCCAACACCTTCGCGGCAGGCGGATGCACGCGAATCAACCTCGCTTGTGCCGCGCGTCCCTCCAGCACGAGAAGCGTGCCGTCGCTCGCGGGAAAGACATTGCGCGCCGCTTCCGACGGCTTGAACACCCAGTTGCCCGATGGCGTGAATCGCGCGACGGCGCCGTCGGCACCGATGCCATAGATCGTCGAGCCGTCGGCGGAGCTCAGGTCGCGCAGCGCTGATCGACTCGGCTCCGTGATCGCACCTGTATTGAGGTCGATCCAGAGCGGACGTCCGCGCTTGTCGGCAGCGGCGATCGTTCCCGCGTCCGGATCGAACGCGAGAACGCGATCGAGCCCCGGCGCCTGACCGGTTCCGGTCCAGACGGTGGAA
>Ga0207661_10003773_pt1 | contig 10560 bp, 8 predicted proteins | sample KBSC713LmetaG_FD_184337 | JGI IMG/M metagenome (GOLD analysis project Ga0207661, IMG submission 184337) | Corn rhizosphere microbial communities from Kellogg Biological Station, Michigan, USA - KBS C7.1-3L metaG (SPAdes) (version 2) | ecosystem: Host-associated > Plants > Roots > Rhizosphere ... | reverse complement strand
TTCGTAGGCGGCCGCGTCGCGCAGGCGAAAGTCCCCCGACATGTCGACGACCTTCACGCCCGCCGCGACGATCGCGGGCGCGTGGTGGGCGCTGACCTTGTGCGGCAGCGCGAGCAGCGCGACGTCGGCGCCGCGCGCCGCCTCCTCGGGCGGGACGTTCTCGAAGCGCAGCGGGCTGCGCCCGGTCAGCGGCGGGTGCACGGCGCCCAGCGGCTCGCCGACGTGGTCCACCGCGACCACGCGGACCAGCTCGACCTCGGAATGGATGAGCAGGCGCCGGATCAGCTCCGCTCCGCCGTACCCGGTGCCGCCGATGACGACGGCTTTGAAGCGCTTCACCGCCCCCATTGTAACCGACGGCGAGGCGGGCCGTCGCGACTGCGAAGCTCGACGGTAGCCGCTACGGGCAGTCGGACTGCTTGCAGACCTTCGTCTGGGCCGGATCGCCGCAGATGATGACGGATCCGCCGTCGCACGGTCCCAGGTCCTGGCCGCCCTGGCCGCCCATCTGCCCGCCGTCGTTGTCGTAGCAAACGAGTCCCGGGGTCGAGGGGCAGAACGGCTTCTGCGGGCCGCAGCTGGATGACAGCACCGCGGCGAGGCCAGCCAAGGTGCAGACCGACAGAAACCACTTCATACGTCCGATGATGGTGGGCCCCGCGTATCCGTGTCAAGCACGTGTGCGACCCCACCCCACCCCGGTCCTCCTTTCCGAGCTGGCGGCGTTCGCGCCGCGCGAACGCGGGTCGCGCCGTTGACGGCGTCAAACCCATCCCCTACGCTCAAGGCTTCGTGCGGCGCGCTGGTTTTTCTGCTCTGACGGCGCTCGGATTGCTTTTGCTGGCGGGGACGTCGAAGGCCGCGCCCGCGGCGGCATCCGCGTCCGTGTCCGGTGGCGGCATCAGCCACGGTACTCGCCTGCGCGCGATCGTTCCGTCGGGCCCGCCGCCCGCGATCATGCCGCTTTCGGCCGTGAAGGCGGGCATGGTCGGCGAAGCGCTGACCGTCTTCCAGGGGACGAAGCCGGAGCCGTTCAAGGTCCGCGTCGTTTCGGTGCTGCGGAACTTCCTGCCGAAGCAGGACGTCATCCTGATCCGCGCCGAGGATCCGCGCGTCGAGCACAGCGGCATCGTCGCCGGCATGAGCGGCAGCCCCGTCTACATCGAAGGCAAGCTGGTCGGCGCGGTCGCCTACGCGTGGAGCTTCGCGAAGGAGCCGCTGGGCGGCGTCACGCCGATCGAGACGATGCTGTCCGAGCGCGCGCGTCCGCGCCGCTCGGGCAAGGAAGTCCTCGCCGACGGCTGGTCGTCGCCCGACACGTCGGCGAAGGCGGTGCGCGCCAGCGAAGGCGCCGGCGTGCCGCACGCCTCGCTCACGCCTCGCAGCGACGGGCCGATGGCGCTGGCGCGCGGGCTGGGCCTGCCGGCGATCGCGCCCACGACCGGAATCGGCGAGGCGCGCCTGCTGCGCGCGTCGGTGCCGCTGTCCGTCTCGGGCTTCACGCCCCGCACCGTCGCGGAGCTGGGCGAACAGCTGTCGCCGACCGGCCTCGTGCCGTTGCAGGCGGGTGGCGGCCGCAAGCCGGGTCCGCCGGCCGCGGGCCGCGTCGAGCCGGGCTCGGCGATCGGCGTCGAGCTGGTGCGCGGTGACATGAGCACCGTCGCGACCGGCACCGTCACCTACGTCGATGGCCGCAGCGTGCTCGCGTTCGGCCACCCGCTGTTCGGCATCGGCGAGGTCTACCTGCCGCTGGTCGACGCGCAGATCCACGCCTTCCTCCCCAGCCTGGCGCAGTCGTTCAAGATGTCGTCGCCGCTGAACGAGGTCGGCACGCTGGTTCAGGATCGTCAGTCGTGCATCATCGGCGACCTCGATTCGCGCAGCACGATGCTGCCTGTCGACGTGCGCGTCAGCGGCCCCGGCGTCGAGCCGCGTCACTTCCACGCCGAGGTCGCGCGCAACCGGCGTCTGACGCCGATGCTGACGTCGCTGGTCGTGGGCAACGCGATCACCGACGCCGAGCCCGACGTCACCGACATGGTCGTCACCGTCACGTCGAAGGTGGGCGTGAAGGGCTACCAGCCGCTCGAGCTGCGCGATCAGATCTTCTCGCCCGAGGGCGTGTCCAGCCGCGCGCTGTCGATGTCGCGCGGCCTGCGCGCGATGGGCGAGCTGATGTTCAACCCGTTCGAGCCGATCGTGCTCGACCGCATCGACGTCGACGTGCGCGTCGAGTACCGCCGTGACGTCGCCGAGATCATCGGCGTGTCGGTGCCGGGCCAGGAAGTCCGCGCGGGCGACACCGTGCCGTTGCGCGTGACGCTGCGGCCGTACGCCGGCCCCGAGTACACCGAGACCGTTCCCGTCGTCATTCCGCGCACGGTCGCGGGCGAGGCGATCAAGATCGAGGTCGCGTCCGGCTCGCTGGTGCGCCCCGATGTGCCGCAGGCGGAATCGCTCCGCGTCTACATCGACAACATGCGGAAGTACTACGGCGCGTCCACCATCGTGACCACGGTGCAGACGGCGGACGCCGGCGCCTCGCTGCGCGGACGCCTGATCCAGGAACTGCCTGCCTCGGCCATGGACACGCTGCGCCCGTCGAACCAGACGAAGCGCGCCGACTCGTACAGCATCGCGGACCGCACGGTCTACCCGATGAAGCAGCTCGTGAGCGGCAAGCAGGACATCCAGGTCCTGGTCAAGTCGGACGTTCTCGGAAAGTAGCCGAGCCGGGCGCTCGCCCGAGAGCGGCTTGCGCGAAGCGCTGGCGCTCGCAAGGCTTGCCCTCTCCCCGACCCTCTCCCGCAACCGGGAGAGGGAGTTAGAGAGTTAAGGATCTGATCTGATCCGGTCCCCTCGCCCCGCGAAAGCGGGGACAGGGTTAGGGTGAGGGGCAGGCGGAAACGCCGAATGTCCCTTACAATATCGGCCCCTTCATGCGCGCAGCCCTCGCTCTCACCGCTACGTTGCTGATCGCGAACACTGCGACGGCAGCCGCCACCAAGACGTTTCGCCAGACCACCGCCAAGGATTTCGAGGAGGGCGAAGCGACGGCGAGCATGGTCCTTCCCACCGGCGACGTGGTGCCCGGGATGAAGTCCAGCGCGATCGGGCTCGACGCCGCCTTCGTCTGGTGCGGCGCCCTGTCGCCCGACGGGAAGACCGCGTACTTCGGCACCGGGGATCAGGGCCGCATCTACGCGGTCGACACGTCCGCGACCAGCGGCAAGGCGCGCCTCGTCGCCACGCTGGAGGCGCCCTGGGTGACCGCGCTCGCGGTGCGCCCCGACGGCACGCTGATCGCCGGCACGACCCCGGGCGGCCGCGTGTACACGATCGATCCGAAGGGCGGCAAGGCCAAGCTGTTCGCGACGCTGACCGCCGAGCACGTCTGGGCGCTCGCGCTCGACGCCAAGAGCGGCACCGTGTACGCCGGCCTGGGCGGTCCCGGCAAGGTCGCCGCGATCGACGCCGGCGGCAAGGCGCGCGCGATCTGGGACTCCGGCGACAAGCACGTCGTGTCGCTGATCGTCGCCGACGACAAGCACCTCTACGCCGGCACGTCCGAGGAGGCGATCCTCTACAGGGTGAGCCTGGACGGCCACGCCGAGGCGCTGGCCGACTTCGACGCCGAAGAGGTGCGCGCGCTGGCGCGCTACGGCGGCTCGCTGTATGCCGCGGTCAACGACTTCGAGCGCGGCGGCGCCGCCGTGCCGCTGACCCCGGGCGCGGCCGCCGCGCCGCGCGGCACGAAGATCACCATCGCGTCGTCAGGCTCGCCCGCGTCGGCCGGATCGCTGCCCCGGCCGGGCCAGCGCAAGTCGAAGGCCGCGCTGTACCGCATCGATCCCGACGGGCGGATGGAGCAGATGTTCTCGATCCCCGACGGGTACTTCACCACGCTGACGTTCGACGAGGCCGGCCGCGCGTACGTGGGCACCGGCACCGAGGGCCGCGTGTGGCGCGTCGCCGCCGATCGGACCTCAGCGCTCGCGATCGACGTCTCGCAGCGGCAGGCCCTGACGGTGCTGCGCGCTGGGAATGGCTTCCTCGTCGGCACGGGCGACGTGGGCGGCGTCTACCGGGCGGCGCCCGCGGCGCCGCGCCAGGCGACCTACCTCTCGCGCGTGCTCGACGGCGAGTACCGCTCGCGCTGGGGTCTGTTCCGGTGGCACGGCGCGCACGTCTCGGTCGAGACCCGCTCGGGCAACACGGCCAAGCCGGATCAGACGTGGACCAACTTCGCGGCGCTGGAGAAGCCGCACCCGACCCCGGAGGGCGGCGTCGGCCAGGTGGCCAGCCCACCCGCGCGCTACGTCCAGTACCGCGCGACCTTCGGCGCGCCTGAAGGACGGCTGGCCGCCGTGACGCTCGCGTACCTGCCGCAGAACCAGCGCGCGCGCATCACCGAGCTCGGACCCGCGGACAGCGGTGGGCCCGCGCCGGCGGCGGGCGGGCTGGGCGCCCTCACCGCGGGCCCGTCGACGCCGACGGCCGCGCGCACGCACCAGACCGTCATCAAGCTGCGCTGGAAGGTCGAGAACCCCGACGGCGACGAGCTGAACTACCGCCTCGCGTTCCGGCAGGAAGGCGACGCCGTCTGGCGCCCGCTGGGCGGACCGGAGGCGCTGACGAAGACCGAGTACGACTGGAACACCGAGGGGCTGCCCGACGGAACCTACATCGTGAAGGTCACCGCCAGCGATGAGCGCTCGGTGCCGCGCGAGCTGGCGCTGGAGAGCACGTTCACGTCGGCGCCGATCCTCGTCGACAACCGCAAGCCGGAGATCGCCGGCCTCACGATGAAGTGGCCGTACGTCTCGGGCCGCGCGCGCGACGACCAGAGCCCGATCGTCGCGATGGAATATTCGATCGACGGCGGCGACTGGCAGATCCTCGCCGCCGCCGACGGCATCTGCGACGACCTGGTCGAATCGTTCACCATCAAGCTGCCCACTCTGGCGCCCGGGCCGCACGCGATCGCCGTCCGCGCCTGGGACAGCGGCGACAACGTCGGCGCCGGCGGCATCACGATCCGGACGCCGGGCAAATGACCGCGCCGGCTGTCGACGATACGACCGGGCTACCGCCCGCCCCGGAGGTCGTGCAGATCGAGGTCGGCCTGCTCCAGAATTTCTGCGAGATCCTCTACTGCCCGGAGACGCGCGTGGCCGCGATCGTCGACCCGGCCTGGGAGGTCGACCGGCTGCTGCGCGAGGTGGAGCGGCTGGACCTCAAGGTGCAGCTGGCGCTGATCACCCACACCCACGAGGACCATATCGAGGGCGTCGGCGAGCTGGTGGCGAAGACCGGCGCGACGGTCGTCGTGAACCCGCGCGAGGCGGAGCGCGTGCGGGGCGCGGGCGGCACCCTCGTCGACGCGGTCGACCGCCGTGACTTCGCGATCGGGCGGCGCGGCGTGCGCGCGCTGGAGACGCGCGGCCACACCGTGGGCGGCACCTGCTACCTCGCCGACGGCTGGATCGTCACCGGCGACGTGCTGTTCGTGGGCGGCTGCGGGCGCACCGACTTCGCGGGCGGCGACACCGCCGAGATGTGGCAGAGCCTGCAGCGGCTGATGCGCCTCCCCGAGGAGACCCGCGTCTACCCCGGCCACAACTACGGCGAGACGCCCACGTCGACGATCGGCCACGAGACGCGCAGCAATCGGTTCCTGCGCTGCGCGACGTTCGAGGATTTTCGCGCCCTGCGCGAGCGCCCGCGAAAGGGCTGAGCCGCCGACGGGACGCGAACGCCTCGAATCGGAGGCGTCGCGTAAGGTGTTCAGAACAACAAGGCGCCGGTGAACGAGAAGACGTTCTCCGACGCGTAGTCGCCCGACACGCAGTGCTCCGTCAGGTTGATGTCCTGCGGGCACTCCTCGGTCGGGTTGCGCGAGGTGAAGCTGAGCAGGCCACCCAGCGACATCACGCGACCGAGCGCGAAGAACACGCCGGCGTTGAACCCGGCCGACCATCCCGACCAGCGGTCGCCGCCCACGTTGAAGCCGCTGAGATCTTTTCGGTCGAGCTGATACTCGGCGAAGCTGAGCCTGGGCCCGAGCACGAACTCGCCGTTGCCCGCGGGAAACTGGGCGTGGAACAGCGGGCTGAGGCCGATCTCGAACTCCGTGGCCTCCCAGCGCTCGGTCGAGGGCGTGTCCTTGAAGTTGAGGACGTCCATGCGCATCTCGCCGTTGATCGAGAAGCTGGGGTTCAGCCGGCCGCCCAGCAGCACGCCCAGGGTCGCGCCCGGGTTGAAGTACGTGCCGGTGTCGCCCGCGAAGGAGTGAAAGCCGATGTACGGCATCGCCAGGAAGCCGTGCGTTCGCGGCGCCGGGCGTTGCGGTGGCGGCGGCTGCTGCGGGTACCCGTAACCGGCCGGCGGGTAGTAACCGGGCGGCGGGTAATACCCGGGAGGTGGCGGCTGGTAGTACCCGGGCGGCGGCGGCTGTTGCGGATAACCGTAGCCGGGCGGCGGTTGCTGCTGCGGATAGCCCGGCTGCTGCTGCTGCGGGTACCCCGGCGGCGGTTGCGGCGGGTAGGCCGGCTGCTGCTGCTGGTAACCCTGGGGCGGCTGCTGGTAGCCGGGCGGCGGCTGCTGATAGCCGGGCGGCGGCGGGTTCGCCGGCTGGTTCGCGGGCGGCGGCGGATAGCTCGGCGCGGGTGCGGGCGCCGGGTTCGTCTGCGCCACCGCGAACACCGGCAGCAGCACGACCGTCACGGCGATCGAAAGGGAGGCTTTGAACGCTCGCATACCGAAGATTGAATCACAGCTGCGCAGCGCCACCTCATTTCTTTTGCGTGACCGTTGCCACGACGAGAACGAATGCGTCGTCACTTGCATCGTGCAATTCGACGACGAACCCTCCGTCGTCGCGCGCGAGATCCAGTTGCACGGTCCGGTGTCCATCGGGCGCGGTCCCGATCGCGACCTCCTGGAACGAAACGAGCCGCCGCACCCACGGATCCAGCGCCTTGTAGATCGCCTCCTTCGCGGCGAAGCGCAGCAGCACCTCCGCTTCGCGCGCGGCCGGATCCAGGCCGGCGATCTCGGCGCGCTCGCCGGGCGTCAGCACGCGCGGCGCGATGTCGGTGCGCAGCGATCGCGGAATCTCCACGTCGATGCCGATGGTCGTTCGCGGCGGCGCCTCGGCGCGCGCGGCGATCGCGACGGCGATCTCGCGCTTGTGGCTGACGGACGCGACGAAGCCGGGCGGCGGCGCCGGTGCCCCGCGCGGCGTCGGCAGGATCGGCCACGCCGCCTCGTCGGCGCCCGCGCCCAGCGCCGCCAGCGCCGTGCGCATCGCGAGGCGCCCGCCGATGAACGTCGCGCGGCGCGCGGCGGGCGACGCGTGAACCAGCGCCGCCTCGTCGGGGTGCACGCCCGGCGGCACCGCGAACGCGTCGCCCCGAGGCAATGAAACGCCCACGCACGTTCCGGCCGACAGCTCGCGGCGGAACAGCACCGCGAACGACATCGCCGATCAGCCTCGTGCCGCGGCGCGATCGATCTCGACGGCGCCGCGGATGAAGTCCAGGAGCGGCGCGCTGCCGACCGTGCGCGGGCAATCGGCCGGTAGACGGCGCACCAGCCACACCACCCGCCACGACAGCGCCGCGCCCGGCGCGATCGTCTCGTACGGGCCCTGCGCCTCGATCTCGATGTAAGTGCGCGACGGGTTCGCGTAGATCTCGATCTGCGCCTCGCCCGGCGCCTGCGCGGCGCGCGGCACGATGGCGAACGTCTTCACCAGCACAACGTCGCCGTCGACGTGCGCCAGCCAGCCCTCGCGCCCGTCGGCGAACAGCTTCTGGTGCTCGGTCACGGCGGCGCCGTCGTACGCGTACCAGGTGACGCCCATCGCCTCGCGCACCGCCAGGTTGGAGGGCGGGCACGGCGGATTGTCACCGACGCCGGTGGGAAACAGCGACAGCCCGCCCGGCGGCACGCGCGTGATCTGCCACGCCGCGAGCTGCACGGGCGCTTCGCCCCGGTTGTCGATCGCGAAGTCGAACGTCACCGCGCCGCGGGCGGCGTCGGCGGCGAAGCGCTTCTCGACCAGCACGCCCAGCGTCGGGCTGATCGCGCTGCGCATCGTGATCGCGGCGGGCTCGATCTCGGCGCGATACGGGCCGTGATCGATCTCGGCCAGCGGCGGCCAGCCCCACGCGGTCTGCGGGCTGGGCCAGAACGTCGAGCCGAAATTCCCGGCGTCGGCGGCCGGCTCGGTCAGCAGATTGCGCCCGCCGAACCGCAGCGCGGTGACGCGCCCGCCGGTCGCGGCGTCGATCTCCACGCGCACGTCATCCCACGCGAGCACGTGGCGCCCGCTGTCACCGTCGAGGGTCGGCTTCACCGGACTCGGGGACGGCGGGTGCTGCATGTCCCCAAAAATAACCGGAACGGGCGTTAGCGTCGATGGGGTGGCAGGCCCACACACGGCTCGACCGCAGAGCCGTCCGGACGCTTCGGGCAGAGCTGGATGCCGTCCGGCGCGACAGTGATCATCACGTAGTGGTACGTCTTGGTCAGCACCGCCACCGTCGGTGGACAGGGCGGCAGCGGGCCGGGAACGTCGCCCGGCAGCTGGCCCGACGCGGCCTGGCAGCGCGGGTTGTATAGCGGCGCGCCGCCCCCGCCGGTGACGATGTAGGTGAGCTCGCCCTTGGGCGTCGGACCGGTGCCGCGCTCGTAGATGTGGTCGTGGCCGCAGAGCAGCGCGTCCACGTGCCCGGCCGCGAGCAACGGCGCGTAGTCGCGCTTCAAGCGGTGGGAATCGCCGTGCAGCCCGTGCGACCAGGGCGGCTCGTGACAGAACGCGAAGATCGCGCGCGCGTCGTGGCGGCGCGCGCGGGCGAGATCGTCCTTGAGCCACTCGCGCTGTTCGCTGCCGCCGTCGTTGGTGTCCAGCACGACGAAGTGAACGCCGCCGAGATCGATCGACGTGTAGAATGGCGGCGCCGGCTTCGGCATCGCGAACAGCTGCCAGGTCTTCAGCGCGCCGACGCCGCTCCGGGCGGCGTCGTGGTTGCCCAGCGCCGGGATGACGGGCGCGATCGCGCCCAGGGGCGCGGTGATGTCGAAGTAGCGCTGCCAGTTCGCTTCCTCGCTGCCGACGTCGGTGAGATCGCCCGTGTTGATCACCAGCGCCGGCGCCTCGCGCACCAGCGCCTCGATCACCGCGCGGTGCGCCTGGTGACCCGGGTAGCGCATGTCGCCGTAGACGGCGAAGCGCAGCGGCGCCGGCGGCGCGGGCAGCGTCTCGAAGCGCGCCGGGACGCTGGCGGCCCTGTCGCCCGGCGCCGCTTCGAGCTCGACGCGATAGCGGTAGCCCGCCCCGCGCTCCAGCGCGTTGAGCGGAACCAGCTGCCGCATCGCGCGCGGGCCCGTCGCGACCTCGCGCGCGGCGGCCTGGGTGCCGGGTGGCGCCTCCGCCGGCTCGACGACGACCTTGCCGGCGGCGGGGAGGTCCGTCTCCCAAATGACGTTCATGCGCGCCTTCGTGCGCGCCTCGGCGGGCCCCGCCAGGTATGGCCCACGCACGATGCGCACGCCGCTGGCGACCGCGAGCCCGACGAACGCGGCGGGCGCCGTCGGGATCACCAGGTTTCGTCCGGAGTAGGGATAGACCGCGACGGCGAGCTGATTCGCCTCCGGCGTCAACGACACATCGCCAGGCACCGCGACGTAGACGCGTTCGATCTCGGGACCGTGCGGCGCCGCCGCCTGGACGGCCTGGCTCGCGATCCCGCGGCGCGCGACCTCGCGCCCGTTGACGTAGGCGACGAACCCGTCGTTGTAAGCGACGCGCAGCTCCAGCACGCGCGCGCGCGAGGCCTCGGGAACGGCGAAGCGCGCGCGCAGCAGCAGCGGCTGGTTCGGAATGGCGTCGAACAGCGTCACGTTCGCGGGCAGCTGCGCGCTGCCGGGCAGAGGCGGCTGGCGCGGCGCGAACGGCCCCGGCGCCGGGCCGACCCAGGCGCGATCGTCGAACGCCGGTTCGGACCAGCCCGCCGGCGGCGCGCCGGAGAAGGCGCGGAACGGCTCCAGACGAACGGCGAGCGTCTTGTCCGCCGTCGTTGCGGGCACGGCGGCGCGCGACGCATGGGCCGGCTGTGGCGCGGGCGTCGCCGGCTGTCCGGCCACGACCGCGAGCAGCGGGACCAGCGCCCGCGCGACGCCCAGGTTCAATTGCGCAGCGCCTGTATTGGCGCCGGAATCCGCCCGCCCAGGCGCACGAAACCGTCGCCGCGGAAGCGGCTCACGGGCTGCACGTAAGCCTCGCCCAGCAACCCGCCGTAGTTGACCGACTCACCCGCCTGCTTGCCCGGCACCGGGATGATGCGGACGCCGGTCGCCTTGTTGTTGAACACGCCGATCGCGATCTCGTCCGCGATGATCGCGGCGAGCGTCTCCGGCGTGGTGTCGCCGGGGACCGCCACCATGTCGAGACCGACCGAGCAGACCGCGCTCATGCTCTCGAGCCGTTCGATCGACAGCGCGCCCGCGCGCGCCGCCGCGACCATGCCGGCGTCCTCGCTGACCGGGATGAAC
>Ga0207661_10003772_pt1 | contig 10560 bp, 10 predicted proteins | sample KBSC713LmetaG_FD_184337 | JGI IMG/M metagenome (GOLD analysis project Ga0207661, IMG submission 184337) | Corn rhizosphere microbial communities from Kellogg Biological Station, Michigan, USA - KBS C7.1-3L metaG (SPAdes) (version 2) | ecosystem: Host-associated > Plants > Roots > Rhizosphere ... | reverse complement strand
CCGCAACGTCTCCAAAATCGATGAAGAGGCGCCGGCTCCCCCCGTACAACTGGATGAAGCGCTTCCGGAAGACCGGTATCTCAACCGCGAGCTGTCCTGGCTCGACTTCAACGGCCGGGTGCTGACACTTGCCGAGGACCAGGCGACGCCGATGCTGGAGCGGGTCAAGTTCCTCGCGATCTTCGCCAGCAACCTCGACGAGTTCTTCATGGTGCGCGTGGCCGGCATCAAGCGCCGCATGTCGATGGGCCTGCCGGTGCGCAGCTCCAGCGGGCTGTCCCCGACCGACCAGCTGGAGCAGATCGCCGAGCGCACGGCCGCGCTCGTCGCCCGCCAGGCCCGCTGCCTGACCGACGACGTCCTGCCGGCCCTGGCCCAGGAAAACATCCGCATCGTCCGCTGGAGCGAGCTCGACCAGGGCGAACGGGAGCGGATGCGCTCGACCTTCCGGGACCAGATCTTCCCGGTGCTGACCCCCCTCGCGGTCGATCCGGCCCACCCGTTCCCCTACATCTCGGGGCTCTCGCTCAACCTGGCCGTGGTCGTGCGCGACCCGGAGGGCGGGCCGGAGCTGTTCGCCCGGGTCAAGGTGCCCAACAACGTGGCCCGGTTCTACGCGCTCGACCGCGACTCGCGGGCCGGCGAGGGGCCCCGGCCGATGCGGTTCCTGCCGGTCGAGGAGCTCATCGCGGCCCACCTCGGCCAGCTGTTCTCCGGCATGCAGGTCATGGAGCACCACCTGTTCCGGGTGACCCGCAATGCCGAGGTCGAGCTCGACGAGGACCGCGACGAAGACCTCCTGCAGGCGCTCGAGCGGGAGCTGGCCCGGCGCCGGTTCGGCCCGCCGGTCCGGCTCGAGGTCGCCGCCTCGATCTCCGACCACGTCCTCGAGCTGCTCGTCCGCGAGCTGGACATGAACAACCAGGACGTCGTGCTGCGCGTCCCCGGGCTCCTCGACCTGTCCTCGCTGTGGCAGGTCTACAACGAGGTCGACCGGCCCGATCTCAAGGATCCGCCGTTCGTCCCGGCCACCCATCCCCAGTTCGCCGACGGGGAGACGCCGCGCAGCGTCTTCGCCCGGCTGCGCGACCGCGACATCCTGGTCCACCACCCCTACCACTCGTTCTCGACGAGCGTGCAGCGCTTCATCGAGCAGGCGGCGGCCGACCCCAACGTGCTGGCCATCAAGCTCACCTTGTACCGGACGAGCGGCGACTCGCCGATCGTCGACGCGCTCGTCGACGCGGCCGAGGCGGGCAAGCAGGTGGTGGTCCTCGTCGAGGTCAAGGCCCGCTTCGACGAGAAGGCCAACATCGGCTGGGCCCGAACGCTCGAGCGGGCCGGCTGCCACGTCGTCTACGGGCTGGTGGGGCTCAAGACCCACACCAAGACGGCGCTCGTCGTGCGGCAGGAGGGCAACCACATCCGCCGCTACTGCCACGTCGGCACCGGCAACTACCACCCGAAGACCGCCCGGATGTATGAGGACTACGGGCTTCTCACCGCCGATCCCGAGGTCGGCGCCGACCTGACCGACCTGTTCAACGTGCTGACCGGCTACAGCCGCCAGACCGGCTACCGGCGGCTGATGGTCGCCCCGCACGGGGTCCGCAGCGGCATCATCGAGCGGATCGAGCGGGAGACCGCGCTCGGCGAGCGCGGGCTGGTCCAGATCAAGGTCAACGCGTTGGTCGACGAGGACATCATCGACGCGCTCTACCGGGCGAGCCAGGCCGGCGTGCGCGTCGACCTCATCATCCGCGGCATCTGCGCGCTGCGGCCGGGCGTCCCCGGGATGTCCGACAACATCCGCGTCCGGTCGGTGCTCGGCCGGTTCCTCGAGCACTCGCGGGTCTTCCGCTTCGGCAGCGCGGCCGAGGGCTCCGAATACTGGCTCGGCTCGGCCGACCTCATGCACCGCAACCTCGACCGCCGCGTCGAGGCCCTCGTGCAGGTCACCGACCCGGCCGACCAGACCGAGCTGGACCGGCTGCTGCGGCTCATGACCGGCGAGGACACTGGCGGCTTCGAGCTGGGGCCGGACGGCATGTGGCACCGCCGCCCCGGCATCGACCCGCAGCAGGCCCTGCTGCGCCGGATCGTCGGCCGCGGCGAGTGACGGGGGTGGCGGGCGTGCTCGAGGAGGAGCGGAAGTTCGAGGTCGACGAGGCGTTCGTCATGCCGGACCTGGACGCGGCGGCGCCCGAGGGCGGCCAGGTGATCCCGTTGCCGGCGGTCACCTTGCGCGCCACCTACTACGACACCGCCGATCGCCGGCTGGCGCGCGCCGGCGTCTCGCTGCGCCACCGCCGGGGCGAGGCGCCCGAGAAGGCCTGGACGGTCAAGCTCCCGTCCGAGGTCGAAGGCACCCGTCATGAGCTGTCCCGCCCCGGTCCGCCGACCGAGATCCCGACCGAGCTGCTGGAGCTCGTCACCGCCTACCACCGGGGCGCGCCCCTGGAGCCCGCCGCGGTGCTCCGCACGGTCCGTCGCACCTACGAAATTCAAGACCATGATCATCGCGTACTGGCGGAAGTGGCCGACGACACCGTCTCCGTGCTGGACGGGCGCAAGACGACGCTCACGTTCCGCGAGATCGAGGTCGAACGCAAGGCCGGCGGCCCAAAGGTGCTCGACCGCGCCGAGCGGTTGCTGCGCAAGGCCGGGGCGACGGGCGGCGACTTCACCCCCAAGCACGTCCGCGCGCTGCGGGTAGGCGACCAGCCGCCCGACCTGACGGCACCGTCCCGCCTCCCCAGAAAGCCGGACGTCGGCGAGGTCGTGGCGGCCGCGCTGCGCACCGACATCGGGCGCATCTTCGCGTTCGACCCGTTCGTGCGCCTGCGCGACCCGCTGCCCGACGGCGACACCCCGGTGCACCAGATGCGCGTGGGCACCCGGCGGCTGCGCAGCGACCTGCGGACATTCGGACCCCTGCTGGACGCCGCCTGGTCGGCCCAGCTCCGGTCCGAGCTCGGGTGGCTGGCCGAGGTCCTCGGCGTGGCCCGCGACGCCGAGGTGCTGCGCGCCCGGCTGCGCCGGACGGCCGCGGCCGACCCGCTCGCGCCACTCGACGGGGCCGCCGTGGCGCGGATCGACGCCGAGCTGACCGTCCGCCACGAGGAGGCCCTGGCCGACCTCGACGAGGCGCTCAGCTCCCCGCGCTACCTCGACCTGCTCGACGTGCTCGTCGAGGCGGCACGGGCGCCGAAGATCGCCGCTGACGCACACCGGGCGGCCGTAAAGGCGCTCCCCGGCCTCGTCCTGCGGCCGTGGCGCAAGCTCGTGCACGGCAGCGGCCCCATTCCGGGGGCCACCGTCCTGCTGCAGAACAGCCCCGACGACGAGTGGCACGCCGTTCGCATCCAGGGCAAGCGGGCCCGCTACGCGACCGACGCGGTCGCCGCCGTCATCGGCGGCGGCGCGGCTGCGCTCGCGGCGGCGCTGGGCCGGGTGCAGAATCTTCTGGGCGAGCACCAGGACGCGGCCGTCGCGGCCGACACCTGGCTGGAGATCGCCAAGTCCGACCCCGACGACCACGCGCTCGCGGTCACCGCCGGCCGGCTCTACGAACGCGAACGGGCCGCCGTTCGCCAGGCCCGGGCCGGCTTCCCGGACGCGTGGGCGGCCGCCACCAAGAAGAAGGTCACCGAGTGGTTGAACTGAACACCGTCGTTCAGTCCGCGGGCGGCGTCGTCTGGCGCCTGACCCCCAGCGGAAGCCAGGAGATCGCGCTCGTCCACCGCCCCCGCTACGACGACTGGTCGCTGCCCAAGGGCAAGCTCGACGGCGGCGAACACCTGCTCGAGGCGGCCGTCCGGGAGGTACACGAGGAGACCGCCGTCCAGGCGGTGCCGCAGGCCCGCCTGCCGACCATCCGCTACCTGACCGGCCAGCCGGGCGTGGAGAAGGTCGTGCACTTCTGGTCGATGCGGGCCGAGTTCTGGACCGACCGGCTGCCGGACGACGAGATCGCCGAGGTCCGGTGGGTCGTTCCGGGCTCGGCCGCCGGGCTGCTGAGCTACGCCCATGACCGCGGCGTGGTCAAGGCGTTCCTCGACCTGCCGCCGATCACCGCCGTCATCGGGCTGGTCCGCCACGCCAAGGCCGGCAAGCGCAGCCAGTGGGTCGGCGACGACAACCAGCGCCCGCTCGAGCCGGTCGGCTTCGCCGACGCCGACCGGCTGTGCCGGCTGCTCAACCTCTTCCGGCCGACCGCGGTCGTGAGCGCCGAGCCGCTGCGCTGCCAGCAGACCGTCCGGCCGCTCGGACTGCCGATCGCCACCGATCCCGCCTTCAACAAGGAGGCCGACGCCACGGCGGCGGCCGCGGGCGTCCGGGCGCTGGCCGAGAGCGGGGGCGTCCCGGTGGTCTGCAGCCAGGGCGAGCTCATCCCGGGGGTCCTGGCCGAGCTGACCGAGCGGGGCATCCCGCAGTTCTCGACCCCGAAGGGGGCCGGCTGGATCCTCGCGTTCGGCGGTTCCCGGCTGATCACCTACGACTTCCTGCGGCCGGAACCGTCCACTTGAGACGTCCATGATGGACGATGTGTGAACAAGCCGTTGCACAGTGAAAGGGCGCCGCCTCAGCCGAGGCGGCGCCCTTTACGTCGCGGTTAGCGAACCATCGTGGTCAGCGCGGTTAGCGGGCCTTCTTGGCCGGAGCCTTGCGGGCCGGGGCGGTCTTGGTGGCCGCCGTGGTGGCCGTCTTGCGGGCCGTCGTCGAGGCGGCGCGCGTGGTCTTGGCCGGGGCCTTCTTGGCCGCGGTGGCCTTGGCCGCCGTGGTCTTGGCCGCGGCCGACTTAGCGGCGGTGGTCTTGGCGGCGGCGGCCTTCTTGGCCGGGGTCGCCTTCGGCACCTTGCCGCTGGCCACCATCTCGCGGAAGCTGGCGCCGGCGCGGAACGCCGGAACCGAGGTCTTCTTGACCTTCACGGCCTCGCCCGTGCGCGGGTTGCGCGCGGTTCTGGCCCCACGGACGCGCTTCTCGAAGACACCGAAGCCGGTGATGGCGACCTTGTCCCCCTTGGTCACCGCGGACTGGATCTCCGCGAGCACCGCGTCCAGCGCCGACGTCGCCTGCTTCTTGTCGCCCAGCCGTGCGCTGAGCGCTTCGATGAGCTCGGCCTTGTTCACGTTTCCTCCCGTAGCCAAATGACTTTGCGTCCTTGCGGGCAACGTAAGCCCAACCCACACAGGATACAAACATGCGGCAGAAAAGAAATCGTTGTGTCGCAACGGATTTTCTGGCGACCCCCGCCAGAGGCCCTTGGAGGGCCTAAAAGACAGCCGGTGTCCACTCCGGACGACGCTGTTCGTAGGCGTCGATCGCGGCCACATGACGCATGGTCAGACCGATGTCGTCGAGCCCTTCCATGAGCCGCCACCTGCTGAAATCGTCCATCGGGAAGGCCCATTCGTGGCCTCCGGCCCGTACTTGACGGGCATCCAGGTCGACCGTCACCGGCAGCTCCGGGTCCTCCTCGACCGCCTGCCAAAGAATTTCCACAAATTTCAGGTCGAGCTCGACCGGCAACAGCCCGTCCTTGAGGGAGTTGCCCCGGAAGATGTCGCCGAAGCGGGGCGCGATGACGGCCTTGAAGCCGTAGTCCCGAAGCGCCCACACGGCGTGCTCGCGCGACGACCCGGTGCCGAACTCGGGGCCGGCGACCAGGATCGAGGCCCCCTCGTACACCGGGTTGTTGAGCACAAAGGCCGGATCGGCCCGCCAGGCGTTGAACAGCCCGTCGGCGAAGCCGGTCCGGGTGACCCGCTTGAGGTACACGGCCGGGATGATCTGGTCGGTGTCCACGTTGGACCGGCGCAGCGGCAGGGCCCTGCCGGTGTGGCTGATGAACTTCTCCATGGGAGCCTGCTCCTAGTTCAGGTCGGCCGGGGCGGCCAGGTGGCCCGTAACCGCGGTGGCGGCGGCGACCGGCGGCGACACCAGGTGGGTGCGCCCGCCGCGGCCCTGCCGGCCCTCGAAGTTGCGGTTGGAGGTCGAGGCCGAGCGCTGGCCCGGCTGGAGGGTGTCGGGGTTCATGCCCAGGCACATCGAGCAGCCGGCGAAGCGCCATTCGGCCCCGGCGGCCAGGAACACCTCGTGCAGGCCCTCCCGCTCGGCCGCCTCCCGGACGACCGCGGAGCCCGGCACCACCATCATCCGGACGCTCTCGGCCACCTTCCGGCCACGCAGGACCTCGGCGGCCGCCCGCAGGTCCTCCAACCGGCCGTTGGTGCAGGAGCCGACGAAGACCACGTCGATGGCGACGTCGCGCAGGGCCGTACCGGGCTGCAGGTCCATGTAGGCCAGCGCCCGCTCGGCGGCGGTCCGGTCGGCCGCCTCGGGGAAGTCGTTGGGATCCGGGATGCGCGCGTCCAGGGGCGCGCCCTGGCCCGGGTTGGTCCCCCAGGTGACAAACGGAGTGACGCGGCTGCCGTCCAGCTCCAGCTCGGTGTCGAAGCGGGCCCCGGCGTCCGTCCGCAGCCCGCGCCAGTAGTCCAGCGCACGCTCCCAGCGGGCCCCGCTCGGCGCGTACTGCCGGCCCTCGACGTAGGCGAACGTGGTGTCGTCCGGCGCGACCATGCCGGCCTTGGCGCCCCACTCGATCGACATGTTGGCGATCGTCATGCGGCCTTCCATGGACAGCTTCTCGATGACCGGCCCGCGGTACTCGACGACGTGACCGCGGCCGCCGCCGGTGCCGACCTTGGCGATCAGGGCGAGGACGGCGTCCTTGGCGGTGACGCCGGGGCTCAGCTCGCCGGTGATGTTGACCGCCATCGTGCGCGGGCGCGCCTGCGGCAGCGTCTGCGTGGCCAGGACGTGCTCGACTTCGCTGGTACCAATACCAAAAGCCAAGGCGCCGAACGCGCCGTGCGTCGAGGTGTGCGAGTCGCCACAGACGATCGTCATGCCCGGCTGGGTGAGGCCGAGCTGTGGACCGATCACGTGCACGATGCCCTGCTGCGCGTCGCCCAGCGGGTGCAAGCGAATCTTGAACTCCTCGCAGTTTCGCCGCAGCGTCTCGATCTGCGTGCGGGAAACCGGATCCGCGATCGTCAGCAGGTTGTCGGTCGGGGTGTTGTGGTCCTCGGTCGCGATCGTGAGATCGGTGCGCCGGACCGTGCGGCCGGTCATCCGCAGCCCGTCGAACGCCTGTGGGCTGGTGACCTCGTGCAGCAGATGCAGATCGATGTAAAGCAGGTCCGGTTCACCGGGTGCGCTGTGCACGACGTGGGCGTCCCACACCTTCTCGGACAGGGTTTTCGGGTCTTCTCCCACCATCTGGACATCCTAAAATTTGGGAGGTATGTTTCGGCTTGTGGGACACAGTATGAGCGGTGTCGGCGTGCTCGACAAGGCGGTGGTGATCCTCGCGGCCTGCGTCGACGGCGCCAGCCTGGCCGAATTGGTCGATCGCACCAAGCTTCCCCGGGCGACCGCCCACCGCCTGGCTCAGGCACTGGAGATCCACCGCCTTCTGGTCCGCGACGCCCATGGCCGCTGGCGCCCGGCCCACGGCTCGGCGAACTGGCGAACTCGGCGCCCGACGTGTTGCTCACCGCGGCCGAGCCGATGCTGAGCACGTTGCGGGACACGACCGGCGAGAGCGCGCAGCTGTACTTGCGGCGGGCCGACGAACGCCTCTGCGTGGCCGCCGCCGAGCGGGCGAGCGGGTTACGTGACACGGTTCCGGTCGGCGCGGTTCTGCCGATGACGGCGGGATCGGCCGCCCAGGTCCTCTTGGCCTGGGAGCCGCCCGAGGCCGTGATGCCGTTGCTGCCCCGGTGCAAGTTCACCGGCCGGACGCTCGCGGAGGTCCGCCGGCGCGGCTGGGCGCAGAGCGTCGCCGAGCGGGAACCGGGCGTGGCGAGCGTTTCCGCCCCGATCCGCGACCGCACCGGGAGGGTGATCGCGGCGATCAGCGTCTCCGGCCCGATCGAGCGCCTGGGCCGCCGCCCGGGCGATCGCCACGCGATGGCGGTGGTGCGAGCCGGACAGCGCCTTTCGGGGTTGTAGGCCGGGCTCTATGCTCGGCGGGTTGTCGACCTTCGTCAGGAAGGGATGCCCCATATGACCGACCCGGATACTCCTCCGACGCCCGAGAGGCCTGACTCCGGCCTTTCTTCGGCGCCGTCCGACCCCGGCCCTACCCCGTCACAGACGCCGGCCCACCCCGGCCCGGATGTGCCGGACGCGCCGGCCGGCTCGCCCACCGGGGTCGCCCCGCCACCCACGCCCGGCGAGCCGACGGCCGCCGGCGGTGCCGCCCCGAGCCGCAGTGGCCGCGGTGGATGCATGACGACGATGGTCGGCCTTTTCGCCGTGCTGGCCGCGCTCGTTGCTCTGCTGACTCAACTCTGACCGGAGTTATCCACAGCCGAAATCCGCTGGTGACATTGGACCGCACGAGCCGAAGACTCGGATATCGTGCGGTCCACCCAACTCGAATCGCTGCTGTGCTTCCAGCACGACATCCTCAGCCGCCGGCAGGCACTGTCGTTCTTCAGTGCGGACGCGATCCGGCACCGGCTGCAGACGCGGCGATGGCTGCCGGTCCATCGCGGCGTGTATCTCACCGTCCGCGGCAAGATGTCCTGGGAGCAGCAACGCTGGGTTGCCCTGCTCGCCGCCGCACCCGACCCGCGGGCCGGGACAGCCTTCGTCGCCGGCGTGGCCGCACTGCACCTGTGGGGCATGCGCGGGCTGCGCTGCGAGCAGACCGATCTGCTGCTGCCAATCGGTCGCACCCTGGCCCGGCCGCCGCAGTGGGCGATAGTGCACCGGACGACGCACCTGCCGCCGACCGACGTTGACGAGCGCGGTCGCATGCCGTGCACCACGCCGGCCCGCTCCGTGGTGGACGCCGCGCAGTGGGCGCGATCCGATCGGCAGGCCCGAACACTCCTGGCAATGGCCTTCCAGCAGCAGATCGTCACGCTGGCCGAGGTCGGCAAGGTGCTTGGAAGGCTGCCCAAGGCACGCCGGGCCGATCTCATCGCCGCGACCGCTGTGGACGCCGACGGCGGCGCGCATTCGCTGGGCGAACTTGACTTCCTCGCGCTCAGCCGAGCGGCCGGGTTGCCCGAACCGACGCTCCAAAAGCGCCGGCGCGACGCTGGCGGTCGCACCCGCTATCTGGACGTGCTCTACGAGCCCTACGGCGTGCACGTCGAGATCGACGGCGCGCACCATGTCGACGTGCGGCAAGCATGGGCCGACATGCGACGCCAGAACGACCTATGGATCAAGGGCGAGCGGGTGCTCCGCTTCCCCGCCTGGCTGGTCCGGGAACGTCCGGACGAGATCATCGCGCAAGTGCGGGCCGCGCTCATCGCCGCCGGCTGGCGCCCCGAACGTTGACCTTGTGGAGTTATGGGTGCTATAGGCCACAAAAGTCCACAAGCAAAAGGTCCACGTCGTTGACGACGTGGACCGTGTAGCCCCGACCGGATTCGAACCGGCGCTACCGCCTTGAGAGGGCGGCGTCCTGGGCCGCTAGACGACGGGGCCAGAACAAGTGACTTGCAACGATACAGCACCGCGGCCAACCGCTGCGGTGCTGGGGTACCAGGACTCGAACCTAGACTAACTGAACCAGAATCAGTTGGGCTGCCAATTACCCCATACCCCATTGACGCTCGCGCGCCGAACAAGAACTCTACCAGATCGCGTCACACGAGATTTTGAACGCGGTTGGTGAGCGACCCCAGCCCCTCGATCGTGACCGTGACCACGTCCCCGTCGACCATCTGGCTTACCCCGGCCGGCGTACCGGTCAGCACGACGTCGCCCGGGAGCAGCGTCATGACGTGCGAGACGTAGGACACCAAGGTGGCCGGGTCGAACACCATGTCCTTGGTCCGGCCGAGCTGGCGGACCTCCTCGTTGACCTCGCAGCGGACCTCCACGTCGCGGACGTCGACGTCGGTCACCATCCACGGGCCGAGCGGGCAGAACGAGTCGAAGCCCTTGGCCCGCGTGAACTGGACATCCGCGCGCTGCAGGTCGCGGGCGGTGACGTCGTTGGCGCAGGTGTATCCGAAGATGGCCGCGGCCGCCCCGGCCTTGTCGACCCGGCGAGCCCCCGTCGCGCCGATCACCACGGCCAGCTCGGCCTCGTGCTCGACGCGGTGGGACTGCGGCGGGATGCGGATCGCGTCGTTCGGCCCGATCAGCGAGGTGGACGGCTTGAGGAAGAGCAGGGGCTCCTTGGGCACCTCGTTGCCCAGCTCGGCGGCGTGATCGGCGTAGTTGCGACCGACGCACACCACCTTGCTCGGCAGGATCGGCGAGAACAGCCGGACGTCGGCGAGCGCCCAGCGCTGGCCGGTCAGCTTGATGTCGCCGAACGGGTGACCGTCGATCTCCGAGACGACCTGGCTGTCGTCGTCCCCGGAGCCTTCCACGACGCCGAAGGAGAAGCCGCTGCTGTGGGCGAACCGAGCGATACGCACCCGTCGAATCTAGCCGAGCCCGCACTACGCTGGGCAGCGTGGCCCTGACCGTCCTCGACCAGCCGGTTTGGCAGTCCCGCCGAGCCGCACACGAGGCGCGGG
>Ga0207661_10003771_pt1 | contig 10561 bp, 7 predicted proteins | sample KBSC713LmetaG_FD_184337 | JGI IMG/M metagenome (GOLD analysis project Ga0207661, IMG submission 184337) | Corn rhizosphere microbial communities from Kellogg Biological Station, Michigan, USA - KBS C7.1-3L metaG (SPAdes) (version 2) | ecosystem: Host-associated > Plants > Roots > Rhizosphere ... | reverse complement strand
TGCGATTGGACGATGCGATAGTCGAGGATTCGGGGCTGGTGCTGACTCCGAGCGAGCAGCCGCTGAAGCTCAGCCTTGGCAAGAAGAGGCACGCGTTACTTGTGAGATAATGCTCGCCCGGGGGACAGATGGAAATGCACAAGCCGAAGCTCGTCAGCAACTGGCGCGAGCTGCTCAAGGAGTGGGGTATCATCGTCCTGGGCGTGCTCACGGCCTTGCTCGCCGAGCAGGCGGTCCAGTCGGTCGATTGGGAGCACAAGGTCGACGCCGCGCTGGCCGATATGAACAATGAACTTAGCGCCGGCGACGGGCCGCAAGCGTATACGCGTTTGGCCGCGCACGACTGCGTTGGCATGCGGCTGGATGCGATCCGCGCCGCGATCGAGAATGGCAATCGAGTCCAAAGCCGCAAACTGATTGAGTCCTTTTGGCTGCCGAAGCGAACTTGGGACTCGCTGGCGCGCGAAGCCGCAACGGCATCCGACGTCGCCTCTCATATGCCGCACGAGCGGATGCTGGGGTACCGGATCGCCTATGAGGTCGTTCCGGACATGCAGCGGATTGCCGACAAGGAGCTTGCCGATCTTGGGCATCTTCGCGCGCTCCCAAGAACCGGCGGTCCGATCGAAACAGCGGAAAAGCTTCAAGAGACGGACGCGGTCGAAGCACTTCGACTAGACAATGACGCAATGGCCCGGGAAGCCCAGTTTACGCTCGCTCACATCGAGACATTGAACGTAAGGCTCGAGCGCCATTTCGTCACACGCGACATGCTGGAGGCGCGCAGTCATTTCGGCAGCTGCCTGTCCATTCCACGGATCCCGGCCGCTCCCCCCGTGCGCACCGATTGATCGGGTGGATCAGCCGCTTCGGATCAGCCCCACGGCTTGATCTCGTTCGAACAGGTAGAGGCAAATCCGCGCCGCCTGACCTCGCGCACCCGAGAGGCCGCCGTCGCGGTCGAGGAGGAGCAAGGCATCGCTCTGGGCGATGGGGGCGAGGTCCTCCACGTCCCTCGGCGTCGCGGCGCGGAACGCCTCTTCGCCGGATTGGCGTGTGCCGAGGATCTCGCCGGGGCCGCGGAGGCGCAAATCTTCTTCCGCAATGCGGAAGCCGTCGTTGGTTTCGCGCATCAGCGACAGGCGGGCGCGGCCGACGTCGGTGAGATTCTGGCCGCGGATGAGGAGGCACGTGCTCTTGCCCGAGCCGCGCCCGACGCGTCCGCGAAGCTGGTGGAGCTGGGCGAGGCCGAACCGCTCGGCGCCTTCGACGATCATCAGCGTCGCATTCGGCACGTCGACGCCGACCTCGATCACGGTGGTTGCGACCAGCACGGCGAGCCTCCCCGAGGCGAAGGCTTCCATCACCGCATCCTTCTCCGCGCCTTTCATACGCCCGTGCACGAGGCCGACCTTGTCGTCGCCGAAGCGAAGCTTGACCACCCCCGCGCGCTCCTCGGCGGCAGCGGCATCGCTCTTCTCGCTCTCCTCGACCAAGGGGCAGACCCAATAGGCCTGGCCGCCGCTGCTGATGTGGCGGCCCAGGCCGTTGATGACGTCCGGCAGCTTTTCTTCGCTAATCACGCGCGTTTCCACCGGCGTTCGGCCGGGCGGCATCTCGTCGATCCGGCTGACGTCCATCTCGCCATATTGCGTGAGCGTCAGGGTTCGAGGGATCGGGGTCGCGGTCATCACTAGCAGGTGCGGCGGATGTTCGGCCTTCGATGCAAGCAGCAGCCGCTGCGACACGCCGAAGCGATGCTGCTCGTCGATCACGGCGAGGCCCAGCTGCTTGTAGGCGACCTTCTCCTGGAAGATCGCGTGCGTGCCGACGAGGATGTCGATCGAGCCGTCGGCAAGGCCCATCAACACGCTGTCGCGCGCCCGGCCCTTCTCTCGGCCGGTGAGGATCGCCACTCGGATGCCGAGGCTGTCGAGCTGCCCGAGCAGAGTCGCGTGGTGCTGCCGCGCCAGGATTTCGGTCGGGGCGAGAAGCGCCGCCTGCGCGCCGGATTCGACCGCGGTCAACATCGACGCGAGCGCGACGAGCGTCTTGCCCGAGCCGACGTCTCCCTGGAGCAGCCGCAACATCGGCACAGGCTGGGCCATGTCACCGCGGATTTCGCGGATCACGCGCCGCTGCGCATCGGTAAGCTCGTACGGAAGTTCGAGCTTGCGGATGAGCTCGCCCGTGCCCAGCAGCGGCACCGTGCGATGCCGCCGCTGCGACTGGCGCAGCAGCAGAAGCGCGAGCTGGTTGGCGAAGATTTCGTCGTAGGCGAGGCGCCGCCGAGCGTCCTCCGCCGCTGGCTCGTGATGGATGCGCGCGAGCGACGCGCGCCACGCGCTCCAGCATTCGCGCGCGGCCAGCGACGGCTCGATCCATTCCGGAAGCTCCGGCGCGCGCTCGAGCGCTTCGCGCACCAGCTCGCCCAAGCGCCGGTTCGTCAGGCCCTCGGTGAGCGGATAGACCGGCTCGCGGATCAGCGGCGACGGGCCCTTGCCGGGTTCGGCGACCTCCGGATGGATGATCTGCCATTCGTCGCCGTACTGCTCGAGCTTGCCCGAGACGATCCTCTTCTCGCCCTGCGGCAGTGTGCGCCTCGCCCAGCCGGGATTGTTGAAATAGACGAGGCTGATCGAATTTCCCTCCGAATCCGACGCGAAGATGCGCGTCGGTCCGCGTCCCGAGCGGCTCTCACGGCTGTCGAACGGCGTCAGCTCGAGGATGACGTTGCGGCCAAGTAGGGCAGCCGCCGCGGCCGGTGCCTTGATCCGCTCGATCGAACCGGTCGGCAGATGATAAAGCAGATCGACCACGCGCTCGATCCGCAGTTTCTTGAGCTGCTTTGCGACCTGCGGACCAACGCCCTTGAGCGCCTCCACCTCGGTGAACAGCGGGTTGAGGATTTCGGGCCGCATGCGATTCAATAGCCGCAAGAATTGACCGATGTCATTCTCGCGCAAGCCCGGCCAAGCGGTTAAACTCGCCAAGCGGGATTCCGCATGTCTAAGTCACTGGAGGGGCATCCAAATGTTCAATGCGTTGCTCGCGAGCGCGGTTTCGCTCGCGCTCGTTTCAGCCACCGCCGATCCCGGTCCGGCGAACCCGTCCGAGCCGACGCTCGCGCAGGTCAAGGCTGCAGTACAGAAATACCGCGACGTGAAGGCAGCACTGGCGGATGGCTATATCCCCGATCCTTCGGGGATGTGCGAAACCGCTACGATGATGGGCAAGCCGGCGAAGCTCGGGGCGATGGGCGTCCACTATTTCCGCCCAGACCTGCTCGGCATCACCGCGCCGCCGAACCCCCGCGTCGACGGCAACGGCACCTACACCGACTTCCATCACCCGGCAGTGCTTCTCTACGAACCGGAAGCGGACGGATCGATGCAGTTGATCGGCGTGGAGAACGTGGTGTTCGAGAAAGCGTGGCGGGCCGCTGGCCACAAACAGCCGCCGACGTTTCACGGAGTTCCGTTCGACCACATGGTCGACAATCCTGCGACGCCGATCGACGAAGCCCATGGGTTCATGCCGCACTTCGACCGGCACGTCTGGGTGATTCGGAACAACCCCAACGGCGTGTTCGCGCAGTACAATCCGAACGTGACCTGCAAATACGCACCCAAAAAGGCTGCAATGCCGATGGCTGCCGCAAAGAAATAGAAGCGTTACGGAGGGCGGTCTTTCGCACGGAGCCGCCCTCCCCTACATGGGCGCCATGCCCGCCGATCCGGACCTGAAGCGCCTCGCCTGGCGCGCCCATCATCGTGGCACCAAGGAAGCCGACATGCTCGTCGGCGGGTTCTTCGATGCTCACCACCAGCAATGGGGTTCGCGAGAGCGCGCGCTGTTCGAGGAAATGCTCGAGGAGCAGGACGTCGACATCATGGCCTGGGCCCACGGAACCGCAGAGCCTCCGGAGCGGTTCGCGGGAACCATGATCGAGGCGCTGAAGAAGCTCGACTATATCAGGACTGTGCGATGACCGAGCCGCTCCAGCGCGTGCTCCGCGCCAGGCAGCCGCTGACTCTTGCCGGCGTTCCGTCGGGCTTCCTGCCGTGGCTAGCCGCCGACCTCGCGCGGGCGGCGAACCGGAGCGGCGACGGCGGGCGGGCGGTCGCGATCGTTGCCGACGAAGCGGCGATGCGCGCGCTTGCCGAGACCGTCCCTTTGTTCGCGCCCGAAGTCGAAATCCTGACTCTGCCCGGCTGGGATTGCCTGCCCTACGACCGCGCCTCCCCCGCGCTGAGGGTGATGGCCGAGCGGCTCGCGACGCTCAACGCCTTGCAGGCGAAGCGGGAGAAACCGCAGCTCCTCGTCGCCACCGCCAGCGCGACCACCCAGCGGATGCTGACTCCGTTCCGGATCCGCCAGCTCACCCGGCGAATCGCTCAAGCCGAACGGATTGAACGGGAGGTGCTGGTCGAGCAGCTCAATGCGCTCGGCTACCAGCGCGTCGACACCGTGGCCGAGCATGGCGAATATGCGGTCCGCGGCTCGCTCATCGACCTCTTCCCCGCGGGCGAGGAGCTCGCGCTCCGGCTCGATTTCTTCGGCGACGAGATCGATACGCTTCGGCGCTTCGATCCGACCGACCAGCGCTCGACCGACAAGGCGGGCGCCTTCACCCTGATGCCCGCGTCGGAGGCGCTGCTCGATGCCGACAGCATCAAGCGCTTCCGCTCGAGCTATCGCGAGAAGTTCGGCGCAGCCGCGACCCAGGACCCGCTCTACCAGGCGCTGTCCGAAGGTCGGCGAATGAGCGGCATGGAGCATTGGTTGCCGCTGCTCGAAGAGCGGCTCGCCACCCTGTTCGATCATCTTGGCGAGAACGACCTCGTCCTGCGCGACTCCGCGGCCGACAAGGCGGTCGATTCGCGGCGCGAAGCGATCGACGATTATTACCAGAACCGGGTCCGGGCGATGGAGGCGGAGGCCGGCAATTACCGGCCGCTCGAGCCGCACGCGCTCTACCTTTCGAAGAAGGAATGGCAGGTCTTCGAAGCCGATCGACCGATCCATCTCGCCTCGCCCTTCCATGAGCCCGAGTCCGCCAAGGTCATCGATTTCGCGGTCGAGGCGGCGCGCGACTTTGCGCCCGAGCGTGCCAAGCAGGCCAATGTCTACGAGGCGGTTGCGGGCCATGTCGCCGACCTCCGCCGAAGCGGGCACAAGGTCGTCCTCGCGAGCTACACCCGCGGTGCGCGCGAGCGCTTGTCGGGCCTGCTCGAGGAGCACGGGCTAAAGGCGCAGAAGCTCGCCGACAGCTGGCAGGAAGCGCTCGGGTCGAAGACCCAGCCCGCGCTGCTCGTCCTTCCGCTCGATCACGGCTTCACCACGCCCGAGGTCGCGGTGCTCACCGAGCAGGACATGCTCGGCGACCGCCTCGTCCGCCGACGCAAGAAGCGCAAGGCGGCCGCCGCATTCCTCGAGGAGCTGGCGACCCTCTCGCCGGGCGACCTGGTGGTTCACGCAGATCATGGCATCGGCCGCTACGAGGGGCTGACTCAAATCCCCGTCAGCAAGGTGCCGCACGATTGCGTCGCGCTCGAATATGCGCGCGGCGACAAGCTCTATGTGCCGGTCGAAAATATCGAGCTTCTGAGCCGCTACGGCAGCGAGAGCGACGGAGTCTCGCTCGACAGCCTCGGCGGCGAGGCATGGCAGCGGCGCAAGGCGCGGATGAAGGAGCGGATCCGCGCCATCGCCGGCGAGCTCATCAAGCTTGCCGCCGTGCGCGCGACGCGCCCCGGAGTCGTCGCCGAGCCGGACGCGAGCTACCCAGCCTTCGTCGATCGCTTCCCCTATGAAGAGACCGACGACCAGGAACGCGCGATCGAGGACGTGCTGGGCGACCTCCAGGCCGGCAAGCCGATGGACCGGCTGGTGTGCGGCGACGTCGGCTTCGGGAAGACCGAGGTCGCGCTGCGCGCCGCCTTCGTCATGGCGATGTCGGGGCGGCAGGTCGCGCTCGTCTGTCCCACCACCCTGCTCGCCCGGCAGCATTACACCAACTTCGTCGAGCGGCTGCAGGGCTTTCCACTGAACGTCGGACGCCTATCGCGGCTAGTGCCTGCAGCCGAGGCGAAGCGGACCAAGGAGGGATTGGCCGCCGGCACAACCGACATCGTGATCGGCACCCACGCGCTGCTTGCGAAGAGCATCGACTTCAAGCGGCTCGGGCTGGTGATCGTCGACGAGGAGCAGCATTTCGGAGTCGCGCACAAGGAACGGCTGAAGGCGTTGCGCAACGACGTCCACGTGCTGACGCTGACCGCCACGCCGATCCCGCGAACGCTGCAGATGGCGATGAGCGGTCTTCGCGAGCTGAGCGTCATCCAGACGCCGCCGGTCGATCGCCTCGCCGTCCGGACCTATGTGACGCCGTTCGACGGTGTCGTGCTTCGCGAGGCGCTGCTCCGCGAGCATTTCCGGGGCGGGCAGAGCTTCTTCGTCGTGCCCCGGGTCGCCGATTTGCCCGACATCGAGGAATGGCTTCGCCAGCAGGTGCCCGAGGTGAAGTTCGTCACTGCGCACGGGCAGATGAGCGCAACTGCCGTCGAAGAGCGGATGAGCGCCTTCTACGACCGCAAATATGACGTGCTCCTCTCGACCACGATCGTCGAAAGCGGGCTCGACATCCCGAGCGCGAACACGCTGGTCGTCTATCGCTCCGACCGGCTCGGGCTGGCCCAGCTCTATCAGCTGCGCGGCCGCGTCGGACGGGCCAAGACGCGCGCCTATGCCTATCTCACCATGCCGGCCGACCGCTCGATCACGGAAGCGGCGCAAAAGCGGCTGCAGGTGTTGAGCGAGCTCGACAATCTCGGCGCCGGATTTCAGCTCGCCAGCCACGACCTCGACATCCGCGGCGCCGGCAATTTGCTCGGCGACGAGCAATCCGGCCACATCAAGGAGGTCGGGTTCGAGCTCTATCAGTCGATGCTCGAGGACGCGATCCTCGAGCAGAAGGCCGGCGGAATCGCGCCCAAGGAAGAATTCTCGCCGCAGATCAGCGTCGATGCGCCGATCATGATCCCCGAGGAATACGTCCCCGACCTCGACCTGCGCATGGGCCTCTACCGCCGTCTCGGCGAGCTCGAGGACCGCAATGCGATCGAGGCCTTCGCCGCCGAGCTGATCGACCGCTTCGGACCGCTGCCCGAGGAAACGGCCAATTTGATGAAGATCGTCGAAGTGAAGCTCAATTGCCGCGAAGCGATGGTCGCCAAGCTCGACATCGGCGCCAAGGGCGCGGTCGTGACCTTCGCCGAGGGCGGATTCCCCGATCTTGCCGGGCTGCTCGGCTATATCGACCGCTTGAAAGGCGCGGCGAAGCTCAGGCCCGACAGCAAAATGACCATCGCCCGCGAGTGGCCGACGCCGGACGCGCGCCTCGGCGGGGCGGTCCAGCTGTCGCGCGGCCTGGCCCGTGTCGCCGCCGCGGGAGAGAAAAAGCAGGCGGCCTGAGCGCCGCTGCGCCCTACAACTGCCTGAAGACCTCGATCGTCCGGTCGACCATTTTGTCGAGTGAAAACTCGTCGGCGATCCGCTGCCTCGGTTTGCTCGGGTCGTGGTCATCGAGACGACGCAGGACGTGCTCGATCGCTTGCGCGAGTACGCCGGGCGATGAGGGCGGCACCACCACACCGCAGTCCCCCACGATCAACGCCGAATCGCCCACGTCGGTGACGATGCACGGAAGTCCGCAGGCCATCGCTTCGGCAATGGCGTTGGAGAATCCTTCGGTAACCGACGTCGAGCAGGCGATGTCGAAGGCGTTCAGGGCCATGGCCGCGTCCAGCTCTCCCGTGAACTGCACCCGGTCGCTGATTCCGAGTCCGCTGGCGAGCCGTTGCAGCGTATCGAGATCCGACCCCGATCCGACGCAGAGAAAGCGCGCCCGCGGCGTTCGTGGCGCTATTTCGGCGGCCGCGCGAAGGAATGTCGGATAGTCCTTTGTCGCGTTGAGCCGCGCGAGAACCCCGATTGCAATCTCGTCGTCACCCAGTCCGAGCTTCCGCCGCTGCTCCCGCCGGAGCGCCGAATCGGGCCGATACCGCTCCGTGTCGATGCCGTTCGGCACAACGGCGACTTTCTTGGCGGGAAAGCCGCGCTGAACCGCGAAGGCCCGTCCCGCCGACGAATTGGCGATGATTGCGTCGGGAGTCCGTGCAAGCGCCGTTTCGAGCACGTGACCGACGCGTGCGAGCCAGTGGTCGACAGACAAATCATATGCGGAGTTCAGGACGCTCCACACGAGCTTCGTCCGGCCGGCGAAGGGTCGCACGAGCCCTCCGACGATGTTGCCGCCGCCGAGGAAGCTGTAGATCACGTTGGGCTTCAGCCGTCGGAACACACGGACGGTTCGGACGAGGAACCCCGCAAAATCCCACCGCCCGGATTTGCGGAGGTCAAGGATTTCGACGCCGGCGGTTCGAAGGGCGCCCTCCAGGGCTCCGCCACCGTAGAAGAGCGCGACGCGCACTTCGTGCCCGCGCTTTTTTAGGCCGAGCGCGAGCTCAACCAGCTGCCGCTCAGCGCCCCCGGTTTCCAGCGAGCGGGCAAGCAGCAAGATCGAGAGCGGCTCAAAGTCGGTCACGATCATCGCGGTGTCCGGCGCCCTCTCATGAAACGGCTGGCCTCGCACAGGTTCGGTGCGGGCCGATGCGTTCTAGCGCGAAGCAGCACGATTGACAGGCGCTACGAGTGTGCGACTTGCAGCGGCGATGCGCACCCAAGGCTTGGTCAGCAAAAGGACGATGGCGGTCGGCCGCAATTTCGTCGCCAATTCCGTGAACCAGGGCGTGTCGTTTCTCGCGAACATTATCGCGGTCCCGATCTACCTCAGTCAGCTCGGAATCGAGCAATACGGCCTCGTCGGCTTTGCCATCGTCGTCCAGACCTGGATCAACCTTCTCGAGTTCGGGATGAGCGGCACCCTCGGGCGGGAAATGACCCGCTTCAAGATCGGCGACGTCAGCGAGAGCAGCGTCCATTCGTTCGTGCGCTCGCTCGACTGGCTGTTCTTCGGCGCCGCAATCGCCTTGCCGGCGATCGGCTGGCTCGGGCGCGGATTCTGGGCGCAGCAATGGTTCACCACTCACACCCTCGCGCCCAGGGTCATCAACGAATCGGTCGTCCTGATCATTGCGCTTGCGGCGGTGCGGCTCGCGGGGACGCTTTACCGCGGCGGGTTGATGGGGCTGGACCGCCAGGTGTTCGTCAGTGCGCTGTCGGTCGCAAGCTCGGTGCTCAGGCTCGTGCTGCCGTTGCCGTTCATCTGGAAGAATCCCGATGTCAGGATCATCATCGGCGCGTGGCTGCTCGTCTCGATCGTCGAGCTGGTCGTCCTCAGGGTCTCGCTTTCGCGGGTCTTTTCGACGCGGTTCCGCTGGCGCCATTTTTCGCTCAGCGAGGTGCGGGACCGAGCCCATCTGTGGGGGAGAATCGCTTATCTGGCCGTGATCTGGACCGCGATCAGCCAGACCGACAAGCTGATCCTTTCGCGGGTCCTGTCGCTTGCCGATTATGGCAAGTTCACCCTTGTGATGATCCTTTCCAATGCGATCCTGACGATTTCGAGCCCAATCAATTTCGCCTTTCAGCCGCCTATGACCGCGGCGGCGACGCGCGGTAATCGGCAGGAGCTTGCCGCGCTGGTCGGCAACTCCGCTCGCCTCATGATGATCCTGATCGTAGCGCCGGCATTCGCACTTGCGGCGGTTCCGGCCCTCGCCATCACCGGCTGGACGGGACACGCGGCTGCCGCGGCCGATGCCACGGCGTACCTCGGCCCGTACGTCATCGGGTCCGCCTTCGCGGGCTGCGTCAGCGTCGTCTACCTGATCCAATATGCGTTCGGAGACCTGCGGCTGCAGGTCCGCGCCTTCACCGTGCTGGGAGCGATCCTCATTCCGGGTGAGATCATCGTCGCGACGCGCTTTGGCCCGCTCGGCGCATCCTGGCTCTGGTTCACCGTGAACATCCTGAGCCTGCTCATCTATTGCCCGATCGTCTTCCACCGCTTCCTGCCCGGAGAGACGAAGCGCTGGTTGGGGCTCATCATCGCAGGGCCGGCGCTCGCGAGCGGCGCTGCTGCATGGGCCATCGGGCTGCTGATCGACGGTCATGCCGCGAACCGCCTCCACGCGATATTCTGGACAGCGCTGACGGTGCTTGCCGCATGCGCGGCGGCAGCTGCTGTCACCTTATTCCTCGCATTCCGAGAGCGGCGGAGGTTGCTAGCGCCCGAGCTCGGGGTCAGCTGAACATCATGGGCGCCGCTCAATCGAGCGCAGAGGCGCCGACGATCAGCGTCTGCATCGGATGCTACAACCAGCGGCGGTATCTGGGGAAATGCCTCGATTCGATCGTCGCTCAGAAGATCGACGTTCCCGTGGAGATACTGGTCGGCGACGATGCCAGCACCGACGGCACCGCCGAGCTCGTCGAGGACTATGCGCGCCGAGACGCCAGAATCGTTCCGATCCGCCGGCGGCAAAATCTGGGGTTCCTCGAGAATCACCGAGACCTTTTCGCGCGAACGCGCGGC
>Ga0207661_10003770_pt1 | contig 10562 bp, 11 predicted proteins | sample KBSC713LmetaG_FD_184337 | JGI IMG/M metagenome (GOLD analysis project Ga0207661, IMG submission 184337) | Corn rhizosphere microbial communities from Kellogg Biological Station, Michigan, USA - KBS C7.1-3L metaG (SPAdes) (version 2) | ecosystem: Host-associated > Plants > Roots > Rhizosphere ... | reverse complement strand
TACCTGATTTTTCTTTTCAATGTAAATAAGATCTTTGTGGAATTGGCAAGGTACAAATTCAAAAGAGGCGGTGGTATGATTTAAATCAAAAGCTTGGATTGTAAGAATGTTTTTGCAATTGAGAGAATTATATACTTAGCTGCTGTACTACTATGAAGCTTCTGTTGTGTCACTCCCTTGTACGTTCAGTACTTCTATTCAGCACTTACTAAAATTTCCACATCGCAATTTAGAGTGTTTCTTTTCGCCCACATTTTTTTACAGTTTCTTCATCAACAATTGAAAAAGAAACGACCGGCACAAAGCGATTAGTGTACATTTATAGACTAACTACCAAAACAAAAATTTATGCCCAATCAATCTGCCGCAAGCCATGCACGATATGTTCCCGGTTTTCATATTCTTACTTATCTCGTGGTTGCCGCTGCACTGGGCATTGCCACAATACTCGTAATCCATCGTGGCGTTACCCACGAAACCGCTTTTTACTTCCTCACCGCTATTGCTATGTGCTTATTGACTTTTTACGTGCGTCACTTTGCTACACGCAACCAGGACCGAATTATTCGTACAGAAGAAAATTTCAGAAGTTATCGTCTTACAGGGAAAGTGTTGGATCCGCGCCTGCGCACCAGCCAGGTTGTTGCACTTCGCTTTGCCGATGATGAAGAGTTTACAACCCTGAGCCAACAAGCTGCCAATGATAATTTAACGGCCGCTCAAATTAAAGCCGCCATACAAAAATGGCGTGCCGATCATCATCGTGTTTAATGCTTCGCCGTTTCAACCGTCCGAATATACCCATCATCTACACAGCACTTTTTTAACCCCGCTTCAAGGGTACTTATCACATGCAACCGCCGCCCGCCGCGGAGAGGATGAAAGTTTTTTTACATGGCAATGGTGTGGAAATAAAGTTTATCACTATCAATAAAGCAACATTCACAGTGTCGAATCAACTTCCCAACCGTACAAGGGAGTGACCCTTCGATAAGCTCAGGGTAAACCGCACGGACGCTTCCATAGTAACCCCGATAATTATCGGGGTAGCTAAGTACATAATCTTTCTCCCTTTCTTTAACAACTTCCTCTTTTTTTACACCGAATTCCTTCCTCAAAACCCGCCTCAAAAAATTACCTTCGCAGTGTTCGACACCTCTCGACATCCCTTCGACAAGTTCAGGGTGACAAAGGGTGACAATAGGAGATTTAATTATGCAAGATTACCTGAAGGGATTGAATGAAAGGCAGCAGGAAGCTGTGATTACAACAGAAGGACCATTGATGATTGTGGCCGGTGCTGGAAGCGGAAAAACTAAAGTGCTCACTACACGTATTGCCTACCTGATGGATGAAAAAAAGGTGGATGCTTTTAATATACTTGCCCTCACGTTTACCAACAAGGCTGCGGCCGAAATGAAGGAACGAGTGGAGCATATACTCGGCAACAGGGAAGCCCGTAATTTATACATCGGCACTTTTCACTCGGTGTTTGCACGCATACTTCGTGCGGAAGCGCATCGCATCGGTTATCCAAACTCATTTACCATTTATGATACAGATGACGCCAAAAGCGTAGTAAAAGCCGTAACCAATGAACTGAACCTCGATATTCAGCATTATAAACCTAATCCCGTCTATAATAGAATTTCAAGTGCAAAGAATGCCTTGGTTGGTCCAAGGGAATATATGAATGATTACTATCTGCAGCAGGAAGACATGCGTGCCAATCGTCCCATGATCGGGCAGATATACGATGCCTACAGCAAGCGTTGTTTCAAGAACGGCGCTATGGATTTTGATGACCTGCTTTTCAAGATGTATGAGCTGTTGAAAACCTTTCCCGAAGTATTGCACAAGTACCAGCACAAATTCAAATATGTTTTGATTGACGAGTACCAGGATACGAATCCTGCGCAATACGAGATCATAAAGTTATTAGGTGCTGTGCATGAAAATGTTTGTGTGGTGGGTGATGATGCACAAAGCATTTATTCCTTCCGTGGCGCCACCATTCAAAACATTCTGCAGTTTCAGAAAGATTATGATGAAGTAAAAGTGATCAAGCTGGAACAGAATTACCGAAGTACTCAAAATATTCTCACCATTGCCAACGAGGTCATTAAAAACAACAAAGGACAAATTCCAAAAACACTCTTTACCGAAAATGCCACCGGTGAAAAAATAAAGCTTGTCCGCACGATGACGGATAATGATGAAGGAAAATTTGTTGCCGACCAGATACAGGAACAAAAGCTCCGCAATCATTTTAATAATAAAGAGTTTGCCATTTTATATAGAACGAATGCGCAAAGCCGTTCATTCGAGGAAAGCCTGAGAAGAATGAATATTCCTTACACTATTTACGGGGGAATTTCATTCTATCAACGGAAAGAGATCAAAGATTATATTGCTTACCTGCGTATCATAGTTAATCCAAGGGACGAGGAGGCATTAAAGCGCATCATTAATTATCCTGTTCGGGGCATAGGAAAAACATCTGTGGACAGGGCCATTCTTGCTGCCAATGAAAATAACCTTAGTATGTGGCAGGTGCTGGAGAGTGCACCCATGTTTGGTTTTAAATCTGGAACGCTGCAGGCTATTGAAGAATTTGTGTTGATGATAAGAAGTTTTCACAGCATGCTTCAAAATAAAAATGCGTACGACCTGGCATTTCATGTGGGAAAGCAAACAAACTTTGTAAAAGAGCTTTTCAACGACAAGAGCACAGAAGGTGTTCAGCGTTATGAAAACATACAGGAATTACTGAACTCAATCAAGGAATTCACAGAAACGCCCATGAGTGAAGAAAGCGGTGAAGTAGGCGATAAAACCTTAGCAGCTTACCTGCAGCAGATTACTTTGCTTACCGATGCAGATGAAAAAGATCCCAATGCCGACACGGTAAAATTAATGACGATACATGCAGCTAAAGGATTGGAATTTCCGGTTGTATTTGTTGGTGGATTAGAAGAAGGTTTGTTTCCAAATGCCATGAGCATTAATACACGGGAAGAACTGGAAGAAGAGCGAAGATTATTTTATGTTGCTATTACAAGAGCAAAAGCAAGATTATATCTTTCTTATGCTAACACACGATATAAATTTGGTTCACTGATGCAAAGCGATGCCAGCAGGTTTATTGAAGAAATTCCAATGGAATACATTGATAAATCTTTTGCAGGTGGCGGCGTAAAAAATCAAACCAATTCCGGGCTATGGGGCAATGCATTTGAAAGAATGAACCGTGGATTTGGCGGAAGCAGCAGTAATGAGAACAAGGAAAAAAGTTTTGTCTCCACATTAGTGTCAGGCAACAATAAGCCAAAAGAAGTAGCGCATGTTCCCTCACCCAATTTTGTTCCCAGCGATATTACAAGGTTGGAAGAAGGAATGAGAGTAGAACACCAGAAGTTTGGGTTCGGAACAGTGATCAAACTTGAAGGATCAAACCATAATCCTGTGGCTACTATAAAATTTGAGGTGAATGGCGAGAAGAAGATTATGTTGAATTATGCGAAGTTGATGATAGTAAATGGATAACACGAATTTCCGGCACGAATTGCACGAATTATTTTAAACAAGTATTCCGTGCAAGCGAGAATCTGATTACACGAAATTGAACTAGAAAATACACGAATTATTTAGAAGACAACTCGCTTATAGGTTAAAGATTTTTGCCCGAAGTTGGCAATAAGCCAAGTTGCAGTACTAATGCTTTGAGATAGTTGATGGTTTGTACAACGAAGTTGTCAACCAAGAATGATGTTGCTTTGACCTCCAATACAATCTGGTCGAATACAATAAAATCAGCTGCATACTTGTGTTTAAGTGTCATACCCTTGTACTCTATTTTAAACAGCTTTTCCCTTAGATAAGAAATCTTATTGTTGGCAAATTCCAACTCCAACGCATCCTTATAAATCACTTCCTTAAAACCGCAACCCAGTTCTCTATGAACCTCCATACATATCCCGACCACTTTATAAGATTCGTCTCTTAAAATGATGTCTGGCATGGCTGTTTAAAATTCGTGTAATTCGTGCCTGAAATTCGTGTTATCAAATATAATTCGTGCAATAAATTGTTTTACACCTCTTTAACACCATCTTAAAAAATTGTTATCCCCATTTTTAAACCTGCGGCCTACAATTCCCTTCTATTATCCCGAAACCTTTAAAAAACACGTTTAACTATGAAGACAAGCAAATCGATGATGCTTATAACAGCGTCTCTCTTAACCGCAACATTTTCCTTTGCACAAGTTGGCCTGGGCGTTGCAGGCAGTACAAAAGCTGCAACACATGTTAGTACAGGCACAAGGGCCGCAACCAATGCTACTTCGAAAGCAACAGTAGCTACAAACAATACTGTTTCGGCAACCAACAAAGCCACGCAGCGGACCATCAACAAAGGCAGTCAAATAAGTACAACTGCAAAGGATAAAACATCCACCGGAGTTAATGTAAATACAGAGGCACGTACCAATGGGGTTATAAATGCAAATGCTCATGCTAATGAAAAAGCAAAAACCAACGCCAACGAGCACTCCGTTTTTGGTGACCAAACTTCTTCAACAGATGCTAATGTAAAAATTGATGGCAAAAAACCAACGAAAGAAGCCAAAGCAAAAAAAGATAAAGTGAATGATACAAAGGCAGAAACAAAAACCGAAGCACGTGCAAAATCACAGGCAGCGGTAAAAGCATCGGATAACGCAAAAGAAAATGCCAATGAAAATTCGGCTGTTTTCGGTGCAAAAACTGAAACTACAATTCACCAGGATAGCAAAGCAGATAAAAAGAACCTTTCATCAAACGCCTCGGCTCAATCAAAAACGAAAGTAAAAGCTTCCAAGCACTAATTTAATCCCTACCCTATACCCTTATCATCCCGCCCGTTTGCGGGATGGTTTTTTTAAACCTTACCCAAATGAAAAGGATTCAATATTTAACCCTTACACTTAGCTTATTTTGTTTCCAAGTCATATTTGCTCAAAGCGACAGTAGTGAACAACACGGGATAAAATTTAAAATAGCCATCAACTATTGCAGTGGTTTAAATTATTTCGGGCGTACAGATAGTCTAAAAAGTGCAGGAGTATTTCCGCAGGCAGAGATTTGGTTTTTAAAAGATTTTTATGCAAGTGCAACACCGATGTTTGTCAACAACACAATTCAAGCAATGGAATATGAAGGAACCGTTATGAACCTGGGCTATTTGCATACAACAGACAAGTGGATTACCAACCTTTATTTGATGAAGCCTTTTTATCAGCAAACCAGCCAATTGATTCAATCTGCTTTGAAGGCACAAACAGGACTGAGCATCTCCAGATTAAACCCCGTCCTGAACTTTACACTCGGTGCAGATATTAAGTTGACTGATAAAATAGATTTTGGAACTACTGCGGGCATTGATCATCTCATACGAAAGGAATTCCGAAGCTACTCTGTTCTTGTGGTCGATCCATCGTTTTATGTTTATGCAGGAACTGAAAATTTCACGTCTACCTACTACAAAAAGAAACCGGGATTTTTGCTTTTGCCTGGAAGTACAGAAGAGGTAAATGAAAATTTTATGAAATTCAACATTCTCGCCTATGAATTTTCTGTGCCGGTAGTTTATGCAAAAGGAAACTGGATGGGATTGTTCACACCTTCTTATATTCTTCCGCAAAACCTGTTAACGGCTTCCGGAAAACCAGATCTTTCTGACAAAGGACAAAATATATTCTACGCAACTATTGGATTAAAGTATACTTTCTGAAAGTATAACCCTGCTTGTTTGTAATTTAATGTTGTGAATCTTGTATCAATTAATGTTGGCAGGCCAAAAGAAATCAATTGGAATGGAAAACCTGTTCGCACAAGCATATTCAAAAATCCTGTTTCAGGTCCCAGGACAGTCTCTTTTACAAATATCGAAGGGGATGAACAATCCGATCTAAATGTTCACGGTGGAGTAAATAAAGCCGTTTATGCTTATGATCTTTCACATTATGATCACTGGAAAAAAATATTGCAACGAGAAGACTGGCAGTATGGGATGTTCGGGGAAAATCTTACTACAAGAGGGCTTGTGGACAATGAAGTGAAAATTGGTGCCATTTACCAGGTTGGAACGGCAAAATTCCAGGTGATACAACCTCGGTTCCCTTGCTTTAAATTAAATATCAGGTTTGCGTTGCAAGACATGATTGAAAGATTTATGGACCAAAAGCGTAACGGTATTTATTTTAAAGTGATTCAAGAGGGCGTGATTGAAGTTAATGATGAGGTCAGGTTAATTGAACTTTCATCTTTTGACGTTACGATCAATGACTATGTAAATTGCTACTATTCAAAGGGCAGCAACAAGTCAGTCGTTAAAGCATTGCTTTCTTTTCCCGGTCTTCCGGAAAGACATCGCACAGTTTTTGAGGGTTACCAGTAAACATTTTTCGAATTCCGCAAAATCCGTTTTCATAGCTTCCTTTTAACAGGAACATCGGTAAATTTGTGGGCTAAACTAGCGAGATCATGATTAAGACAGGTAACCCAATTATCAGCATATATACGGAGATGACGCCCAACCCGGAGACCATGAAGTTTGTCGCGAATAAGCTTCTCTACCCCGGCAAAAGCATCGATTTTCCTGATGTGGAAAGTGCAAAACCCTCTCCACTAGCGACAGAGCTTTTTGGTTTTCCCTTCATAAAAGCTGTTTTTATTGCTTCCAATTTTGTGACACTTACAAAAACTTCCGACACGGATTGGAATGATGTGATTCCTGCAATTCGTGAATTTTTGAAAGATTACCTGCAGGAAGACAAATCGGTCATCAATGAAGAGGAAGTAGCAGTTCGCAAAACAGAAAGCAGTAATGACGTTCATGCCGATGACAGCGATGTTGTCAAAAGAATTAAGGAATTACTTGACAACTATGTTCGCCCTGCTGTTGAGATGGACGGTGGTGCTATCCAGTTCAGAAGCTATGATGAAGGCGTAGTGAATTTGATGTTGCAGGGAAGCTGCAGCGGATGCCCCTCATCAATGATCACATTGAAAGCAGGTATTGAAGGAATGATGAAGAGAATGATCCCCGAAGTAAAAGAAGTTGTAGCCGAAGCAGAATAATATCAATGAAACTGATCTGTATAAAAGCATCTCCAAAGAGATGCTTTATTTTTTTGGTTTTTTCCGGCTTACAGAGCGTGCAATTCTATTAATAACGGGCTTCGATAATGATTTTACATCGTTGTCATCTCCCATCAAAATGGCGAAAGGACGAAGCGGTTCTACTTCTTCAAATACCACTTTCATAACAGCCAATATGGGCATGGCCATAAAGGTGCCCGGAAGTCCCCATAAAGCACTGCCTGCAATTACACCAATTATAGAAGCAAGCGCATTGACATTTACCTTAGATGACATGATTTTAGGCATTAGAATGTTGGTGTCAATCATATGAATGATAATGATTGCTACAACTGCCCACAAAACAGTACTTGGTGAATTTGTGGTGAGTGTAATCAGAGCCGTTAAAACACAAGTGATGATGACACCAAGATAAGGGATGATATTGGCGATGGCGCCAATTACGGCAAGCAGTAATGCGTACTTCAGCCCCAGAAATAAAAAAACTGCGCAATATGCAACCGCTATTATGATCATTTCGAGCAGCAACCCGGCAATATAGCTCTTGATAACAAATTGAACTCTGCTAAGTATGGATTGAATGTTCTTAGTGTAGTCATCTGCAAAGAGTGTTACAAAAAACTGAACTACCAACCCGCGGTATAGCAACATAAGAAAGGTTGTTATAAAAAGAAGTATGCCAATAACAAACGCATTGGTTACTGTATTGACAGTGCGATTGATAATAGAGGACGTGGAAGGCAACATATTATTGGTAGAATCTTCAACCAGGCCTTTCATATTTTCCCTACTGATATGAAAGGTTTTTTGTGCCCACAATTCCACTTGCTTAATTGATTCATTGATATTCTGAATCATTAATGGAAGATCCTGTCTAAAGCTGACGATTGAATTTGAGATATAATAAAACACGACCACGAAAACGATGGAAGCAAGCAGCATCGAAATGAGTGCAGAAACGCCCCTTGGAAAACCCTGACGTTCAAAAAACCTGCACGGACTGATCAATAATAATGCAACGAGACATGCAAACGCAAGCGGCTTTAAAATTTCCTGTCCTAAATATACCAATGCCAAAATAATAATAAGGCATAAAAGCGGATTGACAAGTTTTGCAAAAACCATGGAGGTCGAAGACGAACGGCAGATACCCATAGGTTAAATGTAACAATTAAAACCTTTTTTTTAATTTGTGAATATGAAATCCGTAGTGTTGTTGATTTTGCTGTTGTGGCATCAATTAATGTTCTCTCAAACAAACTCCGTTTCCACCAAAGATTTAAAAGAAACTGTTGGTCATGAATACAGTTTTGCATATTCATTACCATATGAAAAAGGCAAATCTTTTTTGTTGATACAGGCTTACCAATCAAAACTCTTTTCACATAAAGGAGAATTTGCACTCGACTTTAAAATGAAAAGTGGAAGTAAAATTTGTGCTGCAAGAAGCGGTGTCGTTGTTGAAGTAAAGGAGGACTCAAAAAAGGGAGGTGTAAATCTTAAGTACCTGGCGGAAGGCAACCATGTGATTATAAAACATGACGACGGCAGCTATGGAAATTACTGGCACTTAAAATATAATGGCGCATTGGTTTCTGTCGGCGATACGATTCGTCAGGGACAAATAATTGGCCTGGCAGGAAAAACAGGTTACGCTGCATTTTCCCATTTGCATTTCGAGGTGACTACCGAATATTCTCCTGGTCAAAACCAAATTCCAACTCAATTCATCACCAAAAAAGGAAAGACATATTTAAAGCCGCTGCATCGGTACACGTGTATTTAATTAGGTTTGCAATCCATGCAGGAACTTCTCCAGAAATTTATTTCCCAGGTTCAACAAACGTCATTGCTCGAGTATATTGCTGTTGTAACTGGAATTGCAAGCGTCTTTTTTTCTAAAAAGGAAAACATCCTGGTTTATCCGGTAGGATTGATTAATACAATCATCTATGTTTTTCTAAGTATCGAGGGATCGTTGTTTGGAGAGGCTTCGGTTAATTTTTACTACACTGTAATGAGCATTTATGGCTGGATACTTTGGACAAAAAAAGATCAGAAACATCGAATCATTCTTCAAATCACCAATAGCTCAACAAAGGAATGGGTGCAGCAGTTGGTATTTTTTGCTTCTTTCTATATAGCAATATTTTTTGCACTTACCTGGGCAAAAAATGCTTTTTATGCAAATACCATCCCTTTTCTGGATGCTTTTGCTTCTGCAACTGCGTTTACAGGCATGTGGTTGATGGCTAAAAAGAAGGTGGAGAGCTGGTATTGGTGGATCGCAACCAACATAACTTCCATTCCGCTCTATTTTATAAAAGGATATGTACTAACAAGCGTTTATTACCTGGTGCTGTTGGCACTGGCCATATCTGGTTTGATCGAATGGAAACGCAGGGCGAGAGCTGTTCCTCAATCTTCTAAATTTGAGTTGGCAAATCAATGAGAAAAATTGTGATCATAGGACCCGAATCAACCGGCAAGAGTACGTTATGTTCGCAGCTTGCAGAACATTACAAAACCTGTTGGTGCCCGGAATTTGCGAGAGAGTATTTAAAGGAAACGGGTGGCAAATACAGCTTTCATGATCTTTTAAATATTGCACATGGGCAACTGGAATTGGAAGATACAATGCTGACACAAGCAAAAAACGGATTCTATTTTATTGATACGGATATGTATGTGATGAAGGTTTGGTGCGAGGTGGTTTTTGAAACCTGCCACACATGGATTCTTAAACAAATAGCATTGCGCAAATACGATCTTTTTTTTCTTTGCGATATTGACCTACCCTGGGTTAAGGATGACCTGAGAGAATATCCTGATCTTGAATTTCGAAAGAAATTATTTAAAATGTACAGGGACCTTATGGTGACTCAAAAAACAAAGTGGGCTGAAATATCCGGGACGCATGCACAGCGCCTGCAGACTGCAGTCAGCATTATAGATACAGTGTTCACAAAACAGAAGTAATTATCAATCGATGATCTGCTGCACGTCGGGATCCCTTTCCAAATTATTCATCTGCCGAAGAATCCATGCACTTTTAATAGCCACATAAGATGCAACCGGCTTAACTGTATATTTTTTTGGATTGGGTAAACAGGCCGCAATCATTGCCGCCTGCCGACGGTTCAAATTTGTTGCCGATTTATTAAAATAGGTTTTTGAAGCAGCTTCCACTCCATAAATGCCCTTTCCCATTTCAATCACGTTGAGATACATTTCCAAAATTCTTCTTTTGCCCCAAAGCAATTCAATCATCTTGGTGAAATACGCTTCCAGTCCTTTGCGAACCCAGCTTCGCCCCTGCCACAGAAAAACATTTTTTGCAACCTGCTGGCTTATTGTACTTGCGCTCCGTATACGTCCCGGCTTTTTTTTGTTGTATTTCATCGCTTTTTCAATGTTCTT
>Ga0207661_10003766_pt1 | contig 10563 bp, 10 predicted proteins | sample KBSC713LmetaG_FD_184337 | JGI IMG/M metagenome (GOLD analysis project Ga0207661, IMG submission 184337) | Corn rhizosphere microbial communities from Kellogg Biological Station, Michigan, USA - KBS C7.1-3L metaG (SPAdes) (version 2) | ecosystem: Host-associated > Plants > Roots > Rhizosphere ... | reverse complement strand
TCGACCACAGCGAATAGCATTGCTGCCTTGTCGCGATTGAAGACCGTCTGCGCATATCCAGGAATCAACAGCGACGCAAGAAAGGCACGACGCGGAGTCATGGGCGGTTTGGGCGTCGTGTCGGGAGGTCCAGGTTGCGCCCGCTGCGAAGCAGCGATGCCCGCGCGCGCGCTATCCCTTTGCTGCGCACCGCAGGGCGCGGCGAGCACGTTGGCGGATGCGACAACGCCGAGCAGTGCGATGGCGGGAGAGTGTGGGAATCGAACCCACCCGACCTTACTGCGTAAGGTCACAGTGATTTTGAAGATCACGGAAGCCACCAGGCCCCATCCACCCCCGAGCGCATCAGCGCACTTCGATCGCAACGTCTCCCCGTTCAGTCACCTCGCCGACTACCGCAGACCCCACAACGCGTGAAAGATAGTCAGCGACGCGCGTCGGGCTGATGCAAGCGAGCAGCCCGCCGGAAGTTTGCGGATCGTGAAGGATGGCGCGCTCTTCGTCACCGCCGCGCGTCCACCGTACGAGGTCCCGCAGGTATTCCGCGTTGCGTTTCGCTCCGTCGGTGACGAATCCCGCCCCTACAGCCTCGCGGACACCAGGAAACACGGGCACAGCGTCGAGATCCAGACGGAGGCCCACCGCGCTCGCGCGCGCGATGTGCGACATGTGCCCGAGCAGACCGAAGCCGGTGATGTCGGTGGCGGCACGCGCGCCAACCGCGAGCGCGGCGCGGGAAGCTGCACCGTTGAGCGCTTTCATCGCGGCAAGCATCGCGTCCCTCGATTCCGGGGACAGCTTATTGCGCTTGCCGGCGGTGGCGAGAATGCCGTTGCCAATCGGCTTGGTGAGGACGAGCACATCACCCGGCCGCGCTCCGGCATTGGTGAGCAGAAAATCGGGGTGCGCACGCCCCGTCACGGCAAGCCCGTATTTGAGCTCGGTGTCGACGACGGTGTGCCCACCGACGATGACCGCGCCGGCTTCGTGTACTTTTTCTTGACCTCCCGCCAGGATCTCGCCAAGTACCTCGAGTGGCAGGTCCTTCGTCGGAAAAGCGACGATGTTGAGGGCAGTGAGAGGCTGGCCGCCCATGGCGTAGACATCCGAGAGAGCGTTCGCGGCCGCAACCTGGCCGAAGTCGAACGGATCGTCGACGATGGGCGCGAAGAAATCGACCGTCTGAACGAGGGCGAGATCATCGGACAGCCGAAAGACCCCGGCATCGTCGAAGGTCTCCCTGCCAACGAGCAGCCGTGGATCGGATTTCACGGGGAGCGCGGCCAGCGCGCGGGACAGGTCACCCGGACCCATTTTCGACGCTCAACCGGCGCAGCGCGCGAACTCGGTCAGTCTGAAGAGCTCGTCGCGCGTTCTGGAGGTGCTCACTCGGTCGCTGCGACTATTTGGGAATCGCCGCGATCACGTCGATCTCGACCAGGGCGCCGCGCGGAAGGGACGCGACCTGCACCGTCGACCTCGCCGGCCGCGAATCACCCAGCCATTTGCCGTAGACTTCGTTGACGGTGGGAAAGTGCGCCAGGTCGTGGAGATAAACGGTCGTCTTGACGACGTCCGCCCAGGTCACGCCCGCCGCGCGCAGCACCTCATCGAGATTCTCCATCACCCGATCGGTTTGCTCGACGATCCCACCATCGACGATTTTTCCGGCCGCTGGATCTAGCGGAATCTGGCCGGCAGTGAACACGAACCCGTTGGCGACGATCGCCTGGGAGTAGGGCCCAATTGCTCCGGGAGCCTTCTCGGTGATGATCTTCTTCAGTGCCATTCTTTACTCCGTCGTTTGCCGCTGTCAGAGTGAAGCGCGAATGTTACTCACCCGGCGGCGCCTAAATCCAGAGCGAACAATCTCCTGGTGTTCTCCTGGACCGCAGGGCCAAGGGTGGAGGCATCCTCACCCCGCGCTCGAGCTACGCGTGCGAGAGTGTGCGCGACCCACGCCGGCTCGTTTCGTTTGCCGCGGTTTGGCACCGGCGCCAGATATGGACAGTCCGACTCCACCAGCAGTCGGTCGCGGGGAACGAGACGGAGCAGATCATCGTCCGTCCATTTTTTGAACGTCACGATTCCGGCGAAGGAAACGTACCAGCCGGCGTCGAGCGCAAGCTCGGCGAGGCTGTGCGATCCCGTGTAGCAGTGGAGAACTCCAACGACACCAGAAGCTTTCGCTTCCCCAATCATCGATCGGGTGTCATCCTCGGCGTCCCGGGTGTGGACGATGACGGGCTTCCCCGCTTCCGCCGCAAGCTCCAGCTGCGCAGTGAAGGCGGCGAGCTGGGCGTCGCGCGGAGAGTTGTCGTAGTGGTAGTCGAGCCCGCATTCGCCGACAGCGACGGCGGAATCGCGAAGAAACTTCCTCAATCGGGGCAGATCACGCGTCGGCTCGAACGCGGCGGCGTCATGTGGGTGCACGCCGGCGGTGGAGAACACGAAGCCCGGATTGTCAGCGGCGAGGCCGGCGGCCAGCGCCGCTGTCTCGAGTGACTCGCCGATGCAAACGATCGCGCGCGCGCCCGCACCGCGGGCGCGGGCAATTACCTCGTTGCGGTCGCCGTCGAACGCCGGGTCCGCGAGGTGGGCGTGGCTGTCGATGAAGACGTACGCGTGCCCGTCTTGCGTGGCCATTTGCGTTCGATCCAGAGAAGTATCGGGGCCGCTACGTACATCGAGCTGAAGGTCCCGGTGACGATACCAAACGACATGACCCAGGCGAAGGGCCGGATGACCTCACCGGCGAACAGGAGCAGCGCGAGGGTGGCGGCGAAGGTGGTGACGTGGGTCATCACCGAGCGCGGGAGGGTCTCGTTGATCGATCGATTGAGGGTGTCGTAAAGGCTCTCTTTTCTGCCCTTACGCAGGTCCTCGCGCACGCGATCGAAGATGATGATGGTGTCGTTCAGCGAGTAGCCGAGCACGGTGAGAAGGCCGGCGACAACTGTCAGCGATATCTCGAGATGCATCAGCTTCAGGAACGCCACGGTGGTGAATACGTCGTGGCTGGTCGCGATTACTGCCGCAAGCGCAAAACGCCACTCGAAGCGGATGGAGAGATAGACGAGCGTGATCAGAAAGGAGAGCAGAATGGCGATGATCGCACCGCGCTTGAGCTCCTGGCCTACTCGCGGGCCGACACCTTCCTTGCGAACGACCCGCACCGCGTTCTCCCCGAATTTCTTCTTGAGAACGCTCTCGATGGTGTTGGCGATGGTCGCCGCACCCTTGGATTGAGCCGCCACCTGCTCGGCGTTCTGCGCCCGCACCGTGAAGTCACGGGGAGTACCGAACTGCTGGATCTCGGCGCCGTGGATGCCGGCGGCGTCGAGGGTGGAGCGAATCTCGCCGACGTCGGGCGGCTGGGTGAAGTTGAGCTGCATCAGCGTTCCGCCGGTAAACTCGATGCTCCAGTTGGGCGCCTTGATTGCCAGCGACCCGAGCCCGAGAACGATGAAGGCGATGGTGATGCCCGCCATCACCTTCCACCAGCGGATGAAGTCGTAGTTGGTGTCGTGAAGGATGCGAAACATTAGATGCTCAGAGATGTCTGGGCGCTGCGCGAGCGATTCAGCCAGATTATGTAGAAGGTGCGAACGACGAAGATCGCGGTGATCATCGATGCCGCGATACCGGCGAGCAGCGTGACTGCGAAGCCGCGCACCGGTCCGGTGCCGTACTGATAGAGCACGGCCGCCGTCAGTGCGGTGGAAACGTTGGAGTCGACAATGGCACTCATGGCGTGGCGGAAGCCTTCGTCGATCGCGGTGCGAACTGTCTTGCCATGGGCAAGCTCTTCACGGATTCGCTCGAATATGAGCACGTTCGCATCAACCGCGATGCCGATGGACAAGACGAATCCCGCCAGGCCCGGTAGCGTCAACACGGCGTTGAAGCCTGCCAGCGCCGCCAGCGTGTAAAGGATGTAAAGGGCCAGACCACCGACCGCGAGCGCACCTGAGAAGCGGTAATAGCCGAGCATGACGACCACCACCAGCACGATAGCGATGACGCCAGCTGTGATGCCCTTGTGAATGGAATCCTTGCCAAGGCTCGCTCCGATCTGCGTAACGTCGGCAACCTTGAGCGGCACGGGCAGTGAGCCCGCGCGCAACACAAGCGCCAGATCTTGCGCCGCCTGGAGATCCTTGCCGCCCATGGTGATCTGACCGTGCGCGCCGATCGCGCTCTGGATGATCGGCGGGCGACCCATTACACGTTGGTCGAGCACGATCGCCATGTAGTCCTTGACGTGGCGGCCGGTCTCTGTGCGGAAACGACGGGCGCCTTCGTTGTTCATGGTGAACTCGACGAGGTTGCCCTCGGTCGGTGACGAATTCGGCTTGGCGTCGGTGAGGTACTGGCCGGTGATGATCGGTTTGGCGTCGAGAACATACAGCGGGCGATAGACGCGGCCACCGAAGGAAAGAGTATCACTGCTCCAGCGGACAACTTTCCCCGGCGGCAACGCGGCCTGCACTGCTGGCATCGACAGGTATTGAGTGACCAGGTCTACGTCGCTCTGAGCAACCATGTACTCGCCGGGCATCTGACCGGGCTGGACGAGCTTGGAAAAAGCGCCGGGCCCTCCGACAGTGCTACCCACTGCCGCAGTCGTGTCCGTTTTGGTTGTATCGGTTTTCTTGGACGTGTCCGCAGTGAAAAGAGATTGCAATCCCTGAGTCGTGGTATCCTTGGTCGTTGCGGCTGCATTCGAGGCGACGTTCACCCGGGTGTCTTTCACCAGTGCGTTGATTCTGGGGAGCGCCTTCTCGAGCGCCTCGGTCTTGTCCGTGATCTGGAACTCGAGAAACGCCGACTTCTGGACGACGTCCTGCGCCCGCTGCGGATCGTCGATGCCGGGAAGCTCGACGATGATACGATCGTTGCCCGCCTTTTGGACGACCGGCTCCGAAACACCGAATTCGTCGATGCGGTTGCGAACCACCTTGAGTGCGTTGTCGATCGCCTTGCTCTTGTCGGCCACGGCACCCTTCGACTCATCGACATCGAGGGCGAGGTGCATTCCACCTTGCAAATCGAGTCCGCGCTTTAACGGAACCCGCCTGACGGTGTCATAAACGAAAACGCCGTTGCGCTTGACGCGCTCAACGACGGTGCGCGGGAAAAGCGCCCAGATGGACGCGGCCGTGAGACCTAAGATTATGGCAATACGCCATTTCAGATTCATGCTGAAAAACGGAAGAAAAGTTACAGTTTGTGACTAGCCGTTAAGGTTACCGGACAGCTGAGGGAGAGTCAACGCATTTCTGGCGTCGCGCTCATCGCGCACGAGTTGAGTCTTGAGCTCCTCCACCGATCCGAACTTTCGGGTCTCGCGCAGCCGTTCGACGAAGTCGATTCGAACCTGTGCTCCGTAGAAGTCCCCGCCCGCGTCGAACAGATGCGCCTCGAGTGAAGTTGTTGCATCGCCAAAAGTGGGACGCGGTCCGAGATTCATCATGCCGCCGCGGGGGCCCGATGGAGTCTGAACGCGCACCGCATATACACCTTCCGGCGGCAGAAGCTTCCTTTGCGGCGGCGGACCGAGGTTGATGGTGGGAAACCCGATCGTGCGGCCCCGCTGTGCTCCGGGAATCACCTTACCGCTGACGGAATAAGCCCGCCCGAGCGACTCCGCTGCGCGGCCGAGATCACCGCCCGCGATGGCGCGCCGGATCGAGGTGGATGAGACCGACTGACCTTCTGATGTCGCCACCGCGTCGACCACGTCGACCCTGAACCCGTCCCGTTCACCGAGCGTACGCAGAACATTGACGTTGCCCGCGCGCTGACGCCCGAACCCATGGTCATACCCGATGAGCAGCTCTCGCATCCGAAAACATCGTCGCAGTATCAGCTCGACAAATGCCTCCGCCGAATATCGGGCGAGGTTCGTTGTAAACGGCACGACCGCCATGTAGTCGATGCCGGTTTCCGCGAGCACCTCCAGCTTTTCGTCGTGGGTGGTCAGCAACAGCGGCGCAGCCGCCGGGTTTACGATCTCGAGCGGATGCGGATCGAAGGTGACGAGCACACTCGGGATCTTGAGGGCGCGTGCCCGCGCGACGAGCTTGTCGACGACGTCTCGATGCCCGCGGTGGACTCCGTCGAAGGTGCCGACCGTAATGACCGTATCGCGGACATAGGGCGGCAGTCCCGAATCATCAGTAGGAGCTGCGCGTGTCATGACGGGGTGTCGGTAACGACTCGCAAAACGCGTATTCTCCCGTGGTCAGCGCCGAGTGTATCGAGGGTGGCTGCATCCTCGACCCTGAATCCACCGACACGGGTGCGGCGAAGAGAATCGAGATGCGCAGCGGATCCGGTCAAGCGTCCGAGATCGCGCGCAAGCGCGCGGATGTAGGTGCCCCCACTGCAGGTGATCTCCGCATCGAGGCGGCCGTCCTCGCATCGCAAGATGCGCCACTCGTGTACCGTGACGTCGACCGCGGCCAGCTGCAACGGCTCACCGCGACGCGCCGCGTCGTAGGCGCGGGTGCCATCGACGCTCTTGGCGGAATAAGCGGGAGGAACCTGCGAGATCGGCCCGGTGAGAGATTCTACCGCGCTGCGTATCTCCGACTCGCGGGGAGGAGCGCCATTGCGGATCACGGTGCCGGTAGAGTCGTCAGTGTCGGTCTCTTCTCCGAACTTGATCGACGCTTCGTAAACCTTCGGCTCGGTGTCAATGAAAGTGGCAAGCCGGGTTGCCCGCCCGAGCAGGAGTACCAGCAGTCCGGTCGCAAACGGGTCGAGAGTCCCGAGGTGGCCGATGCTGCGCTCGCCAAAGATTCGTCGAACGTGCTGTACGACGTCGTGCGACGTCATTCCGGCCGGCTTGTCTACAAGTAGCAGTCCCTGAACCTGCGTAGCCGGCTCCGCGACGCGCTCAGTCGTCGCCGCCGCCACTGCCGTCGCGCGCGTCCTGCTTCTTGACGTCGGCGAGTAGAGACTCGATCCGCGCGGCGCGCGCGATGGTGTCGTCTTCCTTGAACTGGATCTCGGGCGCGACGCGAAGCTGCAATTGCCTCGCCACACGCGCCCGCAAGTGAGACGCGACGCTATCAAGTCCATCGAAGGTTGCCTGCTTCTCGGAGTCGCTGCCAAGCACACTCACATAGACGCGCGCGTGGCGCAGGTCCGGACTCACTTCGGCGCCCGTCACGGTAACGAAGCCCACGATGCGCGGGTCCTTGGCCGATTCAGTGAGGAACGTCGCGACCTCGACGCGGACCGCTTCGGCGACGCGGTCCGCTCGACGGGTGCTACGCAGAAGCGCCCGCCGCTGAGGTCAAAGTGCGCGCCACCTGCTCCTTCCGGTAGCACTCCAGTACATCGCCGACCTTGATGTCGTTGAAGTTCTCGACACCGATACCACACTCGAAGCCCTCGCGGACTTCCTTGACGTCATCCTTGAATCGCCGCAGAGACGCGATGGCTCCGTCGTAGATCTCGACGCCATCGCGAATGACACGCACCCGTCCCTGGCGGTTGATGACGCCGCTGCGTACCGAGCAGCCGGCGATCACGCCCATTCGCGGAACCTTGAACAGCTCGCGTACTTCGGCTTCGCCGAGCACTACTTCCTTCTCTTCCGGCCGCAGCATTCCCTCGAGCGCGGCACGCACATCCTCGACCGCCTCGTAGATGATCTTGTACAGCTTGATCTCTACACCCTCACGCTCGGCTGCGGCGCGGGCGTTGTTGTCGGGCCGGACGTGGAAGCCGACGATTATCGCTCCAGAAGCGCGAGCGAGAAGAATGTCGCTCTCGGTAATCGCGCCAACGCCGCGGTGGATGACGTCCACCGAGACCTCTTCGTGAGACAGCTGCGCCAGCGCGTCGGCGAGGGCTTCCGCCGGCCCGCCCTGGTCCGCCTTGATCACGATGCGCAGGGTACGCTTCTGGCCCGGCGCGGTCTGCGACATGAAGTCCTCGAGTGAAACCACGCCTTTTGCGGTGCGCCGGCTCTTGGCCTCGCGGTCGAGACGCTGACGACGCTGCGCGATCTCGCGCGACTCCATTGCATCTTCGACGACGACAAACTGATCACCCGCCATCGGCACTCCGCCGATGCCAAGGATCTGCGCGGGAATTGCCGGCCCCGCGTCCTTGATGTTGCGGCCGCGCTCGTCGAGCAGGGCGCGAACGCGACCCGAGTACATCCCGCAGATGAAATCATCGCCGACATGGAGCGTACCGTTGCTGACGAGAATCGTCGCCACGGCGCCCTTCCCCGGATCGAGCTGAGCCTCGATCACTGCGCCCGCCGCGCTCCGGTTCGGATTCGCCTTGAGGTCGAGGATTTCCGCCTGCAGCAGAATCTGCTCGAGCAGAGCGTCGATGTTGGTCCCCTTCTTGGCCGAGACTTCAGTGGACAGCACAGTTCCACCGAACTCCTCTAGCACGACTCCATGCTGAAGGAGATCCTGCTTCACCTTCATCGGGTTCGCGCCCGGCAGATCGATCTTGTTGATGGCAACGATCATCGGCACGCCGGCGTTCTTGGCGTGCGAGATCGCTTCGACAGTCTGCGGCATCACCTGGTCGTCGGCGGCGACAACGAGCACGACGATGTCGGTGACCTGCGCACCGCGGGCGCGCATGGCGGTGAACGCCTCGTGGCCAGGGGTGTCGAGGAAGGTGATCTTCTTCCCCTTCGGCAGCGAGACGTGGTACGCGCCAATGTGCTGGGTAATACCACCGGACTCGCCAGCAACGACGTTGGACTTGCGGATGTAATCCAGCAGCGAGGTCTTGCCGTGATCGACGTGGCCCATGATGGTGACCACTGGCGGACGCGACACTAGCTGCTCGGCGGTGTCTTCAACCGGAGCCGCGCCGAGATCCGCCGCGTACTCCTCTTCCTTGACCGCCTGGAATCCGAACTCGCCGGCGATCAGCTCGATCTGATCGAAATCGAGCCGCTGATTGATGGTGACCATCAATCCGAGGTTCTTGAATGCGAAACCGACAATCTGTACGGCCGGGACCTTGAGAATTTGGGCCAGCTCGCTAACGGTGATGAACTCGTTGACGCGCACCGTCTTCTTCTCGCGCTCCGCCTCGGCCTGACGCTGCGCGGCCATCTCTTCGCGATAGCTGCCATCCTCGGCTCGACGGGCGCCGCCGCGACGGATCGGGCCGCGCATCGAAGCCATCGTTTTACCGATGTTCGCCGACACTGCTTCCTGATCGACCCCGCGCTTGCCCTTCTTGCCGCGGCGAGCGCCGCGATCTTCACCGCGTCCTGTTCCGCGATCCTCGCGACGCGTCGGCGTGGTGCCCACGCCAGGTGCCGCCGAAGCTACCGGGCGCGGCGGAGTGTAGGGCGCGCCGGTGGCGACGGGCCGTGGTCTTGGAGCGCCAGGCACGACGGGCTGCGGGCGCTGGCGCTCCCGGGTGTCCGACCTGTCCGCAGGGGCGGAGGCCGGTGCACTCGGCGGCGCAGCTGGACGCGGCGGAGGCGAAGTCTTCGGACGCTCGACCGGCGGAGCTTCGATGGGAGCCGAGGCGGCGATTGGCGGCGACTTTGGAGCAGGTGCGGGTGCGGGCGGAGCGACCGGCTCCGCAACGGGGGCCGTCTCAGCAGGTACTTCGGCGACAGGCTCGGCAGCACGACGACGACGTCTGACACCGCCCGTTTCCGCAGCTGGCGCGGGTTCCGCTTTGACTTCCGCGGCGGGTGCGGTCGCGCCGCGACGTCGCCGGGTCGCGGCCGGAGGAGCAGCGACTCGTGCGCGCTTCTCACGCTCCCAGCGCGCGCGGATGCGCGCGACCTGGTCGTCGCTCAACGGACTCAAATGGCTTCGCACAGGGACATCCATTTGGCGAAGGAGGTTGATGACCTCATCGCTGGACACCCCGAATTCACCTGCCAGATCGTGCACTCGAAGCTTGCTCAAACCTGCTCTCCCCTATCCACACGGACGTCCGGCATTGGACTCGGGCTCAATGCCCGAATGCCCTTTGCCAGACCATTATCTACAATTCCAATCACAGCCACTGAGTCACGTCCCGCCGCGGCTCCCAGCTCGGCGGCGCCGGGTCCCTGAACAACCGCGATCCCGCGCGCCCTCAGCAGAGGCAGAACTTTATCCAAACTGTTGCCTGAAGCGTCTTTCGCCGCAATAGCCAGATGCAATTTTCCGCGTCTGGCCGCTTCCCTCACCTGTTGCACTCCAATTATCGCCCCGCGTCCCCGCACACCAAGGCCGATCAGGCCGAGGAGCTTGCGTTGCAGCGCGGCATCCATGGTGACCTATTCGCTCTGACCGCCTTCCTCGGCAGAATCCGTCCCGCCGCTGGCGCCGCCTTCTGACTCCATCTCGCCCACCGCTTCCGCGTCCGCGGCGGTCGCAGCGACCGCTTCCTCTCCCGTCTCGGGAGTTTCGTCGGTGGTGAGCTCGTTGATGATTGCCATCAGGCGATCGGCCTCTTCCGGAGCGATGCCCGGCAGACGTAGAAAATCTTCGCGCTCGAGATCGATGATGTCGTCGAGGGTGCGATACCCCGCCTCTTCCAGAACGGCGACGGTCGCCGGCTGCA
>Ga0207661_10003761_pt1 | contig 10566 bp, 15 predicted proteins | sample KBSC713LmetaG_FD_184337 | JGI IMG/M metagenome (GOLD analysis project Ga0207661, IMG submission 184337) | Corn rhizosphere microbial communities from Kellogg Biological Station, Michigan, USA - KBS C7.1-3L metaG (SPAdes) (version 2) | ecosystem: Host-associated > Plants > Roots > Rhizosphere ... | reverse complement strand
CGGACGGTCGTTGTCGGCGTGCTGGAAAAGTTGCCGTTTATCTGCCCGGTGGTGGTCTTAATCGGCTCGCTGACCATGATCGTAATCGCGCTCTCAAAGGATTGGCCGCAGTGAGGGGCGACGCCGCGAAGGCGCTCGCTTGGTATGAAAACACGCCCAACTTTGAAATTTGCTGGAATCGCCGACGATTTTTGGAATGGCGACGCGATCCCGAGAACGCGCCTTTGCTCATTGAAGCAATCCTGCTCGAATGTATTCTGCTCGACGGCTGGCCTCAGCTCGAAATCGTCGCGCGGCTTGCCGTCATCGACGAGGACCGAACCGACCAGGCCGCCGCGCGTGATCTGTTCTGGCGTGACGCAAGACGCAATCTCAGCAAGCTGCGCCGTCTGAGTCCACGCGACATCTGGCAAATCGAGATCACGCTGGCCAAGCGGATTCCGAAGCCGCAAAACCGGATGCCGCCGCAACCGTCGACGGTGCGCTGCCAACCCCGTCACCGGCCCCCACAAGGCGCGCGTTGACAATCGTTGCCGCATCGCAACGCACATCAGCACATGGAGGCAATCTTCGCCACCGTACCCTATCGCCAGCACGGTCAGTGCGATGAACAGACGATCCTGCAGCTGCATGGCTGCGACGGTTCCGGCCTGCATCATCGAGACCCTTGATCCAGATCAACAGCCTGCTGTGTTCAGCCTCGTGGTCAAAGCGAGCGGAACCAATCAACTCCATGGACATTGGTGCCAGCAAACCGCTCGAGGAGGAGGGGGCAATGCACCTATCCAATCAGAGTCTGCTGGTCATCATCTTGGTTGGGATCATTGCTGGCTGGTTAGCCGGCCGCGTGACAGAAGGCGGCGGCTTCGGACTTATCGGAGATCTGTTGGTTGGGCTTATCGGCGCATTCGTGGGCGATTGGTTGTTACCGCGGCTTGGCATTCATCTCGGCGTTGGAATCGTTGCCGCCATTATGAATGCCTTTATCGGTGCTGTTGTGCTTCTGCTTATCTTGCGCTTGCTCACTGGCGGCTTTGGTTACCGGCGCCGGCGATGGGGCGGTTGGTAGATCATTTTTGCTCAGATCCCATCGGATGTCTCCGTACTTGGAGTTAGAGCGCGGTAAGCGGTGCTCGTAATGTTCGGCGAGCTGGAGGAGCCGTCGCTTGATGAACGGATCCGCCTGATCAGCTAGAGAGCGCACCAATCTCGCTTGTTGACGGCTAAACTCTTTGTCCATCTTCACGCGCCCGAAGTTGCCCAAGTCGAGCATCTACGACGGGCGGTTCGGCGGAGTATGACAGGGATCACAATTTCACAGAAAAGTCCCCTGCTAGGATGGTTCGGAATCCGAGAGGAGTGCCATCACCGCTGATGGCCAAGTCCGATCTTAAGCGTCAGTGCCTTCAAAGATATACATGCCGGCCAACTGCTACGCATTCCCGCTGAAATAGCCGCACCGTCTAGCGGCGCCCCTTCAGCTCGTCCGAGGCTGCCTTGACCCCAATGTTCGCGAGCATGGACGCCGCTATCAAGGATCTGATCGACCGTATGGCCGCTGCCGCGAAGGAGGCGCCGCGCACGAAGAGGCGTGGCACCCCGACCAATCCGTGGGCGAACGAGCCCCGTCACGCGCTCCAGGCGCCGACGCCTCACAGATGTTAAGTAAACACGGGTTCGCTTTTCGGAACATAGGTAGTAGATAGCCGTTCGTACAGCTTGCGCGGGCCGTTAGCCTCGGCTGCTCCACTCGTGTTGACCTTATTCTCCGCTCGCCCAAGGTGGGGCTGTCATATCGACTAGGTTAACGACTGTCACACCGCCGTAGTGTTCGGCCCCATCGCTCCCAATGCCGTAAGCCTCCTTCTCGTCAGCATGAGCAAGGCGAATCTTGATAATGGGCTCAAATTCAAGCCCCGCATGCCGCCCCTTCGTTATTAGTTGGTCCCAATGCCGGTTCGTCCACGCTCGGCAAATCTCGTCTGCTTCGCTATGCCATTTTGCTTGGAATACTACGGCAGGCACGCCGTTGATCTCGACCGTGAATGTGGAAATCGAATAACTCATTTGATGACAATTCTGCAGCCAAACACCAAAGGCGCCCTTGGATCATCGCTTATTACAAGTGTATTCCGGCGCCATCAAAGCGTCGTCGGGCGTGGCGGCGCACTGGTCGTCAATCAATCCGGCGGACGGCGGCTTAGTCAGGTTGCCGGTGTAGTACGGTCGGAACACAAGAAGGACCGACACCGCGATCGTCGCAGCCGCAGCGATCACCGAAATCGTGTGCCAGCGCATGCCCGCTAGTATATCACTAATTTTGGCGGAGGACGTGCGACCCAGAAACAGGTGCCGCATTCAGACCTGATAACCACGAAACGCTGTCGCGTTCCAACGCCGCCGATCCGTCTGAAGCGATGCAGGTGATCCTGACGACCGATGAGGAGAGGGCGGTTTTGTTGCGCGCGCCGTGGGACGAGGCGAAGGCGCTGCAGAGGCCGTTACCGAATAGTGTGCTCAAGGTGGTGATGCGGGGTGAGGACAAGAAGACAAGGCGGCAGCATGAAGTTCGCAACAAGTCGCCCCTAAGCCGACCCCAGAGGATTACCGCCGCGTGGTGTCGGAATGTTGCGGTTGGTAAACTCCTGCGCGATGTCGCGATATGGCATCTCCCACATCGTCTATAGCGTCCCGGAGCGCTGCAAGACCACCGAATAGGCGTTTACTGGAGGCAGTCAGGGCCGTTCGGCACGGATTGGTGCTGGTGGGCAGGCAGAACTCGTACATGAGGCCTCAGATAAGCCACAGCGGGCGACTTTGCTGAAACGAGAGCCTGACCCTCGGGCGACATCATCTGGAGTAAGTAAATCAATGAATGCTCAACGCGCACTTGTGCGCGCCGTGAACGGAACTGAACCAACTGAAAGGGACAATATTGCGGAGGCAATTGACCGTCTGTTGCACGAGGTGCAGGCAGCGCGGCGTGACCTCCGTGTGACTGGCTTCTGCCTGCAGCAGTCGGAAGCCGTTCGCAGGATTGATCGAGCCAAAGCCAGCCTTGCTGATCTGATGCAGCCCCGGAACCCCCAACGGAAACCTGCCACCTAGCTAGCCCTCGGTGGGACCGTGCCTTCTGCCAGAACGCGTTGGTAAAGACAGGCCCGAATGGCTATCTTCGGGCTATGTTTAAGCCGTTTGAGTTCTGCATCCCCACCAAGTCTACCAGCGTTCCCATCGGCCCCGAGTGGCTTCACGAAGTCAAGTACGACGGCTATCGCCTTCGCCTGGAACGCCGTGGCGAACGCGTGCGCCTGATCACGCGCGGCGGCTACAACTGGACGGACCGGTATCCCTGGCAGAACGCCGAGGTGCAGCTCTGCGCCTTCGATATCCTGGCGATCGACGGTGACGACATGCGCGAGCTGCCGCTCTCGATGCGCAAGGCGAACCTCGCACGGCTCCTCCGCGGCCGGCCGGACGGCATTTTCATCAATCCCTTCGAGGTCGGCGCGATAGGTCCCGATCTATTCCGCGCGGCCTGCAACATGGGCCTAGAAGGTCTGGTGTCGAAGCGGCGCGATCGGCCGTATCGGGCGGGGCGGTCGAAGCATTGGCTGAAGGTGAAGAACAGGACGCATCCGGCGATGAGCCGGGTGATGGAGGCGAAGGGAAGCCCCGGCAAGCAATTGCCTGAATAGGAACCTTCATTTCGCCTGCGAATATCAAGGCATGGAAAAGCCATCGGTGGCAATGCAGAGGGCGCTACGACAGCCCACCTGTACGGCTATCTCGTTGACCGAGATAACTGGCTCTTTCATCCGGGTGGCCGCCTTCCGGTGTGCCACCTAAGAGCGGCGCGCGAGATGGTCCGATCCGGTTGGCTGATCGTGCATAGCGACAAATTTGAAATAACCCCCGAGGGGCGGCTGGCCTCGGAGCTGCCGGCGATCGCCAGTGACACGCAGCACAAAACCAGAGCGTTGCGGTGAAGAACATCCGACTTATCAAGCACGAGGCCATACCAGACTGCGGCAGCTACGAAGTCCGCTTCCCGGACGGCCGACCCTCGCGGTTCTACTACGACCCTCGCGGTTCTACTATTGGGACGATGTGGCCAGTCGCCGACTACGACCAGAGGTGCTGACCCGCGAGCAAGCCCAGCAAGCCGCCAAGGAGCTGGCTCGGGCCGAGCCGGACAAGCTTGACGCGCGTTCCACGGGATTTTGAAATCGCTGGCGGGTGCCGACCCGTTCGCATAATCCTTGGAACGGGGCTCTCCCTTGAATAGTTAGCAGCGAGGTCTGTGGCGCGACTAAGTCCCCAAGATCACGGGTCAGGTCGGCTACGCGATCCCGGCCAGAAACTTCACGGCGACCTTTGGCATTGATCCAGACACCGGTCTTCAGACCGTCGACACCGAGTTCCACCCCCAAGTGCTGAACTGGGGCGGGAGCATTCAGTACAGCATGCCCTATCTGAAATCCGCCGTGGTGGATCTGGGACTGCCGGATTTCATCAATCACCTGACCCCGCTCGTCGAGGCCAATCTGCAAACGCCGGTTGCGAACACCTTGGCCTCGGGAACGTTGACCACCGGCACCATCAATCCCGGGGTGATCTGGGCCGGCACCTATTTCCAGGTCGGCATTGAGGCGCTAATCCCGATCAACCGGCAGAGTGGCAGCAATGTCGGCGTGATCGCCCAACTGCACTACTACCTCGATGACATCGATCCGCACGGAATCGCTGTGGTTCATCCAGAAGCTCGAGCCCGCCTTCTCGAGCTTGACCGTGACCAATGCGGCCGGCGAGCGCGTCGACAGCGGAAAAGCTCGCGTCAGCGGCAACCAGATGTCGATCCCGCTGCACGCCGGCGGTGCAGGTACCTATCACGTGAACTGGCACGTGCTGTCCGTGGATACCCACACCACGGAAGGCAACTTCACCTTCCAGGTCGGCCAGTAACGCCAAGGGAAAAGCCCGATGAGCTGGTTTGGGGCGGAGGTTAGCGGTCCCCTCGTTCTGACGCGCGCGATCCATTTCGCGGCGTCGGCAACAACAGCCGGTGCGGTGATGTTCCGCGTCTTCGTCGCCGAATCTGCTCTGCGCCCGCCGCGGGATGGCCGGGCCGGTTTCCAATCGGGCATGACTGCGCTCACCTGGACGGCGCTTGCCATCGCTGCCGCGACCGGTCTGGTGTGGTTTGTGCTGCTGACCATGTCGATAACGGGCCTTGGCATCGGAGAGGCGATCAGATCGGGCGCGATGCTGACCGTCGCCAACGAGACCCAATTTGGATTGGTTTCGGAAGTACGCGCCGCGCTCGCTCTCCTGCTGGCGGCCTGCCTGGTTCTCAGCCGGTTTGTTGTGTCGCGTTGGCTCGCGCTCGCAGCAGCGTCAGGGTTGATCGGCGCGATCGCCTGGACCGGGCACGCCGGGTCGACGCTGGGGGACTTGGGGATTCTGCACCTCACCGCCGACGTGCTGCATCTTGGCGCCGCGTCCGCCTGGATCGGAGGCCTGTTTGGCCTTTCAATTCTGTTCGCGGTCGGGCGGCGCCGTTCGGCTTTCGAGTGGGAACAGCCGCAACTAGACGCCGTCCTCAGGTTTTCAACCCTCGGTATGGTCAGCGTTGCTACCTTGATCTTATCGGGAATCGTGAATGCGTGGATCCTCGTCGGTTCGTTCCGCGCCCTGCTTGTGACCGACTATGGACAATTGCTGTTGGTCAAACTCGTTGCGTTCGTGGTCATGGTCGGCTTTGCCGCGGTCAACCGCTTCTGGCTGACACCTCAGCTCGCCTTGGTCACGAAGGCCGAGGCGCACGCCAACGCGCTTTCAGCGCTCAGACGCAACACGCTCATCGAGATCGCGCTGGCACTAGCGATCTTTGCCGTGGTCGGAGTGCTCGGCACGCTGCATCCGGCCATTCACCTCGTGAACTGAACATCACGGGCTTCGCTAGTAGTAGGTGCTCCGTGAAGGTCAGGTACACGTGGCTCATATCGGCAAGCTGGCGGCCGGAGGGGCAGGACTCCTGTTCGTCGAGCAGACCTCGGTGAATGTAAAGAGCCGCATCACGCACGGCTGTCTCGGCCTTTGGAAGGACGAGCACATTCCGGGCATGAAAAAGCTCGTCGACGTCAGCCACAGCCTGAATGCCAGGATCGGCATTCAGTTGGGGCACGGCGGGCGAAAGTCTTCGTCGCAACGACCCTGGGAGGGCGGCGGTCCGCTCGGAGATGCCGACCTCCAGGCGCGCAACGAAGGGCCTTGGCTGCCGATGGCTCCCAGCAGCATTCCGTTCGACAACGGTTGGCAGGTCCCGCACATGCTGTCCGTCGCTGAAATAGATGGCGTGGTCGACGATTTTCGACAGGCGTTTCGCCGGGCTCGCGAGTCACGCTTCGATACGGTCGAATTGCACTGCGCACACGGCTATCTGCTGCATTCCTTCCTGTCGCCCCTGTCCAATACTCGGGAAGACGAATACGGCGGGTCGTTGGAAAACCGCATGAGGCTGCCGCTCCGTATCGCGCAGATCATGCGGGGAGAGTGGCCCAAGCACCTTCCGGTCTTCGTCCGGATCTCGTCCGTCGACGGCGTGAATATCGGTTGGTCGTTGGACGATTCCGTCGCATTCGCGCGAGAACTCAAGAAGCTCGGCATCGCCGCGATCGATTGCTCGTCCGGTGGAATGAAGCTGCCACGTTCTCATTCGCTGGTCGCCCGAACGCCAGGCTTCCAGGTGCCCTTCGCCGAGCGCATCAAGCGCGAGGTGGACATCCCGACCATTGCGGTCGGTCTGATCCGAGAGCCGCGATATGCCGAACAAATCCTTCAGGAAGGAAAGGCGACGCTAATCGCATTGGCACGCGAACTCCTTTGGAATCCGAATTGGCCGGCTCAGGCCGCGCTGGAGCTCGGCTGCGATCCGGACTGGAAGAACTGGCCCGATCAGTACGGCTGGTGGTTGAAGCGCCGCGTCGTTCAGCAAGGACACTGAGAGATGGAAGAGCACGAAGTTGAAATCGCGACCTCAGAGGGTCGATGCGACGCCTTCATCTGCCATCCTGATGAAGGCGGTCCTTTCCCGTAGGTCGTCTTTCTGATGGACGCAATGGGCTATCGCGAAGAGCTCCGCAACATGGCGCGCCGCCTAGCCACAAGCGGATACTGCGTTCTGGGCCCTAAGGCGAAGATCGCGGTCGCGCTCGGCATATCAGCAGTTGAGGCCAGACCGGACGTGCCGAGAACGCGACCAAATCGACGCGATTGACCCAGAGCGGTCACGCCCTGCATGCACGGCGTTTGCCGCCCCACCCGTTGATAGGGTAGCTTTGGTGGGGGACTCATAAATGGCCAACACCGGGGAAAGATTAGGAAAGCGGACCTTGGCGGCCAATCTTGGCCGACCCCCGACGCGTTCCGGCAAAAAGGCATCCAGGTCAAAATCGGGCAAGCTCAAAGCGGCGAAATCAGCTGCAACGAAGCCGAAGCCTGCTCCAGCGTCCAGCTCCGCTCGGCTAAGGCAACAACTGAAAATAATTCGGCGGCAGCTGCAGGCGAGCGCAACGGAAACCCGAGAAGCGCGAGAGCGGCAGACCGCGACCGCCGACATCCTCAAAGTAATCGCCTCATCTCCGTCCGACGAGCAGCCCGTATTCGATGCCATCGCGATGAGTTCGAGAAAGTTGACCGGAGGTTTCTCCACCGCCGTGTTCAGATTCGTCGGCGGCTTGGCGCATCTCGCGGCATTCACCCCAACCACGGCGAAAGCCGACGAGGTGCTTAAGGCCGCGTTCCCCCTTCCGGTCGCCGAGTTCGAGCCTTTCAAGCTGGCCCAGGGCGGCCAGCCTATGCAGATCAAAGACACCGAAAACCATCCGAATCCCCGGACCAAGGACATAGCTCGCGCCCGAGGCTATCGCAGCATGTTGTTAACTCCGCTGATGAGCAATGGCCAGGCGATCGGGCTCATCACCATCACAAGGGTCGAACCCGGATCATTCGCCGATCAGCACGTCCAACTCCTGCAAACCTTCGCCGATCAGGCGGTGATCGCAATCGAAAACGTCCGACTGTTCAACGAAACCAAGGAGGCACTGGAGCGGCAGACCGCGACTGCTGAAGTGCTGCAGGTCGTCAGCAATTCCATTTCGAGTGCGACACCGGTATTCGAGCGGATCCTTGAAAGCACCGAGCGGCTCATCCCTTGCGACAATGCGAACATATTCCTCGTGATGCCCGATGAGCACCTACACCTGGCTGCATTCCGTGGCCCGGGCGTTGACGGTGTCAGGCGTCTGTATCCGCGTCCGCTGGCGCAGACCACCGCCCCAGTCGTCATAGCCGCACGCCAACAAGTCGTTTACGAAGATGCTGCCAATCATCCCGACGTGTCAGAAAGCTTGCGTGAAGCCGCCCGCGCCTCTCCAAGGGGAACTTTCTCGGTTGCACTTACACCGCTGATCTGGGAAGGCAAAGCGATCGGCATGCTCAACGTCTCGCGGGATCCCGACATCAAATTCAATGATCGGGAACTGAGTCTGCTGCGCACCTTCGCCGACCAGGCCGTCATCGCGATCCAGAATACGCGGCTGTTCAACGAGACGAAGGAAGCGCTGGAAAGGCAGACCGCGACTTCCGACATTCTCAAGGTGATCGCGAGTTCGCCGTCGAACGTGCAGCCGGTATTCGAAGCCATTGCGGAGCGATCGAACCGGCTGATCGGGGGTCTGTCGGCAGCAGTCTATAGCATCGTTGACGATGCCATGCATCTGATGGCTTTCACGCGAATTGGTCCAGAAGCTGATGCCGCGTTACAGGCGTCGTTTCCCCGGCCACTGTCCGATGCTAGTTGGGCCGATCGAATCCGCCGTGGGAAGGTAGTTGTAATTGCGGACGCTCAGGTCGAATTTGCAACAAATCCTGCGTTGCTTGCGATGGTGAAGTTGCGGGGCTACCGGAGCCAGCTCCTCGTTCCGTTGCTGCACGACGGGACGACGATCGGCGTCATCAGCGTCACACGCTTGGATGCAGGTGCGTTCGCGCCCCACCACCTCGATCTGCTTCAGACCTTCGCCGACCAGGCCGTCATTGCGATCGGCAACGTGCGCCTGTTCGACGAGGTGCAGGCGCGCACGCGAGAGCTTTCAAAATCACTCGATGACCTCCGAACCGCGCAAGATCGCCTGGTGCAGACCGAGAAGCTGGCTTCGCTCGGTCAACTGACCGCGGGCATCGCCCACGAGATCAAGAATCCGCTCAACTTCGTCAACAATTTCGCGGCGCTGTCGGCGGAGTTGACTGACGAGCTCGACGAGACGCTGGCTCCGGCGCCGCTGGAGCAGAAGATGCGCGATGACATAGGCGAGTTGACGGCGATGCTGAAGTCCAATCTTGAAAAAGTGGTGCAGCACGGCAAGCGCGCCGACTCGATCGTAAAGAACATGCTGCAACATTCGCGCGAAGGAAGCGGCGAACGCCGCGCCTCCGACCTCAACGCGCTGGTCAGCGAAAGCCTGAACCTCGCCTATCACGGAGCTCGCGCCGAGCGCCGCGACTTCAACATCGCGCTGAAGCAGGATCTCGATCCGGCTGTTGGAGCGGCTGAAGTCTACCCGCAGGAGTTGATGCGGGCGCTGCTCAATCTGATTTCAAACGGCTTCTACGCGGCTATAAAGCGAAAGATCGAAGCAGATGGCGAGTCGTTCGAGCCCATGTTGACTGCGGCAACTAAAGTTACCGGCGACGTTATCGAAATTCGCATCCGCGACAACGGTACGGGTATTCCGGCCGAGATCAGGGAGAAGATTTTCAATCCGTTCTTCACCACCAAACCGACGGGAGAAGGAACTGGGCTTGGGCTTTCCATGGCTCACGACATCATCGTCAAACAGCACGGCTGGCAGATTGATGTCGAGACCGAGCCGGGAGCATTCACCGAGTTCATAATCACCATGCCGCGCGGCAACGGTACTGCCTCTGAGCGAGAGCGGCAATGACCGCTTGTGTGAAGGGTTTCGGATGCCGGCCGCTTGCGAGACGGCGCCGCGAATTCGGCGGCCGGCGTCCGAAAGCCTCCAAAGGAGGAAACCGCGCTGGGGGGACGTATGATGGTGCCGCGTGATCGAGCGAAGTCGCGTCAAACAACCTTCAGACACCGAACGAGGTTCGCCGAGGCGTAGCGGGCGGTTCGTCGGATGGACTATCGCGACTCGGCAAAAAACGTGTTTCCAAGGGCGGCTCGTGAAGAGGCGACAACGTGATCTCAGTCCGTCGAACCAAGTAGTCCATACCAAGCTCGCCGGCCATATGAGCCGGGTAGACGCAGCCCGTCGCAACGAAGCCGGCGTGCAGAATATGACCATGGGCCAGCTTGCCGCGAGGCTTGCCGGCGGCCTTCTTCAACCGGTTGACCTCAACGTCCTCACGGAAACTGTTAGCGATACGCTTCCGGACCTCTATATGGGAGAACTCGAGCCCATCAAAGACCTGCCCGGAATGCCGGCGGCCGTCACCGCCACGTTCGACAAGGCCTGGCTAATTGATCTGTCGGAGGTT
>Ga0207661_10003760_pt1 | contig 10566 bp, 11 predicted proteins | sample KBSC713LmetaG_FD_184337 | JGI IMG/M metagenome (GOLD analysis project Ga0207661, IMG submission 184337) | Corn rhizosphere microbial communities from Kellogg Biological Station, Michigan, USA - KBS C7.1-3L metaG (SPAdes) (version 2) | ecosystem: Host-associated > Plants > Roots > Rhizosphere ... | reverse complement strand
GGTTATAGCGACGGGGAAATACCTCTTCCCATTCCGAACAGAGAAGTCAAGCCCGCTCGCGCCGATGGTACTTGGGGCTCACGCCCCCGGGAGAGTAGGATGCCGCCGGTTTTTAGGTGGGGGAACTCCTGGTTCCCCCACCAGCCCCCTCCTCTAGCGCCGCGCTCGGATCAATCGCAGCTGGCCTGCCGGCCGGCGAAGCCGGCCTCCGGCCGCGACGCGGAGCTTTCCAAAGAAGCGAAGTCACCCTCGGAGTCTCGCGACGCGGGCGGCCAACGGCGGGTGCGTCACGAACATGCGCGCGACGCGGTCGGTGTGGTCGAACGGGCTGACGGTGTAGAGCGGCTCCGTCGTCGGCGACGCATGAAACTCGACGAGCTCTGCGGCCCGGTCGAGGCGAAGCAGCGCGTCGGCGAGGTCGTGCGGGTCGACGATGCCGGCGGCGAGCGCGTCGGCGGTGAGCTCGCGCCGCTGGGAGAGGAGGAGGTGTGTGAACGCCGCCCCGATGGGAGCGAGGATCACGACGAGAAACCGCGACAGGAACCCGCCGACGCGAGACAGCTCGAGCAACGTCGTCGCGAGGAGCACGACCTGGGTCTGCGTGAGGACGTCGCGGGTTCGGACGTGCGCGAGCTCGTGCGCCAGGACCGCGTCCAGCTCCCCCGGAGTGAGCGCCGTCACGAGACCGGTGCTGACCGCCAGCGTGGAGCTGCGCGGGTTGCGTCCGACGACGAACGCACGTGGAAAGCCGTCGTCGAGCAGCTGGAGGCGAGGCGGCGCGATGCCGACCTTGCCCGCCAGCCGGTCGACCGTCGAGCGGAGCAGCGGATCCTCGGCAAGGGCATACTGGCGGGCGCCGAGCATCCCGAGAAGCGCGCGATCCCCGACGGCGTACGCGCCGGCGGCCGCGAGGAGCGAGGCGAAGGCGAACAGCGCGGCACCGCGCTCGTCGGCGAGCAGCCAGCCGATGCCCGCGAAGATCGCGGCGAGGATCGCGGCGAGGATCCAGGCCTTGAGGATGTTGCGTGCGGCCGCACCACGCACGCTGGGTGCCTCAGCCGTCGTCGTCCTCGTCGTCCGGCCGGTCGTCCGGATCGAGCTCCTCGAGCCCGCGCGGCGGCCAGTCCGGCTCGGGTGCGTCGCAACGGCTCGAGCAATGGAGGCTTGCGACGTTCTGGAGCGGTACGAGGATATGGCCGTTCAGCTCGACGTGGGGGACGTCCTCGATCGAGCAGTACGCGGTCAGCACGCCCTCCTGGTACTCGCCGCCGAAGAGCGCGAGCTCGACCTGCTCCCCCTTGTACTTGTTGGTGTAGTCCTCCACGGCGGGCAGCGTAGCCAAACCCACGGTTTCAAGCGGGTTACCAGGGCTGCCGACACGACGCCTACAGGCATGTTCCGGCGCCCGACGGGCTCCGTGTCGGCTACGCGGTCTGCCCGGACACGTTGCCCGGAGCAGACAGGATCGGCGAGTCCCGCCGGAACCCCCAGATCGCGCAATAGATGCCGAGGAACGCTTCCCAGATGAACTCCGGGACGACCAGGATGTTCACTGCGCCGCTCTGGTCCCACCAGTCGAAGAGGACGCCGAAGTTCCCGAACAGGAGGAGCGGGCCGCCGATCAATCCGAACCAGGCCATGCGTCGCGGCACGAGCCCGGACCGGTACATCAAGTACCCGAGGATCAGACCGTTCCCCCATGGAACGATGAGGCCGGGGCCGAACAGGAACGTCCAGTCCTTGAGCGCAGCCAGCGTAAAGGCAGCATCGTCCGCGCTTGGAAGGTCGTGCCGCAGGCCGACGACGCCGAGTACGAAGATGATCCCGGCCGCGATGAAGACGCACTCGATGATTCGAGCGGCGACGTACCCGATGGCGAGAGCCTCGTTCTGACGCCGCGCGATCGGGTAGAGGACGACGGCCGTTCCGACGTTCGAGATGATCAGCAGGAGCTCCAGGAAGGCTCCGAGATAGATCTGGCTGTCCTTCCCGCCACCCGCGATGTAGCCCGCCGGGTCGTCGAGGACCGGTTGGAAGAGCGCGAGCGCTGCGATGGACGTGATGAACGTGACGATGAACAGCACGCCGAAGATCCGTGCAAGCTTCTGATCCTCATTCATCCAGGCTCGGTCCCTCTCGGCACGCGTTGGTGTGCGCGACCCTACAACGCGATCACGACGAGTGCCACTTGTCGAGACGCTGAGACGGCTCAGGCATCGCGGACGACGAGCTCGCCCTCGACGAGCGCGAGCGGGAACGTCGCGCAGTTCTCGAGCGACTCGCCTGGATCGCCGGCCGCGTGACGCCGGAGGGCCCTGATCGCGCCGCCGTGGGTGACGACGAGGACCTGTTCGCCGGAATGGGCGTTTGCGATTCGCTCGACCGCATCGACGACCCGGTCGGCCAGCTGCTCGCGCGTCTCGCCATCGTGGCCGATCTCCCCGGCGAGCCAGCGGGCGAAGCCCTCGGGGTAGCGCTCCCGCACCTCATTCCGGGTCAGCCCCGACCACGACCCGACGTCGATCTCGCGGAGCGCCCGCTCCTCCGTGACCGCCAACCCGAGCCGCTCGGCGACGATTCCCGCCGTCTCGCTCGCCCGCCGGAGATCGCTGGAGTACACCGCCGCGATTCCGTCGTGCTCGAGCTGGGCGGCGAGCACCTTCGCCTGCTGCCGGCCGGTGTCGTTCAGCGGCGGGTCGGCCTGACCCTGCCAGCGCCCGACGCGGTTCCACTCGGTCTCGCCGTGGCGCGCGAGCAGGATCCGCGTCGTCGGCACGCGACTAGGCTAGCCCCGTGGACCTCGGATTGGCCGGGAAGGTCGCGCTCGTCACCGGCTCGAGCCGGGGCATCGGTCGTGCGATCGCGACGCGGCTCGTCGAGGAGGGGGCGGATGTCGTGTTCTGCGCGCGCGGCAAGGAGGCGCTCGACGCCGCGGTCGCCGCTGCCCCCGGACCGGGGCGAGCGCACGGCGTGGTCGCCGACGTCTCCACCGAGGACGGGGCCGCCGCCGTCGTGGCCGCTGCAGTCGCCGCGTTCGACGGGCTCGACATTGTCGTGAACAACGTCGGCGGCTCGGGTGCGAGCACCTTCGACGACGTCGATCGCGCCGATCTCGACGCGGTAATCGGCAAGAACGTCGTCTCGTCCGTGCTCGTCTCGCGAGCGGCGCTTACGCGGCTTCGCGCGCGTGGCGGCGGCGTGATCGCGATGGTCGCGTCGATCTTCGGGCGCGAGCTCGGCGGCGGTCCAAGCTACAACCTCGCGAAGGCGGCCGAGATCAGCCTCGCGAAGACGATGGCACGTGACCTCGCGAAGGATTCGATCCGCGTCTTCAGCGTCGCTCCGGGGTCGGTGCTCTTTCCAGGCGGCAGCTGGGAGCGGCGGCGACGCGAGGATCCCGAGGCGATCGACGCGTTCGTCGAGCGCGAGATCCCGTGGGGGCGGTTCGGCACCGTGGACGAGATCGCAGACGTCGTGACGTTCCTCGTCTCGGAGCGAGCCTCGTGGGTCGTGGGCACCTCGGTGGTGGTCGACGGCGGTCAGTCCCGCGCGTTCTGACGGCTCGGGACGCTCCGCGACGGGCAGTACGCTGGTTGCCATGGAGGTCGCGGGCAGGGTTGCCGACACGTTCGCGGAGCGCGTGCGCGCGCTCGAGGAGTCGACGCTCTCGTCCCGTGCGGTGCGCTCCTACGAGACACTCGGCCGCGAGCGGGAGGAGAAGCCGTGCCGGGTGCGGACGCCGTTCCAGCGCGATCGCGACCGGATCGTCCACTCCAAGCCGTTCCGTCGGTTGAAGGGCAAGACCCAGGTCTTCATCGACCCCGAAGGCGACCACTACCGGACGCGGATGACGCACGCGTTGGAGACGACCGCGATCTCGCGGGTCGTCGCCCGCGCGCTACGGTTGAACGAGGATCTCGTCGAGGCGATCGGGCTCGGCCACGACACGGGCCACACACCGTTCGGTCACGCCGGCGAGCAGGCCCTCGACGAGGCGCTGCGAGAGCGCTTCGGGGGCGGGTTCCGTCACAACGAGCAATCGCTCCGCATCGCGCGTGGCCTGAACCTGACCCACGAGGTCTGCGACGGGATCCTCACCCACACCGGGCCGCAGGAGCCGACGACGCAGGAAGGCAAGATCGTTCGGATCGTCGACCGCATCGCGTACGTCAACCACGACATCGACGACGCCGTGCGCTACGGGCTCCTCACGGACGACGACCTCCCGTCCGACGAGATCGCGCTCCTCGGAACGACGGGTGCGAGCCGCATCGACACGCTCGTCCACGATCTCGTCGAGTCGTCCGAGGCGGCGGGCGACATCGTCCAGGGCGACGACGTGGGGGAGGCGATGCTGTCGTTGCGCTCGTTCATGTTCGAGCGCGTCTACCTCGGGCCGCAGGTCGAGCCGCAGCACCGCGAAGCTGAGCGCGTCGTCCGTGCCATCTTCCACAGGCTCGCGGACCATCCCGAGCTGCTTCCGCCGGGAGACGGTGCACTCGAGGAGCGCATCACCGACTACGTCGCGGGGATGACCGATCGCTTCGCGCTCGCATATGCCGAGCGCCTGCCGGCGGAGTAGGGTCGCGCCGGTGGCGCGGATCAAGGAGAGCAGCGTCGCCGAGGTCAAGTCGGCGGCCGACATCGTCGAGGTCGTCTCCGCGCGGACGTCGCTGCGCCGGGCGTCGAGTGCCCGTTTCACGGGCCGGTGTCCGTTCCACGAGGAGCGGACGCCGAGCTTCTCGGTCGATCCCGTCGAGAAGCTCTACTACTGCTTCGGCTGCGGGAAGGGCGGCGACGTCGTGCGCTTCGTGCAGGAGACAGAGAACCTCGACTTCGCAGAGGCCATCGAATGGCTCGCCGACCGCTTCCGGGTGACGCTCGAATACGAGGAGACGTCGCCTCGGCTGGATGCCGCGCGTCGCCGCCGCGACCGCCTCAGCGCGCTGCTCGAGCAGACGACGACGTACTTCGAGCGGGTCCTCTGGGACTCGGAGGCGGGCGGGCCCGTCCGCGAGTACCTCGCGTCGCGCAACCTCGGTGAGGAGATCTCCAGGGAGTTCCGGCTCGGGCTCTCGCAGGGCTCAGGCCTCGTCGCGAAGGCCCGCGAGCGCGGCTTCGCGCTCGACGAGATCCAGGCCGCCGGCCTCGCGAACCGACGGGGCAACGACTACTTCCCCTTCCGCCTGATGTTCCCCCTCGCCGACTCGAGGGGGCGCGTGATCGGCTTTCAGGCGCGCCGGCTGCGCGACGACGATCCCCTCCGCGGGAAATACGTGAACACGCCGGAGAGCGAGCTCTTCAAGAAGGGGAGCGTTCTCTACGGCCTTCACCTCGCACGGCCGGCGATCGCGAAGCAGGACCGCGCGATCGTCGTCGAGGGGAACACCGACGCGATCGCGCTGCGGCAGGCCGCCGTCGAGCCGGTTGTCGCGTCCATGGGCACAGCGCTGACGGAGCAGCAGCTGCGCGAGCTCGGGCGGCTCACGAAGCGGCTCTTTCTCTGCTTCGACGCCGACGCGGCCGGGCAGGAGGCCACGTTGCGCGGGATGGAGCTCGCGGTGAAGCAGGGCTTCGACGTCCGCGTCGTGACGCTTCCCAAGGGAGAGGACCCGGCGGACGCGCCGGACTCGTTCGCCGCACGTCTCGGCTCGGCGGAGAGCTACCTCCACTACCGGGTGCGAATCGCGCTGGAGCGTGCCGGCGACCGACAGGAGGCGTTCGTTCGCGCACGGGAGCTCCTCGCTCCCTTCGAGGACTCACCTGAGCGCCAGGAGGCGCTCAGGCTCGTCGCCGACCGGCTCGACCTCCCGCGAGAGACGCTGGCCGGCCTCGCTCCGGCGCGAACGCGGGGAACCGGAGGCATGACGCCGCCGGCGACGCCCCGCCTGCTCGACGCCGGCGTCCAGCGAGAGCGCGACCTGCTCGCGGCGGTCGTGCGGAACCCCTCGCTGCTCGACGAGCTCGCAGCGCTCACGCCCGAGCACTTCGACGACCCGTTGCACCGTCGCTTTCGCGAAATGCTCGTCGCAGGCGCGGCCGAGGACGACGAGCTGGTCGCGTTGAGAGCCGAGCTGGGCGCCCGCGCCGATCGGGACGAGCTCGACGAGCGAACCGGGAAGGAGCTGGTGCTGCGGCTCCACGAGCGGCGCTTGCGCCGCGAGCTCCAGTGCGCGGGGGTCGACCTGGTCCGCGCGACCGAGCTTCAGGCACGCCTGACCAAGGTCCATTCGGCGCTCGCCGAGCTCGTCTGAGCGGTCGGTGCTGCGATGGAGACCGACCGGGACGAGATCAGGAGCCTGATCCACGGGCCTGGCACGAGTACGTCGACGGCTCCGAGAGCGAGCTCTGGGGACGGTACCTCCACCGGTTCCGTCGCGAAGACGGGCTGTGGCGAATCGCCGAGCTGACTCTGCAGGCTGCCGGCGCCCGGAACTCCAGCGCTCGCGGATGCATCCGATCGGCCGGCGCGCCTAAGAACGCTCCGAAGCTGTCAGCGGCGAGACGTCGTGCCCGGGCTCACGGCCGGGCCGGGTACCACGTTCAGGTGTAGTCCTTGCCGTCGCCCGGCCGATAGTCGAAGACCTCCCCCGCACAGCGTGGGCAGAAGACACCGATGCACGGCGGCTCGACCCGCGCCGGATCCTCGCCGACGAACGCGGCCCAGCCCTCGGCCCGACCCCGGCTCTCGCACCCACACTCCTCGCACTCGAGTCTCCCGGTCACCTCGCATATCCAATCCACCGCCGCCCCGGTGAGCAAGTGGCGTGCGAGGTGAGCACGGCGGTAGCGCTATGACGGCCGGCGGCGGAGCCAGCGCTGCTCCTCGAGGAGCTCGCGGCGAAGCCGGGAAAGGCCGGACGGGCAGTTGTCCCCGAGTACGACGAGGATCGCCTCGTGATCCTCCACCGTCAGCGGCGCCTCGGTCGCGACCTCCAGCTCGATCGCCTGCTCGATCCTCGCCGCGGTGTCGTGGACGCCTGCGTCCCTGAGGATCCCGACGAGGAGCCGCGCGGCGGGTGCGGCGATGCGGAGACCGGCGATGCGCACGCCGCGACCGTAGCGAAGGGCGCTCTCGCGCGCGTCGGCGCGACGGTCAGCGCTTGACGTGCTTGTGAGCCGTCGCCGGCGCGGCCTTGCGCGGCCCGGCCTCGTGGACGCACTTGGTGGTGCCGGACGCAAGAACGATCACCTCGCAGGTCCGCGCTGCCCGCGCCGGCTTTGTCAAGGCGGGAAGCGCGACGAACCAGATCGCCGCTGCCGCGAGGCCGACGCAGAGAAGGAGAAGCGGGATCAGCGCGCTCGGACCGCCCGAGCGCTCGTTCCCCAGGGTCGCCTCGGGAAGCCCGTAGGCGGGTTGAGCGAGTTGTGCGGGCTGCCGCATGCCCATGAGAAGTCCCTCCGCAGGAAGTTCGCCAGGATGTACTGGGAGAGTCGGAACGATCGGCCGCCGCGGTTAACCCCTCGTTCGGGGGACACGCGATTCGCGCCCGGCGGACCTGCGCTCGGTGCGCCGCATTGCGAGCGAGAAGGGCGCCCACGGGGGCGCCCTTCTCGTTTCCAGCTCACGCAAACGGGTCGGCAGCTCCCCGGGTTGGACTCGAACCAACAACCCTCCGGTTAACAGCCGGATGCTCTGCCAATTGAGCTACCGGGGAAGGCAGCGGGGGCCAAGTGTAGCGGGGGGCAGGCGGCCTCTTGGCTCGGGATGGCGCGCGGAAGGAGGATCGGGGGACGGGGAGAAGGAAGGGAGTTCCGTGCGCCGTACCGTCGTGATCGTCGTCACGGCGGCTCTGGCCCTGGCGCTCGCCGGGCACGCCGCCGCCGCACCGAGCGCCAGGATCGCGGCGCTTCAGGTCGCGCTGCGCTCGCACGGCCTTTACGCCGGCGCGGTCGACGGGATGAACGGCCCGTTGACGCGAAGCGCGCTCCTGACCTTCCAGCGGAACAACCGGATCCGGGCGACCGGCAAGCTCGGGATGGCCACGCGATGCAAGCTGGGCAGGCTCGGGACGCCCTTGCTGGGCCAGCGAATCCTCTCGCGTGGTCGCGTCGGCTGGGACGTGACGTCGCTCGAGTTCCGTCTGCGCCCATACGGTCTCGCGGCAAAGCGGGTCGACGGCCGTTTTGACGCGGCGACGGTCGTCGCGCTGCGCCGCTTCCAGCAGGCCCACGGGCTCCAGGCCGACGGCGTCGCGGGCACCCGGACCTTCCGTGCGCTGGCGCACCCGAAGCGGGCGGCGCCGACGAAGACGACACGCGCGCGTCGCTCGGTTCGCATTCATCGTGTGCTGGCCGGCGAGGGGTTCACGCAAATCGCCAGGCGCTACGGGATCGGAGCGGGCGCGCTCGCGAAGGCCAATGGGCTGACGCTCTCCAGCGTCATCGTGCCCGGCCAGCGCCTACGTGTGCCGGGCGCAGCTGCGCCGGCACCAGAACCCCGCATCGCCAAGCCGTCGCTCGCGCGCGCGTTCCACACCGTGCAGCCGGGCGAGGGATTCAACGCGATCGCGGAGCGATACGGGATCAGCGCGACCCGCCTGGCGCGCGCGAACGGCCTGACGCTCTCGAGCGTGATCTCGCCGGGTCAGAAGCTGCGCCTGCCGGGGCGGCTCGCCGCGTCGCGGAAGACGCCGGCGCCGCAGACCGAGCCCGCTCCCAGCTACCACACGGTCGCGGCGGGGGAGAGCTTCTTCTCGATCGCGCAGCACTACCACGTGAGCCCATGGCGGCTGGCGCAGGCCAGCCACCTTCGCCTGATGTCGACGATCGTCCCTGGCCAGCGGCTGACGCTGCCCCCCGGCGCACATCTCGCGTCCACGGAGCCGTCCGTCGACCGGGGCACCGTGCGTGTCGCGATCGACCGCTGGGCCGCGGCCTACAGCGTCGATCCGAAGCTCGCGAGAGCGCTGGCGTGGATGGAGTCCGGCTTCCAGGAGGACGTCGTCTCGAGCGCGGGCGCGGTGGGCGTGATGCAGCTCCTGCCTGAGACGTGGCAGTGGGTCGACACGGTCCTGCTCGGCGAATCCACGCCGCGAACCTACGACGGCAACGTGCGCGCAGGTGTGCGCTACCTGCGCTGGCAGCTCGACCAGTTCGACGGAGACGTCCGGCTCGCGCTCGCCGGCTATTACCAGGGCGCCCGCGCCGTTCGTGACCGCGGCCTGTTCGACGACACGAAGCAGTACGTCGCCGTGATCCTCCAGCTCTACGGCTCGGTCTGAGCCAGGGACCGGAGCCGCTCGAGGCGCTTCGGATCGTCCGCGAGCCCAGGATCGTCGCCGAGCAGCTCGGCCGCGCGACCGAAGCACGGGCGCGCCTCGTCGTCTCGACCGAGCGCGAGCAGGCACTCGCCGAGCTCCTCGAACACGTAACCGTCGGCCTCGCCGAGTGCCTCGAGCTCGGCGCGGAGCACCTTCTGCTCACCGAGCGCGGTCTCGACGTCCCCCCGCGAGCGCCTGCAGCGCGCGATCGACCAGCGGGCGATCCTCGCGCGATCCGGGCGGCCGTCCGCCAGCCACTCGTCCCGGGCGAGCTCGAACAGCTCGCTGGCCCCGTCGTCGTCGCCGGCGTCGTGACGCGCCCAGCCCATGTTGCTCGCGAGCGATCCGACCCAACCGCGCGCGCGGGGGTCGGCCGAGCTCCGTGCGAGGGTCATGGCGCGGTCGTTCCACGACCATGCAACGTCGGGGGGCTCGACGAGGCCGAGCATGTGCGCGGCGTCGACCGCGAGCGCGTCCTCGCCCACCGAGCCTGCGAGCCCCCATGCCTCGAGGAACGAATCACGGCCGCGACCCGGCTCAGCGGACGTGTTCGCCAGGCGTCCGCGTTCCAGCAGCAACCTGATGCGGCCCCGGGCATCGCCGGGGCGAAGCGCCCGCCCGGCGTCGTCGAGCGTCGTCGCGGCCTCGTCGAATCGGCGTTGGAGACCCTGGGCACGGGCGAGCTGCGTGAGGGTCTCCGCCTCGAACGCTCCGTCCCGTTCGTCGCGGGCTCGAGGAAGCATGGCGCGGAACCGAGCCTCGCTCGCAGCCGGGTCGTCGAAGTCCCAGAGCGCGTCGAGCTCGTCGAGCGGGATGGACGAGGCGTCCAGGCCCACCCTCAGCGGAGGCGGGACACCGCCGCGAACGCCTGGCGCGCGGCCTCGTCCGCGGACAACGACCAGAACGCGTCGGGCGTCGAGAAGATCTCGACGTCGAGGGTGCCGTCCCAGCCGGCCGCACGGAAGGCGGTCACGAATGCCTCGGCGTCGCCCTGGCCCTCGCCGGGGAGGACACGTGCGTCGCGGCCGATGTCACCGGTGGGGTGGTCGGCGAGGTGGAGACACGTCACGCGGTCGAGCGCCGCGACGATCGCCGCTGGCCCCTCGGCGGCGAGGTTGTAGCTGTCGGCCGTGAGCCCGACGTCGGAAAGCCCCGAGTCATCGAGCACCGCGAGCGCGTCCGCGACGGAGCAGACGAACGCCGTCGAGTCGCTCTGCGCGGGATGGATCGGCTCGAGCCCCAGCCGCACGCCCTCCTCACGCGCCGCGGCCGCCGCGCGCTGGAGCCCGTCGACGAGAATCGC
>Ga0207661_10003754_pt1 | contig 10581 bp, 5 predicted proteins | sample KBSC713LmetaG_FD_184337 | JGI IMG/M metagenome (GOLD analysis project Ga0207661, IMG submission 184337) | Corn rhizosphere microbial communities from Kellogg Biological Station, Michigan, USA - KBS C7.1-3L metaG (SPAdes) (version 2) | ecosystem: Host-associated > Plants > Roots > Rhizosphere ... | reverse complement strand
CGTGGGATCGACGCGAATGTTGCTGAAGTAAAGCGGGCGTCCGTTGCAGTTGCTGACGAGCTTCCACGAGCGGCCTCTGTTCTCTGAGCGATAGAGACCCGGACGCGACGTGCTCAATGCGGGCGGCTTGCGCGTCGTATCCGCCGGAGGCGTCGGCGCGCCGCCTCCACCAGCACCGCCGAATCCGCGGCCAGGTCCACCATTGCTGCACCAGTCGTATCCGCCGCGCCCTCCGCCCGCGGGAGCACCCTCGGCAACTGGCGCGGCACCCGCGGCGGAATCAGGCCCTTCGTTTTCGATCTGCGCGTAGACGACGTTCGGGTTCGATCGCGCGACATCGAGGGCGATGCGTCCCAGCGGACCGGCCGGCAAACCCGATGTCAGCTTGTTCCACGTGCGACCGCCGTCCTCAGTCTTCCACAGCGCGCTGCCGGGACCGCCGCCGTTGAAGCAGCAGCCAGTGCGCCGGCGCTGATAGCTCGCCGCGTATAGGATATTAGAGTTTGTAGGATCGATCGCGAGGTCGGTAAATCCGGTGTTGTCGTCGATGAACTTGATCTTGTTCCAGATCTTGCCGCCGTCCGTGGTCTTGTAGATGCCGCGATCGGGGCTTGGGCCGAAGAGATGACCCGGCGACGCGACGTACACCACATCCGGCTTCTTCGGATCAATGACGATGCGGGCGATGGTCTGCGTCTCCCGCAGGCCCACGTTTGTGAAGGTCTTCCCGCCGTCGACCGTCTTGTAGATGCCGTCGCCGAACGAAGAGGTCTGTCGATTGTTCGGCTCTCCGGTTCCGACCCAGACGACGTTGGGATTTGTTTGATCCACCGCGATGTCGCCGATCGACGCCGAGCCGTACTTCTCGAACACGGGGACGAAGGTCGTACCGCCGTTCATCGACTTGAACACGCCGCCGACGGCGTATCCAACCCAGATGAGGCGCGGGTCTTTCTCGTACACGGCGATGTCGTCGACTCGCCCGCCCATGCTCGCGGGTCCGATCGAGCGGAATCGGAAGTTCGCGAGCAGCGGGTTCGACGATCGGTTGATCATCGGGAGTGTGTCGCGTCGGATGACGTTGCCTTGCGCGGCTAGGCTCGCGAAGGGCATCGCCGTGAGGATCAGTCGAATCGAGTGTCGCACGCGTGAGGCTCCGGTAGGCGCGTTGGGCCGAATCTGCTCGCGTCGCGGGGTTCGGGCTAGCTGCCCTTCGCACCAGCCCGCGCTCACCTCGCGCCAAGCGTCGTATCGGTTTCACTTAAGATGATGCCAAGCCCACGACTCGCGACGCACGACGACATACCGAACATCCGCGCGCTCATCGAGCGATCGGTGCGCGCCCTGAGCGTCGGCTTCTATACAGATGAGGAGGCGGAAGCCGGCATCGCGCACGTCTTTGGCGTCGACACGCAGTTGATCCACGACCGAACCTACTATGTCATCGATGCGCCGGACGGCCTCGCCGCCGCCGGCGGATGGAGCAAGCGGCGCACGCTGTACGGCGGCGATCAAATGAAAGAGGTCGAAGATCCTCTCCTCGATCCGGCCGTCGACGCGGCTCGCATTCGCGCATTCTTCGTCGATCCGGCATGGGCGCGCAAAGGTCTCGCGACATTGCTCTACGACGTCTGCGCGGACGCCGCGCGCGCCGCGGGCTTTCGAACGCTCGAGCTCATGGCGACAGCGCCGGGCGAGCCGCTCTACGAACGCCTCGGCTTCATCGCCCGCGAGCGCACCGCGCTCTCGCTTCCCGGCGGCGTTGCGCTCAAGTTGATCCGAATGGATCGGGACATCTCTCAGCATCGACCATGAGCATTCACTCAAAGCGCTGTCTCGTCCTCGCGTTGCTCACCGTCACTGCATGTAAGCCTGCCGGACCCCCGGCCTCGGAAAGTGCTCGCAAGGCGGTTGACGACTTTTACGCGTGGTACGTGCCGATGCAGCACGATACGCCGATGGCGTCGATGCGCGCGATACGCGAGCGTCGGACGTCGTTCGGCGCAGATCTCGCCGCTGCGTTGCGCGCCGACTCGGCCGCGAGCTCGCAGTCTCCCGGCGAAGTCGTCGGGCTCGATGGCGATCCGTTTCTGAACTCGCAGGATCCCTGCGAGCACTACGCAACGACCGGTGTGGCGGAAGTCGGTAGTCGATTCCTCGTCCAAGTAGTCGGCTCGGGAAAATGCGAGGCGCACACGAACGCCGACGTCACCGTTGAAGTCACGCCCGCGAATGGCCGGTTGCTCTTCACGAATTTCGTTTATTCGGCGCGCGACAAAGACGATCTCATCGCTACATTGGCCGATCTTGCGACCGCGAGAAAATCGAGCCGTCCGAAATCTCCGTAACCGCACCGTACCGTCCGAAGCGGAGTCGGCTTTACAGAATTTGAAATCTTTTGTGGTTTCATGGGCTTCAATGCACTAAGCTACTTATAGACGGTTTCAGTCACGGAATCGCCGCGATCCGAGACGAACATGGCATCTTCTGCAGTGCTGGCGGCGCGGCGTGAGCTACGCGATTTCACGACCGACGCTCGCTTGGTTCCATTGACCGGCATGGCGGTCATCATCGGCGCCATCAGCGCGTTCGTCGCGTACGCGCTCGTCTGGTTGATCGGCTCGATCACCAACCTCGTCTACTACCATCGCATCTCGTCAGCGCTCGTTTCGCCCGCGGCGAACAAGCTCGGGTGGTGGGCGCTGCTCGTTCCAATGGTCGGCGGACTGATCGTTGGACTCATGGCGCGCTACGGTTCCGAACGCATCAGAGGGCACGGAATCCCCGAGGCGATGGAAGCGATCCTGATCGGACGAAGTCGGATGGACGCAAAGGTCGCGATCCTGAAGCCGATTTCGTCGGCGATCGCGATCGGAACCGGCGGACCATTCGGCGCCGAGGGTCCGATCATCATGACGGGGGGCGCGTTCGGATCGCTGTTCGCGCAAGCGTTCCACATGTCGTCCGCCGAGCGAAAAACGTTGCTCGTCGCCGGCGCGTCGGCTGGGATGGCGGCGATCTTTGCGACGCCAGTCGCAGCGCTCCTCATCGCCGTCGAATTACTACTTTTTGAATGGAAGCCGCGCAGCTTCGTTCCGGTCGCTGCCGCCTGTGTCGTCGCGTATCTGTTGCGCATCCCGCTCCTCGGACCCGCGCCGATTTTTCCGGTTTCGCAGCACGACGTGCTCAATGGAACGGAGCTCGGGATCGCGCTGCTCGTCGGCATTGCCGCCGGATTGGGATCGGCGCTGCTGACCGCGCTCGTGTACGGCGCGGAAGACGTCTTCGCGAAAGTGCCGATCCACTACATGTGGTGGCCCGTGATCGGAGGCGCGGTCATCGGCATCGGTGGAATGCTGCAACCGCGTGCGCTCGGCGTCGGCTATGATACGATTCGCGATTTGTTGAGCGGCCACATGATCGGCGCGTTCGTCCTCGGACTTCTCGTCACGAAAGCGATCATTTGGAGTATTGCGCTCGGCTCGGGGACGTCGGGAGGTGTGCTCGCGCCGCTGTTGATCATGGGCGGTGCACTCGGCGCAATCGAAGCGCGGTGGATTCACGTTGGCGACGCTTCGCTGTGGGCGATGATCAGCATGGCGGCAATGATGGGCGGCACGATGCGATCTCCCCTGACCGCGATCGCGTTTCTGCTCGAGCTCACGCACGACGTCGAGCTGCTTCCTGGACTGCTCGTCGGCTGTGTCGCGGCACACGCCGTCACCGTGCTGCTGATGAAGCGCTCGATTCTCACGGAGAAGGTTGCGCGTCGAGGGTACCACGTCGTGCGAGAGTATTCGGTGAGTCCGCTCGCGCGATATCGCGTTGCCGACATCATGGAGCGCGACGTACCGACGATCCCGGCCGACATGTATGGCGCGGAAATTGTCCGACGGCTGCTGTTGCAGGATCCCGTGTTCGGCCGACGACATTCGTGGCCGCTCGTCGATAAGGATGGCGCGTTGGCCGGCATTCTCACGCGCGAGGATCTGCTACAAGCACTGAATGACGATGACGAGGATCGCACGATGCTCGAGATCGGGCAGCAGTCGCCGGTCGTCGCGTATCCGGACGATCCGCTCGAGGATGCGCTGAACCTCATGCTTCGGTCGAGCGCGATTCATCTCCCCGTTGTCGAGCGCAACGACCCGACGCGTCTCGTGGGAATGCTCAGTCGCGGAAGCATCGCGACCGCCTATCGGTCGGCGCTCGACGAGGAGGATGAAGTCGAGCCAGGCCCGTTGACGACGCATATCCATGACATGCGACGACGGATGGGCCGGAAAATGGAGCGCGTCAGCTAAGAGATCCCGCCGCGAAGGTCGTTCGTCCGCCGCGCCGCGCTCGGTGAACCATCAGGATGATGGGTCTGTTCAGAGATCCTCATTGCAGTTCAATTACAGGCCGAACTGCAGCCAGGATAGGCAGATCTCGTGCGCCCTATTTTCGCAGCCCTCGTCGCGCTCAGCTTCAATGCCGTCGCGACTTCAGCCCAGCAAGTCCCTGCTCCGGGATATCAGATACACAAGGATGTAGTCCGCGGACGCGTCACCGGGGACTCCGGCAAGGTGATCGTCGGCGCCGACGTCGCCATCACGATGGCGCCGGATCGCACGACCGAGTTCGCCAAGTCCGATTCGGCCGGACATTACGAGGTCACGTTCCCGCGGGCGACAGGCGACTACCTCGTACACGTCGCCGCGCTCGGACGCGAGGCGTTCCGGAAGCGAGTGACACGCACTGGCTCGGACTCGTTGTTCACCGTCGATGCGGTGCTCAAGCCGAGCGTGCAGCAGCTCGCGCCCGTGACCGTGCAAGCGAACCGGACGCGCATTGCTCGCGACAACGGAGGCGGCTTTCCGAACCCGGTTGGTGGACGAGAGCAGAACGTCAGCAACCAGGTGAACTCCGCTGTACCGGCCGACCAGCGCAGCAGCCTCGATGCAATGGCGTCGACTGTTCCCGGTATCAGCGCGGTCGCCGGCGGCGGGGTTTCTGTGCTCGGCCTCGCACCGGGGCAGAACAACACGACGCTCAACGGCCTGTCGTTCGACGGCGCCAACGTGCCGCGTGGCGCGACGACGGCGACGAGCGTCGCATCGTCGACCTATGATCCGTCGCGCGGCGGGTTCAGTGGAGCGCAAACGTCGATCTCGCTGCAACCCGGCGACATCAATCTTAGACGTCGCGCCTACTTCACCCTCGACGCTCCAGCGATGCAGGCCGTCGACGCAGTGGGTTCGCATGCAGGCCAACAATACACCGCTCTGGATCTCAATCTCGGAACGTCGGGCGCGACGAACATGGACCGCTGGGTCTACAACGGTGGACTCGAGCTCAAACGACAATTCTCCGATATCACATCGATCGTCGACGCCGACCCTGACGTTCTGACGCACGCCGGGCTCGCTCGCGATTCAGTCTCGCGTCTTCTCTCCGCACTCGGCGCACTCGGAATTCCGACGAGCTCCCGTGGGATCCCGTCAACGCGCGCGACCGACGTCGTGAACTTCATGGGCCGTCTCGACCGCCCGTTGTTCGACTACAACACGTTCACCCCCCTCAACACGACCTGGGGAATTACCGCGTTCGCGAACCGGTCGCATACGGGTGCGCTCACCTTCTCCCCGACATCGACGCCGGCGCACAGCGGCGAGACGACTGATCTCAGCACGGGAGTTCAGGCGATCTACTCATCGTACTTCGGGGCGAAGAAGGATGAGTTGAATGACACGAAGACCGGCGTCAGCGTGCGACGAGTGCAGACGTCGCCCTACGTCGCACTTCCGGACGGCCGAGTGCTCGTTGCATCGACGCTCTCCGATTCGCGCGGTGGCGTTGCATCCGTCGGCTTCGCGGGCAACGCGACCCTCGACGCCGAGCGCACGACATACACCTGGGAAACGACGAACGATACGTACTTCTATTGGAAGGGACTCGCACCGCATCGCGGACGTGTCAGTCTCGATGCGCGGCTCAGCGGCTACTCGATCGACAATTCCTCGAACCGCCTGGGAACGTACAGCTACAACTCGCTCGCCGATCTCGAAGCCAATCGCCCTGCCAGCTTTACGCGAACATTGAATTCGCCGACGCGAACGGGCGGCGAGTGGTACGGTGCGGCATCGGTGAGCGACAGCTGGACGCAATCATCGCACCTTTCGATGATCTACGGCCTGCGATTCGAGGGAAATGCGTTCACGAAATCGCCGATCGCTAATCCCGACATCGAACGCACGTTTGGCGTGGCGAACAGCAATGCGCCGATCTCGATCGGAGTGAGCCCGCGTGTTGGCTTCAACTGGTACTACACGTCCCAGCGCCCGCTGTTTGGCCTGTCCGCAAATCCCAATGGCGTTTTCTACACGGTACCGAAGGGGGTGATTCGCGGCGGTATCGGCGAGTTCCAGCAGACGCTTGACCCGACCCTTCTTTCCGATGCAACCGTGCTCACGGGGCTTCCCGGCGCGGTCCGTCGCTTGTCTTGCTTCGGCCCTGCAGTGCCGAATGCCGATTGGCAGACGTTCGACTCAAATCAGGCGGCGATCCCGACGACATGTGCGGGGAGCGCAACGACATTCTCCGATGTAGCGCCGAGCGTTCAGCTCTTCGACCCGTCCTATCGCGCGCCGCGGTCGTGGCGCGGAAATCTTTCGTGGTCGTCGTCGTTCAAAGGCGTCGCGTACGTCATCGATGGCATTTACGCGCTGCATCTGAATCAGCCAAGCGTCACCGATCTCAACTTCTCATCGACGCCGCGCTTCGCGCTGCCGGACGAAGCCGATCGACCTGTGTTCGTTCCGATGTCGAGCATCGTTGCGACGTCAGGGGTCGTGTCGCCGACGGCTGCCCGAGTGTCTTCGCAGTATGGATCGGTGTTGAGCCGTTCATCCGACCTCCACGGATCGGCGAAACAGGCGAGCGTTCGCGTGCGTCCGAACCTTCAGTTCGTCGGACGCTGGGTGATCGACGGCACCTACACCTACACCGACGCACGCATGCAGACGCGTGGCTTCGACGCGTCGACGTTCCTCGATCCAAGAACTGTAACAATGGCGCGGGCAGACTATGCGTCTCGCCATGAGGTCACGCTCACCGCCGCGTACTCGATGCCGTGGTTCGCGGTCAGTCTCTACGGCAAGGCAAGCTCGGGACTTCCCTTCACTCCCATGGTTGGGAGCGACATCAACGGCGACGGGTTGGCGAACGATCGCGCGTTCGTGTTCGATGCCGGCAAGACCGGCAATGCGGCGCTCAGCAATGGAATACGATCGCTCATCGCGACGACGTCCTCACGTTCGCGGGACTGTCTCTTGGCGCAAGTCGGCAGCGCCGCGGCGCGGAACAGCTGCGAGGGTCCGTGGACCGCGGCGTTCAACATGTCGCTGTCCCCAGGCTACTACATCACGCGGAAGCTTCCGTTCTCGAGCCACCAGCCGCAGTTCACGGTCTACATCGCAAATCCACTCGGCGGATTGGACCAGCTGCTTCACGGCAGCAATCTCAAAGGATGGGGAACGCCGTCGTATCCCGATGCGATTCTGTATTATGTCCGCGGCTTTGATTCGACCGCAAAGCGGTATCAGTACGATGTGAATCCGCGCTTCGGCAACACACGCCCGACGGCGACGACATTCCGCACGCCATTCCGCGTGACGCTCGACTTCAGCATGAACTTCGGGCCGACCAACGACGAGCAGCAGGTCGAGCGCATGCTTCGCAATGGCCGCAGAGGCAATCCCGGAGCCCGCCTCGACTCGGCGGCGATCGTGAAACGCTACTGCGGAAATCTTCCGGACTGGTACAACGATATCATTTCACAGGCCGACTCGCTTCTCCTCTCTCGCGATCAGGTCGATAGCCTCCGCGCGCACCGCGCGGCGTATCTCGCGAAAGTGCGTGAGCACTGGGGCCGGTTCGCGGGACAGCTTGCGGCGATCGGCGACAGCTACGACCTGGCGGAGCTGGTCAAGCGCCAGGTCGCCGTGACCGACGAGGCGTGGGACATCGCTCGCGACGATGCACAGACGAACCTACCGAAGATCCTGACGCCGGCTCAGCTGAAGATCTTGCCCGGCAATTCGAGCTTTGTGTTCAACTCGAAGGATCCGATCAGGGGAGTTCGTTATTTCTCCACGAGCTTGTGTTAGCTCGAACAAATATCGTCTTCGCACTTGTTGGCGCGGGTTTGCTCATCGTTGGCCCGCGACAACCAGGCACTCTCGATTCGACACGAGTGCTCGTCAGTCGACGTGAGATTCGCATTCTCTTCCCCGCCGAGACCTTACGGCATTGGGGATGGAAGCGACGCGAGGAGCCCGTATACACGGCTCGATATTCATGGAGCGTTTCCGTCGATGGGCTAGACGGACCACGCCGAATCGATCTCAGCGTTTGGCAACCGCGAAATCAAGCGCGGAGTTTCGCGTCGCTCGGTGCAGTGGTCGCGGCAGGAAATGCGCGATTGTGCAGTCCAGGAATGATGCAGACGTGCGTCGATGCTGGAGTGCACGCCGCGGTCGAGCACGGGCAGGTCGTTCTCACGGTGCGCGACACCGCAACGATCACGCAGCTGTTCGGGCTGCGACCCGCAACGGCGACCGCGTCGAGACTCTACTCCGATCCGGTGCAGGATTTCAAAACTGCTGCCGTTCGAGTCGATTACACCGATCCGCAGATACCGAGCCCCGACTCAGCATTTCGCGCAGACGCTGCTCGACGCATAAGGAAGTATCAGGCCAGTGTGAACGACATCGTTCGGTGGATCCACGCGGAAGATGAGTTCAGCCGAATGCCGATCCTCATCGAGATCGGCGACTCTGTCGGCGTGAACGTTCACGAGCAGCGTTGCTCATTCGATGTGTGCTCCGTCGAGACGATCAACTCGGATGCGGGATGGACCGTGAACGATTCGGCTATTGCCGGCCTTCGCATCGCATCAGGTCGCCGTGTCGAATTCAGCCCCTGGCCGCGCGCGTATTTGATCGCACGGAAGCCCGGAACGACGACGATCAGGATGAGCGGCTTTCATCTCGCATCAGATACGATGCCGAGTCGCACCGCAGTCGAGAGCGATCTGCACCGAGAGGTGCGCGTGCTTCCGCCGATTGCGCGGATGGAGATCCTACCGCGGCCGGACACGGTGCAGTCCGGAGACAGCGTCGTCTTTCGAACCCGCGTCGTCGATAGCGTCGGTCGCGAGTTGCCGGATCTGGCGATCACCTGGCGGATTGAAGCGAAAACGTACTCCGAGATTGGCGAGCAGTCTTCGCCGCGTATCGTCCACTTCCCTTCAGTTGGGACGCAGATCATTCGATCGCGCGTCGGACGGCGGACCGATAGTCTCTCCGTCACCGTGGTGAATCGGCGCAAGCGCTGAAGTCGTTCGCGAGATCGCGAACGACGCGTCAAGGTTTTTTGCGCGATCGCAATCAGCGCCGATCAGCAACGTTACAGGTGCGTCGCTGTCCGTGACGCCCCCCACCTGCGTCAGTCCAGATGGCGAGACTGACGAATCCAACAATGAGAAATCTCTTTCTGATCGTCGCGTCAGCGCGCACGACGCGCTTGCTCACGCTCGCAACTCTCGCCGCTTGCGCGGGCCTCCTTGCGACGCCTCGAACCGCGCATTCGCAGAGCAACAAGGGCATTGTCGTCGTACACGTCACCGCCGACAGTCTCCCCGTCGCCGGAGCGACGATTGCCGCTGCCGGTGCGACGAACAACGCGACGAATCGATTTGGTTTCGCGACCTTCTCGCTGCCGACCGGACGTCGCTCCATCCGCGTGACGTCCAACGGCTTCAGTCCTGAAAGTCTCTCGGTGAACGTCGGCGCGGGAACGACCAAGATCTCCGTCGCGCTTCGCCACCCTGTCGCACTGCCCGTTCGCGTGACGGCAGCCGCGATTCGGCCGGAGAGTCTTCCGGTGAAGACTGTCGCAGACTCGAAGAAGGCGTCGGTTGCATCGCCGGCTCGTGTGACGCTGCCGGAAGGACTCGTCGCAACTCGCCGCGATATCCGCAAAGGCGCCGATGAGGCGACGGGCGTCGAGTCGACTGACCGCGGCGACCTCCAACTTCAAATGGACCGTTCTCCCGGCAACATCGCCGAGCTGCCGACGCAGATCGATGGAGTACGCTTGCAGCAGCTGTCGGCCGGGTCCGCCGGCTCGCAGCTTCGAATTCGCGGAATGCCGGGACGCTATACCAAAATTCTAATTGACGGACTTCCGCTCCTCGGCGCGACGCCTGAGGGCCAAGATCTTCTTCAGATTCCCGTGATGGATGTTCAGCGGGTCGAGGTCGTGAAGGGTGTCAGCTCCGCACTCTACGGACCGACAGCGTTCGGCGGCGTCGTCAACATCGTCTCCGCCGCGCCGACGTCGCCGTCCGAGATCGTCGTCAACGGCTCGACGCACGAAGCGTCGGACGTCACGGTCTGGCAGACACACACCTTTTCGCCAAAGTGGAGCGCGTCGCTCGTCGCGGGCCGTCATTATCAGAATCCGAGCGACGCAGACAACGACGGATGGGACGACGTCAGCGGCTACAAACGCATCGTGGTTCGTCCACGGCTCTAC
>Ga0207661_10003753_pt1 | contig 10581 bp, 5 predicted proteins | sample KBSC713LmetaG_FD_184337 | JGI IMG/M metagenome (GOLD analysis project Ga0207661, IMG submission 184337) | Corn rhizosphere microbial communities from Kellogg Biological Station, Michigan, USA - KBS C7.1-3L metaG (SPAdes) (version 2) | ecosystem: Host-associated > Plants > Roots > Rhizosphere ... | reverse complement strand
TGGATGCCTCTGGGGCTGCTCCCGTCCCTGCAGCGCATGGGCGAGGTCGCGGAACGCGTCGGCAGGATAGAGTTCGGCACCGGGGTCGCGGCCACCGCGCCAGTCGAAGAAAATCCGGTCGATCGTCTGCGCGCGCATCGCGAGTGCCTTGATGAGCGCGGCAGCAAGGTCCCTGTCGTTCTCGCCGCGGCCGATGCCCAGCCGGGCAAGCATCGCCTCGACCAGCGCCTCCTCGAAGCGGCCGCTCCATTCCGACAGCATGTCCGACAACGCGGGCGCTTCGGCAACCAGCGACGGGCAGCCGGCGAGCTGGGCCAGGTCCCAATGGATCGCTTCGGGCTGCCGCCCGAACGCGTAGAGACCATAATGATCGAAATAAGCGGCGGTGAATTCCGGCTCCCAGTAAGGCGTGAAGCGCCACGGGCCGTAATCGAAGCTCTCGCCGGTGATGTTGACATTGTCGCTGTTGAGCACGCCATGAACGAACCCGGCGGCGAGATAGGATGCGGCGAGCCCCGCGGTCGCCTCGCTCACGCGGTCGAACAGTCTCAGCGCATTCTCCGCATGGTCGCCCGCCGCTTTTTCAGAATAAAGATTCTCGAGGCAGTAGCGCGTCAGCTTCTTGATGTTCTCGACGTCGCCGAAAAAGGCGAGCCGCTGGAAGGTGCCGATGCGAATGTGGCCGTGGCTGAGCCGCGTCAGCACCGAGGAACGGGTGGGGGAGGGCTCGTCGCCGCGCTCGAGCGCTTCGCCGGTCTCGAACAAGGCGAAGCTCTTGGACGTATTCACGCCGAGGGCTTCGAGCATCTCGGTCGCGAGCACTTCGCGCACGCCGCCTTTCAGCGTCAGGCGGCCGTCGGCACGGCGGCTGTACGGGGTCTGTCCCGATCCCTTGGTGCCGAGGTCGAGCAGCCGGTCACGGCCGTCTCGCAGTTGCGCGAAGGTGAAGCCGCGGCCGTCGCCGATCTCCGGATTGTACACCCGGAACTGGTGCCCGTGATAGCGCAGCGCCAGCGGCTCTGGGAGGTTGTCGGGCAACGGCTCGAACCGGCAGAAATGCCGCGCCCAGCCTCCCTCGCCCAAGTCGAGGCCGACGCGTTCGGCCCAGCGCTCGTTCACGAACCGCGGCACGCATTCGGGGAAGCGCGCCGACTCGACCGGATCGTAAAAATCGGGCCCGAGCGTCAGGAGCCTCGGGTCGGGTCGATAGCGCGCCACTTAACTCAAGTGGCGCAAAGTGGTGGCAGTTCCAACCCGTTTAGCCGACCAGTTTCGCGATCTTCGCGAGGGCGTCGGAGTCGGGTTCGTCGGGCGCGATTGTTCCCGCGAGCTGTCCTTGCCGGTCGAACAGCAGCACCGTTGCGGTATGCTCCATCTGCTGCCCCATCGGCGCATTGGGCACCGGCTGGGCATAAATGCCGTACTGCTTCTTCACCTGGTCGATCTGCGCCGGCGAACCGGTTACGCCGATAATCGGCGCATCGAACAAGGTCGCGTATTGGCCGACTTCCTTGGGCCCGTCGTTCGCCGGATCGATGGTGATGAAGACGATGTTCATCGCCTGGTCGTTGGCGGCTGCGCGGCGAAGCTTGACCAGCCGCGACAAGGTCGTCGGGCAGACGTCGCCGCAGCGCGTGAAGCCGAAGTATAATGCATAGGGCTTGCCCTCGAGCGCACGGCTCGAGAATGGCTTGCCGTCCGCGCCGACGAGCGTGAACGGCCCGCCGAAGCTGGTCTTGGCCGGTGCCGCTGCGGCGTCGGGGGTGCGGCTTTTCTGATACGGGACCAGGTACAGCGCGGCCGTCCCGACGATCGCGACAGCGACGAGCAGCCACAGCAGGAGGCGGACCTGCTTCAGTCGGCCTGGGGGTGGGACCTTATCGTTCACGATACCGCCAATCTGCATAGCGAGCGCGCATGAACCTGAGCAATCCCATGCCCTGCCGCCGTGACCCGCTCCCGACCTTAACTTTGCCCGTGCGTGCGATCGAAGACCAGCCGACCCGCGGACCGCGAAGCGCCTGAACGACCGCCTTGATCACGACATAATACATGATCTGGCGGTAGCCGAAGCGTTGCGGGATCAGCCACGCCATCAGCCCCCAATTCTCCCGCCGCTCGAGCGCCATGGCGATGAGACCGGCGGTGACGTCGATCGCCGCGAACAGGATCCAGAAGAAAGCGACGAGCTGGAGGTCTCCCTTCACGGCGGTGTAGCCATGCTCGTGGATCGAGGTGACCGTCGCGACGATGTTCACGATCAGCGCGAGGTCGATGATTGGTGAGACCAAAGCGAACAGGAGCTGAAAGAGGATCGCCTGCGGCAGGCCGATGAAGGCGAGGCCCCGCGGCCAGCCGTCCGCAAGAGTGCGCTTGTGTTTCCATACGCACTGGATCGTGCCGAATGCCCAGCGGAACCGTTGGCGAGCGAGCTGCCGAACCGTTTGCGGCGCTTCTGTCCAGGCAATCGCGCCCTGATCGTAGCCTACCCGCCACCCGGCGCGCTGCACCGCGATGGTGAGGTCCTGATCCTCCGCGAGTGTGTCCGGCGGATAGCCGCCGACCTCCGCAATCGCCTCCTTGCGCCAGGCGCCGACCGCGCCTGGCACGACCGTCATTGCCCCGAGCCGCGCAAGCGCGCGGCGCTCGAGGTTCTGTGCGGTTATATATTCGAGCGCCTGCCACTTCGTGACGATGTTGACGCGGTTGCCGACCTTCGCGTTCCCGGCGACGGCCGCAAGCCGCTCGTCCGCCGCGAACCAGCGCGCCAGCCGCGCGATCGTGTTCGGCTCGAACTGCGTGTCGGCGTCGAGCGCAACGACGATCTCGCCTTTGGCCTGGGCAAGACCGTGGTTGAGGGCGCGTGCCTTGCCGCCATTCTCGAGCCTGATCAGGCGGACCCGAGCATCGCCGGCAAAAGCCTCTTCGACGATGTCCGCCGTGCGGTCAGCGGAACCATCGTCGATAACGATCACCTCGACTCCGACCTGTTCGCTGGCGAGCACGTGCGCGACCGAACGCTCGATCACGCGTTCCTCGTTGAATGCGGGAATGAGCACGCTGACGAAGGTCTTTGGGTGGATTGCGGGCCGCTCCCGTCGCCGGTCCTTCCAGGCCGAGTAGAGCGCGAGACCGGTGAGCATCAGCGCGCGGGCAATTCCCAACGTGATTGCCATGGCGAAGAGGAAGCCGAGCGCGCGAATGCCGAAACCGATCGACTCGAACAGAGCAAGGTCCACCCGCGCCGCGGCGTGATCGGCCGGCGACAGTGGCGGCATCGCCTGCATTGGCGACAGGCCGGCGAGTTCCGATACGGGCACGAAGCGGTATCCGCGGGCGCGCAGCGTATCGATGATGATCGGAAGCGCCGCGATCGTCTGGCTGCGGTCGCCGCCCGAATCGTGGAGCAGCACGATGTTGCGGCTGCACTGCGATTCCGAGGTGCTGTCGCAATGCGGCGGTGCCGACAGAATCCGCGACACGACGTTATTGACGATCGCGGGGACTCCCGGCCGCTGCCAGTCCTCGCTGTCGACGTGCAGGCCGACCGAGATGTAGCCGCGATTCTGCGCCTCCCACACCGGCAGCACTTCGTCTTCGGTCGTTGGTTCGGCGTCGCCGAAGAAAGGCGCGCGAAACAGCTTCAGCGTCCGTCCGGTGAATGCCTGGAACAACCGCTGTGTTGCATTGAGCTCGAACAGCACCTGCGTCTTGCTCACGGTCGCGAGGTTCGGGTGCGTGTAGGTGTGGCTGCCGACTTCGTGGCCCTCGCGCACTTCGCGCTCGAGCAGGCCGTGCTGGGTCAGTGCGTTCTCGCCGACGATGAAGAAGGTCGCCGGGACGTGCTTCGCCTTGAGAATATCGAGGATGCGGGGAGTCCAGCGCGGGTCGGGCCCGTCGTCGAAGGTCAGCGCGACATAGCCTGGACGATATCCTGTGCGAGTAATCGTATCGGGACGCGGCACGCGGACGAAGTCGACATTGGCAATGAGCCCGTCGCGGCCGAAGGTCAGATGCCGCTCGCCTGGTGTTTGAAGGGCGGTGATGCGCAGGATCTCGCCGGGATCCTCGATATCCACATCCGTGCCTTGGGCAAGATGGACGAGGCCCGCCGCATTGCGCGGCAGGCGGATGTTGCGGCCGAAGATCGACCACAGCCCAGGGTCCTCGGCGCCGAGCCGCCACAGTCCCACCTCGCGCACTCCGACTCGGTCGAGGAGCGTCAGCTCGTTGAACGCGCTTGCCGCATCGAGCAGCCAGACGGTGTGCTGGTCTCCGTTCTCGTCGGCATAGGCGAACGTACTGTTGGCCGAAGCGCGGTCGAAGACCGGCGGAGCGTCGCTGTCGGCGGCATCGACCCAGGCTTCGTCGACATTGTCCGGATCGCCGCCGCCGTCGTGCCAGTCGTAGGCATAATTGCCGATCGTCACGATGACCTTGTCACGCGGGATCTGGCGGAGCGCGGCGGCGACGGAGCTTGCCCACCATCGTTGCGATGCGATCGGGCCCGGCGGCCCGTCGTTGGAATGCTCGTCATAAGCCATGATGAACAGCTTGTCGGCGACGGCCGCGAACGGCCTTAGGGGCCACGTCTCGTCGACGGGGACGGCCACGGTGACGAGCCATCCATGCCGGGCGAACCGCTGCCGCGCCTCGCGGAGCAGCTGCAGGTAATTGAGCTGCGAAGCCCGATCGAGCTGCTCGAAATCGAACACCGCGCCCGATGCGTGGTTTGTGACGAGGAAGGCTTCGAACTGGTCGAGAAAGCGGCGCCTGAGGCGCGGGTCGGCGAGCATTCCCTGGATTCCCGCCTGGTCGACCTGCCCGTTCGCGAAATTCTGCACCACGGGAAGAAGCAGCGGCCGGTGCGGCGCCGTATTGATCACTGCGCGTCCATCCGGGTCGGGGAGAATGTTGAACTGGTGATTGGGACCAGTGACCGTCACCCACACCGGCGCCACCCAGTCGAGATCGCCGATGTGCCGCTGGAGCGAGAAGGTCGAACTCTCGTCCCACGGCACGTAGAAGCCGACGTAGAGCGGCTTGCTCATTGCCGTCGCAACGGCCGTCGCTTTTCGTGCCCCCACGCGTCGGGGGCTTGGCGGTTGAGTCCCGAGCAGGCGGCGAATGGCGAGGTCGACCTGCCTCGTCGTCCTCGCGAGAAGCGTCGACTTGGGCGGGTGCTGAGGAAGGCCGTGCTCGAGCGCTACCGGCAGCGGCGGCTGCGCCGGCACCACGCGGATGGTCGCGAACAATGCGGCAACGGTCAGGATATTGAGCAGGACGAACAGCAGGATCGCCAGGCGGAAGCGCTTACCGCGCCGGCCTGATGGATCGTAGAAGACCTGCCGATCAGCCATGCGGGCAGCGCTAATTCGCCACGGCGCGCTCTGCCAATGACCTTTCGTTCACGTAGCTGTCGGTAGCGATCGAGCCCGTGCGCCGGCGATCCAGGTGTCCGTGACCGTAAAATCGTCACGCATCACGACGAGGTCGGCGCGCAATCCAGCCTCGATTGCGCCGGTTTCGCCGGCGAGGCCGAGGAAACGAGCGGGCGTGCTGGTCGCCATGCGAGCCGCCTCGGGTAAGCTCAGGCAGCCCTGCTCGACGGCATTGGCGACGGCCGCGGCCATCGTCAGGGTCGATCCCGCAAGCACGCCGTCTTCGCTGACCAGCCGGTCCCCCTGGCGCCGGATCGCGCGGCCCTGGAGCATGAACTCGTCGGCCGACGCGCCCACCGTAGGCATCGCGTCCGTGACCAGCATCAGCCGGTCCACGCCCTTGGCGTTCAGCCCGACGCGGAACGTCGCGGGGTGGATGTGGTGCCCATCGACGATGATGCCGGCGTAGGTGTTCGGGTCCTCGAGCGCCGCCCCGACCATTCCAGGCGCGCGATTGGTGAGCTGCGACATGGCGTTGAACAGATGCGTGAAGCCGGTCATTCCCGCGTCCAGGGCGGCGCGCACCGTCTCGTAATTCGCATCCGAATGACCCGCCGAGACGATCACGCCCGCTTCGACCAGTCGGGAAATCTGCGCTGGAGAAATGCACTCGGGCGCGACCGTCAGCAGTGTCCGGCCGTTGCGTCCCGAGCAAAGCGCCGCGACGAATCGGTCGTCGAACGGCTGCAGCATCGAGGCAAGGTGAATGCCGCGGCGGGCGCGGCTGAGGAACGGCCCCTCGATGTGGATTCCGAGGACTCCCGGGACGCCGCTGGCGATCGCTTCGTCGACGGCGGCGATGGCGCGTTCGATGACGGAAAAATCGTCGCTGATCAGGGTCGGCAGGAGGCCCGTCGTGCCGAAGCGGCGGTGGGCGGCCGCCATGATCGCGATCGTCTCGACGGAAGGATCGTCGTTGAACAGGCGGCCCCCGCCGCCGTTCACCTGGACGTCGATGAAGCCGGGGAGCAGCAGCTGTCCGGCGAGGTCGACGCGTTCCGCGCCATCGGGGGGCTGGTCGCAGACTATCGCGATCCGCTCGCCATCGATCACCACGCAGCAATCGTCGCGCACGCCGTCCGCCGTCACCAGCCTGCCATTGGTGAGCGCCCTCGCCATCACAGCGTCTCCGTCACTTTGGTGAGATGCGGCGGACGGTCGGGATCGCGGCCGCTCGCCAGCGCCAGCGCATTGGCGAGACGGTAGAAGCTCGCGACCTCGAGAATCGGCGCGGTCAGCGGATCGGCTTCAATCACCGGGAGAACAACGCCTGGCGCGTCTGGGATGCCCGCGCTGATCACCTCGGCGCCGCGCGAGGCGAACTCTCCGGCAAGCGCCGCAACGCTGTCGAGACTCTCGTCGGCCTGGCCGAACAGCAGCACTGGAAATCCATTGCCGACGATGGCCATCGGGCCGTGGCGCACCTCGGCGGCGCTGAACGCCTCGGCATGGATCCCGCAGGTCTCCTTGAGCTTGAGCGCCGCCTCCTGCGCGATCCCAAGGCCATGGCCGCGGCCGACGACGTACATCGCACTCGTGCGGGTCAAAATGGGTAAGGCGGCGGACCAGTCGAGCTCCCATGCTTGCTTCAGCTGATCGGGCAGTTGCGACAGCGCAGACTCGATCGCTGCATTTCCCGTCCACGCAGCAACCAAGTCGAGTGTCGCCGCCAACGCCGCAACGAAGGATTTCGACGCGGCGACGCTGCGCTCTGGTCCGGCGCAGAGCGGAATGACCATGTCGGCCTGCTCGGCAAGCGGCGAAGCTTCGTCGTTGACCATCGCCACGAGCAGGGCGCCGCTGGCAGTGGCCTGCGTCGCGGCGTTGAGCAGGTCTGGGCTTCGCCCGGATTGCGAAATGCCGAGCACGACTGTTCCGCCGAGGTCGGGCATCGCGTCGTAGATCGAGCTCACCGACGGCGAAACCGAGCTGGTGAGCACCCCCGCCCGTGTCTCGATCAGGTAGCGTGCATAGGTCGCCGCGTGGTCGGAGCTGCCGCGGGCGAGCGTGACCAGCGCCCGCGGCTTGTTCGCGCGGAGGCGGGCTCCGAGCGCCGCAATGACGGCCGCGTTGCGCGCGCGCTGGCGGCGGACCACGTCGCTCGCCTCGCCCGCTTCGACGAACATCAACGTGCGCTGCGGGTCGGCTGCGCTCGACAAGGAAGCCCGTCCCCCCACGCGCCGGCTACCCGCGACCGACGCTGAGCTCGGCGACGAAGTCGTAGGCGTCGCCGCGATAATAGGATTTGGTGAACTCGACCGTCCGCCCATCTGCCGCGAAACCGCGCCGCTCGATCTCGAGCCCAGCCGAGCCCGGCTCGATTTCCAGCAACTCCGACTGCTCGGGCGTGAACAGCACGGCGCGCAGCCGCTGCAGCACGCGGACGGGCCGCGCCTTGCCTAGAGCGTCGTACAACGAGTCGCCGATCGACTCGAGCGACTCGAGCGCGTCCTTGGGCACCGTCGAATGTTCGAGCGCCATCGACTCGTCGTCGGCGTAGCGGATGCGGCTGAGACGATAGACTGGGCTGCCAGGCCCGAGGCCCAGCGCGAGCGCTTCCTCTGGCATTACCGTTCCCTCGCTGCGCGACAGCCACTTGCTGTGCGGCTGGCGCCCGCGCGACAGCATGTCCTCGGTGAACGAGGAAATGGTCGCGAAATTCTTCTCGACTCGCGCAGCAACGAAGGTGCCGGCCCCCTGGCGCCTGGTGAGCATCCGTGCATGGACGAGGCCGTCGAGCGCCTTTCGCACGGTCACGCGCGACACATTGTAGGCTTCCGCAAGATCGCGCTCGGGCGGGAGGGCTTCGTCGGGCGCGAGCACGTGGCGCTCGATCGCCGACCGCAGGAGGCGCTGCAGCTGCAGGTAGAGCGGGGACCCGCTCCGGGTATCGAGCTTGCCTACGCGTTCGACGAACATCGTCCTTCCTTTTGCCCGCTCTTACATTGCGGTGTTCGTAAGTCCTTTTCAATACCAAATTGTAACAAAAATCGCATTGGTGTTATTTTTGGTATTGCAATTGGTCTGACTTTGGCGGCTATTATCGTCGGTAAGCCAGCGGGTACCGGTATGCGTTCAATCGTGGCTGCTGGAAATTTGGTCATGCTTTGGTCCGATCCAATCGGCCAGTCTTCAGAGGGGGAAGGCCATGTTCCAGGGTCACGCGAATCTGCGCAAGGCGATTCTCGGATGTTCCGCAAGCGTGCTTGCGCTGGCGGCCGCGATGCCGGCGAGCGCGCAGGAAACCACCACCAGCACCGACACGAAGCCGCAGCCCAAGGTGACTCCTGACCAGATTCAGGGACCGGTCGGCCCGGCGCAGGTGCGCAGCGGGACCGGCGGCGACCAGACGATCATCATCACCGGCATCCGTGCCTCGATCCAGGCTTCGCTCGACTCGAAGCGCCGGAACGACATGGTCTCGGAAGTCGTCACTGCGCAGGACATCGGCAAGTTCCCCGACAAGAACGTCGCCGACTCGCTCGGTCGGCTGACCGGCGTCAACGTCGTCACCGGCTCGGCGGCCGCCGGCGGATTCGGTGAGAACTCGACCGTGTCGATCCGCGGAACCGATCCGACGCTCAACCTCACTCTGCTGGACGGCCATAGCATCGCGACGGGGGACTGGTTCGTCCTCGACCAGACGTCCGGCGGCCGAAGCTTCGATTTCAGCCTCCTGCCGTCGGAGATCGTCGGCAAGCTGGAAGTCTACAAATCCTCCGAAGCGGACCTTCCCGAGGGGGGCATCGGCGGCACGATCAACCTGCACAGCCGAATGCCGCTCGATCTCCCCGCCGGGACAGTCTCCGTTACCGCGCAGGCGAACTACAATGATCTCGCCGCCAAATGGGCGCCGCAAATCTCCGGACTCGTCAGCTGGAAGAACGCCGATCACACCTTCGGCATTCTCGCCGCGGCCTTTTATCAGAAGCGCAATTTCCGGCGCGATGGGCAGGAGTTCCTTGGATATACGAGCTACGCGAATTTCGGCGGCTCGGGTCAGACGGCGATCGCCCCCAACCTGATCGGCGAAGCCTTTTTCCGCCAGAAGCGCATTCGCAAGGGCGGCACTGTCGCCATGCAGTGGAAGCCCGACGACACGTTCGAGCTGGCGCTGAACGGCATCTACACGCGCATGGACGCGAACAACATCAACACCAACTCGATGGCATGGATCAGCACCACGGCGGGGACGAACTCAACGCCGGGGTCGCCGCTCAACGCGCTGACCGCCTACACGATCAGCAACGGTGTCCTGACGAGCGCGAGCTGGGCGAACACCACCGCGAACGGAACGCCGGTCAACGGCCGTGTCCAGGACGACATCTTCCGCGATGCCCTGTCATCGACCTGGGTCGTGAACCTCGATGCGACGTGGCACCCGACGCCGCGGCTCAGCGTCGCCGGTGAGGTCGGCTACACCAAAGGCAAGGGCGAAACGAAGGACACCTACGCCTGGGAAACCTACTGGCACACCGGCGTCGATTACGCGATTGACGGCAAGACGGCATCGGTCAGCTACCCGGGGCTGCCGAGCGATCCGACCTCACCCGCTTATCTCAACAATTTCTACAGCTGGTCGTGGGGCGGTCACATCACGTCCCCCGACCAGGAGACTTATGCGAAAGCCGACATCGAATATGACTTCGGCAACAGTTTCTTCAGGGCGATCAAGGTCGGCGCGCGTTACACCAACCACAAGCATTCGCTTGACTATATTGCCTATGCCTGGCCCGGGAACGGCCTGTACTCGGGCACGCAGCTCGTGAACCTCGGCACTGTCTTCAGCGGCGAGACCACGCCGGGGAATTACGGCGACGCGCTGGGCAATTTCCCCGGCTACTCGCTGGCCGACCAGCAGCTGGTGCTTCAAGAGCTTGGCACGAACGGCGGCCGCAACTTCGCTTTCTATCCGCAAGCGAGTTTTTCGGTGAAGGAGCGCGATACCGCTTTCTACGCGATGGCGCGCTTCGACAACGACAGCGACTGGCGCGGCAACGTCGGCGTGCGCGCGGTGCACACCGATTTGAACACCGTCCAATACACGGCGACGCCCTTGCCGGGCCAGCAGCTGGTGCAGTCGATTTTCTGCCCAGCCACGGGGTGCGGCATAGAGCCCGTGAAGCACAGCTATTGGGAC
>Ga0207661_10003750_pt1 | contig 10584 bp, 9 predicted proteins | sample KBSC713LmetaG_FD_184337 | JGI IMG/M metagenome (GOLD analysis project Ga0207661, IMG submission 184337) | Corn rhizosphere microbial communities from Kellogg Biological Station, Michigan, USA - KBS C7.1-3L metaG (SPAdes) (version 2) | ecosystem: Host-associated > Plants > Roots > Rhizosphere ... | reverse complement strand
TGCACGTGTCGGACGCTTGCTCGAACAAAAATGCCGCCAATCGAACGTCGTCGCCCGCTACGGAGGAGACGAATTCGTCATCTTGATGCCGGAGACCGGCGTCGAACAAGCCCAGGTTCTCGCCGAACGTCTGCGAATCTGGATCGCGACTGATCCCATGATTGCTGAGCATCAGATCACCGGAAGCTTCGGAGTCGCGAGCTTCCCCGTCCACGGATTCTCCGTAGAAGACATCATCCGCGTCGCCGATGCCGGCATGTACGTTTCAAAGCATGCCGGCGGAAATCGCGTATCGACCGCAGAAGAATTCGGCGAAGGCGAGACGCTCGCCGTGCAGCGCCAACTCATCTCCGGATATATCGAAGGTTTCTTGCAACGCGAACATACTGGGCCGGAGCATCTCGAGGAACTTGTCGCCACCCTTCGCAAGCTTTGCGGCAATGAGGAAGACAACAATACCCAGGTTCTCCGTGACTCGATCGAAGCGCTCAGCCGCGCTGCCGAGATGCGCGAGCCTCACGCGTCCGGCCACGGCGAGCAGGCGGGACGCTTCGCAGAATTGATCGGACGCGCTCTCGGCTTGCCTCCGGACGAACTCACCGACCTCGTTTTCGTTGCGCGTGTTCACGATGTAGGCAAGATATTCATTCCCGAACGTGTGTTGACCAAAACGGGCGCCCTTACCGAAGAAGAATTTCGTCTGGTGAAGACGCATGCCACCGTGGGCGCGGAAATCATCGGCTCAATCCCCCGCAGTGAAACGTTGCGCTCCGCAATCGCGCATCATCACGAAACATTCGATGGCACCGGATATCCCACTGGCCTTCGCGGCGAGGAAATTCCGCTCTGGGCGAGAATTCTCTCCGTTGCCGACGGCTACGCCAACATGACTGCCGACCGAAGCTTTTTCCTGCGAAGACCAGTGACCAAGCCCTTCAAGAACTCGAGCAGTTGAGCGGCACTCGCTACGATGGCATGCTGGTACGAATCCTGAGCCGCCAACTGAAGGCCGAAAAAGCCTCCAGCTGGGGCGCCATAAACTAAGAACTTTTTCAGATCCCGAAGCATGCCCGTAATCTTGCACGGGCGCTCTTGCCACCGCGCTCTCAAACCGACAAACTAGTTCTCATGTCTATCCCCCTCACCCTCGACAACAAGGTCGCTCTCATCACTGGTGGATCGCGCGGTATCGGGGCCGCTACGGTTCGCATGTTTGTGGCAGCAGGCGCGCGTGTGGTCTTTAACTACCAACGCGCCAAGGATCAGGCAGAACAACTCGCACAGGAATGTGGCGCGTCAAACTGTGTCGCCGTTGCCAGCGACCTCAGTTCCATCGAATCTGCGCGCAGTTTGGTCGATGCCGCGGCGCGTCAGTTTGGACGCCTCGACATCCTCGTCGCCAACCATGGCGTCTGGCCTCCCGACGATGCTCCGGTCGAGCGAATGTCTGACGAGCAATGGCATTCCACCGTGTCTATCAACCTGGACAGCGTGTTCGGGCTCGTCAAGCATTCCGTCCACCAGATGAAGTCTCAGCGGCGTACAGGAAAAGCCGCCGGCAACATCGTGCTGGTGAGCTCCACTGCCGGACAGCGCGGCGAAGCCTTTCATTGCGATTATGCCGCCACGAAAGGGGCTCTCATCAGCATGGTCAAAGGTTTGTCAACCGAGCTCGCAGCATCCGCAATTTACGTCAATTGCATCGCGCCCGGATGGGTCAACACCGATATGTCCGCCCCCGCCCTGAATGACCCCAAAACGCGCGATGGCATTTTCAACAAAATTCCGCTAGGCCGGGTCGGCACTCCCGACGAGATCGCAGGGCCCATCCTCTTCTTGTGCACCGATTACGCCGGCTTCATCACCGGCGAAGTCTTCAATGTGAACGGTGGCGCAGTCTTAGTAGGCTAAACGCGGCAGTGATCGCGGGAGTGAATTCGATACCGGGGGGGCGAGCCAGGGGCGTGCCCCGTTCCTGGCGTACTTTGCAAGGTGCGGGCGAGATGCGACGGCCCTCAACCACTTAGCCCAGTTCTCATTCCGTTCAACGCCCCCAAGCAGCTAGAATCTCCTTTTACGCGTCTAACCAGAAGACCCTATGCGCAGTTTTCTTATTGCCATCCTAATGACTATCGCTGCTCTGAGCCAGACCCCTCCCGCACCAACTGCCGCCAAAAGCCCAGTTGAACAAGAAAATAGTGCCAAAGCCAAGCAAGTCATCGACCAGGCGATCGAGGCTCTCGGCGGTCCAACCTATCTCAGCGCCCAGGACGTGACCCAGGACGGCCGCTTCTACAGTTTCTTTCACGGAGAAAGCAACAGCGTTGGAATTCCCTACGGCTTGGTCACGAAGTATCCAGACAAAGACCGTTTCGAAGTCATCAAGATGCGCAGCTACCACATCCTTTTTTGGACCGTTGGCAACGTGCCCGTGAAAGACAAGGCCGACATCGTTCTCATTCACAACGCCAACAAGGGCTACGAAATTACTTATAAAGGGACAGCCATCGAGGAGCCGAAAGATACTGCTACCTATCTCCGCCGCCGCGAACACTCGCTGCCTCTCGTTCTGAGGCAGTGGATTCACGAACCCGGGGTCGCTTTGTTCTACGTAGGAACTGGCGTCGCGGAAGGTAAGCCCGCCCAGCAAGTGACCATAATGAATGCGCGCAACGAGTCTGTCACTCTATGGATCGATGACCACACTCATCTGCCCATCAAAAAGAGCTACTCATGGCGCGATCCCTCCGACAAGTTGCGCAACGTCGAAGACGAGGTTTACGACAACTACAAGCCCGTGCAAGGGATCATGACCCCGCATTCCGTCACGCGCTATATGAATGGTGACATGTCGAATCAGCGTTTCGTGAACACGGTCAGCTACAACCAGAACCCTCCCGAGTCGCTGTTCGAGGCTTCCGTCACCTACGATCCAAAGAAGCCGCTGCCCAAAAAGTAGCAGGTAATCTCGGCGGATACGTCCCAATCCCGCCACCACCCACATCCTATTGATACGGAGGCCCTTGTCAGCCATCGAGCCTCCGCGCAAGGCACGCCCGCTGCGCCACTGTGGCTTTTTTGCCACATACGTAGATGAACCGCCGACGGTAAGCTATACATCAGCCAATAGATAATCGAATTTCCACTTGAAGCACGAGCAAACAACACGCGCCGCCGTCGGTTGTAAGGGAATCGGGCTCCACAGCGGAGCTCCCGTACATCTCCGCATTCTTCCCGCTCCTTCTGGATCTGGCATCATTTTTCGCCGCACGGACCTCGACGATTTTGAAATCGAAGCTAGCAGCCGCAACGTCGCGCGTGTGAGCTACGCCACCAGTTTGATGAAGAAAGGCGTGCTGATCTCAACCACCGAACATTTGCTCTCGGCGTTCATCGGTGCTGGTGTCGACAACGCGATCGTGGAACTCGACAATCTTGAGCTGCCCATACTCGATGGCAGCGCGCGGCCTTTCGTCGAAATGATTCACCGCGCCGGAATCCGCAAACAGCGCCGCGCCCGAACATATCTCCGCATCCGGCGCGAATTCGAATTGCGTGAAGGCGATAAATTTATTGCGGTTTATCCCGCAGACACCTATTCCGTCTCCTACACCATAAATTTCCCGCATCCGATGATCGGCAAGGAAGAATTTCGCGTCGATCTCTCCGACGGAAATTATCTGGAAGACATTGCACCCGCGCGCACGTTCGGGTTCGTTCACGAAGCCGATGTTCTCCGCCAGCAGGGTCTCATCCGCGGCGCTTCTACCGACAATGCCATCGTCCTCACCCGCGACGGCGTCATGAATCCGCCTCTGCGTTTCAACGACGAGTTTGTCCGGCACAAAGTCCTCGACCTAATAGGAGACCTTGCCCTTCTCGGAAAGCAAATCCTTGGAAATGTCGTCGCGGATCGCGCCGGCCATGCCATGCACACCGCCCTCGTTTCACGTTTGCTCAAGGACGATTCACTCTGGGAGGAAACTACCCTAGAGGATTCAGCCGCCGCTCCCACCTGGAGCAAACCCCTGACCGCGGCGCACTCGGTCTAAATCAGGCGGCGACAGGAATGATGTGGAACGCTCCTTCGCGAAACAAAACTTCCTACGCTCCCTACGTCGTGTGCTTGATTAACAGCACTTCATTCCCCTTCTCGCTATAGATCAACTCGTCCACGATCCCCTTCGTGGCCAGAATCCCAAACCCTCCCGGCCTCATACCTTTGGCTTCCCGCAATTCAATATGTGCCGTCGGCGCATCGGGTGGATTCGACACCGCCGCATGCGGAATTTCGTCCAACTGGAAACCGGCGCCCGGATCACGCACATAAAAAACGATCGCGCGCTCGGTGTGCACCGCTGACACATCAATCACCTTGCCGGGCTTGAATTCCGCGCCGTGCTCAATGGCATTCATCAGGATCTCCCGAAATGCCATCATTAATTGATCGCGCGGCCCCTCCTCAAGTCCCGACTGCAACTCCGTCAGAAACTCCACCAGCCGCTCCGCCGTGAGCATCTGGCAATTCACGCGCAGCGAAACCCAATCGCGATGTGCCGAAATCACCTCAATGCCCAACGGAGAATCCGCCGCTGTCCCCGCCTGACTTGCGAATTCGGCAATCTCCTCGGGGTCGAACGGCGCACTCTTCACCAGGAAGACTCGCGCTTTGAGCGCAGCAATGATTTCCTCCGGTGTTGAATGGTGCGTGAGAAGAATCACCCGCACTCCCGGCCGGATCGCCCGTATCTCCGACAGCAGCGCCAGATCTTCGTCAACGCTGTTCGAAGGGTCGGTAATCACAACGTCATAGGCCGTGCGCCTGAGTTGCCGCAAGGTGTCTGCGCTGCCTGCCGCATACTGAAACTTGCAGTTCCTCGACTCAAGGCCCTGCTCGAGCGCCTTCCCCAGTTCAGGGTATTTACCAATCAGGAGCACGCGCCGCGCCAGCTCTTTGCCGGCAACTTCTTGATTCATCGAAACAGGATTCGCTGCGGTCATATCGACACCTCAAAGCAAAAGCGCCTTGCGGAAAGGTCTATAGTCTACCCCGAGCTCGGGTGCTCCTGCGCGGCGGCCGTCCACCCCTCGGCGGCGCCCAAAGTCTAGAATAACCACCGGCCCGAAGGAGGTCTTCCATCCCGCGTTCCTTCCAGAAACCGGCGCTGTTCTGGACCTTCCAGTTCTGCGGATGGCTCTTCTTCGGCATCGCCATGTTCGGGTGGGGCCTCGATACCCTCTCCATCCGCGAAGCCGTCATTAGCAAAGTCTTGCTCGTGCTAATCGGCTTTATTCTGACCCTGGCGCTACGTCTCCTCTATCGGATTGCGCGAGCGCACCGGATGTCGCCGCTTGCTTCCGCCCTTCTCGTCATCGCAGTTTCTTTCGCCGGCGCTGCTGTCTGGCGCGAAACCCACAGCATCTTTCTCCAGCTTTACTACCACTTCATCCGCCGCGAGATGCTTACCTTCTGGTTCCGGAGCATCCCGCTTGGGACCTTGCTCTATGACGGATTCGTCCTGCTCGCCTGGTCGTTGCTCTACTACGGCATCAACGATTGGATCGAACTCGAATCGCAACGTTTGCAGATCGCACGGGCAGAATCGTCCGCGCACTCGGCGCGCCTACGTGCATTGCAATCCCAACTTGAACCTCATTTTCTCTTCAACACCCTGAACGCAATCTCAACCTTGGTGTCTGAAGGAAAGAACACCGATGCCAATCGCATGATCGCTCGCCTGAGTGATTTCTTGCGCCTCAGTCTTGAGACTGCCGACACTCCCGAAATCTCCGTCGCCCAAGAACTTGAGTTCGTCCGGCGCTACCTGGAAATCGAACAGATCCGCTTCGCCGATCGCCTGCAGGTTAAGATCGACGCCCAGCCGGAAGCCTTGTCGGCCCTCGTCCCGGCCCTGGTGCTCCAACCTTTGGTCGAGAACGCCGTCAAACACGGTGTGCTGCCTCGCGAAAAAGGAGGCTCAGTAGCAGTGGCGATCCATGCCTCAGATGGAAGGCTTCATCTCACTGTCATCGACGACGGCGCTGGCCTTGCGCCTGCTGAGCAACTTGTTATGGGTATCGGACTTTCCAATACCAAGACCCGCCTCGCCGAATTGTACGGAGAAGACGCTCGCTTCACGATTTCTACCCCGCCCTGCGGAGGTGTTTTGGCGCTGATTGATCTTCCATTTCGCGTCACGCCCCACTCTCATGGAGCAGTGTCATGACGGTTCGCGTTGTTATTGTCGACGATGAAGAGCTGGCCCGGCGCGGCATCCGCTCCCGGCTCCGTCGCTTCGACGATGCCGAAGTCGTCGCCGAATGTCGCAATGGAACCGAAGCGATTGAGGCCATTCGGCGCAACTCTCCCGACCTTGTTTTCCTCGACGTGCAGATGCCTGAACAATCCGGTTTCGATGTGATTCAAACCGTCGGCCACACCGAATTTCCTCACGTGATTTTCGTGACCGCGCATGACCGCTACGCGATCCGCGCTTTCGAGGTCAACGCCCTCGACTATCTTCTGAAGCCGATCGACGATGAACGCTTCGACATCGCTTTTTCACGCGCCCGCGATTCCCTCACTCGCGATCGCGACGGCACGCTTGCCCGCCGCCTGGCTTCCGCTCTAAATGACATCGTTCCCGCCAGGACTGCGCGCCACACTCCAGACCGCATCGTCGTTCGTTCCGCTGGCCGAGTAGCGTTCGTCAAAACCTCAGACGTTGACTGGATCCAGGCGTCCGGTGACTACGTCACCCTCCACGCCGGCAAGAAAGAATGGTTGTTGCGCGACACCATCATCGAAATGGAAAAGCAACTCGCGCCGAAAGGCTTCGTGCGTATTCACCGCTCCACCATCGTCAATCTCGATCGCGTTACCGAACTACGCCCGACCGAGAACGGCGAATACCAGGTCATCCTCAACAGCGGCGCCGAACTAAAACTGACCCGCAATTACCGCGACGCCCTCGACCGTTTTCTAAAGTAGCAATCAACCATCGCCAATCAACGTTTCAAACATTCCCAGACGCCGTCGCGCCCAACCCACGGCTCACCGCATCTCTTGCTCGCTTCACCGCATACCAATTGTTCTCCCTCGGCATCACTCCTAGCTTCTCGTCATGCCCCGACATTGTCGCTGGCGGAAGCGCATTGGATTTGCCCTCCTGACACTGATCGTCAGCACGATGTCGGGCGCTCAGACCGCAATCCTTGAATCCACCAAACCCACCATCACGATCCAACGGGTCAATCATCCTCCGAAACTTGAGGACTTCCTCAACATGAAGCCCTCGGCATCAGCCCCTCCCATGACCAAGGTCAATAACTTCATCCAACGCGATCCAAAAGACGGCGCTCCTGCCCAACAAAAAACCGACGTCTACCTCGGCTACGACGCGAAGAATTTCTACGCAATCTTCATTTGCTTCGACGAGGACTCGTCCCGGATCCGCGCCCGCATGACCCGTCGTGAAGACATCGGCCCAGCTAGTGAGCAGGACGTTCAGTTCGAGCACGATCAAGTCCAGCTCTACCTGGACACCTTCGCCGACCAGCGCCGCTCCTACGGTTTCATGACCAACCCACTCGGTATCCAATACGACTTCATCTGGACAGACATCCTCAGCTATGACCCCTCCTGGGACACCGTCTGGGATTCACGTGGGCGAATTACTTCGCAGGGCTACGTTGCGTTTATGGCGATTCCGTTCAAGAGCCTGCGTTTCTCGAGTGCCCGTGAACAAACCTGGGGCATCCTCCTTCAGCGGGTAGTCCCCCACAGCAACGACAACAGTTTTTTCCCGCACGTCTCCGCCAGCATCTACGGACGTCTCAGTCAGGAAAGCGAACTCCATGGCCTCGAAGACATTCGCCCCGGCCGCAACATCCAACTCATTCCCTACGGGCTCATCGATTCCTTTCACGCGCTCGACCAGCGGGATCCCTCGCATCCTTTCTTTACCGGCAAAAATCTCGGCGGACGCGCCGGCCTCGACGGCAAATTCATCTTGAAAGACAGTCTCGTCTTCGACTTCACCGTCAATCCAGATTTTCGACAGCTTGAAAGTGATCAACCGCAGAACACGGTCAACCAGCGCTTCGAAGTATTTTTCCCGGAGAAGCGTCCCTTCTTCCAGGAGGGTGCGAACTATTTTGAAACTCCCATAAACATGTACTTCACGCGCCGCATCGCGAACCCTCAATTCGGCGTGCGTGTGACCGGAAAACTCGGGCCCTATGGCATCGGGGTTCTCGTCTCCGACGACCAAAGCCCGGGCTTCATCGTTCCCGACAATGATCCACTGCACGGCAAACGTGCCTACTTCACCGTAGGACGTCTCACCCGCGAACTTTGGAAGCAGTCCCAGATCGGCATCTATTACAGCGACCGCGAAATGGACGCCGTCCCCGATTCCCTCTGCGCCACCAATGCTGTCAACACGACAGAGCAGATCGCCTGCGTCTCAAGGTCCAATCGTGTCGGCGGCCCCGACTTCACTTTCCATTTCGGGGATCACCTTCAGATCCGCGGACAAGCCCTCGCCAGCGCCACCGATCAAATCAACCAACTCCATTTCGCCGGAAGTCTTTTCGCCTTGACCGCCGAATACACCAGCCGTCACATCTCTTACACACTCGATGCGCGCGACATCACCTCCGGATTCGTAACGCTCATGGGCTTCTACCAGCGTCCCGACATCCGCAAGGCCACGAATACGTTGTCTTATTTATTCCGCCCTGAGGGCGCGATCGTCACTTCCTGGGGACCGCGCATGTTCCAGCGGACCACCTACGATCACGCTGGCAACCAGCTGGACGCGATCTACGAGCCATCCATCAATATCAACCTGCGCAAGAACACCAACATCTCAATTTACAGCGGACACTGGCGCGAACTCCTTCGCCCATCCGATTACTCGGTCCTAACCCACAACGCAGACTTCAACAAAGGAGGTTACTTCGGGACTTCGGTGACGAGTTCCTACCTCGGATGGATGAGCGTAAATGCGAATTTCTTCACCGGCAAGAACATCAATTTTGATCCGCCCACCAACCGGCCGCCCGTCCTCGCAAACGAAACTCAACTGGTGGCAGGAATGACCGTCCACCCATTCAACCGTCTCAGCATCGCCAACGACTACATCTTGGAACGCCTCACCTCGCGCACGGAACACGCCGCCATCATCAACTCTCACGTCGTGCGCTCGAAGTGGAATTACCAATACAACAAGCAGCTGTCGTTCCGGGCGATCGCGCAATATGACGCGCTACTCACCAACCCGCAATACACAAATTTGGCTCCATCCAAGAACATCAACGCAGATTTTCTGATCACCTATCTCGTTCATCCCGGAACCGCGTTCTATCTCGGATACAACAGCAATCTACAGAATCTCGACCCGTTTACCCTCGCACGCACTCCCGGCCGCTACATCAACGATGGACGCACACTCTACGCCAAGATCTCCTACCTCTTCCGCTTCTGACGAGGCTCGACCTCCTTCTCCTGCGAGTGCAGCAGCCGCAATTTATGCCAAGCATGTATCCGTAGCCGAGGATCGACCTTCGACGAAATCGGCGCTCTGACGAACAGGGATCGTCCGCACAGTTCGACAGCGGCAAAGATCTTCCTGCAAGCCGAGCCGGTTTGTGACACTATTATTGTGAATGATTCTCAGGTGAAGGCAGATGAAAGCTCGCGCGATTTTTTGGACTCTATCGCTGGGGTATACCGGATTCCTCCTGACCGGCCAAGGCTTGCGCACATTCAACAGCCTCTCGATCACGGAAGGGTTTCTTGGAGCTTTGACAGGATTTCTTCTTGCTTTGATGTTCGCCCTTCGAGAAAAGCGCCGACAAAAACCCGTTTTTATTGCTCAGTCGTTTCAGCAAATACTGCCGGACTGGGGAATTCCCACCGTAGCTCGCCGTTCCCACCCGAAGGCAAAAGATTGATCCCAAAAGTCAGCTAAAGGCACGATCTTCCGGGAACCAACTCTTCCCTCTGAGCTATCCGTCAATGAGTGTTATCGCTATGGCCTTCGCTGATCCCAAACACGAAGTTCGGAGCGTGGCCGCTTCACCACACGCAAGATGCCTGGCCGAAACTCGTGGAAGAGGTTGCTCCCCGCGTCGCTGCCAATAGTCGCTCCAAAATTGTTGAAACTCCTCGAAGCGGATTGAGCCCAATACGGACGGTTAGCGGTCTGGATCGCAACCGAAGCCAGCACCCCAATGAAATAAGAGGTGTTCAGACTTTCCTTTCCGGAATCGTCACTCTTGATTAAGATGCGCGAAGCGGCGTAGGACACGCGGCCCACAAAGCTGCCGCTGGTCGAAGGGCGATAACGCGGGTTCCGCTTCAGCAACGAGGAATACACGTTCCTACTAAGAAAAGTGCTGGATTCTCTTGGAGCAAATACCAGTTGATAGGACGACATAGAACGCGGCGAGACTCCCCCAGTGACGTAGCCCACTCCTGCTTCGCGCAGTACGCCCGAAGTAACTCCGACCACGGGAAGTGTTAGAGGTGACCTTGCTTCATAAACAAACGTGTGAGATCTCTCTGCTGTCGTTGGA
>Ga0207661_10003747_pt1 | contig 10589 bp, 7 predicted proteins | sample KBSC713LmetaG_FD_184337 | JGI IMG/M metagenome (GOLD analysis project Ga0207661, IMG submission 184337) | Corn rhizosphere microbial communities from Kellogg Biological Station, Michigan, USA - KBS C7.1-3L metaG (SPAdes) (version 2) | ecosystem: Host-associated > Plants > Roots > Rhizosphere ... | reverse complement strand
TAATCGGCAAACCGGTTGCCCTGGCCTGCGTCACCGCTCCAGAACGGACCACCGTAGATGCCGCCATTGAACGTGGTATCGACGCGCAGATAACCACCGATCTTGATGCACGTATCGGTGCCCGGAATGTACCAGAATCCGGCACCATACAGGGAGCAGACCCTCACGTATTCGACCGCTTTGGCCTTCACGGGAAGGTCAGCCGCCTGTGCCCCACCCATGGCAAGCAAGCCCGCCGCTGAGCCGAGGACAAGGCTCTTAACCATCTTCATGTTAAACCTCCAAGTTGCTCTATCAGGGAAGGTTCCGGATCCGCTGGGTGAAGACACCCTAAGGTTGGTTCCCTTGTCCCTTAAAACCCGCCTAGTCGCTTCGCGCTCTCGGACACACCCGCGAAAACGCGAGGGACTTAAGCGAACCATGGAGTGCGGCGCTAAACCGCCGTTGCAACAATAACTTGTTGATTGATCAGGCTATTCAGTTCGCCCTAAAATACAAAGGGTCGTACAAAATGGCTTCATTGATGGTTGCACTAAAACGCCAAAAGACGGGGGGCTATGCCGCTCGCAAAGTCATCCCTAAAGACGTCCGCGAGGAGTACGCGCGCCTCTATGGTGTCGGCTGGGAAGAGAAATTCAGCCTGCCCCCGGGCTGCTCACCCCATGAAGCAAAGGCTCGCTGCGGTGAGTGGCTGGCCGAACTCGAAACCCGCATTGGGGCACTTAGGGCGCGCAAGAACGGCAACGCTCAGCCACTCACACGGCGGAACGCTCACGCGTTGGCTGGCCGCTGGTATAGCTGGTTTATAAGCAGGCACGCGAAGGACCTCCGCACTCCGAGGCACTGGAGGTCAATGAGCAATCATCTGGTCTGGGACGTGATCTATCCGCACGCTCCTGACGAATATCATCAAGACACCAAAGGGGACCCCGAGTGGGAGTGGAAGGCCCGCCCGGAAGTCCGAGCCGCAGTCAGACCTGTGATTGCCGAAGAGGCTAAGACTGCGTATTTCCTGCTCGAGCAAGGGGTTCCTCTGACGTCTGAAGCTAGCAACTTGTTCCTCGATGCGGTGGAGGACAATCTTCTGGCAGCTTATGTGCGGCTAGAAGGGCTAGCTCGGGGTGACTACGGGCCAGACGCCCTAGTGGACCAATTCCCCGAGTTTGTTTCATGCTCGCTGGAGGCCAACCGGACCATAGGATGTTGGAAGCTCTTCGAAGCATGGGTTGCGGCGGTTCAACCCTCCCCCAGCACCGTCGCGCGCTGGACATCGGTGTTCAAGACGGCCGACACGCGGTTCTCGGACGCTTCGACCATATCCGTTGAGGCTGCGAAGGGATGGATGAACACTCTAATCGACGGGAAGCGCACCGCGGACACCGTCGCAACCGTATGGAGAACGGCGCTCAAAACCGTGTTTGCGTGGGGTGTGGGTGAGAAATTGATTAGAGCCAATCCCTTTAAGGACGTGAGAATTAGCGTCCCCCGCAAGGTGACTGAACGAGAGACCAAGGCGTTCACGGCTGAGGAAGCGGAGGTGATCCTGCGTGCCACATTGGCTTACGAGCATCCAAAAACGGTCGACGAGCGTGCTCGGCGATGGGTTCCGTGGGTGTGCGCTTACACCGGTGCCCGTCCCGGCGAAATAACACAGCTCCGAGGATCAGACATTCAGAAACGTGGCGATGATTACTTCGCGAGACTTTCGCCATCGGCAGGGAAAATCAAAACGCGCACGGCTCGCACCGTCCCCCTGCACGAGCACCTCGTGGAGCAGGGTTTCATCCAGTTCGTACACGAAATGGGAAGCGGGCCGCTATTTTACACGCCTAGCCCGGCAACTGCCGGGCCTGAACCGACCCAGAGTCCCGCTGAGCGCACGAGGGAAAGGCTGGGGCAATGGGTACGTTCATTGGGTATCACCGACCCTGAGCTTAGGCCAAACCACGCATGGCGGCACACCTTCAAAGCACGTGCCGAACGCTTTGGAATGTCCGAAAAGTACAGCGACGCAATTACCGGCCATGCGCCGCCTACCGCGGGACGTGCCTACGGGAAACCGACACCGGAGGACTTGGCTGAAGCAGTACGCAAGTTCCCGCAGTACTGCCTGTAACTCCTTCGTCGGCGGTAGCCCGCTTTAGGGACGGGCGCAAGCCACGTTCGGAAAAGAACGTCTCGAAGAAGAACACCGCGCGCGGATCCCAATCTTCAAATTTACCACAACCTTCTGAGAATATTGGAAGTGCCTCGACGCCTCGTGGTGAGGCTCCTAGAGGCCGCACGCGATTGCTACTTTGGAGTGGTTGCGACTATCGTGCTTTGCGTTGTCTATTTGTCGCTGACAACAGCGTGCGTGCGTGTGAATACCAACTAACTATGGTTACGAAAGTTACGGTTATCCTTCCTCCGGGCATCGCAGTATGGCCGAAGCTCGATCAAGTCGACGTATATCAGCCGACCGACAAGAAGGGCAGGCCGAGGGGAGCCCAGAAGCGGCGCTTCATCACTGGTGTTAAGTACAACGATGAAGACCACCGCAAGGTCAACGACTTCCTGAAGCAGTGTCTGAAGTACTTCGATCTGAAAGACGGCAAGCTGCCGTGGAGGAAGCATAAGACCGGCGGGCTTAGCCTGGAAGCAACGTCTGATGATCGCCCGCCTGTGTTCGACGCCAAGAACCACAGGGTGCCCGCCAAGGTCATCATCGGCGGTGGCTCGACCATCAAGCTCGACGTCACGGTGAACCCGTATACGAGCTTCGGCGGCGGCATCAACCTCTACATCAACGCCGTGCAGCTGTTGGACCTCAAGCAGCGTGACGCCAATCGGTTCAAAGAAACCGAAGGTTTCATCTACTGCGGCGATGACGAGGACGAGGCGGATGACAGTTCGACTTCACGCCGCGCCGCCGTACGCTCAGTTTCACCGCCACCAGAGCTGGCGTAGAAGCATTCGACGCGATGGTGGCGATGTTCGAGTGGGTGCACGGCGGAAAGCCGCTCGATGCTCTCGAGGCATTTGTGTGGGGTTCGAAGAACACCGACGCGAACCCGACACCATTCGGTTTTGATGGCCGGGCCGGATTTCAATGTTGCTACGACTGCGTCCTAGCGGTGGAGCAAGCGCGAGCAGGCGCTCGCTCTCACTAAGCCGCGATCGAAGCAGCAAGCACAGGGACGCGGGGCTTCGGTCCCGCGCTTTTCATTCAGGCCAATCGTCATCGGCGGTCCAGCCGGCCGAGCGCAGCGCTCGGGTAATCCAGCAGCAGAGCGACAGCATCGAACGGGGAGGGCCATCGCTTGTCGCAACCCTCGAAAGACAGTGGGGTCATGTATGGGTAGAGATTGCCAAACGTGCGATTTACAAGAGGTTTTCGCACAAATTGGCGGAGACGGAGGGATTCGAACCCTCGATAGGCCTTTACAAGCCTATAACGGTTTAGCAAACCGCCGCCTTCAGCCACTCGGCCACGTCTCCGGTCAGGCCGATATGCCCGAGGCGGGCGTGAGCCGCAAGCACAGATAAAAGGGTGATGACCCTGGCGTCGCGCATTGTGCGCCTGGGCTGACATTTTCGGGCGCGATTCTTTCCTGTCGAGGCCGGCCGGATCGGTCCCGCGATGTCGAGAACACGAATCCGTTTTGAGCCGGAAAACAGAGCGTTTCTTGCTCGCCGGCGAGATTCTGACGAGCCGCGAGCAGCACCGCGACAAGATAAATATAGAGTGTGGAAGGTCGGAAGAGCGGCGGCTTGGTGCGAGGAAAGTATCCGTTCGTGCGCGTCGCTATCGCATCTTCGTTTTGATGGTGGAATCGGCTGCCGCAACGCTCGATTCGACCACCGACGTCGTCGCGAAGGGGAAAACTCGCGATCGCGCAGCTCGCGCCGCTATCGTCTGGCGGAAATGTGGCGATAAAAATTACATTGAAATATCAAATAGTTACGATCGAGGCTCGATCACGCTTGCGTGTTATTTGTGCAACACCCATCCAAAAACGCGCTGCAGCGTAGCTTTCAAAGCGGTTCCTTTGTTGCGTGTGCATGTCCCATCGGTAATTGTGATGGTGCGACGGAGGGGGGCATCCCAAGGTCGTCCCGTTTTAGGTGGTTCGCTTAAGTCCACCGACGCTACGAGGATCGGTTGATCTTCAAGGGTTATTTCGCGGGCATTCTATCACGCTTTGTACGAGCAATTGTACGGAGCAAACTTGGAGGTTTTAAGATGAAGATGGTCAAGAGCCTTGTCCTCGGCTCAGCGGCGGCTCTGCTCGCCATGGGTGGGGCACAGGCGGCTGATCTTCCCGTGAAGGCCAAAGCGGTCGAATACGTGAGGGTCTGTTCGCTGTACGGTGCCGGATTCTGGTACATTCCGGGCACCGACACCTGCATCAAGATCGGCGGCTACTTGCGCGTCGACACGACGTTCAATGGCGGCATCTACGGTGGTCCGTTCTGGAACGGCGGCGGCGGCACCGGCGACCGGTTCACCGATCGCATGAACAGCCGTTCGCGTATGGCTTTGACGGTTGATACCCGCACCGCCACCGAGTACGGCGTCGTCCGCACCTTCGCCCAGGGCGACTTCCAGTTCAACAACTTCGGCACTACCAACCCGACTGTAATCGGCGCTGCTCCGGCTCCGTTCAGCGGCCTCAACAGCTCCCTCCTTAGCAATGTTGGCGGCGGCTATGTTGCGGTTGAGTACGTGTTCCTGCAATTCGCCGGCTTCACCTTCGGTAAGTCGTCCTCGGCCTATGCGACACCGTGGAATGGCTATCCGGGCAACAACACCTCGTTCCTGATCGGAGGCAACGACTCGGTCACGGGTGTGAACAACATCCAATACACCGCTCAGTTCGGCAACGGCGTGTCGGGCAGCATCGGCCTCGATGATCCGACCGTCTTCAACCGCACTCCGGTGTGGAACCTGTCTGTACCATTCGGTGCACCGCTTGTGACGGGTTTTGCCGGTGCCAATGCCTTTGAGGGCTGGGTGTATCCTGACCTCGTCGGCAACATCCGCGTCGACCAGGCTTGGGGTCTCTTCCAGGTGTCGGGCGCGGTGCATCACGTCGGCGGGACGTACAACCTGCTTGGCGCTGGCGGCGCGCCGGTGACTGGTGCCGGGGTGTTATCGACTCCCCTGACTAACTCCATCCTGTCGGGTCATCCGGACAGCAAGGTCGGCGGTTCGGTGATGGCCGCGTTGCAGATCAAGAATCTGCCGACCGGTCCCGGCGACGACATCAAGTTCGACGCCAGCTGGGCGAAGGGTGACACCAAGAACGTGATCTCGACCTCCGCTACCTCGCCAAGCTTCCTGATGATCGGTGGCGTGCCCGGCCAGTTCGCCGGCAGCGGTACCATTGGCTTCGGAGCGACCACCGACGGTGTCTACCTGCCGGTGGCTGCGGGTGGCGATGGCAGCATCCACCTCACCGAGGCCTTCGGTGTCCGCGGCGCCTTCAACCACAACTGGGATCCATATTGGTCGACCAGCGTGTGGGGTGGCGCCGGTTGGGTGCGGTATGACGGCGCGGCCAAGGCTGCGTTGTGCGGAAATTTCGGTGGGCTCGTTCCCGGTCAGGGCATCACCTACACCTGCAACCCGGACTTCAACGTTGGGATGGTTGGCGTCGTCACCCGCTGGACCCCGGTCAAGAACCTGACGTTCTCGGGCGAATTCGGCTTTATCGGACTGCACCAGAACTTCACGGGTGCGGCAACGTTCTCGCCGGGCGCGCCGCAGCCGATCCAGACCTGGACTTTCCACGATCAGAGCACTGCCTACCTGAACGTCCGCGTTCAGCGCAACTTCTGATCTTGATCGTCTGACGATTGTAGAAGAGAGCCCCCGGCAGGAAGCTGCTGGGGGTTTTCTTTTGCGGAAGCCCGAAATCCGGATTTTCAAGTGGAGCAGCTTTTGTGCAAACTATGAGCTGCGTGCAGCTTGCCATGTTGCCTCCAAGGCCAACTTGAACACCATCGATAGCTTTTGCAGGAGTCGTGTACGTCAAGTTCAGGAAATTCGATCATGGGGTCCGGCACGTCCGCAGATGGCATCGCGGCGTGATGGCCACGCGTCAGGCGTTGGCGCTTCGGGAGGAGCGGATCCGGATGCCCCCGCCACCGCGCCGGGTTTTCGCCAAACCGCAGCCCTTGAGCCTCCGTAGCGTCGAGCACCCTCTCGATCCTGCCGCGAAGGCGAGAGGCGGTTTCCGGCTTGCTCTGCCAGATCGGCTTCAGGACTTCGAGCACGTCATCGACGGTCACGTCGGCGACCGGGCAGCGCCGGATGTTGAAGGCGTAGTTTCCGAGCGTCATCGTCCACTGGTTGGCGTGCTTCAGGTTACGCCAGGACGGTCGCATGGTACCCCATTGAGCCTGTCGGCACATTCGCCGAATGTAGAGCCTTCTGTGGCCCTCCTGGCGCCCTTTGGATTTACACCTTCTGCGATCTGCGCGCGCCTCACCAGCAAGGTCCCACGCGCCCCAGCGTCACGGGCCGAGCCGAACCCGATCTCGGTGGGCTTGCCACGCCAGCGGCACAAGAAGGTCCAGCGCCGGCCGCCGTTCGGCGAGACAGAAAGATACAGCCCGCCGCCGTCGGCAGCCAAATTTCTTGATGGTTGCCACTGATCTCGCGTTCAGCCTGTTGATCTTCCGCGCCATCGTTCTTCTCCGTGCCTGGCACGTGCCCTAACGTTTCGCGTGGGATTGTAGCAGACGACAGCAATTCATGGTAAGACAAGCGTAACAAGAAGCTCCTGCGAAATGGGCACTTCTCCAAGCAATGGCGGACAGAAGCAAACGTAGGTAAAGGATGGATTGTCGGGCTCCGTCTCCGCCAGTCCGCTTGCGCGCTTCGCAGGACGGGGGCCCTTCTTCCGCGATCTGATCGAGGGCGGCATGAAGAAAGAAGAACTCGAACACCTTCTCGGCACGGAACAGGGTGAGCTCGATCTGGAACCGATCGAGGAGCATCTTCACGCGCTCGCGAGCGAGACCAAGCTGCCTCTTGTGTCGCTCGAGCTTTGCACGATCCGGATCGAAGAGAGCGCTCCCGCGTTGCGCGCCGTGCTTGGACGCGCGGCTGATGGCGAGTCGCTCACAGATGACGAGGAGATGTTGCTCTTCCGCGGCCTGTATGTGCTCGGCGGAGCAAGAGACAAGCAGAGCTTTCCGCTGCTGTTGCGCCTGTTGCGGCGTTCCGCATACGAGCTCGGTAATTTGCTCGGCGACCTCATCACCGAGGATCTCGCACGTATCGTCGCGGGCACGTTCGATGGCAAAAGCGAGCCTGTGTTTGAGCTCATCCGCGATCCCACCGTCGATCAGTATGTTCGCGACGCGTTGCTCGGGGCACTAACTTTCCTGACGTGGAAGGGTCTGATCGAACAGCGGGTCATGGAAGACTTTCTTGTCAAGTTCCCCGAGGATTGCGCGCCGGAGCACGAAGACGAGGCCTGGACGGGTTGGGCAAATGCGATCTCGCTGCTCGGCCTGCGCCACCTCGCGCCGCTGGTCTACCGCGCTTTTGACGAAGGGCGCGTGCCGGATTGGGCGCTCGACCGCAGCGATTTCGAGGAGGACCTTGTCGACGCCGAACAGAGACCCGATGATCCCGAGCGATTTGAAAGCGCCAACCTCGGCTATATCGAGGACATCGCCGAAACGCTCGGCTGGAGCGATGCCTTCGAAGACGAGGACGATTTCTCTGACGATTTCTCTGAGGATATCTCTGAAGGCGACGATCCCTTTGCGGATCAGCCTCCCTTCAAAGCGTCCGGCTGGATGGCGAGCGAGCCCGTCAGGAACCCGATGCGGCACGTCGGACGCAATGATCCTTGTCCCTGCGGCAGCGGCAAGAAAGCCAAAAAATGCTGCCTGGCCCGCCAGGATTAGTGCGCCGTCATCCAGGCGCGGGCTTCGCGCTGGGCCGCAGCGATCTCGGCTTCCGACATCTGCTCGGCGACCTCGCGGCGCAGGGCGATCGCATCGACGCGGCCCTTCAGCGCCGCGAGATTGAACCATTTGTGCGCCGCGATCAGATTGACGACACCGGAACGGCCGCTCGCCCAATAAAGCCCGCGCTCGAACAGCACGTCGGATATCGCGCTCGCGTCCACCGGCGTCGCCGTTTCCAGATCAAAAGTGCCCTGAAACATCTTCCCGTCTCCCCTTGTTGTTGTGGACCGCTTCTGCGCCCCCGCGCGCGGCCCCCCGTCCACATGTCAAACGCCCATCGCCGTTCTCCGGCTTGCGGCGATCATGGCCGAGCAATTTTGAAAGGCGGCTTAAGCTTCCCGATGAACGGGATGTAAACGCGCGCCGGCCGCGGCGCGGCCGGGAATTGGGAAAAGCCTTGTCTGATCGAGCTTTATCGCGCGGCTCAACGTTGGTTTACCTTGCCGCTTTCGCAGATCGATAACCATCGGCGCACGGGACCTGCGACCGCGGCGCAAAAGACCCACAGCCTGGGCTCAACGGACAATGTCTTTGAAAAGATGGGAGGCCGGGCTCACCCCGCTCATGGCGGGGAGCGAGGGCGTCGGCGAACACGTCAGGACCAGATCCCACCGGGGCGAAGCGTGCCGGGGTAGAATTGCGGACCTCGTGCGATCCGCACCGAACGAAGAAAGCTTGTTTCTTCTGCCGGACCGGCTCCTTCCGGAAGCGGAGCGCTTCCCTGAAAAACTCGATCCAGCCGTTTGACCTGATGTCTCGCCGACACCCTCTTTTGTCGATCGAAGCCGTTCGGTTTGAAGAGAGATCGCCCCGGGTCGCTTCGTTCGACGTACCGGCAACAGAGCTGCCGGCATTTAGATGAAGGCGCGACTTACTTCTTCTTCGAGACCTTGCGGGTCTTCTTCGCAGTCTTCTTCACTGCGCTCTTCGCCTTCTTAGCCTTCTTAGCCTTCTTAGCCATGTTGCCCTCCTGATGTAGTGAGATGGCTTATTCGCTGCGTGCATTCGGGAATCGAAATGCACTTCATTCCGAATACACCAACACATCGAAAAAAACAGCGTCCCGCTTAAGGAAGTGTTGACGCAGGAAGTCGAGCAAGTGCGCAGCGTGATTTGCACAGACAACGCGACGCTTCAAAATCGGAATGCAAAAAACGCCGTTGCGGCCGACATCGGTGATTGTCAAGATCGCAGGAAAGCCTTGTGCTGAAGCACTTTCTGCAGCTCACACATGATGCGCATCATGTGCGAATGATGCGCGTGTGAGTCGCTCGAGAGCGTTCAAAAGCGCTGTCGTGGACTCTGAGTCTTGGATTTTGGCAATCAAAAAATTTTCATCGTTAACTCCGCTTCGTCGCGCGAGGGCGCGCCGACGACGCCTCTTGTTGCGAATCACGGATGAGCGATTCGCAACTGATCAGAGCGCAAGAGAGAGCTAGAAGAGAGCGTCGACAGACGCCGAGAGGCTCGTTCAGATGCCGAGCTTGGACTTCAGGAGGTCGTTGACCGCCTGCGGGTTGGCCTTGCCGCCCGAAGACTTCATCACTTGGCCGACGAACCAGCCGACCAGCTGCGGCTTCGCCTTGGCTTGCGCGACCTTGTCCGGATTGGCGGCGACGATGTCGTCGACCACCTTCTCGATCGCCGAGAGGTCGGTGACCTGCTTCATGCCGCGCGCCTCGACCAGCTCGCGCGGGTCGCCGCCCTCGGTCCAGACGATCTCGAACAGATCCTTGGCGATCTTGCCGGAGATCGTGCCGTCGCCGATCAGATCGATGATGGCGCCGAGCTGGACGGCCGACACCGGCGTCTCCGTAATCGTGCGCCCCTCCTTGTTGAGGCGGCCGAACAGTTCGTTGATCACCCAGTTGGCGGCGACCTTGCCGTCACGCGCAGAGTTGGCGAGTTTGCCGAGCACCCCCTCATAAAAGTCCGCACTCTCACGCTCGGCGACCAGCACGCCGGCGTCATAGGGCGACAGCGCAAGATCGGCGATGAAGCGGGCGCGCTTCTCGTCCGGCAGCTCCGGCAGATGCGCCTTCAGCTCGTCGACGAAGGCTTGGCTGAACTCCAGCGGCAGAAGGTCGGGATCGGGGAAATACCGATAGTCGTGCGCCTCCTCCTTGGTGCGCATCGAGCGCGTCTCACCCTTGTTGGGGTCGTAGAGCCGGGTCTCCTGCTCGATCACCCCACCCTCCTCGATGATCTCGATCTGGCGCCGCGCCTCATACTCGATGGCCTGGCCGATGAAGTTGATCGAGTTCATGTTCTTGATCTCGCAGCGGGTGCCGAGCTCCCCTCCCACCTTGCGCACGGAAACGTTGACGTCGGCGCGGAGATTGCCCTTCTCCATGTCGCCATCGCAGGTGCCGAGATAGCGCAGGATCGAGCGCAATTTCGCCACATACGCCTTCGCCTGCTCGGCATCGCGGATATCAGGCTTGGAGACGATCTCCATCAGCGCCACGCCCGAGCGGTTGAGATCGACATAGGACATGGTCGGGTTCTGGTCGTGCAGCAACTTGCCGGCGTCCTGCTCCAGATGCAGCCGCTCGATACCGATGGTCGCGGTCTTGCCGCCGTCGAGCTCGAGCGTCACCTCGCCCTCGCCCACGATC
>Ga0207661_10003746_pt1 | contig 10592 bp, 8 predicted proteins | sample KBSC713LmetaG_FD_184337 | JGI IMG/M metagenome (GOLD analysis project Ga0207661, IMG submission 184337) | Corn rhizosphere microbial communities from Kellogg Biological Station, Michigan, USA - KBS C7.1-3L metaG (SPAdes) (version 2) | ecosystem: Host-associated > Plants > Roots > Rhizosphere ... | reverse complement strand
CCCGCGCCCTCTTCTTCAACGCATCGCCCGTTGACGTCAGCCTGAACGTCACACCCGACAGAAAGAAGAACAGCGGCAAATGGAAGAGATAAATGGCCTCATACAGCTCGCGACCGCTCTCGCGAACCGGCCATTCGCGCGACGCGAGCCAATGACGAATCGCTTCGCGGATCTGCTCGGATTCCGACATTCCGGTGCGCGCCTTGATCGATCGCAGGCGATCGAGCAGGTCGGGTTCGATTGAAAACGTGCACCGCTTCTTTCGGATCACGACGTTCGGACTCCCTGAGGGCCGGTTCCAGTTTCAGCTGACGAGTTCTCCTGTGCGGATCCTGTAGCTCTGTCCGACGGGCAGCACGAACACGCGGCCGTCCCCAATTTCGCCGGTCCGCGCCGCGGCGATGATGGCGCGCACCGCGTCCTCCACCACCTCGTCGGCCACGACCACTTCGATTTCCATCTTCGGCAGGAGATCCACGTGGTACTCCTGACCGCGATAGATCGCCCGCTGCGCCGGGTTGCTCGAATTCTGCCACGCGTCGAACAGCGTGAACGCGCGCGGGTTGAACGCCGCGCCGGTCGGGTTGCCGCCGAGCGGATCGTTGATGCCGACGAAGAACGGTTGCGCCGCCAGCTCGCGTGGCCCGCCGCCGCCGCCGTGCTGGGTGAGCCGCCCCGCACCGCGGTCCTCGATCTGCGCCGTGAACAGGCCGCTCTCGAGCGCGACGATGGCGTCGGCGTCGAACGCGGTCGGCGGCGCGCCTGACTGCGCGTGTCCGAGCGTGGCGTCGATCGCCTGCTGGCGGAGGTTCTCGAGCAGAGTATGGCCGGGCGCGCTTTCGCGGCCGTCCCACATCACGGCGCTGAGGAAGCCGAGATTGGTGCTTGGCAGCGGCCGCCGGAACAGCGACAGCTCCGCCGCCGTCGCGCAGCCGTACGGATCGTCGGCGTCGAGGAGCGTGAACTCGGCGCCGGTGGGGATGCCCATGCCGACGCGGATCAGCCCCTTGGTCAGCAGCATCCGATAGGCGGATCGCTTCGCCTGGATCGTCGACACGTCGTCGGACGGACAGGTGGCGCCGTCGTTGGGCCGGAACAGCGGGTCCTCGCCGCCGGTAGCGGCGAAGCGGGCGCGCACGTGCTCGGGCGTGATCGTCCAGCCGTCAGAGGCCTGATGGCAGGTGACGCACGCCCGCCCGTTGCTGCCGAGACTGCGGAAGAACGGGTTGTCCGGCGTGAAGGCGCCGTTCGCCGACACCGTCTGGACCACCCCCGAGTCGTCACGGAACGGCTGCAGGTCGCGCGCGTCAGCGTCGGCGCGAACCCGGCTGCGAACGGAGATCGCGGAGACGAGGGCGACGGTGAGGGCGATGGTGGCGGCGGTACGCGGTGACATGACCTCTCCTCTGAAGGGGGGCTACAGGAGAGATCGGATTGGCGGCGGAAAAGACGACAGCTGTCAGCGGCCGGTGTTCCGTGCCAGCGCCGCCGCCCGGGCGGTGTCGTTCGCGGCGGCGTCGGCACGGCCGAGCTGGCGCTCGATGCCGGCGCGCCGCGTCAGGATCAGCGGCAGGTACTCCCGTCCCTGCCGGCCGGCGTTCATCGACGCTTCGGCGATCGCCTGGGCGGTGTCGGCGTAGCCGAGCGCGGCGCGCAGATCCCCGGCCGCCTGCGCGACGGCGGCGCGCTCGGACGCGAGCGAGGCGAACGCCACGTGGCCCGCGGGCAGCTGCGCGCGCAGGCGCGGCTCGACTTCGTCGAACATCGCGCGGGCGCGAGCGAGATCGCCGCGCTGGCGGTAGATCGAGCCGCGCAGCAGCAATGCCTGATTCCTGACCACGTCGTCGCCGGCGGCGACCGCTTTCGTGTAGCCGCGCTCGCTGTAGTCGGCCGCCTCGTCGAGGCGTCCGAGATCGCGCAGCACGCGCGCGTAGTTGACGAGCAGCATCGGCGACACGACGCCCTCGCCCTTGTCGTCGCGGCTGATTTCCAGGGCGCGGCGGAGAACGCGCTCGGACTCGTCGAACCGGCCGATCTGGTCGAGCAGCAGCCCCCAGTTGTTGAAGAGCGTGCCGGCGTTCTGGGTGTCGTCGCGGCCGAGCGCGGTGAGGCTGGCGGCGGCGCGCTCCATCATCGCCGCGGCCTCGCGAAAGCGGCCGTCCACGCGGAGGGCCTCGGCCAGGTCGCGCCTCACGGTCTGCGCCAGCACCTCGGACTGGAAGGGCGCGGCGGCGAGCAGGCGCTCGGCTTCGGCCGCGCGCTCGACGCCCTGCTTCGAGCGGCCGTTCTCGCGCGCGATCTCGCTGCCGCGATCGAGGCAGAAGATGCGATCGAGCACGTAACGGGATCCGGCCGGGATCTCGCCCATGCCCTCCTGGAACAACTGCTCGGCCCGCTCCTGCCCGTCCGTCTGCCGCGCCAGCGCGTTGCCGAGCGAACAGGCGGCGCGGGCGCGTGTCGGCGCGTCGGTGAGCTGCCGCGACTGGTCGTAGGCATCCTGGAGTACCCGCCGCGCCGTGGCGTCCTCGTCGCTCGTCTGGTATTGGCGGCCGATCGATACGAGCAGGCCGACGCGGGTCACTGGATCGCCGCCCTGCCGGCGCACCGCGTGCTCCGCTGCCGACAGCAGGTCGTTGACGGTGAACGAATGACCGGCGGGCGCGGCGTCGAAGAGGACGAAGTTGTTCAGGTCGTTCACCGCTTCGGCGCGCGCGAGCTGCTGGATCGCGAAATCGCGCTCGCTGCGCGCCGCCGAGGCCTGGATCAGCGTGCCGGCCACGCCGCCCAACGTGGCCAGCAGCGCGACCGCCGTCAGCGCGACGGCGACGCGGTTTCTGCGGACGAACTTCTGCGCGCGATAGCGGAAGGTGTCGGGCCTCGCCGCCACCGGCTCGTGGCGGAGATATCGCCGCAGATCGTCGGCCAGCGCCGCGGCGGTGGCGTAGCGCTCGCCGGGCGATTTCTTCAGCGCATGGGCCAGGATCGTGTCGAGGTCGCCGCGCAGCCGCGACGCCAGCGCCGGGGCGGCGTCGGAGGCGCGGCGCGGCTCGGCGTCGACGATGGCCTTGACGATGGAGGCCGGCGATCGCGTCGCGCCTGGAGTGGGATGGGCGCCGGTCAACAGGATGTAGCCGAGCACGCCGAGCGAGTAGACGTCGGTTGCCGCGGTAATGGGATCGCCGGTGACCTGCTCCGGGGCGGCGTATTCCGGCGTCAGCGCCGCGCCCGCCTCGCGGGTGAGCGCGGTCGGACCGCCGTCGCCGCCGTCCTCGAGCAGCTTGGCGATGCCGAAGTCGAGGAGCTTGACCACGCCGTCGGCGCGCACGAGCACGTTCGACGGTTTCAGGTCGCGGTGGACGATCAGTCCGGCGTGCGCGTGCGCGACCGCCTCGGCGACGTCGAGCAGGAGGCGGACGCGGGCATCCGGATCGAGCCGGTGCGCCGAGCAGAAGCGATCGATCGGCTGGCCTTGGACGTACTCGAGCACCAGGTAGGGCTGGCCTCCCGCCGCGACGCCGGCGTCGAGGAGTGGCGCGATGTGCGGATGCGACAGCCGCGCGAGGATCGCTCCCTCGCGCTGGAACCGGGCCCGCCCGCGCACGCCGAGGGCCGCGCTGAGGAACTTCACCGCGACCGGCCGCTCGAACTGACCGTCGGTCCGCTCGGCGAGCCAGACGGCGCTCATGCCGCCGCGGCCGATCACCGTGCGCAGCGTGTAGGGGCCAATCGTGTCGCCGGCGGCGATCGGGCGTCCGGACGGCAGCGGCGCGCTGCCGGCGAGAAACCCGGGCTCGATCGCCTGCTGGCCGGCGAGCAGGCGCTCGATGTCGCGCGCCTGCTCAGGACGGCTGGCGGCGAGCGCGGCCAGCCAGGCCAGGCGCTCGTCCGGCTCGAGGTCGAGCGCCTCGTCGAGCAGCGGGCTGAGCACGATCCAGCGTTCGTCGAGCGCCATCGCTCAGCTTCGCCCGCGGCCGAGCGCCTCGTGCAGGTAGAGGCGCGCCTTCTCCCACTTGCGCTGCGCCGTGCGCTCGGACGTCTGCTGCATCGCGGCGATCTCGGCGAGCGAGAAGCCGCAGAAGAACTTCAGGTCGACGATCTCGGCGAGCGCCGGCTCGACGGCGGCGAGCGCGTCGAGCGCGTCGGCGATCGCCGACAGCTCGCGCGCATCGGGCACGTGCGGCGCGAGCGCCTCGTCGAGCGGCATCATCTGGAACTGGCCGCCGCGCTTGTCGGCCCCGCGCGATCGCGCGTAGTCGACGATCAGCCCGCGCATGACGCGCGCGGCGTAGCCGAGGAAGCGCGCTTCGTCGGGAAACGCGTGGTCGCGGCCGGCCATCTGCAGGTAGGCCTCGTGCAGGAGCGTGGTCGCGCTCAGCGTCGCCCCGTGGCCGACGCGCGCCAGCTGCCGCCTCGCCAGGCGATGCAGCTCGGCGTACAACTCCTCGAATGTGATCAGGGTCGAAAGCGGCGTGGATTCCGTGACGGTACTCCCCGGGGCAGCGCTCGTTACGTTACGCGTCCATCCCGAGTGTCGTCAACACGCCGCCTCTCAGGCAAGCTCAGCCGCGGTGCGGCGGCGGCGCTATCGCTGTACCCGTCCCGACGCGTCGCCTCCGGCGAGTGCGTCCACTTCCGCGACGGTGACACGATTGAAATCGCCGGGAATCGTGTGCTTCAGCGCGCTCGCCGCGACGGCGAAGCGGAGCGACGCGTCCTTCGAGCGGCCGGTGGCCAGCGCGTAGATCAGCCCGGCGGCGAAGCTGTCGCCGCCGCCGATCCGGTCGACGAGACGCACGGCATAGCGCTGGCTCTCGTGCAGCGTGTTCGTGTCGCCGTCCCACAGCACCGCGCTCCAGCCGTTGTCGCTCGCCGACAGGCTCTCGCGCAGCGTGATCGCGACCAGCCGCGGCCCCAGCTTGTGCGTCACCCACTGCGCCGCGTCGCGGTAGGCGTCGATGTTCAGCGCCCCGGTGGTCACGTCGGTGTCGCTCATGTGCACGCCGAGCACCGACTGCAGGTCCTCTTCGTTGGCGATGACGACGTCGACGGCGCTCATCAGCGGGCGCATCGCCGCCTGCGCCTGCGCTTCGCTCCACAGCTTCCGCCGGTAGTTCAGATCGACGCTCACCGTGGCGCCGGCCTTCTTCGCTGCCGCGATCGACGCCTTGGTCGCCTCGACGGTGCGCTCGCCGAGCGCCGGCGTGATGCCGGTCACGTGAAACCACGCCGCGCCGCTCATCACCGCGTCCCAGTCCACGGCGTCGGGCGGGATCTCGCTGATCGCGGAGTGCGCGCGGTCGTAGAGCACCGTCGAGGCGCGCTGGCTGGCGCCGGTCTCGGTGAAGTAGATGCCGAGGCGGCTGCCGCCGCGCGCGATGTGCGAGGTGCCGACCCCTTCGGCGCGCAGCGCGCGGATGACCGCCTCGCCGAGCGCGTTGTTCGGCAGCCGCGTCACATAGTCGCTGCGCAGCCCGAATTGCGCCAGGCTCACGGCCACGTTCGCTTCGCCGCCGCCGAACGTGGCCGTCAGCGTGGCCGACTGCAGCAGCCGCTCGAGCCCAGGCGAGCCGAGCCGGAGCATGATTTCGCCGAAGGTGACGACGCGTGGTGTCATAGTCCTCCGCCGGACCTAAGAGGTCCGGCCTACAGTTCGTCGGACCTGAAAGGCCGGCCTACAGTTCGTCGGACCTGAAAGGCCGGCCTACAGTTCGCCGGACCTGAGGGATCCGGCCTACGCTCGGGCGGACGCGACGCTGGCGACGATGCGGCGCGCGTTGGCGGCGAGCACGTCGAGGCGCCCTTCGTCGATCGCCCGGGCGTCGAGCAGCGCCGAGCCGACGCCGACGGCCACGGCACCGGCGCGAATCCAGTCGCCCGCGTTGTCGAGCGTCACGCCGCCGGTCGGCATCAGCTTCAGCTGCGGCATCGGCGCCCGCAGATCCTTGATGTACTGCGGCCCGAGCGCGGTCGCCGGGAACACCTTGACGACGTCGGCGCCCATGTCGTGCGCGTCGAGGATCTCGGTCGGCGAGAAGCAGCCCGGGCAGGCGACGACGTCACGCTCGAGACAGGTGGTGACGACGTCGCGCCGGAACACCGGCGAGACGATGAACCGCGCGCCCGCGTCGATGACCGCATGCGCGGTCCTGCCGTCGATCACCGTCCCGGCGCCAAGGACGATTCCCGGCGGCAGCGACTTGGCGAGATCGGCGATGAGCCCGACCGCCCCCGGCACCGTCATCGTCACTTCGATCGCCTTCACGCCGCCGTCGGCGAGCGCGTCGAAGACGGCGCGCAGCTTCGCCGGATCCTTCATCCGGATCACCGCGACGACGCCGAGCCGCTCGATTTCCTGCCGGACGCTGTCGCGAGTCGAAGCCGTCTGCCCCTGGCCCGGCGCGCTCACGCGTTGTGTATCCACGCGTGCGCCGGGTCCTCGTGCAGCGCGATTCTGCGTTCGGGGCCGGCGAGGGCCCACAGGTAATACAGCTTGTAACCGGGAGGCGCCGACACCGGGTGATACCCGTAGGGCAGCAGCACCGCGTCGCCGTCCTTGACGGTGTGCGTGTGACACTCGCCGTCGGCGGCGTAGAGCATCTGCTGGCCGAAACCGGTCGCCGGCGAGATGCGGTAATAGTAGACCTCTTCCAGCACCGGTTCGCCGTCCTTGCCGTCGTGCTTGTGCGGCGGGTAGCTGCTCCAGTTGCCCGGCGGGTTGAACGTCTCGCCGACCATCAGCTTCCTGGCGTGCGGGTCGGTGACGAAGAGGTTGTGTACCTCGCGCGCGTAGTGCCCTTTGCCGCGCGCGTTGACCTCGACGTCCTGCGCCGTGATCGCCGCGGCCTTGCCGCCGGCGGGGACCGGCGCCGAAAACAGGATCGCCTCGAGCGGCGTCTCGGCGTGGACGGTGAGCTGCGCGCCGGGCGGGAGGTAGACGCCGCTGCCGCGCTCGTCGAAGACGTTGCCGCGCGACAGCGTCCAGCTGCCGTCGGCGGTGGTGAAGGTGCCGCGCCCTTCCTGCAGCACCAGGATCGTCTCCTCGCCGGCGACGTGGTACTTGTGCGTGCCGCCGGCCGCGAGCCGCAGCCGCAGGCTGGAGATTTCCCGCGCGCCGCGCTCACCGCGCTTCTGCAGCTGCTGCAGTCCCTCGATGCGGCGGACGCGATAGAGCGTGTCGTTCAGCATGATCGTAGCGGGAGAGCTTATCATGCGCGCATGACTGGACTCTCGCGCCGGCGCTTCCTCGAAACCTCGGCCGCGCTGCTGGCGCTGACGCGCGCGCCGGCGTGGCTCGAGGCATGGCAGGACGATCTGTGGAGCACGGCGGCCGACATCCTCCGCCGCATCAAGGATCCGGTCTTCCCCGCGCGCGACGTCGACATCACGGCGCACGGCGCCAGGGGCGACGGCACCACCGACTGCAGCGCCGCGATCCGCGCCGCCATCGACGCCTGCCACGCCGCCGGCGGCGGCCGCGTCGTCGTGCCAGCCGGCCGGTTTCTCACCGGCGCCATCCGGCTGCGCTCGAACGTGAACCTGCACCTCGGCGACGGTGCCACCCTGGCGTTCAGCACGGATCCGGCGCGCTACCTGCCGCTCGTGCTGACGCGCTTCGAAGGCACCGAGCTGATGAACTACTCGCCCTTCCTCTATGCGCTCGACGAAACGAACGTCGGCATCACCGGCACCGGCACCCTGGACGGCCAGGCGAACGCGCAGAACTGGTGGGGCTGGCGCAGCCAGCAGGCCGACGCGCGCGCGCGGCTCATCCAGATGGCCGACGCGGGCGTGGCGCCCGAGAAGCGCGTCTTCGGCGACGGCCCGTCGAAGCTGCGGGTCAATTTCATTCAGCCCTACCGCTGCCACAACGTCGTCATCGAGGGGGTGACGATCGTCAACTCGCCGATGTGGGAAGTGAACCCGGTGTTGTGCACGAACGTGACCATCCGCGGCCTGACGATCCGCAGCCACGGCCCCAACAACGACGGCGCCGATCCCGAGTCGTGCCGCGACGTGCTCATCGAGCGCTGCACCTTCGACACCGGCGACGACTGCATCGCCCTCAAGTCCGGCCGCAACGAGGACGGGCGCCGCGTGCACACGCCGATCGAAAACGTGATCATCCGCGACTGCGACATGAAGGACGGGCACGGCGGCGTCACCATCGGCAGCGAGATCTCCGGCGGGGCGCGCAACATCTTTGCCGAGAAGTGCCGCATGGACAGCCCGCGCCTCGATCGCGTCCTGCGCTTCAAGAACAACGCCGCGCGCGGCGGCCTCATCGAGCGCGTCGCGATGCGCGACGTCACCGTCGGCGAGGTGGCCGAGGCCGTCGTCGCCGCGGATTTCTTCTACGAGGAAGGCCGCAACGGCACGTTCACCCCGATCCTGCGCGACGTGGACGTGCGCAACGTGACGAGCCGCAAGAGCAAGTACGCGTTCCTGCTGCGCGGCTTCGCCGAGTCGCCGATCACGAATATCCGCGTCAGCGACTGCACGTTCGACGGCGTCGCGTCACCCGACGTCCTCGAAGGCGTCAAAGGCCTGGTGCTGAAAAACGTGACAGTCAACGGTCAGCGCCGAGATGAGACGCTGACGCGCTGACCGCGGGAGGGTGGAGGTTGGGTCCTGGAGGTTGGTCTCCGGGAGGCTTGTGGCAATCGAGATCGCGATCCAGAGAGCCACAAGCGTCCCCGAAACCAACCTCCAAAACCTAACCTCCAGCCTCCGCGGCGGCTGCAGTGAAGCGTTCGTACTCCGGCAGACGTTCGCGATAGACGGCGGCAGCCGCCGCACGCGGCGAGACACGCAGGTTCGGCTCGCTGAAGCCGGCGACCACGTCGGGCCAGGCGACGGGAGAGCCGGCGGCCAGGCGGGCGGCGTGATAGGCACGCAGGGCGGCGCCGAGCGACGCCGCGTTGCTCGGCGCGATGCGCACGAGCTCACTGTCGAAGACGTCGGCGATCACCTGCAGGATGGCCTGGTTCCCGGCGGCGCCGCCGGTGACGCGGATCGTCGACACCGCAGGCGCGATCCAGCGCGAATGGATGCGCATCGCCATCGCCTGTCCCTCGACGACGGCGCGGACCGCACGCGGTGCGTCGGACGGGTCGAGGTCCTTCCACCGCGGTCCGGCCTGCGGCACGGGGGGCGTGATCTCCGGCACGAACCACGGCGCCAGCATGCCGCCGCCGTTGCCGGCCGGCGTGGCGGCGAGCATGCGCGAGAAGCCGTCCCAGTCGAGCTGGTGCAGGTCGCGGACGCGCTCGCGCGCGAGCGAGCCGTTGGCGAAACAGGTGAGCGCCATGTAGCCGCCGGCGGGGGAGCCGAAGACATGCCCCGCGCCGGACGGGTCGTGCACCGGTTGAGCGATCGGGCCGAACGCGGTGTCGCTGGTACCGAGCGAGATCCCCAACTGGCCCGGCTCGGTCAGGCCGAGGCCGATGAGCGAGCACGGGTTGTCGCCCGACCAGGCGATGACCTTGGCGTGGCCGAAGCCGTACTTCTGCTGCCAGTACGGCGCCAGCGTGCCGACGACCGCCCACGACTCGGCGATCGGCGGCAGGCGGCGGGCCAGGTCCGGCGCGGCTGCTTCGAGCGCGCGCGGCGCCCACGTCCGCGCCGCGAGATCCATCAGGTTCATCCCGGCGCCGTCGCCCGGATCGATCGGTGCGTGGCGGCCGGCCAGCAGCGAGGCCATGAACGAGCTGACGAGGTGGATGCGATCGGTCCTGGCGTAGGCGGCGGGGTCCTGCGCCGCGAACTTGTGGATTTGCGCGCCGGTGAATCGTTCGTAGGCGCGTGACCCGGTCAGCGCCGCGACGGCGGCGTCGCCGCCGAGCGCCGTCGTCAGCACCGCGCAATCAGCCCCCGTGCTGCAATCGAGCCAGACGGGGGAGACCGGACGCGAGAAGAGCGGCGCGATTTGGTCGGCCAGCGCGCGTGCCGGATCCAGCGCGGCGAGGACGCGGCTCGCGTCCGCCGTCAGGTAGACGCTGCCGTGTTGCTGCCCCGACCCGGAGATGGCCTCGATGCGGCGCAGGTCGATGCCGCTGTCGCGCAGGACGGCCGCCATGCGATCCAGCGCCGCCACCCACAGCCCCGGCGGCGTCGTCACGGTGACGCCGTCGGCGCCGCGCATGACGCCGTTGGCGGTGCCGAACTCCGGGAACGTCTCGTCGAAGTTGATCGCGTGCTCGAACACGAGGTCGTGACGGCCGTCGCCGGCGTCGATGACGGTCGCGGTCAGGCTCTGCGTGCTGGCGTCGAATCCGAGGTAGAGAGGCATTGAATGAATCCGCAGGTCAGTCTAGGCTAGCCGCTATGAAACGTCCAAGCCGGCGCGATTTCCTGAAGACGGCGGCGGTCGGCAGCGTGGCGGCGGGGCCGGCGCTGCTGCACGCCTACGAGCTGCAGCCGAAGGCGCAGGCGCCTTCCGGCGAGCGCGTGCGCATCGCGCTCATCGGCGCCGGCGGCCAGGGCTCGTCCGACACGCGCAGCGCGCTGCGGGTCCCCGGCGTCGAGCTCGTCGCCGTCTCCGATATCTACGACGGCCGCCTCGCGCGGGCGAAGGAAGTGTGGGGCGACCAGAT
>Ga0207661_10003743_pt1 | contig 10596 bp, 6 predicted proteins | sample KBSC713LmetaG_FD_184337 | JGI IMG/M metagenome (GOLD analysis project Ga0207661, IMG submission 184337) | Corn rhizosphere microbial communities from Kellogg Biological Station, Michigan, USA - KBS C7.1-3L metaG (SPAdes) (version 2) | ecosystem: Host-associated > Plants > Roots > Rhizosphere ... | reverse complement strand
TTCGTGGCGCGGCTCACCCCGTACACGTGGATCAACAGCCTCGGTCAGAAGCTGCTGCAGCTGGCCGGCCCCGGCGTGGCCGACACCTACCAGGGCACCGAGCTGTGGGACAACTCGCTGGTCGATCCGGACAACCGGCGGCCGGTCGACTTCGGGTTGCGGGCCGAGCTGCTGCGCAGGCTCGACGAAGGCTGGCGGCCGCCGGTCGACGACACCGGCGCGGCCAAGCTGCTCGTGGTCAGCCGGGCGCTGCGGGTGCGCCGCGACCACACCTTGCCGGCCTATACACCGCTGCGGGCGGACGGGCCGGCCGCCGAGCATGTCGTGGCGTTCGATCGGGGCGGGGTGATCGCGGTGGCCACTCGGCTGCCGGTCGGCCTCGAGCGGCGCGGAGGGTGGGGAGAGACGATGTTGCCTCTGGAGGGAACCTGGCACGACGTGCTGGCTGATCGACCAGCCTCGACGTCACTGGCGAAGCTGCTGAGCCAATACCCGGTCGCGCTCCTGGTGCCGAGCCGATGACGGAGTTCCGCGTCTGGGCGCCCTTCGCCAAGCGAGTCCGGCTGGTCATCGGCGACGACGAGTACGACCTGGTCGAGAACGACGGCTGGTGGACCCGCGAGGTCGAGGAGGCCGGCCCCGGCACCGACTACTGGTACCTGCTAGATGACAACGACGAGTTGCGCTTGCCCGACCCGCGCTCGCTCTGGCAGCCGGCGGGCGTGCACGGGCCCAGCCGCGTCTACGATCACGCGGCGTTCACCTGGACCGACCGGGCCTGGGCCGACCGCAGCTTCGCCGACCGCACCTGGACCGGCCGGCCGCTGCCCGGCGCGGTGATCTACGAGCTGCACATCGGCACGTTCACCATCGAAGGCACGTTCGACGCGGCCATCGAGCGGCTCGACCACCTTGCGAACCTCGGCGTCGACCTGGTCGAACTGCTGCCCGTGGCGGCGTTCAACGGCGAGCACGGCTGGGGCTACGACGGGGTCGCCTGGTTTGCCCCGCACGAGCCCTACGGCGGGCCGGACGGGCTGAAGCGCTTCGTCGACGCCGCCCACGCACGTGGGCTCGGGGTCGTCCTCGACGTGGTCTACAACCACTTCGGGCCGTCCGGGGCCTACGCGCCGATGTTCGGGCCCTACCTCGCGACCGGGCAGACCGACTGGGGTCAGTCGATCAACCTGGACGGCCCGCTCTCCGACGAGGTCCGTCAGTACATTGTGGACAATGCACTGGCCTGGCTGCGCGACTACCACGTCGACGCGCTGCGGCTGGACGCCGTGCACGCGCTGATCGACCGGCACGCCGTGCACCTGCTCGAGTTGCTGGCCGTCGAGGTCGACACGCTGTCCACGCAGCTCGGCCGCCCGCTCACGCTGATCGCCGAGTCCGACCGCAATGATCCGCGGCACGTGACCCCGCGCGAGGCCGGCGGCTACGGCCTGCACGCCCAGTGGGACGACGACTTCCACCACGCCGTGCACGCGCTGCTCACCGGCGAGCGGCAGGGCTACTACGTCGACTTCGGCTCGCCCGAGTGCCTGGCCGCGGTGCTGACCGGCGCCTTCTGGCACGCCGGCACATACTCGGCGTTCCGCCAGCGCACCTGGGGCCGCCCGGTCGACCGGCACCGGGTGCCCGGGCACCGGTTCGTCGCATTCCTGCAGAACCACGACCAGATCGGCAACCGGGCGACCGGCGACCGGCTGGTCGGCAGCCTCTCGCCCGGGCGGCTGCGGATCGCCGCGGTCCTGCTGTTCACCGCGCCGTTCACGCCGATGCTTTTCATGGGCGAGGAGTGGGGGGCGACCACGCCCTGGCAGTACTTCACCAGCCATCCCGAGCCGGACCTGGCCGACGCGGTGGTCAGCGGGCGGCGGCGGGAGTTCGCCGCGCACGGCTGGCCGGCCCACGACGTGCCCAACCCGCAGGACGAGGCCACCTTTGTGCGGTCCAAACTGGACTGGTCGGAGCTGGAGAACCCGATCCACCAGCGGTTCTTCCAGCTGTACCGGTCACTGATCGCGCTGCGGAAGGCGACCCCCGACCTGGCCGATCCCCGGCTGGACCGGGTCACCGTCGACGACGACCACGGCGTGTTCACCATCCAGCGCGGCGATCACCACGTGATCATCAACCTGACCGGCGAGGAGCGACTGGTCCCACCGCGGCGTTCCGCGCCGGAACTCGTGTTCGCCACCGAGCCCGAGGTGCGGCTGGCCCCCGACGGGCTCATCCTGCCGCCGGAGACGGCCGGGATCGTCCGCTTCGTCCCTTGAGGATCTCGGCCACGCGGTGCATCCGCGGATCGTCGAGGACCTCCTCGAGCGGCAACGGCAGCGGGATGCGCCAGTTCGGGTACTGGTCGACCGTCCCCGGCAGGTTCGGCTGGCGGACCTCGCCGAGCACGTCGTACGGCGAGGCGAGCACCAGACGGCAGGGCGTACGGGCGAGCAACTCGTGCAACGCGACGATCGGGTCCTCGTCGGCCAGCCCTTCCTTCTCCAGCAACGCGCGCAGCCGCGCAACATCGGACGCGGCTTCCGCGCGCTCCTCCGCGACGTCCCGGCTCAGCACCCCGGCCTCCGCGCGGGCGCGCACGTGGTCTCCGCTCAGGTACCCGGCCGCGGTCGGCAGGTCGTGCGTCGAGACGGTGGCCAGCACGCGCTCCGGCCACTGCGCCGGCGGCACGAAGTCGCCCCCGGCGTCACGCGTGAACCACAGCACGGCCGAGCCGAGAATGTTGCGTTCCCGCAGGCCCCGCGTGACGATCGGCAGCACCGTGCCGAGGTCCTCGCCGATGACGATGGCGCCGGCCTTCCGCGCCTCCTCGACCAGGATGCCCAGCATCGCGTCGGGGTCGTACGACACGTAGGTGCCCTGGTCGGCGGACTCACCCGGGGGCACCCACCACAGCCGCCACAGCCCGGCCACGTGGTCGACGCGCAGCCCGCGCGCGTGCGCGAAGATGCCGCGCAGCAGGTCACGGTAGGCCGCGTAGCCGGTCGCCGCCAGCCGGTCGGGCCGCCAGGTGGCCAGCCCCCAGTCCTGCCCCTGCTGGTTGAAGGCGTCCGGCGGCGCGCCGATCTTGGCGCCGGACGCGATGACGTCCTGCAGCATCCAGGCGTCGGCGCCGCCCGGGTCGATCCCGACCGCGAGGTCGTGCACGATGCCGACCGGCATGCCGGCGGCCGCGTCGTTGGCCGCGCCGAGTTGCGCGGCGCAGAGCTCCTGGAGCCAGGCCTGGAAGGCAACCTCGGCCGGATCCGCGTCGCCCTCCGGCCACTGCCGCCAGTCGGCCCCGTACTGCTCGACGAGCGCGTTGAAGGTGGCGAACTTGGTCAGAGCGTCATCGGTGACGGGTCTGTCTTGCCGGTTCCAGAGCAGCCGCAGCGCCGCGTGCTTGGCCCGCCAGACCGTGTCGTAGTCGATGACGCTTTCCGTGGTGCTGGGCTTCAGGGCGTCGACCTTCGCTCTTGTCGAAGGGTCGGCACCCCGGTAAGCGGCCGTGTGCTCGACGCGCAGGTAGATCGGGTTGATGAAGCGCCGGCTCGACGGCGAATACGGTGACGGCGGCACCGGGTCGCCGGCCGCAGTCGAGAACGCGACCGCGTGCAGCGGGTTCAGCAGGATCGCCCCGGCCCCGGTCCCGGCCGCCCAGGCGGTGAACGTGGCCAGGTCGGCGAAGTCCCCGACGCCCCACGAGCCGGCCGAGCGCAGCGAGTACACCTGGATCATCCAGCCCCAGGTGGACGGCGCCGCCGGCAGCACCGCCGAGTCACCTTGCCCGATGGGCCGGGCCGGCCGTGGCGCGGACGGGTCGGCGTCCAGGAGGCGCAGCACCTTGGCGATCACCTCGGGGTCGACGGCGACGTGCACGCCCTGCCAGTTCTCATACGTCGTCGCCACGCCGTATGCGGCGGCCAACTCCTCGAGGCTGTTCATCGCACGAACCTAACAACCTCGGGTTGCATCGATTGGCTTCACGGCATTGCCGGTGCCCGGACCGGAGGTGCTGTCGAGCGTGCTCGTACGGAGCGTTTAGTCCTACTTCACGGGGGGTCGTCCGATCGGGTATCCGTCTTTAGTCAAGCGGTCAACAATCTGGGGGATGCCCGGCCGTCGATGCAATACTTTGCGGCGGTCACGTTTCCAACGGATGAAACGATCGGACTCTTTATGGGACGGCACCAGGCTGGCGTCACCAAGCTCCGGGTCTTCCGGGCCGCCATCCTGGTCAGCGTCCTGTCCCTGGTGATCGTGGCCGGCTGGTACGCGACGTCGCACCGCGGCCAGCTGGCCAACGCCAACGGCGACGGCTGCCCGACCACGTTGAAGGTGGTCACCGCGTCGTCATTCGCCCCGGTTCTGGCGACCGCCGCCCGGACGCTGCGGGCCGGCACCAACTGCGTGCAGGTCGATACCAAGATCAGCGAGGGCCGATCGGCCGCCGCCCAGGTCGCCGAGCTGGGCGCCGACGCGTGGATCCCGGACGACACGGCGTGGACGGCGACGATCGCGGCCGAGACGCTCGCCCCGAAGGGCAACGGCGGCTCCGGCCGCGTCCTCGCCACCAGCCCGTTCTACCTGGTCACCGACCCGGCGACGGCCGGCCGGATCAAGGCGGCCGGCGGCACCTGGCTCGGCCTGTCCGACCTGCTCACCACCAAGCCGGACGGCATGCAGCTGGTGGTCCGCGACCCGTCGACCTCGGGCGACGGCATGATCGCGGCGGGGGCGGTCGGCGAGGCGGTGTGGAACGCGAAGGGCATGGACGCCTCGTCGCTCGCGCTGGCCGACACCGAGAAGGTGACCCGGACCGTCATGCACGACCTGGCCGCCACGCCCGAGAAGGACAAAGAGGTCGGCGTCATCCCCGAGTACACGCTGTTCTCCACGCTCGGCGTGGCCGGCCCCGACCGCGTCTACCTGTCCCCCTCCGACAACACGGCCGAGCTGCGCTTCACCTGGCTGCCGACGGTCGGCGCGCTGGCCGACCCGCGGCAGGCGTCGGCGCTCGAGCGGCTGCTCGCCGCGTTCGACGCCCCGGACGTGAAGAAGGCTCTGGTCGCCGCCGGGCTGCGCGGACCCGACAACGTCCGGCCGGCGCTGCCCGGAGCGGACCGCCTTCCGCCGGTCACGGCCAAGCCGTTCGACGTCTTGCAGCCGCACCACCTGCAGCACATCTTCGCGACCTGGGACCCCGAGGACCGGCGCAGCAACCTACTGATCGTCGTGGACATCTCGTCGTCATCGTCGCCGCCGTCGCCGCCGAAGAAGGCCACGTCGCCGCTGGAGCTGCTGCGCACCGGGAGCCGCCAGGTCGCCAACCTGCTGCCGGACGGCTCGCGGCTCGGGCTGTGGGAGGTCGGTCCGACGTTCGACCCGCCGCACGCGTATCGCCAGCTCGTGCCGACCGCGCGCCTCGACGACAACCTGCGGATCAAGACCAACCAGGCGGTCAACAGCATGGCCTCGCACAAGGCCGGGCCGGGCCTCTTCGACGCGACGGTCGACGCCTACCGCACGGTGCGCGACGACTTCCAGCCCGAGATGGTCAACCAGGTGCTGGTCTTCACCGACGATCAGAACCACGACGTGACCAACGCCGTGCTCGTGAGCAGCCTGGCCAAGCGGCTCAGCGGGCTGCAGGACGGCAGCCGGCCGGTGCACCTCAGCATCGTGCTGCTCGGCAACGACGCCGGCGCCGCGTCACTGCAGCAGGCGCTCAACCCCATTCAGGGGTACGTGGGGAGCGCCTCCGGCGCAGACGACATCGAGGCCGACTTCATCCACGTGGTGGCCGGCGGGCTTCACGGGTGAGGTTTACCGGGCGCAGCGCCCGCAGGTGCCGAAGATCTCCAGCGTGTGACTCACGTCGACGAAGCCATGCTCGTCGGCGACGCGGTCGGCCCAGCGCTCGACGGCCGGGCCGAGAACCTCTTCGGTGCGCCCGCAGGAGCGGCAGACAAGATGGTGATGGTGCCGGTCACTGCACCGGCGGTAGCGCGTGTCGCTGCCGGGTGCCTGCATGACGTCGATCTCGCCGGACTCGGCCAGGAACTGCAGGGTGCGGTAGACGGTGGTCAGCCCGACCCCGTCGCCTCGCTCGCGGAGCATCATGTGCAGCTCCTGGGCGCTGTGGAAGCCGTCGACCTCGGCTAGGAGCCCCATGACGGCGTCGCGCTGGCGGGTGTTGCGACGGGCCGGCGACTGGTCCACGCTGTTCATCCACCTAGATTAGCGGCCCCTCGTGAGAAAACGCGCTCGGCCACGAGTGCAAATGGCCGGGCACGAAACGGGTTCGATCAAAAAGCGATGACGGGCGGGCCCTCACCGAGTCCGGCGTAGAGCTTTCGGACGAGCGGTCAGAATGTCGCAGTCTGCGGTCAACGCGACGATCGCACCAGCCGAGCCGAGAGCGAAGTTTGGCAAAATATTCAGGTGTATGCCGGGCCGCCGCCTCGGCCAGCTTCTGGCGGGCCCACTCGCGAGCTTCGGCGATCTCTTCGGGCGTTGCCTCGTCGTAAGTGAGCAGCCGACCGGATCATAGATCGATGAGCCGTATGGCCACAAGAGCCAGCAATGACAATATGGCTGCCATGGACGACATCACCATGCTGATCCTCGACGACCACGCCGCATTCCGGCGCGGCTTCGCGCGTCTGGACGACGCAAAGGGCGAGCAGCAGTTGCGGGCCGTGTGGGAGCCGCTCGCCCTGCACCTCGACATCCACGCCGAGGCCGAGGAGACCATCCTCTACCCGTACCTGCTGAAGAAGGGCGGCAAGGACGCCGGCGACGAGACCGACGACGCCATCCGCGACCACAACAAGATTCGCGACGGCGTCAGTAAAGCCGCGGCGCACCCCATCGGCTCGGATGGCTGGTGGGAGGGCGTCTGGCAGGCGCGCACCGAGAACAGCGAGCATCTCGCCGAGGAAGAGGACGAGGTCCTGCCCGATTTCCGCAAACACGCGAGTTTCCAGCTGCGGACGGAGCTGGCCGTCAAGTGGCTGGCATACTACGCCGAGCACCCCAGCGGCAAGGGTCTGACCTTCCGCGACAAGGATCCCGACCAATACATCGAGGACCACAGCTGACCAAGCGGACGCCCACGAGCCGAGAACGCTGGCCTGGTCCCATTCCGACCGGCCGCATGGGACGAGTGCCCGGCGTCTTCGCCGCGGTACTGCTGGTGCTCGGCCTGTTGTGCGCCTGGGCGGCGGTCAGCCTCTCGTTCGGCGCCCGGCTGCACCCGCTGCGCGTCACCATCGACGCCCTGCTGGTGCCGGCCCCGGCCAACCTCGGCTACGCGGCGTTCCTCGTCCTCCTCGCGGCCGGCGTCCACAACCGCAAGCGGGTCGCCTACTGGATGCTCGTCGCATACTTCCTCATCCAGCTCTGCGTCGACGTCTTCATCCTGATCAGCCGCGACAACCGCGGTGAGGAAGCGCACCGGCTGCACTTCGCCTGGTACGGCGCGTGGGCCGGCCTCGCCAACCTGATCGTCACGCTCGCCGTGCTCGGCATCCTCGCCCGCTCGTACGGCGAGTTCTACGCCAAGGTCCAGCGGGCCAGCCTGCCGAAGGCGCTCGCCACCCTGGTCGGGCTGATGGCCGGCTTCTCGCTGCTCGGCTGGGGACTGGTGATACTGGCGCCGGGCTCGCTCCCGACCGGCTTCCCCCGGCTCCTCTACGCCGTCCGCGAGATCGGCGGTGGCGCGTTCGGCTTCGACATCGACCGGCAGGGGCGCGCGCCCGCCTGGGTCAACCTCGTGCTCGGCCTGCTCGGCGCGATCGCCTTGTTTGCCGCGCTGTTTGTGCTGCTGCGCTCCCAGCACGCGGTTGCCGCGCTCGACGTCGACGAGGAGCGGCGGGTCCGGGAGCTGCTCGCGCGGTACGGCCGGCGCGACTCGCTCGGCTACTTCGCGACCCGCCGCGACAAGGAAGTCATCTTCGCGCCGAGCGGCAAGGCGGCCGTCACCTACCGGGTCGTGTTCGGCGTGACGCTGGCGAGCGGCGACCCGATCGGCGATCCGGAGGCCTGGAGCCACGCGATCGACGCGTGGTTGCGCGAGGCTCGCGAATACGCGTGGACGCCGGCGGTGATGGGGGCCGGCGAGGAGGGCGCGACCGCCTACCGGCGGGCCGGGCTGCGGGTCATCGAGCTCGGCGACGAGGCGATCCTGCACGTCGGCGAGTTCGATCTGGACAAGCCCGCGCTGCGCCAGGTCCGGCAGGCCGTGCACCGGGTCGAACGGGCCGGCTACCGGGTGCGGATCCGCCGGCACGCCGAGATCGGCGCCGACGAGATGGCCCGCATCATCGAGCTGGCCGCCCGCTGGCGCGACACCGAGACCGAGCGGGGCTTCTCGATGGCCCTCGGTCGCCTCGGCGATCCCAATGATGGCCAATGTGTACTGGTGGAAGCCCACGACAAGGACGACCGTGAAGTGGCCATCCTGTCGTTCACCCCGTGGGGCGAGGACGGGTTGTCGCTCGACCTGATGCGGCGGGACCGGGAGTCCGACAACGGCCTCATCGAGTTCATGGTCTCCTCGTTGATGGCGGCCGCCCCGCGGCTCGGGGTCGTTCGGGTGTCGCTCAACTTCGCCGTCTTCCGCGCGGTGTTCCAGGAGGGCAGCCGGATCGGCGCCGGCCCGGTCCTGCGCGCGTGGCGCGGGCTGCTGCTCTTCGCGTCCCGCTGGTTCCAGCTCGAGTCGCTCTACCGGTCGAACGTCAAGTATGGGCCCGAATGGGTCCCTCGGTACCTGGGCTACGAGGATGTCCGCGACCTCGCGAAGGTCGGCCTCGCCTCGGGGGTGGCCGAGGGCTTCGTCGTCGTACCGAACCTGCGCACGCTGCTGCGCCGCGGCACGGCCGCGCCCGAGCAACGGCCGCTGTTCCGGTCACTCCGCCCACCCGGCCACGCCTTCGGCGTGACCCACCCCGGACTCGCCCCGCTCGAGACGGGCGCGAAGACCGAACAGGCCCGCGTACGCCTGTCCAAAGTGGACGCGCTGCGGGCGGCCGGCGTCGAGCCGTACCCGCCCGCCTTCGGCCGGACCCATACGACCGCGGCGATCAAGGCGGCCCACCCGGGATTGGCGCCGGACGTGGCGACCGGCGACAAGGTCGCCGTGGCCGGCCGGATCGTCCTGCTGCGCGACCATGGCAAGCTGTGGTTCGCGACGATCCGCGACTGGACCGGCGACCTGCAGATCATGTTGACCGGCGACCTGAGCGCCTGGAAGCGGACCGTCGACCTGGGCGACCACGTCGGGGTCACCGGCGAGGTCATGACCACGCACCGGGGCGAGCTGTCGGTCGCCGTCGACTCCTGGCTGCTGACCGCCAAGTGCCTGCGGCCCCTGCCGGACAAGCACCGCGGGGTCGCCGACCCGGAAGCGCTGGTCCGGCAGCGGCACGTCGACCTCATCGTCAACCCGTCGGCGCGCGAGATGCTGCGCACCCGGTCGGCGATCACCTTCGCGCTGCGCTCGGCCCTGCACCGGCGCGACTTTGTCGAGGTCGAGACGCCGACGCTGCAGCCGATCCACGGCGGGGCCAACGCGCGTCCGTTTGTGACGCACAGCAACGCGTACAACATGCGGTTGTATCTGCGGATCGCGCCGGAACTGTATCTGAAACGGCTCGCCGTCGGCGGCGTCGAGCGGGTCTTCGAGCTCGGCCGCAACTTCCGTAACGAAGGCGTCGACGCCACGCACAACCCCGAGTTCACCATGCTCGAGGCCTACGAGGCATACGGCGACTACACGACGATGCGTGCGCTGGCGCGGGAGCTCATCCTGTGCGCGGCCGGCGACGCGCCGATCCTCGTCCGGGACGAGTCCATTGTGGACCTGCGCGAGCCGTGGCCGGTCGTCCCGGTCTACACGGCGGTGTCGAATGCACTCGGCGTCGAGGTGACCCCGTCGGCGAGCGTCGGCGAGCTCCGCTCGATCGCCGCCCGGGCCGGCGTGCCGTACCAGGAAGCGTGGGGCCACGGGCAGCTCGTGCTCGAATGCTACGAGCGGCTGGTCGAGCACGGGACGGTCGCGCCGACGTTCTACACCGACTTCCCGGTCGACGTGTCCCCGCTGACCCGGGCCCACCGCGAGGATCCGCGGCTCGCCGAGCGGTGGGACCTGGTCGCGTTCGGGATGGAGATGGGCACCGCTTACACCGAGCTGGTCGACCCGACCGAGCTGCGCAAACGGCTGACCGCGCAGTCGCTGCAGGCGGCGGCCGGCGACCCTGAGGCGATGGAGCTCGACGAGGAGTTCCTGGACGCGTTCGAATACGCGATGCCGCCCAGCGGCGGGCTCGGCCTAGGCGTCGACCGGCTGGTCATGCTCCTGACCGGCCGGACGATCCGGGAGACTCTCCCGTTCCCCCTCGTCAAGCCCCGCTGAGCGCTGAGCCTTGATCAGCGAGGCCAGCGCGCCGACCACGGCCATCGCGATCGCCAGCCAGAACACGACCACCAGTCCACCGTGGAACGGCCCGGAGATCAGGTGCGGGAAGAACTCCCGCCCGGTCAGCGTGTGCGCATTGGCCGCCGGCAGCGCCCCGAGGATCTTCGGCC
>Ga0207661_10003742_pt1 | contig 10597 bp, 9 predicted proteins | sample KBSC713LmetaG_FD_184337 | JGI IMG/M metagenome (GOLD analysis project Ga0207661, IMG submission 184337) | Corn rhizosphere microbial communities from Kellogg Biological Station, Michigan, USA - KBS C7.1-3L metaG (SPAdes) (version 2) | ecosystem: Host-associated > Plants > Roots > Rhizosphere ... | reverse complement strand
CCGCGCCCGAAGTGCCCATCCAGGACGGCGCGTGCCGGTCCGATCCGAGGGACGCCGGCCCTCCATTCGACCTCGACACCTGCTTCGGCGGGTGCGTTCCACAGCAGGTGACGGCGCGCTTCGACAGCGACGGCCGGATCGTGGCGATCGACGGCGTCGACGGCGGAACGCTCGCGCCCGACGTCGTGGCCTGCCTGCTCGGTTCGTTCAGCAGCACCTGCTATCCGACCCTTGCCGGGACGACGCAGACGCTGACCGGACATTGCTGGATCGCGTGACCGGCGACGTTCCGAAGTAACATCGCGCCATGCCCGTCGTCGAGGCGGAGATCGCGTCGCTGGTGACGCGCGCCCTGGAGGCGCAGCGCGCGCGCACAGCGCGCATGCTCGCCCAGGTGCGCCTGGTGGGCGTCGCGGCCGCGCTCGCGCTCGGCCTGTACCGGACGTACGGCGCGCAGGAGCAGGACTGGCGCGTGCTGCTGCCGATCCTCGGCGGTTACGGCGCCGGTGCGCTGCTGCTGTTCGTCGGCGTGCGCGGCTGGGCGCGCGCCGCCCAGTGGGCGGGCGTGGCGGTCGCGCTGATCGACGTGCCGATGGTGTTCGCGGCCCAGTGGATGTCCATCCCCGTCTCGCCGTCACCGGGCGGCGTGGCCGGCTTCACGCTGGGCATCTTCGTCTTGCTGGTGCTGCTGGGCGGCCTGTCGCTGGACGTGCGCCAGATGCTGCTGGTGTCGCTGACGGCCGCGGTGTGCGAGGTGCTGCTGCAGCGCGAGGCGGGGATCCGCGGCGGCGCCTGGGCGGCGTCGGTGGTGGTGATCGGCTGCGCGGCGGCGGCGACCGCCCACCTGATTCGCCGCGTGCGCGCGCTGGTCGCGGGCATCACCGTCGAGCAGCGCAAGCGCGAGCGCCTCGGGCGCTACTTCTCGCCGGCCGTCGCCGAGCGCTTGCAGACGCAGGCGGCGAACAGCGGCGCGCCCGACGCGCAGGAGCTAACCGTCCTCTTCTCCGACATCCGCGACTTCACCACGATGTCCGGCGCGTTGCCGCCCGCCGAGGTCGTCCGGCTGCTGAACGAGTACTACGGCCACATGGTCGAGAAAATCTTCCAGCACGGCGGCACGCTGGACAAGTTCATCGGCGACGGGATCATGGCGTACTTCGGCGCGCCCCTGCCCGACGACGACCACGCGGCCCACGCGCTGGACTGTGCGCTGGCGATGCTCGACGAGCTGGCCCGCTTCAACCTGGAGCGCGCCGGACGGGGCGAGGCAGCGCTGCGGATCGGCATCGGCCTGCACACCGGCGTCGCGGTCGTCGGCGACATCGGCTCGCCCGCGCGGCGCCTCGACTACACCGCCATCGGCGACACGGTGAACGTCGCCTCGCGCATCGAAGGGCTGACGAAGGAGGCGGGCACCCCCGTGCTGGTGTCGGCGGCGACCCGCGATCGGGTCGGCGCCCGCTACGCCTGGCGCGAGATGCCGCCCATGAAGGTGCGCGGCAAGGCCGAGCCGCTGGCGCTGTTCGCGCCGGTCCGTCCCGACCTGCCGACCTAGTGAATGGCGTCGCGGTGGGCGGGCGCGTTCTTGTCGCCCCCGTGCAGCAGCTGATGCGCGTGCCCGATCATCTCGCCCAGGAACGTCGCGAGCGCGCAGAACTCGATCGCCTTCTGATCCGCCGCCAGGTGAACGCCCTTGTGAATGAGGGCGCGCACCAGCGCCAGGTTCGATTCGGCGCCCCGCCCCGCCAGCTCGGCGAGGAGCGCCGACAGACGCGCCTCGTGCTCCTTCTGCAGCTCGTCGACCGTGGCCATGTCTACTTCTTGGCCGCCTTGACCTCGGCCAGCCAGTCCTCGATCTTCTTCTGCCGCTTGTCCATCTCGGCGGTCACCTCGGTGAGCGGCTGCTTGTCGCCGCCGAACGACACCGACAGCGCGTCCGGGTATCCGTTCGACAGCGCGTCCAGCATCACGTCGTAGTCGGTGACCACGTTCGAGTTCCCGCCCTTCGGATCGATCGTCGTCATCTTCTTGCCCGTGGCGTCGATCGTCTTCTGCTGCGCGGTGCGGATCTTCTCGACGTCCTCCTTGGACTTCGCCTTCGCGTACGACTCACGCACCTTCTTGATCGCCGACCACACCTGCTGGTGCAGCGGCAGCTTCGTCTTGTCGTACTTGATGAGGCGGTCCTTCTCCTGGCCCGCCAGCTCGTCGGCGAGCTTCTTCTCTTCTTTCTGGCGCTTCGCGATCCGGTCGGCCAGCGACAGCCCGTCGGTGGGCGCCACCATCTTCGGCTTCTTGGGCGCCTCGCCCCCGTCGGGCGACGCGGCGGCAACGGGCGCCGGCGCGGGTGGCGGAGCAGCCGCCGGTGCGGGCGGCGGTGGCGCCGGCTGCTTGTCGCAGCCGATCGACATCCCCGTCCCCATCACGACGACCAGCATGAAAAACAGTGCTGTACGCATCGGAGCCTCCCGCGCCGAATCTCGAATGACCGGCGACGCGCGCAGTATCGGCAAGCCACCGCGCTTAAGCAACCCCGGAGACGGCGGCCAGCTCAGCGGTTCGCGGCGGCGTGGCTCACCCGCCAGATGGAATTCGAGACGTCGTCGGTCACCAGCAGCGCGCCGTCCTTCGCCACCGCGACGCCGACCGGCCGGCCCCACACCTCGCCGTCGCGGGTGACGAAGCCCGTCAAGAAGATCTCGTAGTCGCCCGCCGCGCGGGTGCCCCGCATCGGCACACGAATCACGCTGTAGCCCGTCCGCACGGCCTTGTTCCACGACCCGTGCTGGGCCGCGAAGATGTCGCCCGCGTACTCGGACGGAAACTGCTTGCCCTCGTAGAACACCATCTGCAGCGAGGCGGTGTGGGGCTGCAGCAAGACGTCGGGGACAATCACTTTCTCTTTCAGCTCGGGGTGCTTGCCGCGATGGCGCGGATCCTGGTTGCCGCCGATGTAGTACCAGGGCCAGCCGTAGAACCCGCCGTCCTCGACGTGGGTGATGTAGTCCGGCACCAGCTGGTCGCCCAGCTCGTCGCGTTCGTTCACCGACGCCCAGAGCTCGCCGGAACGCGGGTGCACGGCGAGCCCCACGGCGTTGCGAATCCCGGACGCGTAGACCCGCCGCCCGCTGCCGTCGGGCGCGAACGCGAGCACGTCCGCGCGCTCCTTCTCGGCCGGCGTGGTGTCCGGATCGTCGTTGTTGGACCGCGAGCCGACCGACACGAACATGCGCTTTCCGTCGCGCGAGAACGCGATGTCCCGCGTCCAGTGGCCGCCGCCCCGCAGCAAGCCGCCGCCCGGCAGCTCGGCGACGATCGTCTCCGCGGGCCCGCGCGCCACCGTGTCGCCGTTCCGGTACGGCAGCCGCACGACCGAATCGGTGTTCGCGACGTACAGCCACCGCGGATCCGGCCCCGGCGGGTAGAAGGCGATCCCGAACGGATCCGTGAAGCCCTTCGCGAACACACCCGACCAGGCCGCCTTCCCGGTGTCGAGCAGCCCGCGGAACACGCGCAGTACGCCGGCCTTGCTCTCGACGACGAACGCGTCCCCATTGGGCGCCACGCGGATCAGCCGCGGCTTCGTGAGGCCGTCCGCGTACAGCTGCACCTGGAAGCCTGCGGGCGCCTGCGGCCAGGCGTCCTTGGGCCGCTTCACGACGTGCGGCGGGTTGTCGACCGATGGGGTCACCTTCGGCGCCGGCAAGTCGGCGGCCACGATCTTGACGCGCTTGCCCGGGCGCTCGGTGGTGTAGTCGGTGAACGGTGTGGGTCCCGCCGCCGCCGCGACAGCGCCCAGCCCGGCGCCAAGCGCGGCCGCGCCGATGATCGCGGCCCCACGACGGCGAAGAATGGCCATGCCCGTGTTTAAGGTCGCCCCCGCGAGATTCAACGCATTTTCTCGACCGGCTTTTCGGCCGGCCCCCGCACCTCCTGGTCATGAAGGCCACGGGTGTGACAGGGCTTGCCCTGGCGTCCGTCGGCCTCATCGCGGCGGGCGTCAGCGCTTGCAGCACCCGCGCGCTCAACATCTATGTCCCTTCGCGCAACGTCGATATCCTGTTCGTGATCGACGATTCGTCGAACACGGCCCGACTGCAGCGCAAGCTGATCATGAACTTCCCCATCCTGATGAGTCGTCTGCAGGACCCGCCCGGGCTGGCCGACCTGCACCTGGCGGTCGTCAGCACCGACATGGGCGCGGGCGACGGGTCGATCGGCGGCTGCGACGCGAGCGGCGGGAAGAACGGCGCGTTCCAGTTCGCCGCGCGCGGCAATTGCAGCGCCACCGGCCTCGAGCCGGGCGCGACGTACATCTCGAACGTGGGCGGGGTGAAGAACTACACCGGGAACATCGAGGACGTGGTCGCGTGCATCGCGCCGCTCGGCGAATCGGGATGCGGCTTCGAGCACCCGCTGGCCGCCGCCGCGCGCGCGCTGGGCGCCGACGGCCAACCCGCCCCCGCCGAGAACCAGGGGTTCCTGCGGCCCGAGGCCTTCCTGCTCGTCGTGGTCGTGACCAACGAGGACGATTGCTCCGCGCCGCCCGGATCGGGGCTGTTCGACACCAAGGACAACATGTCGCTCGATTCGACGCTGGGCCCGGCGACCAGCTTTCGCTGCAACGAGTTCGGGCACCTCTGCAACGGGCAGAAGCCGCCGCGCCAGGCGCCCACCGGCCACGCCTCCGACGTCGTCTCGCTGGCCGGATGCGTGTCGGCAGAGCACGACGGCATGCTGATTCCGGTGGTGACGATCAAGGATCAGCTGCGGACGCTGAAACCGTATCCCGATCAGCAGCTGCTCGTCGGCGCGATCACCGGGCCGGCGTCGCCCTACTTCGTGCACTGGGCGTCCGTGCGCGGCACGGGCCTGATGCCGGCTGTCTCGCCGGCCTGCATCGCCTCCGACGGCAGCTCGGCGGCGCCCGCGGTCCGGATCGCGCAGTGGGTCGAAAGCTTCGGCGAAAATGGCGTCGTCATGTCGGCGTGCGGCGACAATTTCGGTCCCGCCTTCGACAGGGTGGCGCATCTTCTAGATGTGGCGGTGCCTGAATGAAGAACAGATTGTTGTCCGCGTTTCTCATCGGTCTTGCGGCGACCGCGCTGGCCGCCGCGGGCTGCGACGCGCGAACGCTGGACGTGAACACGAGCGGCGCGGGCGGCAGCGGGATCGGCGGCTCCATCGGGATCGGCGGCGCGGGCGGCAGCGGCAGCGGGACGTTCATCCCGACGGCGAAGGTCGACATCCTCTTCGTGATCGACGATTCGTCGGAGATGCGGCTGTCGCAGGACAACCTCATGCGCAACTTCCCGACGTTCGTGAATCACCTGATGGATCCGCCGGGCCTTCCGGACCTTCACATCGCCGTGATCAGCACCGACATGGGCGCCGGCGACGGTTCGATCGCGGGCTGCGACATGACCGGCGGCAAGAACGGCATCTTCCAGTACCAGCCGACGGGGGGCTGCACGACGAGCGGCCTCGCGCCGGGCGCGACGTTCATCGCCGACGACGGCACGAACCGGAACTACACCGGCCAGCTCGCCGATGTGTTCGGGTGCATCTCGCAGCTCGGTGAAGCGGGCTGCGGCTTCGAGCACCAGCTCGCCGCGATCACGCGCGCGCTGGGCGCGGATGGCAGCCCGGCGCCAGCGGAGAACCAGGGCTTCCTGCGGCCCGACGCGTTCCTGTTCATCGTCCTTCTGACCAACGAGGACGACTGCTCGGCGCCGGTCGGATCGAACCTGTACGACACCGCGAACAACACCACGCTCGCGTCGCAGCTGGGCCCGCCCTCGAACTTCCGCTGCAACGAGTTCGGCCACCTCTGCAACGGCCAGAGGCCGCCACGGCTGGCGCCGAACGGCGACGTCAACAGCGTCGTGACGCTGGAGGGATGCGTGCCCGCCGAGGACGGCCTCCTGATCCCCGTCGCCAACGTGACGCAACAGATCCGCTCGCTGAAGGCGTTCCCGGACCAGCAGGTCCTGGTCTCGGTGATCACCGGCCCGGCCTCGCCCTATACGGTCAGGTGGAGGAGCGCGCCAACGATCGACAGCGGGCCCTGGCCGATGATCGCGCATTCGTGCGCGGGGTCCGACGGCAGCTTCGCCGACCCGGCGGTCCGGATCGCCGACTTCGTCCACCGCTTCGGCGACAACGGCCTGCTGATGCCGATCTGCTCCGACAACTGGGCGCCCGCCTTCGACCGGCTGGCCTCGATCCTGAATCAGGTTCCGCGGTGAACGGGCCGATTGTGAGGACGATGCGGCTGACGGCGTTGATCCTCGGAGCGTCTCTCGCTGGCCTCGCTGGCTGCGCCGGCCGGCCCCTGACGACGGACGCGAGCGCAGGAGCCGGCGGCGGACAAACGGGGACAGGCGGGACGTTCGTGGCGACACGCAAGGTCGACATGCTGTTCCTCGTCGACAACTCCAGCTCCGTGCGCCTGATGCAGGACAACCTGAACCGCAACTTTCCAATATTCATGAACCGGCTGATGGATCCGCCCGGGCTCCCCGATCTGCGGATCGCCGTCGCCACCAGCGACATGGGCACGGGCGACAGTTTGATCTCGGGCTGCAACCAGACCGGCGGCGACAACGGGAACTTCCAGTACACGCCGCGTGGTAGCTGCTCATCGACGGGCCTCGCGCCCGGCGCGACGTGGATCGCCGACGACGGCACCACGAAGAACTTCACCGGGAACCTCGCGGACGTGTTCACCTGCATCTCGGCCGTCGGCGAGTCCGGATGCGGGTTCGAGCAGGAGCTAGCGTCGGTCACGCGCGCCCTGGGCGCCGACGGCAGGCCCGCCCCCGCCGCGAACCAGGGCTTCCTACGCGACGACGCCTTCCTCTTCATCGTGATCCTGACCGACGAGGACGACTGCTCGGTGCCGCCCGGCTCCGGTCTGTTCGACACGCAGAGCAACACGAAGCTCGCCTCGCCGCTCGGTCCCGTCACCAACTTCCGCTGCAACGAGTTTGGCCACCTCTGCAACGGCAAGAAGCCGCCGCGGCTGGCGCCCAACGGCGATGTGAACGCGACGGTGACGCTGGACGGCTGCGTGTCCGCCGAGGGGGCCGGAATGCTAACGCCGGTCGCGACGATCGTGTCGCAGCTCCGCGCGCTCAAGCCGTTTCCCGATCAGCAGATCATCGTCAGCGCGATTGCGGGGCCGCCGACGCCTTATCAGGTCACGTGGCGTCCCGCCCAGACGTCCGACACGGGCCCCTGGCCCGGGATCGGGCACTCGTGCATCGCGACGGACGGTAGCGTCGGCGACCCCGCCGTCCGGATCGCGCAGTGGGTTACCTCCTTCGGCACGAACGGCCTGTTCATGTCGGTCTGCTCGGACAACTTCGGCCCGTCGCTGGACCGGATGGCGATGCTGCTGAATCAGGTCATGGCGCGCTAGCGCGCGACTGCGACCCGCCCGGCGTGGGCGACATCGGCCGGCCGGTGATCACGCGCGCGCCGTGGCGCGAGACGATGTACGCCCATATCCAGTTCGTGAACACGGCCAGTCGGTTGCGAAAGCCGACCAGATACCAGAGGTGGACGAAGACCCACATCAGCCAGGCGATGAGCCCCGACAAGCGCAACCGCCCCAGCTGGGCGACGGCGCGCGCGCGCCCGATCGTCGCCATGAACCCCTTGTCGAAGTAGCGGAAGTGCTGGCGCGGGAAGCCCCGAACCTCGTCGAGGATGTTGCGCGCGACCAACCGAGCCTGCTGGATCGCGACCGGGCTGATGCCGGGCAGCGGCGTCTCCGCGCCGTCGGGCGTGAACGACGCCATGTCGCCGATGACGAACAGCTCGGGGTGACCTGGCACCGCGCAGTCTTGGCCGACGAGGACACGGCCGGCGCGATCGAGCGGCACGCCCAGCGCCGCCGCCAGCGGGCTCGGGCGCACGCCCGCACCCCACAGCACCGTGCCCGCGTGCAGCGTCTCCCCGCCGACGCGCACCCCGCCCGCGTCGACCGCCTCGACGCGCACGCCGGTCCGCACCTCGACGCCGAGATCCTCCAGCTGCGCCCGCGCCCGCTCCGACAGCGGCGGGTCGAACGGCGTCAGGATGCGATCGGCCATCTCGACCAGCACGACGCGCACGGCCTTGCGATCCAGCCGCTTGAAGTCGACGGCCAGAATGTCGCGCGACAGGTCGGCGATTGCGCCCGCCAGCTCGACACCGGTCGGGCCGCCGCCCACGACGACGAACGTGAGCAGGCGCTGTCGCTCGGCGGGATCGGAGGCGCGCTCCGCCCCCTCCAGCGCCGTCAGCACGCGCTTCCGGATCACCAGCGCGTCATCCAGGTCCTTGAGGCCCGGCGCGAAGGTCGCCCACTGGTCGTGGCCGAAGTAGCTGGTGTGCGCACCCGCGGCCATCACCAGGTAGTCGTAGGAAAGCGCGGTCCCGTCGTCGAGCCGCACCGTGCGCGCGGCGACGTCGACGCCGTCGACCTCGGCGAGGAGCACCGAGATGTTGCGCCGGCCGTGCAGCGCCGCGCGGATCGGATAGGCGACGTCCGTCGCCGACAGCCCCGCCATCGCCACCTGGTACAGCAGCGGCTGGAACAGGAAGTAGTTCAGGCGATCGATGACCGTGACCTCGACGGGGCTTCCGTCGTCGCGCGACCCGAGCGCCTTCGCGGCCGCGAGCCCGCCGAACCCGGCGCCGACGACGATCACCCGTTTGCGGTCGGTCGGCATGGTGGCAGCTCGGCGTGAATACTACTCGACGCCGGCGCGCCAGGCGCGCGCTCAGAGGCGGGCGAGCGCCGCGCGCGTCGCCGCGCGCCCACCGTCGACGATGCGGCGGTAGCTATCTCCCAGTTGCATGATCTCCGCCGGCGCGACCTGCGGCGGATCGATGCGCACCTCCAGCACCGGGCACTTCATGGTCGCGTCCGTGAAGATCGGCTGGCCGCTCACGTTGATCGCCAGCAGGTTCGCATCCGGGAAGGTGGTGCAGGCGTCCTGGACCGGCGTCGCCGACACGCGATCGGCGCCCGGATCGATCGGCCGCCCCGGTCCCATCGCCAGCGTCGAGAAGATGAGCGGGTTCGCGACGCTGGCGCCGACCGCAGCCGACAGCAGGCCCCGGTCGGCCCGCCGCGCGACCACGCCGGTGTTCGTCGCCTCCTGATAGAAGGTCACGAAGCGGACCGGCAGGCCCCCGTCGATGCGCCGTCCGTGCAGGAACTCATCCAGCACGCGCACCATCCGGTCGTGATCGACCTTCTCGGTCGCGAGCACACCCAGCGCGGCGCCCCCCGCGAACGCGACCGCGGGCCCCGCCTTGCCGCCGATCTTCGCCGCCGCCGCGAGCCCGCCCGCGACCAGCCCCAGCCCGACGCCGTTGCGCATGGCCTCCTGCTTGGTCGCGTCCGCGTACGCGCCGACGAACGCCTTGAACCGCGCGTCCAGATCGTCGCTGGGCGCGGTGGCGTACAGGCTGCCGACCAGCGCGCCCATGCTGTTGCCGACGACGCAGTCGACGCGGATGTTCGCCTCCTCCAGCGCGGCGATCGCGCCGATGTGCGCGACGCCGGCGGGGCCGCCGACGGACAGGACCAGGCAGGTCCGCCGCGCCTTCAGGTCGAAGCGGGTCGCCTGCTCGTGCGCGCACCCGCTGCCGGCGACATAGATGAGGGCCAGCAGAAGGACCGCGGCGCGGTTTTTCGTCACGGGGCAAGCGTAGCAGCAGGCGCCGGGCATCCAGCGAGCGATCTCGCGCACGTCGAGCCGCGGATGTCCCGGCGCGACACCGATTGACACCGCCCACGCGCTTGACCGCCCGGACGGCCTGATCCCAGACTGCCGGCGCGGCCGAGGTGGTGAGTCATCGTGAGAAACGTTCTTCAGATCGCGCTTCTCGTCGCTGCGGCTGAGGCGTTCGCCTGCAGCAAGCGCCCGCTGTCGGGCAAGGAGGACGGAGGCGCGGGCGCGAGCGGCGGCGGGCCGTCGGTCGGGACGGGCGCACGACAGGGCGCGGCGGGCGCCGGCGGCAGCGTCGTCACCGAGGATTGCCACGACCACGACGTCGACATCGCCGCCGCGACGCTGACGGGCGCGTTGACCATCAACGGCGTCGCGGCCGACGCGGATCCGGACGCGCGCCTGCTGCTGCGCAACGGACCGAACGACCTGGTCGACATCCCATTGGCCGGCCCGTCGTACGCCGTCCACGTCGTGCCCGGCCGCTACGACATCTTCTACGCTGCGTCCGGCAGCCCCGCGACGGCGCCGGTGAACCGGCTCGCGCTGCTGCGCGCGGGCGTCGACGTCGCCGCGGACGGCGTGACGACGCTGGACATCGACGTGCCGATGACGACCGTCGCGGGCGCGATCACCGTGAACGGCGCCGCGGTGGCGCCCGGCGATGCCGTCAGCCTCTCGCTGCGCAACGGCGCCGGCGACGCCGCCCCGATCGCGTCCGACAGCACCGGGAGCTACCGCGCGCGGGTGATCCCCGGGACGTTCGATCTCTACTTCACGTCCGGAGCCGCCGCGGAAGGAAGCCTCACGCCGCGGAACCAGCGGGCGCGTCTCGCGACGGGCGTCGTGATCTCGGGCGCCGGGTCGGT
>Ga0207661_10003735_pt1 | contig 10605 bp, 11 predicted proteins | sample KBSC713LmetaG_FD_184337 | JGI IMG/M metagenome (GOLD analysis project Ga0207661, IMG submission 184337) | Corn rhizosphere microbial communities from Kellogg Biological Station, Michigan, USA - KBS C7.1-3L metaG (SPAdes) (version 2) | ecosystem: Host-associated > Plants > Roots > Rhizosphere ... | reverse complement strand
GGAATGCTGATCTTCGCCGCTATCGCCGGCCTCCTCGCCTGGGCGGGATACAGCCGGCTGAGGCGTGACTTCTGATGCGCGACACGCCCGAGATCGCCGACGCGCGCGCCGAGGTCGACCGCCGCCGCGCCCGGCTGATGGCCACGGCGCACGAGCTCCAGGATCGCCTCAGCCCGCGGACCCTGGCCAAAGGCGCCTGGCAGGGCGCGAAGGAGAAGGGCGCCGACCTCGCCGAGGATGCGGTCGACGCGGTGAAGGCGCGGCCGCTGGCCACCACCGGCGTTCTCGCGGCGATCACCATGTTCCTTGCGCGCGAGCCGCTGATCGACCTCGCCAGCCGCGTCGTCGGCGAGAAGAAGAAGACCCGCAAGGCGCGCCGCACCAAGACCGCACAGGATCAAACGGAGACTGCTCAATGATCGACCAGGACAACAGCCAGACCACCGATGACGCGGCCGGAACCTCGCCGCGCCAGCGCGCGATCGAAGCCTATGAAAGCGCCCGCGACCGCACCGTCGACACGCTTGGCGAAGCGCCGCTGCTTGCGCTGGCGGGCGGGATCGCCGCCGGTGCGCTAATTGCGGCGCTCCTCCCGCGCACGCAGGCCGAGGCAAAGCTCGTGCGCCCGACGGCACGGCGGGTGAAACAGAGCGCCCAAGCGGCGTTCGAAGCGGCGCGCGACACGGGCTCGCAGCGCCTCGATGAGCTGGGCCTCAGCCGGCAGAAAGGCGAGGAGACGATCCGCAGCTTGCTCGACGGCCTCACCGACGCCGCCCGAGCGTCGGCCAGCGCCGCCGCCGAGGCGGTCCGGAACCAGGGCTGACGAAACCGCGCGGATGCAGTACCGGGCGGGCCCATGAGCAAGCTCCACCTCGTCTTCGGCGGGCGGGTCAAGGATCCGCAGGGCCTCGATTTCGACATGAATACGATCGACGTCGTGGGCGTCTACGACAGCTACGCCGCGGCCGAGGATGCCTGGCGCGCCGCCGCGCAGCGCACGGTCGATGATGCCGAGATGAAATATGTCGTCGTGCACCTCCACCGGCTGCTCGAGCCCGACCTGGAGGGCAGCGTCCCCGGAATCAGCCGCCCGAGGGCATCCGCGCAGACTTAACTCCTCCCTACGAGCACAGCTCGTGGGGAGGAGCTTCTAAGCGTGGCGATACCGCCACAGCAGCAGCGGCCGCTGCAGCAGCAGCCCGGCCGCGAACCCGCCGACATGCGCCGGCGTCGCCAGCAAATAGCCGCGGCCGCCTGCGAGCCAGCCCATCATCAGCTGAAGCACGATCCAGGCGACCATCAGCCAGGCGACGTTGATCCAGCGATTGAGGCGGAGGTTGTTGGTGAACGCCTTGGCGCGCCCGAAGCTGAGCGCGAACGCCCCCATCACGGCGCTGATGGCACCGCTCGCGCCGATCACCGGGACGATCGCATGGGGACTGGCGAAAAATTGCGCCAATGCAGCCGCATAGGCGCCAATCACGTAGAGCACGATCAGCCCCGCCGCGCCGATCACCCGCTCGACCGCCGCACCGCACCAGACGAAGATCAGCAGGTTGAATCCGAGGTGGACGAGCCCCGAATGGACCAGCGTCGCCGTCAGCGGCGTCAGGAATGCGGGCACCGCCGGAAATGGCGTCACCGCCATGTCGAACCGGGCCGCGATGAAGCCCAGCGCGTAGGCCGCGCGATCGGACTGACCGGTCACGGCCGCGATCAGCCAGGCCGCCGCGGTGACGACGGCGATGATGTTGGTCGCGCTGCGCTGGAAGCCCTGCATCAGGGTCAGATGAACTCGATCTTCTTGATCTCGTAATAACGGTCGCCCGAAGGCGTCGAGACCTCGACCTCCTCCCCGACCTGGCGCCCGATCAGCGCGCGGCCGAGCGGCGAATTATAGCTGATCCTGCCAACGCGCGCGTCCGCCTCGGTCTGGCCGACCAGCTGGTACTTCACCTTCTTGTCGTCCTCGTCGATCAGCGTCACTGTCGCCCCGAAGACGACCTTGTCGCCCGACAGCGTTGTGGGATCGATCACCATCGCGCGGCTGAGGCGGTCCTCGAGGTCGGCGATCGACGCCTCGATCTGGCCCTGGCGCTCCTTGGCCGCATGATATTCGGCATTCTCGCTGAGGTCGCCGTGGGCGCGCGCCGCCTCGATCGCCTCGACGATCTCGGGGCGCTCGCTTTTCAGCCGCTTCAGGTCTTCGGTGAGCTGGCGGTGACCCTCGGCCAGCATCGGCACCTTTTCGGCAGTCGCCATCGTCAAGAACCCTTTATCAAAACGCTGCCCCGGCGGTGCTTCTTGGACCGCGAACGAAGGCAGATTGTGAGTGAAAGCCTAGCTTGGGGAGCCGGAATAATAGGATTGGAGCGAGGCGACTTCAAGCGCACGGCCGCGCAGCGCCTCGATCGCCCGCGCCGCGGCGAGGCTGCCCGCCGCCGTCGTGAAGTAGGGCACCTTCTTCTGGAGCGCCGTGGTGCGGATCGAATGGCTGTCCTTCAGCGACTGCCAGCCCTCCGTGGTGTTGAACACCACGTCGACATCGCCGTCGAGCAGCCGGTCGACGATATGCGGCCGCCCCTGCGCGACCTTGTTGACCAACTCCACCGGAAGCCCGTTCGCCGCTAGATGCGCCGCGGTCCCGGCGGTCGCGATCACTCGGAAGCCGAGCTCGACCATTTTCTCCACCGCCGGGACGATATTGTCCTTGTCGGCATCCTTGACCGACACGAACGCCGTGCCGCCCTGCGGCAGCGCCATTCCCGCGCCGATCAGCGCCTTGGCGAACGCAACGTCGAAATCGCGCGCGATTCCCATGACTTCGCCGGTGCTCTTCATTTCCGGTCCGAGCACTGGGTCGGTGCCGGGGAAACGGGCGAAGGGGAAGACCGACTCCTTCACCGCGACATAGGCGAGGCCGTGGGGGATCTCGCCGAGACTGGCGAGCGGCTCGCCCGCCATGACGAGCGCCGCGATCTTCGCGACCGGGCGGCCGATCGCCTTGGCGACGAACGGCACCGTGCGGCTGGCGCGCGGGTTCACCTCAATCAGGTAGACCTCGCCGTCCTTGACCGCGAACTGGACGTTCATCAGCCCCTTGACCTTCAGCGCCAGCGCCAGCTCACGGGCCTGGCGTTCGATTTCGCGCACCACCTCATCCGGTAGCGTGTAAGGCGGGATCGAGCAGGCGCTGTCGCCCGAATGGACGCCCGCCTCCTCGATATGCTGGAGCACGCCGCAGACGACCACGTCGGTCCCGTCCGAGATGGCGTCCACGTCGACCTCGATGGCGTCGCGCAGATAGCGGTCGATCAGCACCGGGCTCTTGCCCGACACCTGCACCGCAGTGGCGATGTAGTGATCGAGCTGCTGCGGCCCCTCGACCACCTCCATGCCGCGCCCGCCAAGCACGTATGAGGGCCTGAGCAGCACCGGATAGCCGATCCGCTCGGCGACGCGGAGCGCGTCGTCGCGGCTGCGCGCAAGGCCGTTGGCGGGCTGCTTGAGGCCGAGCCGCTGCACCAGCGCGGCAAAGCGCTCGCGGTCCTCGGCAAGGTCGATGCTGTCGGGCGAGGTGCCGAGGATCGGCACGCCCGCGGCCTGGAGCTCCTCGGCAAGCTTCAGCGGCGTCTGCCCGCCGAGCTGGACGATCACGCCCAGCAGCTCGCCTTTCTCCTGCTCGCGCCGGACGATCTCGAGCACGTCCTCGACCGTCAGCGGCTCGAAATAAAGCCGGTCGGACGTGTCCGGGTCGGTCGACACGGTCTCCGGGTTGCAGTTGACCATGACGACTTCGAACCCGGCGCCCTTCTGCTCGCCGCGGTCGCGGCCGAGCGCGAACGCCGCATGGCAGCAGCAATAGTCGAATTCGATCCCCTGCCCGATCCGGTTCGGTCCCCCGCCGAGGATCATGATCTTGCGGCGGTCGCTGACCTCTGCCTCGTCCTCGGCCTCGCTGAACAAGGGCGCTTCATAGGTCGAGTACAGGTACGGCGTCGCCGCATCGAACTCGGCGGCGCAGCTGTCGATGCGCTTGAACACCGGCCGCACGCCGAGCCGCTCGCGGTGCGTGCGCACCTCGCCCTCGGTGATCCCGCCGGTCATCCCCGCCATTGCGCTGTGCACCACGCCCGAGCCGCCGGCGGCGACCGCCTCGCTCATGCCCCGCTCGACGCCGGCCGAGCGGAGCGACAGCTGCGCCAACCGGCCGTCCGAAAATCCCATGGCCTTCAGGCGCCGCATCCTGCGCGCGTCGTTGGGCAGGCCGTTGACGCGAAGCTCCTCCTCTGCCTCAACAATTTCCTGCAACCGCTTCAAGAACCAGGGATCGAACCCCGCCAACGCGTTGATCCGCTCGACCGTGAAGCCTTGGCGCAGCGCCTCTGCGGCGACCAGCAGCCGGTCGGGAGTCGCCCGGACCAGCGCGCTCTCGATTTCCGCCGGGTCCGCGTCCTCATAGGCGCGCACCCGGTCGAGGCCGGTCAGGCCGATTTCGAGGCCGCGAAGCGCCTTCTGCAGGCTCTCGGCGAAGCTGCGGCCGATCGCCATCACTTCGCCGACCGACTTCATCGAGGTCGACAGCACCGCGTCCGCCCCGCGGAATTTCTCGAAGGCGAACCGCGGGATCTTGGTCACCACATAGTCGATCGTCGGCTCGAAGCTCGCCGGTGTCGCGCCGCCGGTGATGTCGTTGGCGATCTCGTCCAGCGTGTAGCCGACCGCCAGCCGCGCCGCGACCTTGGCGATGGGGAACCCCGTCGCCTTCGACGCCAGCGCCGAGGACCGCGACACGCGCGGGTTCATCTCGATCACCACCATCCGCCCGGTCTTCGGATCGACTGCGAACTGGACGTTGGAACCGCCTGTTTCGACGCCGATTTCGCGCAGCACAGTGATGCTCGCCGAGCGCATGCGCTGATATTCCTTGTCGGTCAGCGTCAATGCCGGAGCGACCGTGATGCTGTCGCCGGTGTGGACCCCCATCGGGTCGATATTCTCGATCGAGCAGATGATGATCGCGTTGTCCGCGCGGTCGCGCACGACCTCCATCTCATATTCTTTCCAGCCGAGCACCGATTCCTCGATCAGCACCTCGTCGGTCGGGCTCGCCTCGATCCCGCCGCGGACGATCGCCTCGAACTCCTCGCGGTTGTAGGCGATGCCCCCGCCGGTGCCGCCGAGCGTGAAGCTCGGCCGGATGATCGCCGGCAGCCCGACATGCTCGAGCCCGGCGAGCGCCTCCTCCAGGCTGTGCGCGATCGCCGAGCGCGGCGATTCGAGACCGATCTTGTCCATCGCCTCGCGGAACTTGAGCCGGTCCTCGGCCTTCTCGATCGCCTGCGCGTTGGCCCCGATCAGCTCGATCCCGAGCCGGTCGAGCGTTCCGTCCTTGAACAGCGCCAGCGCGGTGTTGAGCGCCGTCTGCCCGCCCATGGTCGGGAGCAGCGCGTCGGGCCGCTCCTTCTCACAGATTTTCGCGACGATCTCCGGGGTGATCGGCTCTATATAGGTCGAGTCCGACAGGTCCGGATCGGTCATGATCGTGGCCGGGTTAGAGTTGACAACGATCACCCGATAACCCTCGGATTTCAGCGCCTTGACCGCCTGGCTTCCCGAATAATCGAACTCCGCCGCCTGCCCGATGACGATCGGCCCCGCGCCGATGATCAGGATGGACGAGATGTCGCTGCGCCTAGGCATTGACCGTCCTGCAAAAACCCTCTCCCCTCCGCGGGAGAGGGTCGGCGCGGCAGCGCCGGGGTGAGGGGGCGTCGTGGCAAGGCAGCACTTTTTGACAACCAGGTCGCGAACCCTGCGCAAGAACTCGACCGATGCGGAACGCAAGCTCTGGAGCGTCCTCCGCAGCCGTCAGCTCAACGGCTTCAAATTCCGCAAGCAGGTCGAGATCGACGGCTACGTCGTCGATTTTCTCTGTGCCGAGCGCCGCCTGATCATCGAAGTCGACGGCGGGCAGCATTCGCCCGAATGCGACGCGCGCAGAACCGCGTATTTGGAAAGCCAGGGCTTTCGAGTCATTCGATTCTGGAACAACGATGTGCTCGAAAACCTCGACGGCGTTTGGACTATAATTGAGCAGGCGCTCGAATCCACGCCCTCTCACCCGGCCCGCTGACGCGGGCCACCCTCTCCCGCGGAGGGGAGAGGGACAAAATGCGCGCTCGCCCATCAGCTCGGCACGTCCATGTTGACGAACACGGCCTTGAGCCCGTTCTTGCGCGCCCATTCGAACACGCAGACGCGCTGCCGGGTCGGCGGATTGTTGTGGACGACAAGCAGCAGCTTCTTCTGGCTCTCGTCCTGGATCAGCTCGCCCAGCGCCAGCCCGCAGCCGAGCGCGACCTGGTTGAGCTGCTCCTCGCTGTGCATCTGCGCCGGCGTCGCGCAGGCGGAGAGCGCTAGTGAACTTGCAACAGCCGTGGCGCAGAGGCACGCTTTAACTCCCTCTCCCCAACGGGGAGAGGGTTGGGGTGAGGGGGTACGCCTTTGACGCAAAAGAGACTGACTCCTGTCGCGCGCAAGCTTCGCCGCGCGAGCACCGACGCGGAAAACCGACTCTGGTATTATCTCCGCGGTCGACGCCTCGAAGGCGCGAAATTCACGCGTCAGTTCCCGATCGGACCGTACGTTGCCGACTTCGCCTGTCGCGAAGCCCACCTTGTGGTCGAGCTTGATGGCGGACAGCATTCCGAAACTGCCGACGCCGAACGAACGGCGAATCTTGAGCGATTCGGATATCGTGTGATCCGTTTCTGGAACCATGACGTACTGGAAAACACGCAACCTGTGCTCGAGGCCATTCGCAATGAGCTGATACTCGGGTTCGGTCTGAGCGACTGATTGCAGCCGACGAGCCCCCTCACCCCAGCCCTCTCCCCGCCGGGGAGAGGGAGCTTTAGCGCAGCCGCTCACCGCATCGCCCCCACGAACTTCTCAAACAGGTAGAAGCTGTCCTGCGGCCCGGGGCTCGCTTCAGGATGATACTGCACGCTGAACGCCGGGCGGTCGGTCAGCTCGATCCCGCAATTCGACCCGTCGAACAACGACACGTGCGTCTCGCGCACATTCTCCGGCAGCCCCTCGCGCTCCACCTCGAAGCCGTGGTTCATGCTGGTGATCTCGACCCGGCCGTCGGCGAGACGCTTGACCGGGTGATTGGCGCCGCGGTGGCCCTGGAACATCTTGCTCGTCCGCCCGCCGACGGCGAGCGCCAGCATTTGGTGGCCGAGGCAGATGCCGAACAGCGGCTGTTTCGTCTCGAGCATCTGGCGGATTACGGGAACTGCATATTCGCCCGTCGCGGCCGGGTCGCCGGGCCCGTTCGACAGGAAGAAGCCGTCCGGCTCGTACGCCATGATCTCGTCGAAGCTCGCCGTCGCCGGAACCACCGTCACCCGCGCGCCGGCTTCGCAGAGGTTGCGGAAGATGTTGCGCTTGGAGCCGTAGTCGACCGCGACGACGTGGGGCACCTTGCCGCCCCTACCGCTTGCGGGAGGGGGCCGGGGCGTGGGTGTGTCTGACTCGCCCACCCCTTCGCTGCTTCGCAGCTCTTCCCCTCCCGCGAGCGGTAGGGGAGAGATTTCATACCCCTGTCCCCAGTTCCACTTGCCGCCGGTCCAGCGCTCGACCTGCAGCCGGCTGACTTGCCTGGCCACGTCCATGCCCTCGAGCCCGGGCCATTCCGCCGCCATGCGCTGCAGCTTGTCCAGGTCGAACTGCCCGTCCGCACGATGCGCGATCGCAATGTTCGGCGGGCCTTCAGTGCGCACCAGCCTGGTCAGCGCGCGCGTGTCGACGCCGGCGATCCCGATCCGCCCCCACTTGCGCATCCAGCCGGCAAAGTCCTGGCTCGCGCGATAATTCGATGGCTCGGTCACTGGCTCGCGTACCAGGCATCCGAGCGCGTGCGCCTCCGCCGCCTCGACGTCCTCGTCGTTCGCGCCGACATTGCCGATGTGCGGGAAGGTGAAGGCGATCACCTGGCGCGCGTAGGACGGATCGGTCATCACCTCCTGGTAGCCGGTCATGGCGGTGTTGAAGCACAGCTCGCCGACCGCCTCGCCCTCGGCGCCGAACCCCTGCCCCCACACCGTCCGGCCATCCGCGAACACCACGACTCCCGTCGCGCCCTCCGGTTGTGGAGCGCGCGTGGGAGGGGCGTCGGCCATGGGCGGGAAAAGCCTTCCGTCAGGGGTTTGCCAGCGATGTCGCTAAGGCATTCCCGCTATGCGCTTCCGCGCCCCCGGTCAACGCTGGTCAGCGCGAAAAGTCGACGCTACGGCTTGGCCATGATCCGCGACGACATCAAGGCCGCGACCATCGCCGCGATGAAGGGCGGCGACAAGGAGACCACAGCGACGCTGCGCATGGTCTCCGCATCGATCAAGAATCGCGACATCGAGGCGCGCACCGGCGGCGCGCCCAAGGACGATGACGCGCTGGTCACCGAAGTGCTGCAGAAAATGGTCAAGCAGCGCCGCGAATCGGCCGAGCTCTACCGCAAGGGCGGCCGCGAGGACCGCGCCGCGGCGGAAGAGCAGGAGATCGCGGTGATCGAGCGCTTCCTTCCCAGGCAGCTCAGCGACGAGGAAGCATCCGCCCAGATCCGCGCGATCATCGCCGAGACGGGCGCAAGCTCGATGAAGGACATGGGCCGCGTGATGGCGCTGGTGAAGGAGCGCCTCGGCGCCGCGATCGAGCCGGCGCGGGCATCAGGGCTGGTGAAGGCGGCGCTGAGCTGATCTCCCCTCCCGCTTGCGGGAGGGGGAATAAAAGGCCCCGCCGCCCGGAAGCAGCGGAGCCCAAAGCGGAACTCGTTTGACGAACTAGGCCGTAACGGCTTTCGGAGCGGGCGCGCCTCCGGCGAGCCCCATCACGCCGTCCATCGTCAGGTGGTAGAGGCGAATGGCGATCGCGGTCGCGACCGAGCCGCACATCGCCATCTGCAGGTTGAGCGCCACCGCGTTGAGCTGCGCGCCGATCGTGGGGATATGCGCGAGCGCAGCGCCGATGATCGGCAGAGCGATGATCACAGCGACCGACACCAGCAACCGGTCCTCGGTCATCGCCAGGCCGGCGACGAGGCCGAGCACCACCAGCACGAGCGGCACATTCATCATGGTCAGCGCCATGAACCCGGCGACGATCGCGAGTATGATGGCGAGAGCGCGGGCAAGCCCGCCGATTTTCATCAACATAAAACCCCTCCCTTTATCGTCCGGGCGAGCGCTCTTGCGGCGCTTTGTGCCGGAACCGTAACAGACTACGCCCAATCGCCGCTTGTTGCTTTGTGAGTTATTCGCGCGGCCGCTCTGCCCGTTGACCTGTGGATAAGTTGGTCGCTTGCGCTTGCCGGCGCCCGAGTCGGGTGCGACTAATTCTGATCCCGATATGACGCTCTCCACCGCCTGGCTCGACGAACTGCGCGCGCGCACGACGCTGTCGGCGGTGATCGCGCCGTCGGTGAAGCTCATCCGTGCCGGGCGCGAGTGGAAGGCCTGCTGCCCATTCCACAACGAGAAGACGCCGAGCTTCACGGTCAACGACGACAAGCATTTCTACCACTGTTTCGGCTGCGGCGCGCATGGCGATGCGATCCGCTTCCTTACCGATCATCGCGGCATGCCGTTCATGGACGCGGTGAAGGAGCTCGCCGCCAAAGCCGGAATGGACGTCCCCGCCGCCGATCCGCGCGCCAGGGAACAGGCCGAGCGCACCGCGACACTCACCGACGTCATGGCCGAGGTCGCGAAATGGTATTCCGAGCAGCTCAACGGTCTCGCCGGCGGCGAAGCACGCGAATATCTCAAGCGCCGCGGTATCGATGATACGACGGCGCAGCGCTTCGGCATCGGGTTCGCGCCCGACAACCGCTCGGCGCTGAAGCGCGCGCTCGACCGGCTCGGGGAGCACCGGCTGATCGACACCGGCATGCTGATCCAGCCCGAAGAGGGCGGCGACAGCTACGACCGCTTCCGCGGGCGGTTGATGATCCCGATCCGCGACGCACGCGGGCGCGTGATCGCGTTCGGCGGGCGGATCCTCGGCCCCGGCGAGCCCAAATATCTGAATTCGCCCGACACGCCGCTCTTCGACAAGGGGCGCACGCTCTACAACATCGACCGGGCTTCGCCGGCGTGCCGCGCGGCCAAGCGGCTGATCATCGTCGAGGGCTATATGGACGTGATCGCGCTCGATCGGGCCGGCATATCCGAGGTCGTCGCGCCCAACGGCACCGCGGTGACGGAAGCCCAGCTCGAACGCATGTGGCGGCTCGATCCGTCGCCGATCCTCTGCTTCGACGGGGACAGCGCCGGGCGCAAGGCCGCGATCCGCGCCGCCACCCGCGCCTTGCCCCTCCTCCGCCCGGACCGCACGCTGCGCTTCGTCGAGCTGCCCGCCGGCCAGGACCCCGACGACGTGGTGCGGACCGGCGGGCGTGAGGCGTTCGAGGCGCTCCTCGCCAGCCCCGAGCCGCTCGACGCGCGGCTGTGGCGCCACGAGCTCGAGGCCGAGCCGCTCACCACCCCCGAAGCCTGGGCGGGCCTCAAGGCGCGGCTGATCGCCCACGCCTCGGCGATCGGC
>Ga0207661_10003733_pt1 | contig 10609 bp, 9 predicted proteins | sample KBSC713LmetaG_FD_184337 | JGI IMG/M metagenome (GOLD analysis project Ga0207661, IMG submission 184337) | Corn rhizosphere microbial communities from Kellogg Biological Station, Michigan, USA - KBS C7.1-3L metaG (SPAdes) (version 2) | ecosystem: Host-associated > Plants > Roots > Rhizosphere ... | reverse complement strand
GAAGAATTCTGCGGCGCAAGGCAGATTGCCACCACCTTCTCAATGCCGCTGGCAGTCATCTGCCGCACCGCATCGCCAATGAACGGGCGCCAGTTGCGCATGCCAACGTACACGGGAAGCCCAAGCCTGGTTTGCAACGCTTCAGCCTGCTGCATGGTGATGTCCGTTAAAGGCGACTTGCCGATCAGCGAATAGCGATGCGTGACTTCCCTCATTACCGCGTCTGCCACCGGACGGCCGCCGGTAATGTGTTTCATGAATTCCGGGATATCGGCAGGCGACTCAGGGCTGCCGTGGGCAAGAAGCAGGATGGCTGATTTTGGACCGCTCATTGCATACAGCTCATGGGGCCGCTCCAGCGGAATAGGCTGCGCTCAATTCTCTAACAAAATCCACCAGCGCGCGAACATTTTCCACTGGCGTTTCCGGCAAAATGCCATGCCCTAAGTTAAAGATATGACCCGGACGCCCGCCTGCCTGTCGCAGAATAGCGTCAGTCCGCGCGCGCAGTTCTTTCTGCCCCGCAAAGAGCAATACAGGATCAAGATTTCCCTGCACCGCACCCTTGAAACCCAAACTGCCCCAGGCTTGATCGATCGGGAAACGCCAGTCCACGCCCATCACATCAGCCCCGGTTTCTTTCATCGATGGCAAGAGCGTTGCCGTGTCAGTCCCAAAATAAATGATAGGAACGCCGGTTTGCTTGAGCCGCTGTACCAGGTCGGTCGCAAAAGGCAGCACATACTGGCAATAATCTTCCACGCTCAGGCAGCCCACCCAGCTATCAAAAATCTGCAGTGCGTCAGCTCCGGCGGTGACTTGCTCCGCGGCGTACGCGGCAAGCACATCCACCAGCTTGCGCATCAACATCCGCCACGCCGAGCTTTCCGTATACATCATTTTTTTTGTATGGATGTAATTACGCGAGCCGCCGCCTTCAATCATGTAGCTGGCCAGCGTAAAAGGCGCTCCGCAAAAACCAATGACCGGCAGCTTGTCACGGAAATGCTTGACCACGCGGCTGACGGACTCCGCAACGTATCCGAGTTCGGAGGCGCGATTTGTGACCAGCGCGTCAATGTCTTTCGCAGCGCGCAATGGGCGCTCGATGACTGGCCCCTCACCAGCTTCAAAACGGAACGGCATGCCCATCACTTCCAGCGGTAGAAGCAGATCGGCAAAGATGATGGCAGCATCCACGTCCAGCTTTTCAGCGGCGGTGATCGTTACATCAGCCGCAATTTCCGGGGTCTTGCAAATTTCCAGGATGGAATGTTTTTTACGCACCGCGCGATATTCAGCCATGTATCGGCCGGCCTGGCGCATCAGCCAAATCGGCGTCACGTCAACAGGTTCACAGCGGCAGGCGCGGACAAATCTTGAGTTGGGCGCGGACATTGTTCTTTTAAATCTAACACGGTCGCTTGGCAAACCCGAACCTTTAACCGCAGAGGACACTGAGGAACGCAGAGAAAAAGTTAAAGGACGTTTGAGCAGTCGAATCGGAGTCTAGAGTACCCGGGGCTGCCACTGAAGGATCAATTCGAATCAAATTACTGTCCTAGTGCCAACCACACTGTCCAACGCTTCTTTCCTCCGTGTTCCTCTGTGTCCTCTGTGGTAAAAATCCTGACTTATTTTCGTGATAGGTTTAACTCTGCATGAAAAAGAAAATCCTTCTGGCGTGGAGTAGCGGCAAAGACAGTGCGTGGGCCCTGCATGTTCTTCGCCAACAAAATCAATATGAAATCGCAGGCCTCATGACCACGCTGAACGCCGCTTTTGATCGGGTTGCCATGCACAGCACGCGGCGGGTGCTGGTCGAGATGCAGGCAGAAGCAGCAGGATTACCTTTGATCGCCGCGCCCATTCCGTGGCCCTGCTCCAATGTCGACTATGAAGCGGCCATGAAGCGCGTCTGCGACAAGGCGCTTGCCGATGGCATAACTGCCATTGCATTTGGCGATCTTTTTCTTTCCGATGTCCGCGCTTACCGTGAGCGCCAGTTGAAAGACACAGGTCTGGAGCCTCTGTTTCCCATCTGGGGCATTCCCACACAAGAACTTGCGCAGCAGATGATCAGCGCCGGGCTTCGGGCGAAACTTGTCTGCGTTGATCCCAAACAATTATCTTCCAGCTTTATTGGCCGCGACTTTGACCGGGCATTGCTTCGCGACCTTCCCGCAGGAGTGGATCCATGCGGCGAAAATGGCGAGTTCCATTCTTTTGTGTATGCGGGGCCCATGTTCGACAGCAAAATGTTCAGCCGGGAGATTCCGATCATAACCGGTGAAAAAGTTGAGCGTGACGGCTTCTGGTTCTGCGATGTTCTGCCTGCCGACTACAGGAATCGTTCGGCAGATAGAAGTGCTTAGAGCTTAAGCGCGCTATCCGCGCTTCGTAAGCGCACTATCGCCTGATAATCGCGGAAGAGCAAAGCTTAAGGCGTTGCGGCCGTCACCGCTGTAACGTAGTTCACTGGAGTGTGGTCGGCCAGCTCGCGCACGCCCACATTCTCTTTCTTCCACGCCTCGTACTTGAACGGATATTCCAGAAAAGCATCGAACCGGTCGTGTTTGATAAAGTCATCACCCGGATTCAAAGTTACACTGCGGTCCTGGGCAATGTAATACGGCTCGCCCAGATGCATATATCCCAGCCCTTTCGGTGGGATTCTGGTAACGATGTCACAGCAGTCCACGTAGCGGAAATTTTTCACGTCCTTGAGCGTAGCCACAAAATCTGCATCGCCTACCAGCGGCGAGCCAAAAGTATAGAGAGCATCCGGCGTCTTGATGCCGGCCAACAAAGTAGCCAGGGCTGCACCGAGGCTATGCCCGGTAAAGAGCAAGCGTCCAGGGACATTCTGGAGCGCCTTCTCAAGCGCAGGACGCACGTCCGCCAGCGCTCCGGCAAAGCCGGCGTGCACTCTGCCGCCGCGTTCCCAGGGAATTTTCAGTGCATTGCCGTCGTCGGCCAGGTCCGTAGGATCATCTTTGTCCGTTCCGCGAAAGGCCACCACGGCCAGCTTCTGGTCATTGCTCACGGCCAGAAAGCAATGTGTGCCTCTCCCTTGCGGCTTTCCCTGGCTCTCAAAAAAACCGGCGGCGACAAAGCCGATCTTGCCAAGTTCAGCGGTAATCCTGGCTTGATTCAATGCAAAATCTCCATCGGACTGGCAATAGGCTAGCCGCGATAGTTCTACGCATAGTGCCGCGTCAGATTTTGGCGCACCTGCCGGAAAAAACACGGCGTTTTTGCAGGGATAAAACAGGTCGTCTTTTCTAGGACTATAGGCGATTGGACCGTTCATAGCGTCCTCCATGAAAACAATGGGCCTGTAATGGGTAAGGGAGTACTGTAATACAAAACGCAGCCTGGGCCTTTATCCCTTTGCTAAAACGCCCGTTATCCAGATCAGGAAACAAGCGCGGCAATCCCTCTCACGAACTGCTTATTCCCAGCCATCTGACCCAATGGGATCGCCGGCAGGAGGCGTTGCCGGAGCTGTCCCATGGACTTCGGCAGGATTCTTCTCAAAATGATCGATTTGATTTCTTGCAAAGAAGAACTCGGCCCGAGTTGGCACATCTTTCAGCAGGTTCTCCTGCGATGTCAGCCATTTCTTCAACTCATCAAGCTTCAGCAGCGCAACCGCCCGCACCTGGCTGGAAGCATGTTCGTCTGCCGCCAGTGACATTAAGTGGCTGAGCACAACCGAGTTTACGGTGCGCTGAATGGCTCCGTTGTATCCCGCCGCAGGCTGAGCTTTCCACGTTGTGGCCAGCACCTCATCCAGCAGCTCGTCAAACCCAGGATTGCTGGCATCGCGAGCGTGGTATTCAATCATGCGCTCGGCACGCTCAGGCTGAAGCAGCAGGCCCATTACGATGTCCGCAGCGGCCTCAGCGGGCGCAAGAGAATCAAACGCCGGCGATGTCCGGCGCGCAAAGTTTTCCTTTGAGCTGGGATATTCCGGCGGTCTGGGAGGAATGATGTTCAGGAGGGATTGAGGGACTGCCAGCACTTGCGGCAAAAGCGTTTTCAGGATCGCGTGCAGGGCCTGGCGCTGCTGGGCAGCAGGAACAATTTCAGGATCTTTGCGATTTGGTCCACGCAGATCAAACGTGTAATTGAGCCCACCAATGGATTTGGCCACGGCCGTGACTTGGTAGCGGTGGTAAAGGTAGACCGGCACCAGCACATCTTCAAGCGTGGCCATCGGAGTGTGTTCACGGATGGCATTTTCTGAAAGATTTTTTAGCGCCGCCTGGCGCACTGCCATTACCTGCTGCAACCCGCCGAGATCATTGTTGCCGGTGTCCCACAGATGCGCAATCGGGCTGGCTGAACCCACCGGGCGTGCGTCCTGATCAGTGAGATAAAGCTGGCCGCTTGCAAACGCGTCATCAAGCACTTTATCCAGCACCTGGGTTTCATTGGTTCCGGCGGGGAAATCGCGGTATCCGTAAGTGATGGCAGTTTTGTCCCATGCGCCGATGCCAACAGCATAGGCGTTTGAAACATTCGGCACGCCATCCGTCCCCACGGTAACCGTTGGCGGCGGATAGTCCATCACAGACGCGCGATCCACGATGCTGGCAGCATAGTTGTGCATCAGTCCAAGCGTGTGTCCTGTTTCATGCGCCGCGAGCTGGCGAATGCGCGCCAGCGCCATGGCGTTGGCTTTGGCAAGCGCCGCGGGATCTTTGCCAAACGGATCAAGAAGCCCTTGCGCAATCAGAAACACCTGCCGGATGCGCAACGCATCGAGCCGCACATGGCCGTTGATGATTTCACCGGTTCGCGGATCGGTAACGGCGTTGCCAATGGACCATCCTCGGGTCGAGCGTGGCACCCATTCCACCACGTTGTAACGAACGTCCATGGGATCAATGCCTTCAGGCAGCAGCTTGACCTGAAAGGCGTCTTTGTAACCGGCAGCGGTGAATGCCTGGTTCCACCAGCTAACGCCTTCAATCACGGCGGAGCGGAGCGGCTCAGGAATTGCCCGGTCAACGTAGTAAATGATCGGCTTCACCGGTTCGCTGACTGCGGCCGATGGATCTTTCTTAGCCAGCCTGTGCCGCGCGATCTCGCTTTTTACGATTGGTTCGTCAACCGGCGTGGCGAAATCCATGTAACGGATGCCGAAGAAGCCGGCGCGCGGATCGTAAGCGCGCGTATGGAATCCCGGAGCAGGCGCTTGAATCAGGGAAATATGCTCGCGAACAGTGATGGCGTGCGGCTCAGGCGTGACCTGCTTCACAAAATTTCCGGGATCTTCACCCACAAAAGTAAGCGTTGACTCGATGTCAGTGTTCTCCGGAAAGTTCTTTGTGCGAGGTAAGTAGATGGCGGATCGAGTCGGCTCTACTTTGTATTTGCCTTGTTTGGCATTCGCGATTCTCGCGGCCACGCCGTGAATGTCACTCAAGAAGAATTTGGTGGCGTCCACCAGAACAGCATCGCCATCTTCTGCTGCGACTTCAAATCCCCACAGCACCGATTGCGGAAAGGCCGCGCGCACAGAGCTTCGCTGGTCGGCATCGTCCGTCACAGCGCGATACTGCTGATTTTCCGCCACCAGCAATACCTGCTTTCCGCTGCGCTCAAAATGGACAACGTAACTTTCGCCGGGCTCGCCGCGGTCCAGGCCGATATCGTTCGATCCCATGCCGCTGGGGAGCGATTCGTACAAAATGAATGGCGTATCCAATTTCGCGTTTTCAATGCGCAGCCAGAGCGTGCCTTCGCGCGCATCCCAGTAATCCGTAAGAAATCCGGGATTTGCCTGCATCCCGCTGGTCTTCTCCGCAATGCTGGGAAGCGGCTTGGATGGGTCTTTATGCGCCGGATTCTGCGCGAACAAGAGTGAACTAAATATAGATAGTGCGACGATAGCGGCAACGCGCTTCATTCTGAAAGGTCCTCCAAAATTTGTTTCATGCAAAGAACTGGGCAAGCACGAGAGAAAGCATTTAGGTCAAAACTTTTGGAAGAGATAGCTTATCTTGTGGTGGGATTTTTATGAAATCGCGGGCTTACGATACTGGTGAGCTGCCGAAAGACTGGCCTGCCCGCGCAAGCGAATGGCAATCGGGTTTTTCGACCTTCTGGTGACCGGTTTTGGTTTCCGATCACCGTATCACCGATGTCCTCCCTCCGTGTCTCAGTGCCTCGGTGGTAAGTTTATCCGCGCCCATCCGCGCAAATCCACGGTAGGCTTTTGCCTTTAGTTCCGTGCTGATCAGTGTTATCCGTGTAAATCAGTGGTAAGCCGTTGCCTTGCTCCGCGCCTCCGCGGTGAGGCTGGTTTTTCCCAAAAACAAAAACGGCAGCCCAGTTTCGAGCTGCCGTTTCCCGACGAAGGAGCGCCCTCAGAGCGCCTTGGAGAAAATTGTTTACTGCACGTTCACGTTTTCTGTCAGCCGATAGAGCTTGCCCGAGGTGTCCCACGCCTGGACCACCAGGATGTGAGTGCCTTTGGCTGCCGAAATCGGCTGGTCAAAAGTCGGACCGGAAGATGAGCCTACCTGCACGCCGTCAAGGTAAGCTTTCATCGCCGTGATTGACGCCGTATTGTTCTGGACGCTGGCATTCACCCGGAAGGGAGATTGCACATCATCTCCATCATTAGGAGTGCTTTGATAGATGCCGGGGTTGCAAGTGGTTCCCTTGGGCGGGCAGTCAGCTTCGTAGTACGTCTTAATACTTGCGCTGCTCTTATAGACAGTGTTGTTGGTGTCCCAAGCCACGACCGTCAGGGTGTGAGTGCCTGCAGCGGCATTCAGTCCGCCGGCAACGACGCTCGTTTGTCCGGCAGCAGGTGCGAAATCAAAAACATCGGCGCTGTCCAGGTAGGTGCGGACAAACTTGATGACCGTATTGCCTTTGAATCCGGCAGTGAAGCCCAGATTATTGGAAACCACTGAGCCCGTTGTGGGAGAGCAAATCCGAACGCCCACGCCCGTTACCGTGCAGCTAAACGGCAAGTTGCCGGTAACGCTGAAATATTCCGATGCCTGATAGAGGCGGCCAAAGTCGTCCCAGGCATTGATGACGAGGTGATGCGTACCGTTGGAAACGCCGCCTTCAAATAAGCTGAGTGAACTGCCGCCATTCTGAAAGATGAGCTTGCTGTCGATATAGACCTTCATGGTGGTGATGCTGCCGGAAGTCGGATTGGCAACGGCTTCAATGTGTGGCACCTGATAAATAGTGGAATTGGCGCTGGGCTGGCAAATGGCCAGGTGGCCGCTCGTCGGCTCAGGACAAGCAGCGGATGCATGCAAAGATACGCAGAGCGCAAATGCGACAACTGTTAAGCTGATCTTGGAATTGTGCAGGGATGGGTACTTCATGACAGATGGGGCCCTCTAAAATCGGAAATGGGATCGTGATGTTTTGGTAGAAGCAATTCAAAAGCCAAGTAGCTGCTCTCTGAAATCTTCTTTTGGCAAGCAGAGTAGCTGCACAAAAATTCCAAAGATGAGCACCAAAATACTCAAGGAGAGTAGATGAAGGATTCACATCTTTTGACAGGCCTTTGGCAGACGCTACCACTGTAGGTTTCAACCCGACGGCAAATCCTCTATAATTCGCGCTTCAGAATGAGTGAAACAACAAATTCGAATGCAACTGCCGAGCCTCCTGCAACTGAACTCAAGGGCGGCCCACTCGATATCAACCAGATCATGGCTATTCTTCCGCACCGTTACCCGTTTTTGTTGATTGATCGGGTGCTGGAGATCGAGCGTAAGAAGAAGATTGTGGCCATTAAGAATGTCACCGTGAACGAGCCTTTCTTTCAGGGCCATTTCCCTGAGTTCCCCATCATGCCGGGCGTGCTGATTGTAGAAGCCATGGCCCAGGCAGGCGGCGCCATGTTGCTCACGGAAGTGGAAGACCGGAAGGACAAGCTGATTGTCTTCACTGGGATAGAGAAGGCGCGCTTCCGTCGGCCGGTGGTGCCGGGTGACCAGCTCCGGATTGAAGTAGTGATGTTGAGCTGGAAACAGGGCGCTTCACGCATTGCCGTTCGCATGGAAGGCAAGGCGTTTGTGAATGGCAAAGTCGTCTGTGATGGCATGGTGAGCGCGCAGCTGGTAACTCTGAAGCGCGGGCAGATAGATTCAGAATCCCCAGCTGACGTAACGGGATGAACCATCTCACGGCATGATTCACCCAACAAAAATGATTCATCCCACCGCAATCATAGATCCTAAAGCCCAGGTGCCCGCAACGTGCTCCGTAGGGCCGTATTGCGTAGTAGGCGCGGGTGTGGAACTGGGCGAACACTGCGAGCTGATATCACATGTGGTGATCCATGGGCCCACGAAAATCGGGTCGCATAACCGCTTCTTTCCTTTCGGCGCGATTGGCACCGAGCCCCAGGACCTCACATACAAAGGCGAACCGACCCGGCTGGAAATCGGCGATCACAACGTTATCCGCGAATATGTGACGCTGAATCGAGGGACGGCCAAGGGCGGCGGAGTGACCAAAATCGGCAGCCATACGCTCATCATGGCGTATGCCCACGTTGGTCATGATTCGGTGATTGGTGACCACGCCATGCTGGTGAATGCGGCAACTCTGGCCGGGCACGTCATAGTGGAAGAATGGGCCGTGGTAGGAGCACTGTGCGCGGTGCATCAGTTCACCCGAATCGGAGCGCACTCTTACATTGGCGGCGGCACCGTCATCACCAAGGACGTATTGCCCTTTGCCAAGTGCGTAACCCCGCGCCATACCCAGACTTTCGGCATGAACTCAGTGGGACTGCAGCGCCGTGGCTTTAGCCAGGAGCGCATTCGCAAGATCCATCACGCATATCGAGTGCTGCTGAATTCCAAGCTGAACACCACGCAGGCGCTTGAAAAATTGAAATCGGAAGATGACCGGGGCGAAGACGTGGACATGCTCCTGCGGTTTATCGAGGGCTCAGAACGCGGGATTATTAAGTAGGGACGAGGAGAACGTTCAGGCGGCCCTTGCTGGATGATCATTAGTTTCAGCCGGACCGGGTTCCTCAACCAACCTCACCCTGGACTGGGTTGCCGGCAGCTGTTGTGGCCGCTCTTCATTGTTCGGCGGCAGGTCAGCTTCGGCTAGTTCGGCCAAAGCGCTCTCTTCAGTCATTTTGATGAAGGTGTCTGCATAGCCCAGGTAATGGCGGACGTAGCTCAGCTCTTCGGAATTCAGATCAGGATCAATGCGGTCCATGGAAACCTTATCCTCTGGCGCCAATCCGGGAATTTTGTACCGGCCCCGGCGCTTCCTGAACGGGACGAGGTTCTTGCTGTTGAGTTGGTCTGGAATCATCCGCATTGTTTACTCTTTGGTTATGATGCCCGTGGCCGAGGTTGGGTGCGCTTACCACTGAAGAATTAAGTCCAAAAGCAACAATTGATACACTGATTCCGAATGGCTGAAGGGCAAAAACTTGGGCTTATTGCAGGGAACGGCAGCTTTCCCTTATTGCTGCTGGATGCAGCTCGCGCCCAGGGCGCTCAGGTGGTGGTGGCCGCCATCAAGGAAGAAACCTCTACTCTCATTGAAAGTCGCGGAGCAGCCACGGTGCAGTGGATGTCACTGGGTGAACTCAGCAAGCTCATCGACTTCTTCAAGCGTGAAGGTGTGAGCACCGCGATCATGGCCGGGCAGGTCAAGCACAAGCAGATATTCTCTTCTATCAGGCCTGACTGGAAGCTGGCCAAGGTGCTTTTGTCCTTGGGGACGCGCAACACGGATTCTTTGATCGGCGCGGTGGCCAAGGTGCTGGAAGACGAAGGCATTCATCTGATCAGCTCCACGTCCTATCTTGAGCCGCTGCTGGCACGCCCCGGAGTACTCACGCGCCGAAACCCGAGTGAGGCCGAGCAGAAGGACATTGAATATGGCCGGCAGGTGGCGCGCCATCTTGCCCAATACGATATCGGCCAGACCGTGGTGATCGCCGAAGCCGCCTGCGTGGCCGTGGAGGCCATGGAAGGCACAGACGCGACGATCTTGCGCGCTGGCGAGTTGATGAAGAGCGCGGCCACGGACGGCGACTCCATGCTCAGCCGCAAGCTCACTGTGGTAAAAGTCGCCAAGCCAAATCAAGACATGCGCTTTGACGTTCCGGTGATCGGCCTGAAAACGATTGAGACCATGGCACACGCCGGCGCAACGTGCCTGGCGATCGATGCCGGCAAATGCCTGTTCTTGGATGGAGAGAAGATCGTTCAGGCAGCCGATGCTGCAGGGATCACGGTGGTGGCGGAGAATCCTTCGGATAAAGGCTGAGTTGCTGTTGCCGTAGAGAGTTGGCAAACGTATCATCTTTCGCTATGAAGAGCCTCGACCAGCAGGAACAATGGCATCAGCTTACCGATACCTATCGCCAGATGACTGAGGAAGAGCTTGACCGGGTGGCGGCTGACGCATTCGATCTTGTTCCCATCGCCAGAGAAGCGTTGCAGTCAGTGATTTCTGAAAAGGGTCTGAAAATCCAATTTGCTGAGGCGCCGCCAGCGCCTGCAGCGGAGCCTTCCCAGCAAGACCATAAAGACGATCCATATAGGCTCGTTTGCGTACGTAAGGTTCAGAGTGAGTCTGAAGC
>Ga0207661_10003730_pt1 | contig 10614 bp, 10 predicted proteins | sample KBSC713LmetaG_FD_184337 | JGI IMG/M metagenome (GOLD analysis project Ga0207661, IMG submission 184337) | Corn rhizosphere microbial communities from Kellogg Biological Station, Michigan, USA - KBS C7.1-3L metaG (SPAdes) (version 2) | ecosystem: Host-associated > Plants > Roots > Rhizosphere ... | reverse complement strand
GGTGATCGTCTTGCGCCTCGTCGGGTCGAAGATCACGAGGTCGGCGTCGGAGCCGGGCGCGATCGTGCCTTTGCGCGGGTACAACCCGAAGAGCTTCGCCGGGTTCGTCGAGAGGAGCTCGACCATCCGGTTGAGCGTGATCCGACCCTCGCCGACGCCGAAGTGGTGGATCATGTGGAGGCGGTTCTCCAGGCCGGGGCCGCCGTTCGGGATCTTCGAGAAGTCGTCGCGACCCAGCGTCTTCTGGCCGTCCCAGAGGAACGAGCAGTGGTCGGTCGAGATCGCGGAGAGGACGTCGGTGCGCACCGCGTTCCAGAGGACGTCCTGGTTCGCCTTCGCTCGCGGCGGTGGGGTGTAGACGTACTTGGCGCCCTCGAAGTTCGGCCGCTCGAGGAACGTCTGGTCGACGAAGAAGTACTGGGTGCAGGTCTCGCCCCAGACGTCCCAGCCCTTCTCGCGCGCGAGCGCGATCGGCTCCACCGACTCCTTGCACGAGACGTGCACCACGTACAGCGGGCAGCCGGCGACGCGGGCCAGCTGGATCGCCCGGTTCGTCGCCTCTCCCTCCGTCTCCGGCGGACGCGTCAACGCGTGGTAGTGCGGTGCGGTGTGCCCCGCCGCGAGCGCCTGCTTGACGAGCACGTCGATCGCGTCGCCGTTCTCCGCGTGCACCATCACGAGCGCGCCCGAGGCGGCGGCGACCTCCATGCTCCTGAAGAGCGTCTCATCGTCGACCTGGAGCGCGCCCTTGTAGGCCATGAAGAGCTTGTACGAGGTGACGCCCTGCTCGGGCAGCGTCGCGAGCTCCTCGAGCCGCTCCGGATCGGAGAGATCGGTGATCGCGATGTGGTAGCCCATGTCGATCACCTGCTTGCCGCTCGCCTTCGAGCGCCACTCGTCGAGCGCGGCTGCGAACGTCGACCCCTGCGGCTGGATGCAGAAGTCCACGTGGCAGGTCGTTCCCCCGAACGCCGCCGCGGTCTGGCCCGACTGCACGTCGTCGATCGTCGTGGTGCCGCCGAACGGCATGTCGAGATGCGTGTGCGGGTCGACGAGACCCGGCAGGACGAGCTTGCCGGAGGCATCGATCGTCGTGTCGGCCGTGACGTCCAGGTCTTCGCCGAGGAGGGAGATCCGCTCGCCGTCCACGAAGACGTCGCCGACGTAGTCGTCGGTCGCCGTCACGACACGGCCGCCTTTGATCAACACGGACATCGCGGATCTCCCTTCTCGTCGTCTCTGCGTCGTTACTTCCCGCCGACCGTCACCTTCACGGTGGCCTTCTTCCACTTCGCACCGGTCACGTTGACGTGCGCGGCCTTGAGCTGCGCGACCGCCTTCGCGGCGTACGCGTAGTTCGTCGCGCCCTGCGGCACCTTCTTGATCACGCCGTAGGTCTTCGCGATGTTGGTCGTCTGCGCCACGGAGCCGGCTGGTGGCAGGCCGATGCCGCGCGGGTTCGGCCAGACGAGCGCGTTGATCTCGTTCATCTGCCACGTCTGGTGGCCGCGGCCGAGCAGCGACCCGTTCTTGAGCACGAAGTTCACGCAGTCCTGCTGGTGGTCACGGCAGTAGATCCAGCCTTCGAACGAGGCTTTCAGGAACTTCACCGCCGTCGACTGGTTCGCCTTGTCCGCGATCCAGTCGGAGCGCACGAAGACGTTGTCCTCGAGCATCCCCGTCCCCACAGCCGGGCTCGCCATCTTGAAGATGTTCAGGTCCTTGATCGTGTAGAGCTTCCCGGTCTTCGGGTTCTTCGTCTCGAGCACCTGGGCGAGCTCGTTGTAGGTCATCGCCGCCGCAGCGTCGACCTGGTTTTTCAGGAAGAGCTGCATGTCGAACGGCTGGTTGACGATCGTCACGTCGCCCGAGTTGGAGTGGTCGATCCCGTTCTTCTGGAGCGCTGCAAAGAGCTCGGGCTCGTTCCCGCAGCACCAGACCCCGACCTTCTTGCCGCGCATCTTCTTGATCGTGTTGATCCCGCTCGACTTCCACGTCAGCTCGGTCATCCCAGAGCGGGCGAAGACCTGCGCGATCGACACGAGGTTCGACCCCTTCTCGCGTGTCGCGAAGAGGTTCGGGAGCCAGTCGATGCCGAACTCGGCCCGCTTGCCCGCCACGACGGTCTCCGGCGTGATGCTCGGCCCGCCGACCTTGATCGTGACGTCGAGGCCCTCCTTGTCGTAGTAGCCCTTCTCCAGCGCCGCGTAGTAGCCCGCGAACTGGGCCTGCGTCACCCACTTCAGCTGCAGGGTCACCTTCGTCGCCGCCGGCTTGGCCGGTGCGGCCGTCGCCACCGCGACCCACGCCGCGAGCGCGACGCATGCGACCGCCACCGCGGCGAACCCGATTCGCTTCCGCCTCAAGGTCGTCCTCCTCCGGTTCGACATCTCGTCCGTCACTCCCCGCGGAGCCCGCGTGACGACGGGTGCCAACTCGTCGTCAGCCGCTCCACGAGCGCGACGGCCCCATAGAACACGATTCCGAAGGCACTTGCCAGCGCGATTCCGGCCCAGGCGCGCGGGAAGTTGAAGAGCTGCGTGTCGTTGAGGATGCTCACCCCGAGCGCGTTCGTCGGGCCGCCGAAGTACTCGCCGACGATCGCCCCGATCATCGAGAGCACCGCTGCCACCTTGAGCCCGGTGAACATGAAGGGCAGCGAGTTGGGGATCCGCACGACGCGGAAGGTCGCGATCTCGCCAGCCCCGTAGGAGCGCATCAGCTCGATCGAGCGCACGTCGACGCTCGTCAACCCACGCAGCGTGTTCACCATCACGGGAAAGAAGCAAAGGACGGCCGCGATCGCCATCTTCGAGAACGGGTTGAGGAGCCCGAACCAGTTGTTCGTGATCGGGGCGAACGCGATGATCGGGATCGCGTTCGCCGCGATCGCGAACGGCAGGAGCGCGCTGCCGAGGGCCCGGAATCGCGCGAGGAAGAGGGCCATCAGGATCCCGAATGCCGAGCCGAGCGCGAACCCCCCCGCCGCCTCCTTGAACGTGTAGAGGCCGTAGTCCCAGAGCGTGCCCTTGTCGTCCCAGAACGCCCGGGCGATGTCGGTCGGCTTCGGCAGGAGGAACGTCTCGACGTTGAAGACGGTCGTGAGACCCTGCCAGAGGGCGAGCCCGACGAGGAAGACGACGATCGCCGGAACCCAATCGCGCAGCCGGCCGCCGATCTCGCGGGCGAACCCCGACGGGATCGGCTCCACGACGGTGCTCGTCACCGCTCCTCCGTCGTCCCGGCCGCGTCGCGGGTGCCGTGCCTGCCGTGCCCGGCGGCGAGCGCCTCGCGCACCGCGGTGACGAGCTCGAAGAAGCGCGGCTCCTCGTGCGTCATCGCGTTCCGCGGGTACGGGAGGTCGACGTCGATCGTCTCCGAGATGCGCCCCGGCCGCGCCGACATCACGACGACCCGGGTGGAGAGGAAGACGGCCTCGGGGATCGAGTGCGTGACGAACACGATCGTGCTCGCGGACTTCTCCCAGATGCCGAGCAGCTCGAGGTTGAGCCGCTCGCGCGTCATCTCGTCGAGGGCGCCGAACGGCTCGTCCATCAAGAGCAGGGCAGGATCGAAGGAGAGGGCGCGCGCGATCGAGACCCGCTGCTGCATCCCGCCGGACAGCTGCCAGGGGCGGCTCGATTCGAACCCGGTCAGCTCGACGAGGTGGAGCAGCTCCGCGACCCGCTCCTTGCGTCGCGCGCGGTCCCAGCCGAGGAGCTCGAGCGGCAGCGAGACGTTCTTCGAGACCGTGCGCCAGTCGAACAGCACCGGGTCCTGGAACACGATGCCGTAGTCGTGGTCGAGACGGGCCTGGTGCGCCGTCTTCCCGTTCACGCGAACCGTGCCAGAGCTCGGGCCGACGAGGTCTCCGATGATGCGGAGCAGGGTCGACTTCCCGCAGCCGGACGGGCCGATCAGGGAGACGAACTCCCGCGGCGCGACCTCGAGATCGATGTCGGCAAGCGCGGTCACCCCCGTGCGGAACGACTTCGTGAGACCCTGGATCGAGACGACACTCGGGCCGGCCTCCGTCATGCGACGTGCTCCGGCGCACGGTGGAGCAGCAGGCGCTCGGCGAGCGCGACGAGCCCGAAGAGGACGAGCCCGAGCGCGGCGCAGACGATGTTCGTCGCCCAGAGCGCGGTCGGCTGGAGCGAGTAGTACTGGTTGAAGTTCACGATCGCGCCGCCGAGCCCGTCCTGGATCGAGGCGGGCGTCTCGCCGATGATCGCGCCGATCACCGCCGCGGTCGCCGAGATCTTCAGCGCGGTGAACAGGTAGGGCATCGAGGCGGGGACCCGCAGGCGCCAGAGGATGCTCCAGCGGCTCGCGGCGTAGGAGTCCATCAGCTCGAAGGCGCGCGGGTCGGCCGACTTCAGCCCGCGGATCGAGTTGATCGCGACCGGGAAGAAGGTGAGGTAGGCGGCGAGCACCGACACCGCCTTCCAGCCCTCGACGCCCTTGGAGCCGAGGCCGATCACGACCATCGGGGCGATCGCCAGGATCGGCACCGTCTGCGACGCGACGACGTACGGCAGGAGGCCTCGCTCGAGCAGACGCGAGTGGACGAGCAGGACCGCGAGACCGAAGCCGAAGATCGCGCCGAGGACGAAGCCGGCAAGCGCCTCCTTGGCGGTGAACCACGCCGCGTCGAGCAGTGGGTGGATCAGTGCCGGGCCGCCGGCCGTGACCGGCTCCCTGAACGCGTTGAGAATGTCGTGGATGTGCGGCATCGTCGTGTCGTCGACGACGAAGGGCCACGTCCAGCCCGTGGTCTCCCACAGCCACTTGTAGCCCTCCCAGCCGCCCCAGAGCACGGCGATCACGAGGACGAACGTCGCCAGCCGTCCGAGGGCGGGCACGATTCGCGCCTGACGCGTCTCGACTGCGACGGCCGACATCTGGGCGCATTCCTTACCACACCCGTGGCCGTGGGAGGACGTTAAGCTCGGAACCCGTGGCGCTCGATCCATCCCGTGTCGTCTCGCGTCTGGGGGAGCTCCGCTCGCTCACGGGAAACGAGGACGGCGCACAGCGCGTCGCGTGGACGGAGACCTGGGCGAAGGGTCGTGCGTGGCTCGCGGAGAGCCTCTCCGACCTCCCGCTCGAGGTCGAGCGAGATGCCGCCGGCAACGACTGGTACACGCTCCGCGGCGACTCGGAGCGCGCAGTCCTGCTGGGCGGCCACATGGACTCCGTCCCGAACGGCGGCTGGCTCGACGGCTGCCTGAACATCCTCGGCGCGGCTGAGGTCCTTCGCCGGATCGCGGACGAGGGCACGCCGCCCGTCACCGTCCGGCTCGTCGACTGGGCGGACGAGGAGGGGGCCCGGTTCGGCCGATCGCTCTTCGGCTCGTCCGCCGCCGGCGGGTCGATGGCCGACCAGGACGAGCTCCGCGCGCTCGTCGACCGCGACGGGGTCTCGCTTCCCGATGCAATTGGCGCGTTCGGCGTCGACCTCGACCGTGCGCTCGACGCGCATGCGCAGCTCGAGAACGCAGCCGCCTACCTCGAGCTCCACATCGAGCAGGGGCCGGTGCTCGAGTCGCTCGACCTCCCGCTCGGTGCGGTCCTCGGCACCTTCGGCGTCGAGCGCTGGCGGATCATCTGGACGGGCCAGGCTGCGCATGCCGGGTCGACTCCGATGGACCAGCGTCGCGACGCCCTCGCCGGAGCGGCGAAGCTCGCGCTGGCGATCCGCGACGTGGCGCGCGAGACGGGCGACGGCGCGGTGTGCACTTCCGGCGGGGTGGTCTGCCGTCCGGGGATCGTGACCTCGGTCGTCGAGACCGCAGAGCAGCTGCTCGATCAGCGCCACCTCGATGCCGACAAGCTCGCCACCATGCTCGCGCACGCGCAGGAGCTCTCGCGGACGTTCGCGCAGGAGGAGCAGATCGACGTCGCCTGGGAGCGGATCTGGAACATCGAGCCGATCCTGTTCGACGAGACCCTGATCGGCTTCGCCGACGAGGCGATCCGCGAGGTCGCGGGCGCGTCGCACCGCCTGCCCTCCGGGCCCCTGCACGACGCGGCGGAGGTCGCGCGCGCCGGCGTGCCGACCGTGATGCTGTTCGTCCAGAGCCTGCGCGGCCTCTCGCACACGAAGCTCGAGGACACGAAGCTCGAGCACCTCGAGCTGTCTGTCGCCGCGCTCGACCGCCTCGCCTCGCAGACGATCACGCACGTCGCGGCGTCGTAGATGCACGACGTGCGCGCCCCGGACGGCGGGGCGGTCGTCGCGGGGCTCGTCGTCGGCTGCTTTCTCACGTGGAACGTCTCGAACGTCGGAGCGGCCGCGGATCCGCTCGCCGACGCCTACGGCGTCTCGCTCGCGGTGGTCGGCCTGCTCACTACGGCGCTGTTCCTTACACACCTCCTGGCCCAGCTTCCGGCCGGGATCTGGTCGGACCGGATCGGGCCTCACCGGGTCGCGCTCCTCGCGTGCGCATTCGGAGCCGCCGGAAACGCGCTTCTCCTGATCGACGACGAGATCGCGCTCGGAATCGTCGGCAGGCTCGTCGTCGGGCTGGGCTCGGGCGCGGGCTTCGTCGCGGGACTCGATCTCGTCCGCGTGGGTGGCGGCGGGCCCGTCCTCCACGGCGTCTACGGCGGAGCGACGATGGCGGGAGGCGGGCTCGCGCTCGTGATCGTGCCGCCGCTCACCGAGGCGACCGGCTGGCGGGCGACCTACGCGGCGGCGCTCGTCCTCGCGGTCGCCGCCGCGGTGCCGACCGTGCTCGTGCGGGGCCTTTGCCGGGTCGGACACTCGACACGAGGCGTCCTCGGCGACCGGAGGCTGCTCCCGCTCGGCGTCCTCCAGGCGGCGACCTTCGGGCTCGCCGTCGTCGCGGGCAACTGGGTCGTCCCGCTCCTCGAGCGGCAGGACGTGAGCTCGGCCGTCGCGGGAGCGGTGGGCGGACTGATCCTTCTCGCCGGGATCGTGACGCGGCCGCTCGGCGGAGGCGCCGTGCACCGCCGCCCCGCGGGTCGGCACGGACTGGTGGTGGGCTCACTCGCCGCGGTCGCAGCCGGATCTCTGCTCCTGGCCGTGGGCGGGCCGACCTGGGTCTCGGGACTCGGCGCGCTCTGCCTCGGCCTCGCGGCCGGCCTGCCGTTCGCTCCGATCTTCGAGGCGGCGCAACGGCTTCGCCCCGACGCACCCGGCGCGGCCGTCGGTCTCGTCAACGCGTGCGCGCTCTCCGCTGTGCTGGTCGGGACCCCGCTCGCGGGCGCCGCCTTCGCGTTGCCCGGCGACGGACGGATCGCGTTCGCGGCGATTGCGGGTCTCGCGGCCGCCGCGCTGCCGTTCGCCCGGCGCCTCCCGCCGACCGACCCGGTTGGCGACGACGACGGCGACCGCGGATACTGAACGTCTCGCACTCGACGGAGGTCTTTCACATGCCACTTTCTTTCGGCGTCACCGTCCTGCCCGACCCGCCCGCGTCCCGGCTCGTCGAGCTGATGAAGCTCGGCGAGGACAACGGCTTCGAGATCGGCTGGACCTACGACTCCCACGTGCTCTGGCAGGAGTCGTTCATCCAGCTGACGCTGGCCATCGAGGCCACGTCGCGGATGAAGTTCGGGCATCAAGTCACGAACCCGGGAACCCGGGAGCCGACGGTGCTCGCGAGCCTCTACGCAACGATGCACGACATCTCCGACGGGCGGATGGTGATGGGGATCGGCCGTGGCGACTCCGCGCGGCGCTACATCGGTCAGCAGCCGGTCAAGGTCGCCGAGTTCGAGCGGCGCCTCCAGATGATCAAGCCGTTCATGAACGGCGAGGAGGTGCACTGGAACGACAAGGACCTCCACCTGAAATGGGTCCGCCCGGAGCTGCCCCCGATCCCGATGTGGGTCGCCGGCTACGGCCCGAAGGCACTCGGCGTCGCCGGTCGCGTCGGCGACGGCGTGATCATCCAGCTCGCCGACCCGGAGATCATCCAGTGGATCATGGGCACCGCTCGCGCGGCCGCCGAGGAGGCCGGTCGGGATCCGGCGGAGCTCAAGTGCATCGTCTGCGCACCGAGCCATGTCGGCCCGATCGAGGACGGACGCGAGCAGACCCGCTGGTTCCCCGCGATGGTGTCGAACCACGTGAAGGACCTGATCGAGCGGTACGGAACGGACGGCTCTGTCGTCCCACACGCGCTGACGGACTACGTCGAGAAGCGCAAGTTCTACGACTACGACGAGCACTCGCGCGTGGGCGCGAAACACGGCGAGTTCGTCACGGACGAGATCTGCGACCGCTTCTCCGTGCTCGGCGACGTCGGCCAGATCTCCAAGAAGCTCCGCGAGCTCGAGTCGATCGGCGTCGACCACTACTCGATCTACCTGATGACGCACAACCAGGAGGCGACGCTCGAAGCGTACGGACGCGAGATCATCCCCCAGTTCGCCGGTGCCAAGGCCTAGGCCGTGCCCGTAAACGAGAACGTCGACGCCTGGCGGTCGGTCGCCGCCGGCTGGGAGCGCTGGCGCCCACTCTTCCTGGACTCGACGCGGGTCGTCTCGGAGCGACTCGTCGAGCTGCTCGACCCCCGGCCCGGCGAGACGATCCTCGAGCTCGCGGCCGGTCCCGGCGATACTGGGCTCCTGGCGGCCCCGTCATTGACGCCGGGTGGCCGGCTCGTCTCCACGGATTTTGCGCCCGAGATGCTGCAGGCGGCGGAGCGACGCGCGATGGAGCTCGGGCTCGACGAGGGCCTCGTCTCGTTCCAGGTTGAGGACATGACCGCCCTGTCCTTCGACGACGCGATGTTCGACGGGATCGTGTGCCGGTGGGGGTTGATGCTCGCCCCGGACATCGATCGCGCGCTGAGCGAGATCGCGCGCGTCCTTCGCCCAGGTGGTCGCGTCGCGGTCGCCGTCTGGGCCGACCCCGACGACAACGACTGGATGACGGCTCCGGGTCGGAGCGCCCTCGAGCTCGGGCTCGCGGAGCGGCCGGAGCCCGATGCGCCAGGACCTTTCCGCCTCTCCCGCGACGGGCTGCTGGCCGAGGTGCTCACCGGGGCAGGGCTGACCGTCGAGACGGTGGAGGACGTCGCCCTCACATGGCGTGCCCCCCGGCTCTCGGAATGGTGGGCCGTCGCCAGGGACACCTCGCGTGCGCTTGCCTCGATCCTCGACCGTGCGTCCGAGGAGGAGGCCAACGCCCTCCGCGCAGGCGCGGAACGGCGCCTCGAGCGGTACGTGCAACCCGACGGCTCGCTCGCCGTGCCGGGGCGCACCCATGTCGCGCTGGCGCTGCGGCCGGTGTAGAGGAGGTCGGATGGAGGACAGGTGGTTCGTCGTGAATGCCGCCCACCAGGCGGCCCGCTGGGTGCTGCGCCCCGGCTTCGGCAAGCGTGCGCCGCTCGAGCCCAGGGAGGCACGCTTCTCACAGGTCGGCATCCACCTCGCGGTCGTCGGTCCCGGCGAGCACTCGACGCTGTACCACGCCGAGGAGTCGCAGGAGGACTTCCTCGTCCTGCGCGGCTCGTGCACGGCAATCGTCCAGGACGGGGAGCGGCTGACCGGGTCGCCTCCGGGTCAGACGAAAGTGGCGAGGGCCGGACTTGAACCGGCGACACCACGGTTTTCAGCCGTGTGCTCTACCAACTGAGCTACCTCGCCCCGCGGCCGGGAGTCTAGCCGCCGTCGCGCCGTGTAGCCTCACGCGGCCGTGGTTGCGACCCGAAGGACCGTGACGATCGTCGGCGCGCCGCTCGACCTCGGCCAGGGGCGACGCGGGGTCGACATGGGCCCGTCGGCGATCCGCTACGCCGGGCTAGAGGAACGCCTTTCGTCCTTCGGCTGCACGGTCGTCGACCGCGGGAACCTCACGACGGCCGAACCCGAGGCACTCGCGATCGGGGACGAGCGCGCCCGCTTCCTGACGGAGATCCTCGAGACGTGCGCGAGGCTTGCCGGGCTCGTCGCCGACGTCGTCGCAAAGGGCGGTTTGCCGCTCGTGCTCGGAGGCGACCACTCGATCGCGCTCGGTACGCTCGCCGGGCTACGGCGAGCCGCCGGCGAGCCGGGCGGCGTGATCTGGATCGACGCGCACGGCGACCTGAACACGCCGGCGACGAGCCCCTCCGGGAACGTCCACGGGATGCCGCTCGCAGCCGCGCTCGGCCTCGCGGGCGACCAGTTCGCCCATGACGGCCTCGAGCTGCCGGCCGTCGATCCGAGACGTGTCGTTCTGCTCGGCGTCCGTTCCCTCGACACGGCGGAGCGAGCGCTCATCCGCGACACGGGGATCCGCGCGATCACGATGACCGAGATCGATCGCATCGGGATCGAGCGTGCGGTGCTCGAGGCGATCGACCGAGCCTCCGGCCCCGGCTTCGTCCACGTCTCGCTCGACCTCGACGCACTCGATCCCGAGGTCGCGCCCGGGGTCGGGACGCCGGTCAAGGGCGGTCTCACCTACCGCGAGGCGCACCTCGCCTGCGAGGACCTCGCCGAGTCGGGGCTCGTCGGCTCCCTCGAGCTGGTCGAGGTCAACCCGATCCTCGACCGAGAGAACGGGAGCGCAGCGATCGCCGTCGAGCTCGCCGCGAGCGCCCTAGGCCAGTCGATCTTGTGATGGGGGAACCCCTGGTTCCCCCATCGACCCCT
>Ga0207661_10003726_pt1 | contig 10624 bp, 8 predicted proteins | sample KBSC713LmetaG_FD_184337 | JGI IMG/M metagenome (GOLD analysis project Ga0207661, IMG submission 184337) | Corn rhizosphere microbial communities from Kellogg Biological Station, Michigan, USA - KBS C7.1-3L metaG (SPAdes) (version 2) | ecosystem: Host-associated > Plants > Roots > Rhizosphere ... | reverse complement strand
TGATGCGCTGAACGGGGTTCGACACCGGGCTCGCAAGCGCGATGCAGCCAGGAACAGCGAATTAGGGCAGAGAGACGATGCTGGACGCCTCCCAATCGATGCATCTTTGAATGTTTTTACTGCCATGGGGGACCTGACCTCCACTGCTGATGCAGTCTTTTTAGGGACTGGCTGCATACGATTCCCCAATTGCCCCGCGAGGGACGCAAGAGCGAGTCTGGGTATCGAATGAGTTAATTGATGAGCCACGACGTGGCTTGGCCTGCCGCGCAACGCGCCACGCAGCGGGGCCCGTTGCGGCCTTACTGCGGCGATTTTTTCTCGTTCAGGATTTCTTCGATCGTCGACTTTGGCGCCGGTAGATGATCCTCGTTCTCTTTCAGCCACTGATGGAAATCTGCTTCGATCTCCGGTGACCACCTCGCATCGATCTGTCCAGCCGTATACTTTTTCTCCCGCAAGCGCTGGTGGCCAAACGCGTCCTCAAGATGGGTGCGTTCCGCAATTTTCACGACTCGCTCTGCCAATTGCGGTGGTATGAAGAGCACGCCGCCGTTTCGCCCGAGAACTACATCTCCGGGCATCGCCAGCGCCTGTCCGATGCGCGTAGGCCCATTGATGCTCACCATGGTCGAGTTGAGACGCGCGCCGCTCGCCAGCGTGCCGAAGTGATGCGATGGATCGTAATAACGAACAAACGAGGTGAAATTCGGCAGTTCGTTCAATCCATTGATGTCACGGACCGCGCCGTCATACACGATGCCGTTGCCGGATTTCGCGTAGATGGCGTTGCCCACGTTGTCGCCGATGGAAGGGCCGTCTTTCTTGAGGCCGAAGTGGTCGCACACGTACACATCGCGCGGCTGGAGCATATCGACCGGCCAGGCGTTCGTTGCTCCCTTGCGATGGTCCTGGGCTCCCTGTTCTTCGATCACCTTTTGGATATCGGGTCTTCCCGGCATCCACACTGCGGTGAGCGCTCGGCCCACCAGCACCTGGTCGGGATGAATCGAATACCACCCATCTTCATACTGATGATTGAACCCTGCCGACCGCAGGGTGGCCCAAGCCTCTTCGAGCGTCACGTTCTTCATGCGATCGAGGATGTCGTCGGGCACCTTGGGGCGGCCGTCAGCAAACCTCTCTCCATGCCAGTCGGGCGTGTACTTGACCACGTCCTCGCGCGTGAAGAACTCCTGCTGCGCATTGAGGCACGGAGTCACCGCGAGAAACGTGGCGCCGGCGAGAATAGCTGCAAAGATTTTCTGCATATTCTGAATTGCTCCCATGGGACGTTGATCGTTGCGCTATTTTTCGGGTTCGAACCACGACGTGCCGGGTATCTGGGCCTTCTTGGCTACGTCTTCGTTCATTTCGACGCCAAGCCCCGGCCGGTCAGACGGTGTCACATAGCCGTTCACGATGATCTCGCCTTCCTTAACCCAGCTCTTCCAGAGATCGAGGTGATTGATCCAGTGCCACTCGCAGGCAAGAAAGTTCGGGTAGGTGGTACACGCGTGCGCGGTCGCCATCACGCCGATGGGCGATACGACGCAGTGCGGCGCAACCGGCACATAGTAGGCTTGCGCCATGTTGGCGACCTTCTGGGCCTCACCAATTCCGCCGACTTTCTGAAAATCCGGCTGAATGATGTCGACTGCGTTTTTTTGCAGAAGTTCCCGATAGCCCCAGCGCATGTAGAGGTTTTCGCCGCATGCAATCGGCGTAGACGTCGAATGCCGGATATCTGCCATGGCATCAATGTCTTCAGCGGGAACGGGCTCTTCGAGCCACAAAAGCTTGAACGGCTCGAGCGCCTTGGCGACTCTCTTTCCGGTCGGGGCATCGTAGCGCCCGTGCATGTCGCACGCAAGGTCCATGTTGGCTGGAATGGACTCGCGCACGTGCGAGACCCACTTCACCATGCGGTCGATTTCGCCATTGCTGGCCGTCCAGTTGATTGCGTCGAAGCGCGCGGGGTCCCTGGCATCGTCCAGATCGATCTTCATGGCCGTAAAGCCCTGATCCTTGATCCAGGGAAGCTTGCGATCCGATTCTGGCCAGATCGGAACGTCCATGTCGGAGTCGCAATAGATTCGAACTTTGTCACGGAATTTTCCGCCCAGAAGCTGGTAGACGGGCAGTCCCAGCGCCTTGCCGGCGAGATCCCACAACGCAATCTCCAGGCCAGAGAGAGCGGTGATGTATTGCCCGCCCTGGGCGCCGGCGAAGATTCCTCCGCTGCGAATTCTCTCCCAGATGGCTTCGACGTTGAGGGGATCGCGCCCGACGAGCATTCGCCGCCAGCCGTGGATCAGGGAAGCGGCTCCGACGGCGGCATCGGTGCATTCTCCTTGCCCGTAGATTCCCTGATCGGTGTAGATTCTTACGTGCGTTTGCGGCCCGTGCACCAAGACCTGCGCGGTGCGAATGTCGGTGATTTTGAGTTTTGCTCTTTGATAAGGCGTGCTGTTGTTTTCGACAGCTCGCGCGAGTGAGGGAAGAGAAAAGGCCGAAATTGCTCCTAGTGTGTGAAGAGCAGTGCTCTTCAGCATGGATCTCCTTGAAAGATGAGACATGAGCCCGGGGGAACCTTTCTGGTTGAGATCTGACGAGCAGTCAGGAAGCGTTTACTGAGGGAGCCTCCGCAGAAGAATTTTGGCGACGTATCTCATGGGGAAGCCCCGGATGGTCGCGAAGCTTACATAACCGTTTTGTGGCTTGTCAACGATCTGTTTTTCCACATTCATCCAGAGATAAAGCGTTTTTCTGGATGTCCTTTGTTTTGAGCGATCCACCGGAAGCGTCGGATTACGACGCGTCCCGGGTCGAATGCCGCATTGTGAATACCTGCTCATTCGCTGCGATAGACTGGCTGGCGTGATCCCTCGCGACTGGAATCGATCGTTCTAAGTTTTGACAAGCCGATTTGTGCTCGGCGGCGATAACGGCCTTCTCCCAACAACGCACGACAAGAAAACTTAGAGATGAGTTCAGGATCGGAGCATCCTCCATGACCGGCAAATTGCCAATCCGCGCCGTGTTGGTTTTCTGGATCTTTCTGCTCAGCGCCATCGCGTTTCTGGACCGCACCAATGTGTCCATCGCCGGACCTCAGATCAGCGCCGAATACGGTATGGGCAACGTGCGGCTCGGTTGGATGATCAGCGCATTCCTGATAGGATATGCAATCTCGCAGGTGCTCGCCGGCTGGCTGGCCGTGCGCTTGGGCGCGCGGCGTTCGCTCACGCTGGGCGTGCTGTGGTGGGGTGTATTCACGCTGGCCACTGCTTTGGTGCCCGTGCATATGCGCGGCGCTTTCTGGCTGTTGATTGCGGTTCGCTGCGCCCTCGGTGTCGGTGAGGCCATCATCTATCCGGCATCGAATCAATTCGTGGCGCGGTGGATTCCGACCCGAGAGCGCGGCACCGTAAACGGAGTGATCTTTGCCGGCGTGGGCGCCGGTGCGGGGCTTACTCCGCCCTTGCTTGTCGCCATCATTGCGACGTACGGATGGCGGGCAGCCTTCTGGTTCAGCGCGGGGGCGGGCGTGCTCGCGGGAATCATCTGGTACCTCATCGCTCGCGATACACCCGAAGAGCATCCGCTGGTCTCGGACACGGAACTCAGCATCATTCGCGGCGGCATTCCCAACGCGACAGTGCAACATGCCGCCAAACCGCGAGTCCCCTGGAGCGCCATGCTGCGCAGCCGCACTCTGTTTCTGCTTACATTCACCTACTTCAGCTTCGGTTATGTCGCATGGATTTTCCTGGGCTGGTTCTACATGTACATGGCACAGGCACGCGGCATGAACTTGAAGACCAGCGCTTTCTACACAATGTTCCCGTTTATTGCCATGACGGTTTTCTGCCTCGGCGGCGGCATGCTCAGCGACTGGATTACCGCGCGGCGCGGACTGCGCGCGGGCCGCTGCGGCATTGGATTTGTGTCTCTCCTGCTCACCGCGGCGCTGCTTGTTCTGGGCTCGCGCGTGGCCAGTGCGTCGGTTGCTGCCATGATTCTCGCGGCAGGTGCGGGTGTTCTCTATCTCTGCCAGAGTTCCTACTGGTCCGTGTCGGCCGATATAGCCGGTGCGAGCGCCGGCGTGGTATCGGCGGTAATGAACATGGGGGCCCAGATCGGAGGCGCGGTAACCGCTTCGCTCACGCCCTGGATTGCGCAGCGCTTTGGGTGGACCACATCGTTCCTGGTCGCGGCGATTCTCGCAGTGACCGGCGCCATTGCATGGCTGATGGTGGATCCGGAAGCGAAGCTGGTCAAAGCAGCGCACGAAGACGGAAACGCCGACGCTTTCGGTCAGCACGAGATCAGCCACGAATCCTGCTGAACAGACGGGGCCTCCGGGCGCTGCACGTGCCGAACAGGAGGTATTGCGATTTCGCCAGGGCCCTGGGCGTCACAACCTGCCGAACTGCTTCACCGCCTCTAGTATAGATTTCGTCTTTTCGATCAGTGGGTACATCGAGTGCTCTTTGAAGTCGAGTTGCTGGGCCAGCTTCAGTACATCCGCTGCATGGTCCCGCGGTACGATAACAACTCCATCGTGATCCGCTGCGATGATATCGCCGGGATGAATTTCCACTCCGTCAATCACGACAGCAACGTTGGTTCCTGCACATCTGTAATGGCCCACCAAGGTGGAAGGAGCGACTCCTGTGGAATAGACCGGAAATCCGATCTTCTTCAGGTAAGCGGTGTCGCGCACTGCTCCGTCGATGATGGCGCCGGCAAAGTCGCGAGCTTCCATGGCGGTGCCCATCAGGCCGCCCATTCCTGCGATGTCTGCTCCGTCTTCAACCGACATGACATAGACCGAGTCCCTTTTGCCCTGGTCGATCGCCTCGAGCATTCCATCCACCGCATGTGAGTCGTGATTATCCTGTTTTTCCATGCGCACTGTCACAGCAAATCCCACAAAGCGAGCTGGAAACAGCGCCTGCATTTTGTGTGACAGGTACATGCGCCGCCCCAACAGCTGCTCGATCGCGTCGGAGACAGAAGCCACTTCGACATGGCGGTAATTCTGCAGCAGAGCTGCCGCGTTGTTGTCTTCGGTTCGTGCGGATTTTGTATCGGGCGTGTGAACTGCCGACTGCATTGGCTTCGTTGCCGCATCCACGTTCCGCAAACTCGCGCCTGCGAGAGCGAAGGCGAGCAAGATGGATGCTGAAAGGACGGATAGACGAGATCGATTGCTGAGGTCCATGGGATTGCCACTCCTGCGCGAGAGTCGTGCACCTTGATTGTCCACATTGTGGCATAGAGGCATGGCTGCGCAACGCACTAAGCGCTGCGAGTGAACTCCAAGAATTCTGACGCGCATGGCCGTCGAGACCAGGTGACGCGCGGCACGGGCTAGAATGGGAAACTGGCAATCGCATCGGAACAGGTGATTGCATCGAGTCTTCGCGACCTGAGTGATCAAATCTGTTCTTCCACATGAGGTCCCACCGGATGAGTTCTGCTTTCTCTGACAATCTCCCACGCGGGGATTTTCTGAAGCTGGCTGGAGCGGCGAGTGTCCGCGGCGTGTCGCCGACGGCATTTGCTGAACGCCCGGGCAAAGTGGGCGTGATCATCGAGAGGGCGAACAATGCCGCGCGGAGCAGGCCGGTCGACAGAGCCGTAGAGCGGCTTCGGAGTGCGCATACGCAGCATGGAATTGCATGCCTGTCGGAGAATGATGCCGAAGCGGCGACGAGCTCATCGATCGGCACCGTGGTCGCAGATTCACAGTCGAAGTTCGCGCAGAAATTCCCTTCAGGCGCGGCACTCACGGCGCCTGAAAGCCTGCGGCTCATTCCTGGCGCATGGGCCAGACACCCGCCGTTCTGGTTTCGGCGACGGATGCTCGCGGATTTGTGTACTGGCTGCCCGAGCCGGCCGAGCTGGCGTACTTCAGCTCTGATCCGGTTGCCGCTCTGCAAGGACGAGCAGCGAGGACACTGGGGTGACAGGCTCCTGGGCATCGATGCTGATCTGAACGCGATGAGAGCCAAGGTCAAGGCGGGATCGTCCGCGAACAGCGCCGGCAAGAAGACGGCCGAAGAGATTCGGGCGGCCACGAGCCGGCTTCGGCGGCCTTACATTCCGTATACACATGCCGTTCCCGACAATGCTCTCTCGCACGAAGGGTGCTGGATTCGGCTTCGCGCTCCGTTGTTTGATCTCCTTTCATTTCGCTCATTCAGCTCGGTGCGAAATGTGTTTGCCATGGAAAATAACAAAGCAGATGCCACGGCCGAGCCTGCGGCCTAACTGGCGTCGTCCACGCAGGGAGCATTGCATGAAAAAGAAGACAAAGATCATTGCAGCAGCCGCATTCATGTTGAGTGGAAGCCTGGCCGTAGGAGTTTCGCAGCAAGTCCTCGCTAGCGCGCCAACAAAGCTGAAGGTGACAATCGATGCCCGGCAAAGCGAGCAGCCCGTGTCGCCTTACGAATACGGCATGTTCATCGAGCACATCGGGGCGCTTATCTATCGCAGCCTCTGGTCTGAGATGCTTGACGATCGCAAGTTCTACTTCCCCATCAAGGCGGAAGAACCCAGCGCCGCAGCGCCCGCGCAGGGCGGCCCCTTCCGCAACATGCAATTGCGCAAATGGTACCCGATCGGCCCCGCGGCATCGGTCGTGATGGACAAGGAGCATCCGTTCGTCGGTGAACAGAGCCCGCGCATTGAACTCGACGGCGCTTCGCCGCGCGGCGTCCGGCAATCCGGATTTGCGCTGGTGAAGGGGAAGAGATACACCGGACATATCTGGATCCGCGCGACTACCGGCGCGAAGGTGAAGGTCGGGCTCGTATGGGGTGAAGGCACCACCGATCGCCAGAACGTCGCGCTCATCGCGCCCTCGGCTGTATACAAAGAATTACCGTTCACGTTTGTAGCCGGCGCTGCCACAGATACCGGCGCGCTGGAGATCACCGGAACAGGCGCAGGGAATTTTCATATCGGTGCCGTCTCAATGATGCCGGCTGATAATCTCGACGGATTCCGCCCGGAGGTGATCTCGCGGCTCAAGCAGTTGCACTCAGGCTTCTGGCGCCTTCCCGGCGGTAACTTCATCTCCGATTTCAACTGGTACCACTCCGTGGGACCGCGCGACACACGGCCGCCGGATTTCGATTACGCGTGGAACGCCATGCAGACCAACGATGTCGGCATGGATGAGTTCATGACGCTGTGCAAGTTAATCGGCGTCGAACCGTACATCACCGTCAATGCAGGATTTGGCGACGCGCATTCCGCTGCAGAAGAAGTGGAATACATCAATGGCGCCGCGACTACGGCGATGGGCGCAATGCGCGCGCGCAACGGGCATTCGGCGCCGTACCACGTCAAGTTTTGGGATATCGGCAACGAGCCGTACGGCCCATGGCAGCTCGGCCGCACCGACCTGAAGTATTACCTGATGAAGCACAACGAATTTGCCAGGGCGATGCGCGCGGTGGACCCGTCGATTACGCTGCTGGCGTCCGGATCCATGCCGGAAGAAGCGATTCTCGAAGGCGTCGCCGCCGACTGGCACATTCCCTTCGACCAGGCCGGAATCTGTTCCGACGCGGACTGGACCTGCGGATTTCTGAAGCACGACTGGGGCAACTTCGACGGCGTCACGGAGCACTGGTATACGCGCGCCGGTGTGCGCTGGGACCGCCAGCGCGCGGAGCAAGGCATCAAGATCGGCCGCCTCGAAGCCGGCTATGTGCCCGATGAGGAAACGGTCCTCGAGTGGGTGCGCCGCCCATCCGATCGCGTGCACCTGAAGGGCGAAGAGTGGCGGGAGTATGAAAAGCGCTATCCCGAAATGAAGACGAAGAACATCTTCATGTCAAATGACGAGTACGCCTACACGGGCGGCCAGACCGATCTCAAACTCGCTCTCGCTTATGCGATGGTCTTCAACGAAATGTTGCGCGAGACCGATTTCCTGCGCATGTCGGCTTTTACCATGGGCACCTCGGTGCTGGACATGAACCAGACCGCCGCGACCCTAAACACCAACGGCCTGCTGTTCAAGCTCTATGGCGAGCAGTTCGGCGCCGGATCCATCCCGATTGCACTGACGGGAAACGCTCCACAACCCGCTCCCACGCAACATATCGTCGGCGATCTACCCCGCACGAGCGCGGGTAGCCCGACGTATCCGCTGGATATGGTGGCGGCGCTCAGCGCGGATCACAAGTTCCTCACGCTGGCGGTGGTAAACGCGACCGACTCAGAGCAGACGTTCGATCTGAATGTGGAGGGCGTACAGGTGAGCGGCAAGGGCACGGTGTGGCGGATGACCGGCACCAGTCTCGAGGCGGCAAACAAGGTGGGCCAGGCGCCGCAGGTGGAAGTGAAGGAAAGCGAAACGAGCGACGTGCCCGCCGGCCTGTCAGTGGCGCCGATCAGTGTGGCGATCTATCGCTTCGCCGTTGTGCACACCGCACCATAGTGGATTGTAGGCGAACTCTGCCACGCAGAACCCGCGATCTACCAGACAGAACGAAATGGCAGGTTGGATTTACGCTTCTACATTGCAAGTTCAGAACTCAATCCGCACCGGCTTCCTGACTTGCTGTCGCGGGCAGCGCACGATAGGCGAAGACGCGCACGCGGTGTACGGCAACAGCCGGCCAGTCGCGGCTCCAGCGCACGCCGAATTCCAGCAGCAGAAATGCGCTGGTTGCTGTCAGTCCCGCGAAGCACATCAGGCCCGTCGCATAGGTGCCCGACATATCCTTCAGCACACCGAACAGCGACGGCAGAAAGAACCCGCCCAGTCCTCCGGCCGCGCCAACAATTCCCGTGATCAGCTCGATGTGGGCGGGAAAGCGCTGCGGCGCAATCTGAAATACGGTTCCGTTGCCCATACCGAGCATGCCCATCACCACAAACAGCAGCGGCACCACTACGGCAATTGAAGGCAGCATGCCAATCGCCGCCAGACACAGCGCTACTCCAGCAAACAGCGCCAGGAGCATGCGATAGCCGCCAAGCCGATCCGCAAGCCACCCACCGACAGGCCGCAGAAAGCTCCCCGACACAACCACCAGCGTGGTCAAATCGCCCGCGGCGATTTTGCTTAAGTGATACTGGTCGTGAAAGAACACCGACAGAAAGCTGGTCATGCCGACGAAGCCGCCAAACGTGATGCTGTACAGAAGGCACACCTTCCACGTATCGCGCATCAACAGAACCTCGCCATAAGCCTTCCATGGCTTGGGCGCGGATTTCGAAGGAGAGTTGCGCGCCAGCAGAAAGAACGCGCAAAACACCGCCGCAACAGGCAGCAGGGCAAGCCCGAAGACCCGGTGCCAGCCGTAATGCTGGGCCAGCCGCGGCCCGAACAGCGTGGCAATGAGCGTGCCGGAGTTGCCCGCTCCCGCGATGCCCATGGCCAGCCCCTGGTGCTCCGCCGGATACCACCGGCCTGCCAGCGGCAGAGCCACCGCGAAGCTGGCGCCGGCAATGCCCAGCAGGAATCCCACAGCATAGAACTGCCACAGCTCAGTAGCAAAGCGCCATCCGAGAATCAGCGGCAGGAGCGTGAGGCACAGCCCGATCAGCCCGGCGCGCCTGCCGCCGATGCGATCGGCAAGCAGGCCGAGAATGGGCCGGAAGAATGAGCCGCCCAACAGCGGAATCGCCGTCAGCAATCCCTTCTGGGTGGCGGACATGTGAATTTGCTCGGCGATGAATGGGGTGAGGGGACCAAATAGCACCCACACCATGAAGCTGATGTCGAAGTAGAGAAATGCCGAAAACAGAGTGGGAATATGCCCGCTTTTTGCGAAGGATGATTTCTGCATGATGCGCTTCTCCTATCGGGAAGGGATGGGTTATCGATTGACGGCCGAAGCAGCCGGTGATTTCTCCACGCGCACGGCGCACTGCTTGAAATTGGGCTCGCGCGAAATGGGATCGAATGCGCTCTGGGTGATCTGGTTGGCGTTGGTCTCAACAAAATGGAATGGCAGAAAGACCTGACCCGCGGCAATCACCTCGGTGACGCGTAGCTCGACGCCGCTTACGCGTCCACGCGCAGAGACGATGTCGACGCGATCGTGCGGCTTCAACTTCAGCGCGATTGCGTCGGCGGGATTCATCTCAAGCCACGCGCGCGGCGAAAGCTGCTGCAGAATCGAAATGCTGCCGGTCTTGGTACGCGTGTGCCAGTGCTCCACAGTCCGGCCGGTGTTCAACACAAATGGGAAGTCCTGGCACGGCTGCTCAGGGAAGGGAGCCCACTCGGTCGCGATCAGCCGCGCGCGCCCGTCTTCGGTGGCGAAGCGGCCATCGCCATAGAGCCGCCGCACGGCGTGCGAATCGAGGGACGACTCCGCAGAGCACGGCCACTGCACGCCACCGCTCTGTTCAATCAGCTTCCACGTCATGCCTGAGTAGTCGCAGAGCCGGCCCGCGGAAACACGCAGCCACTCTTCGAAGGCATTGGCCGGGAAGCGCCAACCGGGAAACAGTTCTTCGCGGCATCCAAGATGCTCCGCCAGCGCGAGAAAAATGTCGAAGTCCGCACGCGCCTCGCCCGGCGCAGCAACCGCGGCATTCACTTTGCTCACGCGGCGCTCCGAGTTGGTGTAGGTGCCTTCCT
>Ga0207661_10003724_pt1 | contig 10625 bp, 10 predicted proteins | sample KBSC713LmetaG_FD_184337 | JGI IMG/M metagenome (GOLD analysis project Ga0207661, IMG submission 184337) | Corn rhizosphere microbial communities from Kellogg Biological Station, Michigan, USA - KBS C7.1-3L metaG (SPAdes) (version 2) | ecosystem: Host-associated > Plants > Roots > Rhizosphere ... | reverse complement strand
ATGGAGGAATCCTTTGATACCCGGCGATACCACGCCGCGAGTTCGATCATGTATTCGATGCCCGAACGGACCGCCTGCACATTGCCAATCGCCCCAGTGATGCAGCGCGCCGCGTAGATATTTCCCAAGGTCGAATCTTCCCAGCCCGGCACAAACAATGGAAGGTCACTATTCGCAGCAGCGACCATCCAACTATCCGCGGGATCGATCTCATAAAATTGTTTGAGCCGGCATTCGCGCAAGATTTTGTAAAGGAACTGGTGGGGAAACTTTCTGTAATTGTTTTCTGAAGCGCCTGCCCACTCCTCAAGCACGACCCGCTCGATGCGTCGCATTGCTTCCTCCTCGGGTATGCAAGTATCGGTGACGCGATTGAGGTGCCGCTGCAGAAGCTCCCGCTCTTGTTGCGGACTGAGTTCGCGATAGTTGGGGATGCGTTCGTATTTGCTGCGCGCAACGAGATTGAAGAGATCTTCCTCAAGATTCGCACCGGTGCAGGTGATGGCGTGCACTTTGTCACGGCGAATCATTTCGGCGAGCGAAACGCCCAGTTCGGCGGTGCTCATTGCACCCGCCAGGGTGATCATCATCTTTCCGCCGCGATCAAGATGCGCAATGTAGGCGTCGGCTGCGTCTTTCAGCACCGCCGCGTTGAAATGCCGGAAATGGCGCTCAATAAATTCGCTGATGCTGCCCATCTTCACATTATCAACTTCGCAATGGGGACTATCACTTTTGATGCAAAACTTACTGTGCGCGGGTCAAGCGTTAATTGCATTTTGCTTAAAATTTACGGAATCGCGGCCAGAATGCGCGATGCCAAAATGTTCGGCATCACGCCGAGCAAAACAACTGCTGCGCCAAGCAGAGTGACCGTGCTTTCCTGTAAAGAAACAGCCCGCATGCGCTCTCTCGGTTCCGCGGACGCAACCGACGACACATCCACAAAGATCGCTTTCAAGACGAGAAGGTAATAATAGAGAGAGACGAAACTACCAACGAGTCCAAGCGCGACGAGCCAAAGAAGCGCCTGATTCGCGCCAGCGTGTAACGCGGCGCTGAACAAATAGAATTTTCCGAAAAATCCAGCCAACGGCGGGATGCCTGCAAGGGACAACATAAAGATTGCCATGCATCCTGCGAGCAACGGAGAACGGGACGACAATCCCCGAAAATTCGAGAAATTGTCGCCGCCGGTTTCGCGTCGTACGACGCCGACAACGCCAAACGCGCCGATGAGCGTAATCGCATAAACGGTCGTGTAGAAAAGGGCGGCAGAAAAGCCTTCGCGATCGCCGGCGACGATTCCAATCAATGTATATCCTGCGTGCGCGACCGCTGAGTAGGCAAGCAGTCTGCGTACGTTCACTTGTGCAAGCGCCACGAGATTCCCAATTACAATTGATAACGCCGCTAGTGTCGCAAGCACAGGCGACCAACCGGCCACCATCGCGTGCCACCCGGCACTGCCATGCACGGGCGCAAAGCCAACAAGCACGATTTTTCCCAGCACAACAAAAGATGCAACTTTCGAACCCGAAGCAATGAACGCAGCGCTCGGAACGGGCGCGCCTTGGTACGCGTCAGGCGCCCATAGATGAAATGGCGCAGCAGCGATTTTGAATGCGAAGCCGACTAGGGTCATGACGATTCCAGCCGCAAGCAGCGATTGCACTGGTGTCGTCGCCAATCTTGCTCCGATCTGGGCGAGACTGGTTGTTCCAGTCATGCCGTAAATCAGGCTGATCCCGAAAAGTGTGAACGCGCTTGATGTGCTGCCAAACAGAAAATATTTCAGACCGGCTTCCGCTGAGCGCGCGTCGGTTTTATCGAATGCGGCCAGGATGTAAAGCGACAATCCAAGCAGCTCGAGGCCGATGAAGATCATCAGCAGTTCCTCACTCCCCACGAGTAGCATCAGGCCTACCGTTGCCAGAAGAACCAGCGCCAGATATTCGCCGTGATGGCGCGACGTCTTTTCTGCCTGCGCCAGCAGGATCGTGAAAAATGTAAGGGCGAGGCAAATGATTTTGAACAGTGACGTCAGGGGCGAGATCACGAGCATTCCGCCAAACAGCGTTTCGTTTCGCGGCAAAAACGTGACTGCCACGATTGCAATCACCAGTCCCAACACTGCAACAAATGCGCACGCTGCTGTCGCGCGTTTCGAAACGAGACTGACCGAAAGCACACCCAGCGCGGTCAGAACTACGACCCCTTCCGGCGATGCAAATTTGAGAAGCTCGAAATAAGACATCGTTAGCGCCTTCGAGCATTGCTGCGGTCAACAGGAGGCCCGCATTTCATTTCAAAAACCTCATGGTTTCGATCGCGGGCGTGATGCGGTCGAGCAGTAGTTTCGGATAAACGCCGACGGCGAATGTTGTGAGCATGAGCATGCACGCGCCGATTTTCTCCGGGATCGTGATCGGATTGGAAACCTCCCGACTTGACGTTGTAATCGTCGTAACCTCGGTTTGAACATTTTTCTCACCGAAGAACGAAAGCTTTAGCGCGCGCAACGTGAACGCAGCGACGAGAACTATGCCAACTCCCGCGATCCAAACAGCAATCGGGTAAGTTTTCCATGCGCCAATAAGAATCGTGATCTCGGCCGCAAATCCGCTGAAACCCGGGATGCCCATTGACGCAGCCGCCGCGACCACGAAGGTGAAAGCCGCGAAGGGCATTGCGTGACTCAGATTCATCCGAGAAAGCGCATCGAGTTCGCGCGTACGTGTGCGTCGGTAAATCATGCGTCCGGCGACAGCGAACAAGAGGGCCGCGATCACGCCGTGCGAAAACATTTGCAGCACCGCACCGGAAACCCCGAGCGCATTAGCCGTAGCAAAACCGAGCAGCACAAAGCCCATGTGGCTCACGCTCGAATAACCGATTACAAATTTCAGATCGCGTTGTCGCAGCGCCACTGCCGCTGCATACACGATTCCGATCACGGCGAGCACAGCGATCCATTTGCTCCACATCTGAAATCCCTGCGGAAAAAGGTTCATGGCCACACGCAGACCAGCGTAAGAGCCTAGCTTCATCACAATTCCCGCAAGCAACATCGAACCCGCAGTCGGAGCAGCGGCATGACCAGTCGGCGCCCAGGTGTGCAGCGGCCAGATACCCGCCAACACAGCAAAGCCGAGGAACAACACTGGAAAGGCCCACGATTGTAGGTGTGATGAGAATTCGAACTGCGACAGCTGATTCAGATCCAACGATCCTCCAGCGACAGATGCGACCAGTATTCCAACGAACACCAACATTCCGCCGAAGAAGGAATACAGCGTGAGCTTCATTGCGCCGTATTCCTTGTTGGTCGAGCCGAAGATCGCGATGAGAAAATATTTCGGTACGATCACCAACTCGTAGAACACGAATAACAAAAACAGATCGGCGCTGAGGAACACGCCGTAACAACCGGCCACAACCAGCAGAAGCCAGAAGAAAAATTCGTTCTGCCGATGTTCCGTATCCCATGAAAACAGCACCGTGCTTACTGCTGAAATGCCGGTGACAAGAACCATCGTCAGACTCACGCCATCAAACGCCAGATGGTAATTCATCCCAAGCGCGGGAACCCAGGGGACGCGCACGATCGTTGTAAATTGCGCCAGCTCTGGAATCGGCGTGCCGACAAACACGACCATACCAAGCGCTAGGCCTGCGATTGCCGTCAGCAGTGCGATCCAACGCGCAAACGCCCGCGGCAAAAGCAGCGACAGAACTGCGCCGCCAAACGTGAGGTAAATTGTCCAGGCGATCATGCGCGTGTACGCACCCGGTAGCGCCCAGTCCGCTCGCGCACATGAAATCCGATCTCCCGTCCTGGTTTTTCGGGTGGCGCCATCAACTGCCGAATCGCCTCCAGAATCGCGGCGATCTCGTCATCGTGCTTGTCGACGCGCCGTTCGAGTTCCGAAAATTTTTGTGCTAACTCGCGATTACTTCCGAGTGTTTGGCGCAGTCTAACAAACGTGCGCATTATCGCGATGTTGACTTTGACAGCGCGCTCACTGTTTAAAACACTGGAAAGCATGGCGATGCCCTGCTCCGTAAAGGCCATCGGCTTGGCACCTCCGAATTTTCGCCGGTTTGGTGTCACAAATTGTGATACCACCATGTCGATCTCTTGTTCGGACAGTTCGAACATGAAATCGCGGGGGAAACGGTCAGGGTTACGTCGCACCGCTTGCTTCAGTGCACGAGTCTCAACGCTGTACAGAACAGCCAAATCATAATCGAGTATCACCCTCTGATTGCGAAGCACCAGGATTGCCTGAGCAATCCGCTGGATTGGAATGATGTCTTTGCTCATTCCTGATAATTCTCAGCTAAGCAGCCGCGCCATGTGAACGACGGTCGTGTTGAAAATGTTGAAGATGAATTGCGGCGCGATGCCGATGGCGAACATGAGCAGTGTCACCGGAACTACGAGAAATTTTTCCCTTCGCAAAAGATCGGGGAATGCGCTGCAACCTTCTGCGAGTGGTCCGCTGAAGAGAGATTGCATTGCCCGCATAAAAACGATGGCTGTGACGAGAAGGCCGATCACGGCGATGGCCGTGAACGCCGCCGCCATCGCGAACGACGCTTTGAAAATCAGAAACTCGCCAATAAATCCGTTCAACCCTGGCAAACCGAGCGATGAAAACATGGCCACACTCATCCAACCGCAGAGCAGCGGTGTCCGCTGCATCAGGCCACCGAAATCGTCGATGCCACGCAGACCGCGGCGTTGTTCGAGCAAGCCCACAAAGTAGAAAAGCGCCGCCGCGGTGATGCCGTGATTGAAGATTTGCATGAACACGCCACTCAACGCCGCGTGTGTGTCGATTTTCGCAGCAACAGCCGGTGACGCGGCCAGCGCAAAAAGACCGAGCATGCAGTAGCCGAGATGGTTGATCGACAGATACGCGATCATTCGTTTCAAATCGCGCTGTGCCCACGCAGCCAGCGGCGCGAACACGATGGAGCAAACCACCAGCGCGAGCAGCCATGGACCGATGATTTTGATTTCGTTGGGAAACAACGGAAGCAACAGACGCACGAAACCGTAAACGCCCATTTTCGATAGCACGCCAGTGAGCACCATAGACACGCCGATAGGCGCAGTTTGATACGCGTCCGGCAGCCAGGTGTGAAACGGAAACAGCGGCACCTTCACCGCAAGGCCAATAAAAATTCCAGCAAAAACCACCCAGGCGACGTTTCCCGTAAGCAGCCCGCTCTTTCCAAGATTCGCCAGAGTCGCGAAGTCGAATGTACCTTTCGCTAGATAAATCCCGAGGAACGAGAGCAACATGGCGACGCTTCCGAAAAACGTGTAGACAAAGAACTTGGTCGCGGCGCGATCACGATTTTCGCCACCCCAGATTTTAATCAGCAGAAAAGCCGGAATCAGACTCATTTCGTAAAACAGAAACCACAGAACGAAATTCTGTGCGGTGAAAGTGCCGTACAGCGCAGACTGCATCACTAGCATGGTCGCGTAGAACGCACGGCTTCGATCGGGAGCGGGTTGCGCAAGCAATGCGAATGGAATGATCACGGAGGTGAGCAATACGAGCAGCAGGCTCAGGCCATCGACGCCCACCAGATATTCGGCGTTAATAGCCGGAATCCACGCGTGACGTTCCACGAACTGCATTCCTCGCGCGGTGGCATCGAAACTCCGCCACAGAGCCAGAGCGCATCCGGCAGAGATGATATTAAACATCAGCGCGATCGGACGGACATTGCGCAGCCTGCCCGCCGTAGCCTCTGCGGAGGCGGACGGCCATGTGGACACGGCCACAGCGCCGAGCAGCGGAATCAAAATAATCGCCGTGACTAAGCCAACCATGCGTAGAGAAGAAGCAACGCCAACATCCCAACAGCCACGACACCGAGGTAAATTTGAATCTGTCCAGAGTGCGCACTGGATAACAGACGGCCCAAACCGCGAGCGCCGACTGTCGTTTCATCCACGCCGGCGTTGATGCCGCGCTCGTCCAGATTTCCTGTAAACATTCCAAAGAGTTGGCCGATTGTGCCGAAGCCGCGCACCAAACCATCCCAGAAATAGCGATCCATCCAGTCGGACAATCGCGCGCTCGCCCAAGCGAAAGCGATAATCGTTCGCGCATACAACTCATCGATCCACATCTTGTTTGCGAGGAACCGGAACAACGCCGGTTGCGCGTACTCGAGTGGATCAACTTCCGCGGGTCGATCTCGATTCTGCACGCCAGCTTCGCGATAGAACCAGATACCCAGCGCGATTCCAGCGCCGACCAGCAGGAGTGAAGTGAAAAGCATGGGTTGGATCAGGTGCGCAATGTCGAACTGAACCGGTTCGTCCTTGAGATAACCATGCAACCATGGCCAGGCGGTGGTGAGCACGACGCTTAGGAAAACTGTGCCAGTCGCCAGCACAATCAGCGGCATCGTCATCACACGCGGACTTTCGTGAGCGTGCTCAGCGGCGTCACGGCGATTCCCGAAAAAAACGTAGATCATTTGCCGGCTCATATAGAGCGCCGTGAGAACGACGCCGGCCAGCATTAAGTAGTACGGTGCAGACGATGGCGGCCAATGCCTGGTGGCGTGAAGGATTTCCTCCTTGGTCCAACCACCGGAGAAGAAGAGCGGGACGCCACTCAACGCCATCATACCAATGGCGTACGTTGCAAACGTCACCGGCATCAGGCGCCGAAGGCCACCCATTTTGCGAATGTCCTGTTCGCCATGGCATCCGTGAATCACGGAGCCGGAGCCGAGAAACAAAAGCGCTTTGAAAAAACCGTGCGCGAGCAAATGCATGATTCCGGCCGCCACACCACCGACGCCTAACGAGACCATCATCAAACCCAGTTGTGACACGGTTGAGTAAGCGAGAATGCGTTTGATGTCGGCCTGCGCGATCGCGATGAGCGCAGCCATGAGCGCTGTAGTTACCCCAATCCAGACAACGACGGTGAGGGATGACGTCACGCCGTTGATCGCGCCCAACGAAAACAGCGGATAAACCCGTGCGACGAGAAACACACCCGCGGCGACCATTGTGGCCGCGTGGATGAGTGCGCTGACCGGGGTAGGACCCTCCATCGCGTCGGGCAACCAGACGTGCAGTGGGAATTGCCCGGACTTGCCAACTGCACCGCAGAAAATCAAAAGGGCGATGAACGTGGCGCTTGCGCCAAGCAAGGCCAGACCGGCACTTTCAAGACATCCGCGGCCGCCATCGTAAAAAAGCAGTGTGCCACTGCGATTATAGAGCCAGAGCATTCCGAGAAAAAATCCCATGTCGCCGATGCGCGTGGTGATGAATGCTTTCTTTGCTGCCGCTGCAGCGCTCGGTCGTTCGATCCAAAAGCCGATGAGTAAATACGACGCGAGTCCTACGAGTTCCCAAAACATGAAAAGCAGCAGCAAGCTGTTGGCGATAACCACGCCGAGCATCGCGCCAGAGAAGAACGACAGATATGCGAAGAAGCGCGTGAAATTCTTGTCGGCAGCCATGTAGCCCACGCTGAACACAAAAATGCACAGAGCGACCAGTGAGATCATTACCAGCATCGCTGCCGCGAGGGGATCGAGAACGAATCCAAGTCGCAGGGTTTGTTCGCCGAACGTGAACCATGTGAAATTCTGCACTGCTTGGAATCCGTGGGTTTGCAGTGTGGGAATGAGCGCTGCGATTGAGATCGCGAGCACAATGATTTGACCACCGATTGCGAGTACCACCGCGCTTTTGCGCCGGGATTTTCCCAAGCTCAAAGTCAGGATCGCTGCCGCAAATGGCACTGACGGCAATAACCAGAGATTACTCACGATCCCTGGATTCATCCTTTGAGCTGGTCGTACTGATCGACGTTCGTTGTTCGGAAATGCCGGTAAACGGTAATAACCATGGCGAGGCCAACTGCGGCCTCGGCGGCGGAAATCGCGATGGAAAAGATTGCGATCATCACTCCGGTTGGCGGGTGCGGAGCCGGAGCGAAACGCCAGAATGCGATAAAATTCAAATTCGCTGCCGCCAGCATCATCTCGATCCCGATTAGGATGAAAATTGCGTGACGCCGGCTCAGAGCCGCAAGCAGGCCGATAGAAAACAATGCCGCGGAAACAATGAGGAACAGTTGAAGCGTTGGTGTCATGATGCGGTATATGTGGCGTCTGGGGAGCGCACGCCTCTGGCGTGCTGGCGATCGCCTCCAGGCGATCGCGAACTTTCCTTGTTACACCGCAAACACACTGCACGTGGGAAAAGTTCGTTTCCGCAGAATGCGGAAACCAGCACGGTGCAACCGTGCGCTCCCCAGATCCCAGAATCCGCGCTCATCTTTTTTCCTCCATCACGAGCACAAGCGCACCGATTAGGGCGGCGGTCAGGAGAAGTCCGACGCATTGCAACGGCCACACATAACCGATCATTAACGCCTGGCCGATTTGCTTAACGGTGAGGGCGCGAATGTGCGGCGGAAGGATGGAAATCGAGTGCGTTTTTAGAACCGCGCACGTCAAACCGGCAAAAACAGCAAGCGCGATGAAAACACCGCTCCAGTTGAAACCATAATGTTCTTTCGAATCGCGGCGCGTGAGAAGAATCGTGAAAACGATCAACACCGCCACTGCGCCGATGTAAATGAATATCAGAGCAAGTCCTACGAATTCTGCGCCGAGCAGGAAAAAGAAAGATGCCAAACCGAGCAACGCCAGCACCAGGCAGAAGGCGGCGTGCATGAGATTTGGCAACGTCGCGGCCGCCAGCGCCCCGGCGAGCGTGAAGACGGAAATCACAATGAATGCCGTACCGTTCATTCCGCGAAACGGTAAACACGCCGGGCGAATTTCCTTCGCGTGTCGAGGAGAATCGACAGGGCGCTATAGACAAATACGATCACGAACAGCGACCACAGCCAACCGTGCATCCCGCGCCCGGCGTAATGCCAAATCGCCGCGGCAACGATGCACGTGAAGGCCATCGGCAACATGAATTTCCAGGCAACATTCATCATCTGATCCACACGAGTGCGCGGCAGCGTTGCCCGCAGCCAGACGTAAACAAAGAGCAGCGCGCTCAGCTTGGCAAAAAACCAGATGTACGAGGGAACAAATTCAAGCACGCGCACGGGCGCATGCCAGCCGCCGAGAAACAACGTCACCGCCAGCCCGCTGACGGCGAACATCCCGAGATATTCCGCCAGGAAAAATGTGGCGTACTTAAATCCCGAATATTCGGTCATGTGCCCGGCGACGATTTCCGATTCGCCCTCCGGGACATCGAACGGTGTGCGGTTCGATTCTACGAGGCCCGACACGAAAAATAATAGGAATGCTGCTGCGCCCCATGGCGTGAACACAAACCAACGCGGCACGATGCCTAACGTGTATTCGCCTTGCGCGAAAACAATTCTGTCCGGCATAAGCGAACCAACGATCATCACGACCGGGAGCACAGTGATAATCAGCGGCAATTCGTAACTGAACATCTGAGCGATCGCACGCATCGCGCCGAGCATCGAAAATTTGTTATTACTGGCCCAGCCAGCCATGAACACCGCGAGTTCCGTTGCCGATCCGACCGCGAAGAAAAAGAGTATGCCGCCATCAATTGCAAACGCTGTCATGTTTCGCCCGTACGGAATTATCCCGAGCGTGAGAATGGCCACTGCGGCAAGTACGACTGGAGCGAGAAAATGGACGACCTTGTCTGCACGCGCCGGCACGATGTCCTCTTTGATTAACATTTTGATTCCATCTGCGACCGGTTGGAAAAGACCAAACGGCCCGACGCGGTTCGGCCCGTAACGATTTTGCATTCGTCCTAAAATTTTCCGTTCCAGCACCGACATAAGCGCGAATAACGTTAGAAATGCGGCGAGCAACGCGACGATGTTGATCAGGCTGGAGGCGATTTGGATGAGCCAATTGGGCGCGCCAGCAATCCAGGAAAGCAGGCATCGCTTTCCGTGAACGAAGATTTGATCGAGAGCCGAACTCATCTTCGTGAAGAAAAGCGATTGCCGCTGATTTAATCAAGAGCGAATCACGAACAAGGAACGACGGTTTCCCAAGCGTTGTCATTCCTCAACGGCTGGGAAGCGGGGCTCCTTGAGGATGCACGTCAGCGGAGCGGCACGAGATTCCAAATAACTTTTTCGTCCGTGATTTGAAGCCAGGCTGCACTTGCAGGCGCACCGCGGTTCGGCCGCGTCACACAGCCAGGGTTGAGAAACAGAACTCGGTCGATCCTTTCGTTACGCGGGACGTGCGTGTGCCCGTGCAAGAGGATATCGACGTCATCGGGGGGACGATCCGGCGGAATGTGTTGCAGGCGAACTTTCAATCCGCCGCGCACAAGATTGAGAACCAGAGGCCACTCGAAATTACTATCGCAATTTCCGCGGACAACCGCGACGCGCGGTCCGACCGTTTGCAGTTCGTCAAGAATCGCTGCGGCACAAACATCGCCAAGATGCCAGATCTCATCGGCGTCCGTAGCCATCTTCTTTACGCTCTCCGGCAGGCGATTGTGCGTGTCCGCCAGAACAAACACGCGCTGAGCCTTTTCGGGTTTTCCTTCCGTAGCCATGTTGCGCTTTGAGCTTTCAACTCGTTAAAGTCGAGAC
>Ga0207661_10003717_pt1 | contig 10638 bp, 8 predicted proteins | sample KBSC713LmetaG_FD_184337 | JGI IMG/M metagenome (GOLD analysis project Ga0207661, IMG submission 184337) | Corn rhizosphere microbial communities from Kellogg Biological Station, Michigan, USA - KBS C7.1-3L metaG (SPAdes) (version 2) | ecosystem: Host-associated > Plants > Roots > Rhizosphere ... | reverse complement strand
CGGCAAAGCTTTGGAAGAACAGGGACGCGCGGAAGACCTTCTCGGATTCATGATCGGAGACCTGCGCACGCAACTGGCGAAGGTCGGCCGGCTCGACGTGCTCGACGCTGTCGGCGACAAGGCGATGAGTTATTTTTCTTCGCGCGAGGCGGAGGGACTGGATGATTCCACTCTCACGCGTTACGCGAAAGCGCTCACGCAAATCGGCGAAATCCGGATGGATCAGGCGCGTTACCCCGAAGCGCTCACAGCTTTTGGCCAAGCCTTCACGCTGGCGTCAGCGCTCGTGGCGCGTCATCCGCGCGACGGCGACATGCTTTTCGAACGCGGACAGGCGGAATACTGGAATGGATTTGTTTATTGGAAGCGCGGTGAATTCACCCTGGCGCATTATTGGTTGAACCGGTATCGCGACACCGCGGTTGCCCTCGTCGCGCTCGATCCGACGCGGCCGCAATGGCAGAGCGAACTCGCATACGGCAATCACAACCTCGCCGCCGTCAACCAAGAGCGCGGCGAATTCGCGGCGGCGCGGTCGGGCTTCCTCGCGGAACTCACGACGTTGGGGAAAATGGCCGCCTCGAACCCGGGCGATTTGGATATTCGCTTCCGAATCACGGACGTCCATTCGTGGCTCGGCGGCATGGCCGCACAACGCGGTGAGTTTTCCGAAGCCCTCAAGGAATATGCGAGTCAGGCCGCTCAACTTGACGGGTTCATCGTGGCCGAGCCGCGCAATCCACGCTGGAAATTTGGACTGGCGGACAACTATTTGTATCGCGCCGACATTCTTCTCGTCACGGCGCGCTTCGCCGAGGCTCGGGAACAGCTTGGAAAAGCGCATCAGCTCCTCGATGAACTGGTCGTCCATGATCCCGCCAATCGACATTGGCAGGCCGCGTCGCTGCATGCCCGTTTGATGGAGGCCACGTTATTCCGACAACAGCGCGATTGGACCGGCATGAAGCGTCTGATCGATGACGTCCGCCCTCAGCTCGAGAAACTTTCCGCGGCGGAGCCATCGGATCGCATGCTGACGCGATGGACTGCGTGGGCTTTGAGAACGGAGGCGCAACTGGACATTTATGCCGGCAGACCAGGCGCGCAGGCCGCCGCCGAACGCGCATTCGAGGTGGGCGGAAAACTGATCCACGATGGACGAGCGACCGACGCCGATATCGGAGAATGTGCCCTGGACTCGGTGCTGTTAGGTGAGATCGCACTGCAGGCCGGAGATGCGGCCGGAGCCCGCCGACACTGGGAGCGCGCCGCGGAGTTGATCGAGCCGCGGCTTTCCGGCAGCCGCGACTGGCGGTTGCTTGATCCTGCGGCACGCGCAGCGGCCCGGCTGGGCCACGTCGACATGGCTGAGGCGATTATCGTCCAGCTCAAACAATTTGGATACGTTCCACCCGAACCCTGGCCCGAAGTGAATCGCCTCGATTCTTCCAAGCCCTGAGGTCCGCCATTTGAAACTTGGCACAACGTACGACGCCCGTTCACGTTAACTAACCTGTCTCGCCGCTCCCGTGGGAAGACGCATTCAACCTAAGTTCGAAAAAAAATCCCTTCGATCGCAACGAATCCAAAACCAAAAAATGAAAACCAGCATCAAAAAAACTTCGACCAGGACAGTGAACCCAGTCGAAGTCACCATCGCCGTTACAAAATTCAAGGATGTGCTTGCCTCCGACGCGCCGCGCAACAGCTGCGGCACCGAGTACACCATGAAACTGGCGCGAAAAGATCCGCGAGCGGTGATCAAGGGAGACGACATTTATATCAAGCGGCCAGGTGCTCCGATTCGATTCACCATCACCTCTTCCGCAGCGGGCAAGCAGAACTACTATCCGGTTGGAATCGCATTCGTCCGCGAAGGCGATCGCAGCAAAAGTGATGAGCAACGATTGGGGATGCTGAATTTCCCCGAAAGTGAAACTCACGCCAAAGGACGCACGCTTGTGATCACCGACAGTTACAAGGACGACGCCCGTTACGTCCGGTACAAATTTTCCGTGATCATCCAGCGCGGAGCGGACGGGAAACTCGGGATTATCGACCCCGGCATCGTACACCAGGACGAATAATCCCGCGGGCTGCAGACTGCGCGTAATCGAATAGCGGCGTGAGACGCGAGACTACGAGTGGAAAAAGCCGCTGCCGTCGCATGGTTCTCGGTCCGTGCCAGAGACTGTGATGCAATCCGATCGCGCGCGGACCGAATTCGGTGCTTCGTTCCCTTGACCGTTTTTGGTACGAGTCTGCCGTGCCCGACATCACGGTAATTCTGGAAAAAATCGAGCACGGCGATGCGCAAGCTGCCGATCAGCTTTTGCCGCTCGTCTACGAAGAGCTGCGCAAACTCGCCGCGGCCCGAATGGCGAACGAGGCGGCCGGCCAGACCCTGCAGCCGACCGCGCTCGTCCACGAAGCGTGGTTGCGGCTCGGTGGCGAGGAACAACCGGACTGGAAAAACCGCGCCCATTTTTTCGCGTCCGCCGCGGAGGCGATGCGCCGGATTTTGATCGACCGCGCGCGCCGTCGCCAGGCCCAACGTCACGGCGGCGGACTCGCGCGCACCAGCGCCGATGCGCTTGACGGCGCAATCGCGTCGCCCGGCGCAAACGACGCAGAACTGCTCGACGTCCACGAAGCGCTCGACGCTCTCGCGCGGCATGACTCCCGCAAGGCCGAGCTGGTCAAAGAAGTTTATTTCGTCGGTCTCACGCTCAAGGACGCCGCGATGGTGCTCGGGATCTCCGAGCCGACGGCGCGACGCGACTGGACCTACGCGCGGGCTTGGCTTTTTAACGAAATCAAGCGCTTGAGAAACGGCGGCGTCGCCTCGAAGTAGCGCAGGCCACGCCCTGCGTTGGTCGCCGCTCGCACCGGCGTCCGTTCGCCCCGCTTATCGGGCTGGCCGGGCGGATGGCATCGGTGCGCCGGTGCAGGCAAGCCCTGCCCTGCTTCGGCGTCATGCATCCGCCAATACGCGCTATGGTATCCGCGGCACCCGCCAGAAATATTTAATCCGGGTGATCGTTCGCACGAAAAAATTCCGCTTTGAAGGGTGAACAGGCTCATCCTTCCCCCGTCAGGTCCACGCTCATGAACACGCATTTCTTCGTCAGTCCTTCCTGTGGCGTGTTCAAGCACGAGTGCGCGACCGCGATGGGGGCGTTTCCCGCCGGAAACCGTGAGCCAAATCAAATCTTCCCCCTGGCCATGGCACCGAAAACGCACGCTTCAAACCACCCGGCACGAGCCGACCGTAACGCTGTCAACACGACCATTCCAGTGAGTTCTGGATTGGGCGCTCCAGGGATTCCTCTTCCGCTATGGAAGCGAGCCATCGACCTCGCGATCTGCATCGTCGCGCTGCCCGCTCTCGGTCTGTGCACCTTGACCCTGATCATTTTGAACCGATGGGTTTCCCCGGGTCCGGTTTTCTTTCGGCAGGAACGCATCGGCTATATGGGCCGGCGCTTTCGGATCTACAAATTCCGCACGATGAGACTCGGCGCCGATTGCGCGATTCATCAGGACTACTACAGGAATTTGATTCGCACCAACGCGCCCATGGTGAAACTGGACAGTCGCGGCGATTCGCGGCTGATCCCGTTCGCCTGGCTGTTGCGCGCCTCGGGCCTGGACGAGCTGCCTCAGCTCATCAACGTCCTCCGCGGCGAAATGAGCCTCGTCGGCCCACGCCCGTGCATCCCGTCCGAATTTGCGCACTACAAATCATGGCAGCGTCAGCGCTGCGACGCACTGCCGGGCCTGACGGGACTCTGGCAGGTCTCCGGAAAAAACCGGACCACGTTTGAGGAGATGATCCGCTTCGACATCCAGTACGCCCGCAAGTGTTCGTTCTGGTTGGATCTGAAAATAATTCTCCTGACCGTGCCGTGCCTGTTGGCGCAGGTGCGCGAGACTCGATTGGCACGACGGGCGCCGCATAAAATGACTCGCTGCTCCGACACCAAAACATCGGCCGATAGTCCGGCGCATTCCGAGCGGGAATCGGTCGTCGCGCCAGCAGACATGATCGAGGCAAATCAAAACGCATCCGGTCCGATCGATTCCGACGCCGCCGCTGTCCCGGTCGACGAGTCGAGCCCGGCCTCGGCGAAACCGGTTGAAACAAAAAACGAACCAGACGTCGTCGCACCGGAGACGACGCCGACGAACGATTGTCCCGCATCGGTCGAAACCGTGAGCGAAAAACCGAGGTCCATCAGCGATTCGTGGGAGAGCCTCGTTGAACGGCTGCAGGAAATCCGAAACCGCTCTCCACGCGCCAAGATGACTCCAGAGTTTACCGAGTCACCGTCACCATAGGTCCGATGATTTGGCGGAAGCCGGTCCCCGGCTCCCGCTCGAGCAGCGACGGCGAAATTTCATCTCGGACTCGGTGCGCATGAAACGAGGCAGGCCGGAGGTCTGCGCTCACAACCTGAATCGAGTTTTCAACTACGCAATCGAAGCGATCCGCCCTCATCCCTTTCCAGCGCCCATGCGAAAAATAAGCGACAGCGAAAACAAAACGAAAATGAAAATGGCCCAAATGAATGAGATGACGTTTCAATTGAACCCCGAAGGACGGCCCTCGGACGCGCCCGCCCTCTTCGGTTATCTCGTCGACGCCAACGGCGAGACGATCGAAACCCAGAGCATTGGCGAAAAAGGAGTCTTCACGTTTAAAACCAAAACCGGATCGATGCACGCTACGCGTCTCTTCATCGCGCCCGAGGTGCCGATGAAAGATGGGCAAGCGACGCTCGAGGAACTTCGCGATTTCAACGCGTACGAGCCGGCGCTGAACCTCAGCCCGAAAAGCAAAGTTCAGCCAGTCGCCGCCGTCCCGACCGAACTGTGGCCGAAGTGGCCGCTCTGCTCGTGCCGCGTGCGCGGGCGCGTGGAAAAAGATTTCTGCTACTGGCTCAAGGATCCTTTCTGCTACGGCGCCCCGTTTCTGCCGCCGTGCCCGCCGCGTTCGTATTGCTTCACGCTGCCGGTTTGCCCGGCGCGCGTGCACATCTGCGTCGTCAAAACTCTGATCATTTGGACGCTTCCCGATGACGTCATCCTTCGAATTCGCGCGAACCTGCTGAATCCGATTCTCGTCGTGCCACCATTCCCACCCGACCCGATCGGTCCCATCGCGGAGCAGGAGCACGCACTTGAACCGATGCCCATGTCACTCGGAGCCGCTCCGCAGATGGCATCGCGGGTCGTCGCCAAAGACCAGCCGGTCACCGAACTCCTCAGCCCGGCTTTTCGCTTCAAACTTCAAAGCGAGTCGCCGGACCTCCTGCGCCGCGCGCTTACCGATCACCTCGATGAATTCAAACCGCTGATACCGTACTTCGACTGGTGCAACCTGCTCTACACGTGCCAGGAGATTCGCGTGGTCGACGTCGACGATCATGGCCGCTTCGACACGGGATTCCTCCACGACTGCAGCGAAAAAACCGACCTCTATCTGTGGGTCGAGTATCTCTACAACACGAACTGGGTGACGATCTATCGTCCCTCTTTGTGCAACGGCACGTTTTGGAATTACTCGTGCGGAACGGAACTCGTCTTGAAGACCACCGACACTCGCGTCTCCGGATGCCGCCCGATCACCGGCCGTTTCCTGGAGATCACGCGCGTGGGCACCAGCGCATGGCTGCCGCTGATCGACGCCGCCACCGGGGTGGTGATGGGCCTCGATTTCGGCGACAGCACCATCGACGCCACGGGCACGCCGATCAACAGCGGCACCTATGCGCGGCCGTTTGGCGGGCAGCTCGTGCTCAGCGGCAATTTCGGTTTCAACCTGCCCGACCCCGCGCTCGCGACGCATTACCGCGTGAGCTATAAAGCCAGCGCGCTGTCCGAGACCGACGAGGCGAATTGGATCTTGATCAATACTCCGCTCTCCCGCGCCTATAATGACACGCTCGATATTGGCGGCGGTGCGTCGAAGCTCGTGACGTCAGCCTTCGAACTCAAAGATCCGACCTTTCCGGATTTTTATCGGATCCCGAAGGAAAACGCGGACCAGCAAACGGAGATCCCCCATGGAGCGGATTTGCAGGACCGGCGCTGGGCCACCGACGAATTCGCCATTGCCGTGCTCAACGCCGAAGGCCTCGCGCTTGCCGAAGGCACCTACGATCTGCGCATCCAACTTTGCCGCGCGCCGGCTCCTGGAGCCGCCCCGGCGCCAGTCAGCGTCGCGCGTGAAGTTTTCCAGATGCCTGATCCGGCGAACTTCAACCAAAGCAAGTTTTGCGATGATGCCCATCTCATCCAAAATCCTCCGGGCGGTCCCAACGCCCTCGCCTTCCGCCTGCGGCTGAAAGTGGACCGCGACCATTGCGTGTCACTGATCGCCGATGCCGCCGTCGATGGGACGTCCTCCGATCCTCAATGCGGCGTCCTGCACCGCGGCGCGAACGCCACGCTCGCCTTCACCGCCAGCCATCCGCACGACCGGGCGACGTTCAGCTTCGGGGTCGTCCGCGGCAACGGCAACGATGTCGGCGCCAACACGGGCGGGTTCGTCTCTGCTGCGACCGCAAATAATGGATACACACGGGCGGGCGCGGAATTTTCTGCGAACCCAACCGTGAACCAGCTGTTCGGGCCCAGCGGCTGCCAGAGCGCGGCTTTCGGCGAGACGCTGAACGTCCTCGCGATGGCAACGGACGGGAGCAACCGTATCAGCACTTATGATGCGCCTGAACGGCACGCCGCGTTCGCGATCATCACGCCCTGACTCGGTTCGGCAGGTGTGCGTGGGGCACAGCAACAGGCGCACGGCTTCGGCCGCGCGCCTGTCTTGCTGTCTCGCCGGGAGACGATCGCAAAGACTCTTCCTTAACGTTTCGATGCATCCAGAAGCGATGCCGTGGATCGTCGCCGAAATCTCCACTGGATTCTTGTGCTTTCTTGGGACCGAACTTTTATCGTCCCGCGTCGTCCAACATCTCATGCACTTCTCCACTTTCGCGCGTATCGCCCCGGCGGCTTTCCTCGCCCTCGTCACGGTTGCATTTGTCGCCAGCGTCCGCGCGGACGCCCCCACCGGCAACCGGCCCTTCGTCGAACGGGTCCGGCCCGACGATTATTACGCAGCCGAGCGGCTCTTCGATGAACCGTATTCACGGACCTACGAACTCGTGATTTTGCGCACCACAGCCGCCAAGCCGGTCTCCGTCCTCGCGCTCAAACCTGCTCCATCCGGCGACGGCTACACCATCTCCGTCAACCTTGCGTCCTCCACTGCACCCGGAGGTTGGATCAAAGTTAACGAAGAACTCGACGATGCTCTGGGCCGGCAAGTCCTGCGTGCGGTCGAATTGATGTTGCATCGCCAGGTGGCGTTGAGCACCGCGAAGCGAACGGTGTCGGAAACGGACACCGACCTGTGGTTGTATCAGCGTCTTGGTGACGGCACCATCGCCGCCGCACGGATTCCGATGGAAGCGACGCTCGATAATCCGCGCGCCTCCACGTTCATCGACGAATTCCTCGGCGCACTCGAGCAATTGATCGGCAAGGAAGGGGACGCGCGCGCCGCGCATCTGAAAAAAATCGATCGCATCGCGACCGAGATCATTCTCTCGGAATCCCCCTAGCGCAACGCGCACGCCCGCAACGCGACGGAAGGTTCGAAGCCGCTTCTTCGCCTGCGGCGCACCTTTCGTGCATAAATGCGCGTCTTTCATGCGTGGCTGGTAACAATGGGACGTCCCGCAACCATCGTGAGGGCATGAATGCGACGCAGGTCGAAGCGATTCGTGCCTTTTACGAGCGAGACCGCCAGCAGCTTTACACTTATGCCGTGTCGATCACCAGAAATCGCGAAGCCGCCGAAGACGCCATCCACGGCCTCTTCGAGGCGATTCTGCGCAGCAAGGCACTGCCAGCGGATTTGCGTCCGTATGTTTTCCGCGCGATTCGAAACGCCGCTTTTGACTCCTGGCGACGCGCGAAGGTCCGAACCGATTCCATCTTCCAAGCCGCCGACGAAGCGGATGGGGCAGAATCAGGACCTGCTGGCGCGTTCGGAACGAACGACCTCGAGCCGTTTTGCAGCGCCTTTCGTCGGACGAACGCGAAGCGATCATACTCAAGATTTATAGCGGGCTCACCTTCCAGGAAATCGCCGATCTGCGCACGGCACCGGTGCCAACCGTGGCATCTTGGTATCGGCGGGGGCTCGACCGATTGCGGATCATGTTAACCCCGGAATGCTGATGGACGAACTCGAACAACGACTGAAATCCACGCCTTTGGCGACGCCCTCGGCCGAATTGGACCGGCGCCTGGACGAAATGTTTTTGTTGGCCCGGCGACGTCGGGAACGATCACGCAAAATGGTATTTTACTGGGGGCTGGTTGCCGCGGTCGGAGGCGCAGCACTCGTGTTCCTCATGCCCCTGCGCCAAGCGCCGGCTGCGCCTCACCCCATCGTGTATCGGATCGAAGCACAAGGTCGCATGCGCCAAATGCTCCTCAACTCCGCGGCAGATCGGGACGAACCGCCGCGTTTTGTTCTGCGCGTCATTACAATGTAATCGGGAGTCAGCAGAAGGTCGTTACCATGAAAATCTATTCCGAAATCGCGATTTTGGTCACCTTCGCGCTACCATTCGGCGTCAGACTGCAGGCGGCCGAGAGCTTCACGTTGGAGACTCGAGTTTACGTTTATCGGAACGGCGATTTTCTCACGATAAAAATCCCCGACACCACCGCGGCCGACGAAACTCACGGGGTAGTTTTCCGGTCGCCGGCCGTTGCGCAATTCGACCAGGAGAAGCTGTCCCTCGATGGTGCCACCTTTGCCTGGAGCAGCGGCCTCAATCCGCCGGATCGGTTTAGTCTGATCGCAACTCCCACCGTTCCGCTCACTGCTGGCAAACATCTGACTTTTTTGTCCACCGCGCCGATCCAATATCTCGAGAAATGCCCTGATGGCGCGTTGCAGGTTCGGGAAGTACCGGGCGATTCGCCGGAGGCACCACATTGTCGCATGACGTTCGCGGCTGCGCCGGCGGGCGAACCAAGCAAAGACCTGCGCCTCACCTGCGATCTGGACATCGCGACCGTATCCGCGCGGAAAAATCTTTCTGGTGTGACGCTCGACGTCGGCAAGCCGGTGCTGGCTTCTCTCAAGGAGAAAGTCGAACTCACGGTGCGCCCCGCGGAATGGTCCGCGCTGCTGTTGAAGGCGCCCAACCGCAGCGATTACAGCCTGCTGATGCTGTTCAAGATCTCGCCGGGACAAACGTCCTCTGCCGGCGCTGCAACGCCGCAAGCAAACGGGTTCAAGACGGCAGCCGAGTTGGATCGTTTTGTAGCGAACTACTACCGCCATCCCCAACCGGAACTTATCGGTCGAGCGATCGAAATGATGGGTCCAACCGGACTACTCGCGGATCGCCGTTGGATCTTTGTGGGCTTTTTTGCCGAAGTCCTCGCGGCCAATCCTGATCGCGTTGAGGCGTGGCAAAAGCTCGGCGAGAAGGATTGGCTTACGGGAGACTGCCTGCGAACGGCGCTGAAATTGCGCAGCCAGAAATCGGTGCATCTGTCGTCCCGCGACCCGGACATGGTGAACGATCTGTTTTGGGGGGAATTTTTCGCCTCGGGCGACCGGACTTTTTTGGAGAAACTCGTGGACCCACTGCGATCAGTTGACCCTGCACACGTCGACCGAAGGGTCACCGGACTAATGTGGTCACTCGCCTCCAATCTGCCGGCACACCCGTTGGTGCGCACAACGTTGGAGGCCGCCCGGACGGGTGCGGATCCGCGTGCCCGGAAACTGATCGATGATTTGCTCGAAAAAGATCCGGCAACCATTCGACAGGAGATTCGTGCGATGAATTCCGGCCAGAGATACGAGATGACCGTGAACGGCACTCCGACCATAGGAGAGCGCGATTTCGACCCGGGAAATCCCGGCGCCGGCGCAGGGCGACCGCCCTTCCATAACTGACACGCAGATCTGCGGCCTCGACGCAGGCTCATGGCAGAACGCGCGGATTTTCGCCGTGTTCACAAAAGAATATTGGGGCCAATGCCTTTCATGCGCTCAAACGCCCGCGCGGCACCTGCGAAATTCGACGCAGGAGGCGAGGCTCGCCTCGCATCCGGACACTTTAAAACTAGCACGATCTCGTGATGTGAATAGCGGATTGGATGGCCTTGACTGTCAAAGAAAGAGCGGGGCTTCACCAAAGGAGTATTCCGCTCCCTATGCGCATTGTTCTCATCGGCCTGCGTCTCCACTTCAACATGACCATTTTCGGCGGTGCGGTCTTGGCTGGGGCTGTCCCGGCGTTCGGTCAGACTGGCGACCCCATTTATGCCTTCAGTCATCTTGCTGGCGCGCTCAACGCATCGCCGGGTAGCATGGATGGTGTGGGAGCTTCATCCAGCTTCCGCCACCCGCATGGGGTTGCGGTTGATCGCGCCGGCAATGTCTATGTTACGGACATGGACAACGGCACGATCCGCAAGATTACACCTGCCGGCATCGTGACGACATTTGCGGGCACTGCCGGATTACACGGGAGTGCAGACGGCAAAGGATCCGAGGCCCGGTTCCAAAGTCCATGGGGTGCGGCGGTGGATCGC
>Ga0207661_10003714_pt1 | contig 10642 bp, 9 predicted proteins | sample KBSC713LmetaG_FD_184337 | JGI IMG/M metagenome (GOLD analysis project Ga0207661, IMG submission 184337) | Corn rhizosphere microbial communities from Kellogg Biological Station, Michigan, USA - KBS C7.1-3L metaG (SPAdes) (version 2) | ecosystem: Host-associated > Plants > Roots > Rhizosphere ... | reverse complement strand
GAACGCGTCGCCGTTGATGACGACGACGTCCTTGCCGCGCGTGCGCGCCGCGCGCTGGGTGGCGGCGAGGTTGTAATAGCCGGCCGAGGCGGTCCGCTCGCCCTGCGGCGGCCGCTCCAGGCAGATCGCGGTGCCGCGCGCGCCGTAGCCGAAGACCGCGCTCACCAGGCTGGAGAGGCCGTAGCCGGTGCTCGCGCCGATCACCAGCGCGTGCTTCAGCCCGGACCCGGGCGCGTCCTTCGTCGCGACCGCGATCTCACGTTCGACGTTGGCGGCGCAGCCCACCGGATGCGCGTTCAGGCAGATGAAGCTCTTGATGCGGGGGGCAATGACCATCTTGGGCATTGCGCCTTCCTGCCGCATACAGCCGGGCCCCGTCAAGCCACCGGCGCAGATTTTGTCGGGGTTGTCCCCGGGGAGGGACGTGGCTAGGTTCAGGTCGATGGATCTGCGAAGCGTCAAACGCATCCTGGTACCGACGGATTTTTCGGATCCGTCGGCCGAGGCGCTGGCGACGGCGATGACGCTGGCGCAGGGCGCGGGCGCGCTCGTGGACCTGGTGCACGTCGCGGTCGAGGCGTCGTTCGCGCTGCCGCCGCCCATCGATGTCGCGACCGTCCCGATCGACATGGAGAAGGTGCTGGAGCGCGTGACCGACGGCCTGCGCGCGGAGGAGAAGCGCGTGCTGGACGCGGGCCTGCGCTGCGAGACCGCGATGCTGGTGGGCCGGCCCGACGCCGAGATCGTCTCGCGCGCGACGTCGACGGGCGCGGAGCTGATCGTGATGGGAACGCACGGGCGCAGCGGGCTCGCGCACGCGTTGCTCGGCAGCGTCGCCGAGCGCGTCGTCCAGCACGCCCCCTGTCCGGTGCTGATCATGCCGAAACGGCCGGCGACCTAGAACGGCGGTCAGTGCGCAGGCCCCGTGGCACCTGCCACGCGGCCTTCTCGATCGCGCGGGCGTCGCCCCGCGGAGAAGCGCGGATTCTCGCGGCCTGCGCGCCTCATGGCGGTTGGCACCGGCGTTGCTCATGCGGCGCGGTCAATGCGATTCGTGACGTTGGATGAAGCGCGGGCCGCGCGCGGTCTTCGATTGGTCGTCACCGCCGGCGTGCCCAGCCCATGGTCGGAGACCGCAAAAGGCTGCTTCGACGCGAAAGGCATCGATTACGTCGCCGTCCGGCTGACGCCGCGGGACGCGGACACGCACGCCTGGACGCACCGGCACAACGCGCCCGTCGCGATGTACGACGACGAGCCGCCGCGTTCGGGGTGGGCGGAGATCGTCGCGCTCGCCGAGCGACTGGGCGACCGCCCGCCGCTGGTGCCGCGCGCGCAGGACGAGCGCGTCGCGATGTGGGGAATCGCCCACGAGATTCTCGGCGAGGGCGGACTGGTCTGGAGCCTGCGCATCGAGGCGATCCACCAGGGCCTCACGACCGGCGGCGCGCGCGGATTCCCCGAGCGCGCCGCCCGTTATCTGGGCGCGCGGTACGGATACGATCCGTCGCGGGTCGACATCGCGCGGGATCGGATCGCGGCGACGCTGCCGATGCTCGCGCGGCGCCTCGCGGACGGTCGTCGCTACGTCGTGGGAAGCGCGCTGACCGCCGCGGACATCGCGCTCGCGGCGGCGCTGGGTGTCCTCGTACCGCTGCCGCCCGCCGACTGCGCGATGCTGCCCGAGTTCCGGCGGACGTACGAGACGTGGACACCCGAGATCGCCGACGCCGTCGCGCCGTCGCTGCGCGCTCACCGCGACTTCATTTACAAGCAGCACCTCGTGCTGCCCGTGCAGGTGTGACCGGTTCGTCGCTCCGCGCCGCAGGCGCATCGTGCGACTATTGTCTTTTCAGGTAGCCGCACTCTCGCGCTTCGCGCGAGAGCGGCTAGCGAAGCTCGACGATGCTCGCGCCGTCGCCGCCCTGGCGGGGCGTGCCCGGTGCCCACCGTGCGACGTAGGGCGACGAGTCCAGGTGGGTGCGCACGCGCTTGCGCAGCGCGCCCGTGCCGTGGCCGTGCACGACGACCACATACGTCTCGCCCGACAGCGCGGCCCGATCCAGGTACGCGTCGATGGCGGCCAGCGCGTCGTCGCCGTTCTGTCCGCGGACGTCGACGGTCCGCTTCGGCGTCGCGGCGACCAGCGCGAGATCGTCGCCCTGCGCCGCAGGCGCCGCGCCCTGCCCGCCGCGCGGCGCCTTGGCGCCCTGGCTCCGGGCCGCCTCGCGCGCGGTCGTCTTCGGCGGGCCCAGCTCGTCGGCCGTCACCTCGACGGTCATCGCGCCCACGCTGACCTTCGCACGGCCGCGCGCGTCGGGCGGATCGATGACGACGCCGTCGGCGTTCAGACGCTGCACGAAGACGCGCGCGCCCGCCGCGAGGTCCAGCACCGGGGCGACGGGCTTCGGCGGCGACGGCAGCCGCGCCAGCGCCTCCGCGGCGACCCGTTCGACCTCCGCGCGCCCGGCCTCGGCGGCCCGCGCGCTGCGCACCTGCTGGGCGTCGCGCACGATCTGCGCCAGCGCCGCGCGGGTCTCCGCCACCGCGGCGTCGACGGCGTCGCGCGCCTTGAGCCCGATCTCGCGCTCGCGGCGGGTGAGCGCGGCCGCCGCCGCCTCCTGCGCCGTGGTCGCGGCCGCCGCCGCCTCCTCGGCCTCGGCGAGCGCCTCCGACTGCTTGATCAGCTCGTTCTCGCGCGCCTGCAGCCGTGCGATCACCGATTCCAGGCCGACGCTGGACGAACCGGCCAGCGCGCGCGCCCGTTCCAGCAGCGCCTCCGGCAGGCCCATGCGCGCGGCGATGTCGAACGCGTACGAACGGCCCGGCGCACCCGTCGCCAGCCGGAACGTCGGCCGCAGCGCCTCCAGGTCGTACGCCATCGCGGCGTTCGCGAAGCGCGCGTCGCTCTCGCCGAGCGCCTTCAGGCTGTCGTAGTGCGTGGTGATGATCGCCAGACCCGGCCGATCGGCCAGCGTCTCCGCCGTCGCGCGCGCCAGCGCCGCGCCCTGGTCCGGGTTCGTGCCCGCCATCAGCTCGTCCAGCAGCACCAATGCCGGCGTCGACGCGCGCCGCTCGCGCGCCGCAAGGATGTCGCCCACAGCCGCGAGGTGTCCCGAGAACGTCGACAGGTCGCCCATCACCGACTGCCGGTCGCCGATGTCGGCGCGCACGTCGCTGAAGAACCCAACCTTGCTGCGCGGGTCCGCCGCGACCAGCAACCCCGCGCGCGCCATCAGCGCCGCAAGGCCGACGGTCTTCATCAGCACGGTCTTGCCCCCGGCGTTCGGCCCGCTGACGACCAGGATCGGCGGCTGTCCGCCGCCCAGCGCGACGTCGTTCGCGACCACGCTGGCCGCCGGATGGGACAGCGCGAGCAACGGGTGGCGCGCGGTGCGCAGGTCGACGACCGGCGCGTCGACGATCTCGACGGCATTGCCGTCGTACGCCACCCCCAGCCGCGCCGCCGCCGCGCGGGCGTCGATCGCCGCCAGCGTGGCAGCGGTCCGTCGCAGCGGCACGACCACCGCCGCGACGTCGGCCGTCAGCTGTTCGAGGATGCGCCGCGACTCGCGCCGGATGTCCAGCTCGGTGACCTTCAACCGGTTGTTGACCGAGACGAGCGAGGTCGGCTCGACGAACACCGTCTCGCCCGTGCGCGACGTGTCGTGCACGATCCCCAGCCCCATCGACTTCGCGCTCGCCTTCAGCGGCAACACGTAGCGCTCGGCGCGGATGGTGAAGAACTGGTCCTGCATCACGGAGGCGTACTCCTCCACGCGCATCAGCTCCTCGATAGCGATGCGGGCGCGGTCCTGCAAGCCCTGACGCTCCGCGCGCAGCCGCTCGAGCTCTGGCGAGGCGGTGTTGCGGATCTCGCCGGCCGCGTCGAACGTCTCGTCGATCGCGCGCGCCAGCCCCAGCGGCGGATCCAGCTCACGCGCCAGCGCCGCCATCTCGGGAATCGCCACCGGAATCGGCGCCGAGAAGTACCGGCGCGCCGCCTCCGCGACGCGCGCGAGCAGCGCGACCGGACGCAGCTCCTCGGCGCCCAGGGCGACGGCCTTCTCCGCCGACGCCAGCGCCGCCTCGATCTCCGGCGCCGCGAGCGACGGCAGCGTCTCCCCGGCGCGCAGCAACCGCGCGAGCTCCGCGACCGCCGCCATACGCTGGCGCGCCTCGGCGACGCCGTCCGCGAACGGCAGCGCCAGACAAAGCGCGCGCCCCGCCGTCGACTCGGCGGCCGCCGCGAGGCGCGCCGTCACCTCGTCCCAGTCCAGCGCCCGCGCATCGGTCGTCAGTTCCGCCGTCACGGGCGGGAGTTCTATCAGGATTGCGGCGGCGCGCCGGTCAGATCGCCGCGTTCACGTGAGCGGAGTTCTGGCGGACCGCCAGCGCCATCTCGATCGTCCAGACCAGCTCGTCGAACTCGATCGGTTTCACGAGGCACGTGACCGCCCCGTACGCCTCGGCTGCCGTGCACAGATCCCATGTCTCCAAGCCGGTCGCCAGGATGACCGGAACGTCGCCGTGGATCCGTCGGATCCGCTGCAACAAATCGACGCCTGTCATCCCTGGCATCCGCAGGTCGGTCACGACCACGTCTGGCCGGTAGCGTGACACTTTGGTTAGTGCTGCGAAGCCGTCGGCTGCGTCGTCCACGTCGAACCCTGCCTGCGACAGAATCGCCGACAGCATCTCGCGTGCATCCGCTTCGTCGTCGACCACGAGGACCCGAGTCTTGGTCATCATGTCGCCTCCCCTGCTCAAACCAACCCCATCACCTTCTTATGGCCCCACAGACACATTGAGCAAGAATGAAACCAGCGACGGCCTACAGGCGTTCTGCCTAAGGGGTTACACGCCCGTAACTTCGCTCGCGTGTCGGCGTTACGCGTGTAGATTTAGCTGCCGCGACCATGGCGATGATCGAGGTGCACAACCTGACGAAGAGCTACCGCGTGCACAAGCGTGCGCCCGGGATCGCGGCCGCGCTTCGCTCTGTGCTCAAGCGGCGCTACGAGACTGTCAAGGCCGTCGAGGATCTTTCGTTCGCGATTGCGGAAGGGGAGCGCGTCGGCTTCCTCGGCCCGAATGGCGCGGGCAAGACAACGACGCTGAAGGTGCTGGCCGGGCTGCTGCATCCGACGTCGGGCGACGTGCGCGTCGGCGACTACGTGCCGTACACGCGCGACCCGCGCTTCCTGAAGCTGATCACGCTGGTGATGGGCCAGAAGCAGCAGCTGCTCTGGGATCTGCCGCCGGCGGACACCTACGCGATGAACCGCGCGATCTACGAGGTCCCGCGCGCGCAGGCCGACGAGACGGTGCGGACGCTGACCGAGCTGCTCGAGATCGGCGACTTGATCCACAAACCGACGCGCCAGCTGTCTCTCGGTGAACGCATGAAGTGCGAGCTGGTCGCAGCGCTGCTGCACCGTCCACGCGTGCTGTTCCTCGACGAGCCGACCATCGGCCTGGACGTTTCGATGCAGGCGAAGATGCGTGACTTCGTCCGCGACTACAACGAACGTTTCGGCGCCGCGGTGCTGTTGACCAGCCACTACATGGACGACGTGGTGGCGCTGTGCCCGCGCATCGTGGTGATCGACCGCGGGCATCTGATTTACGACGGCGACCTGCGCGAGCTGGTACGGCGGGTGCGTCCCGACAAGCACGTCACCATCCGCTTCTCGAAGCCGGTCGACAAGGCGGACCTGGCGCGGCTGGGGACGGTGGTGTCGGCGGACGCGGCGCAGGCGGTGCTCTCGGTTCCCGCCGCGCAGGCGAGCGCCGTCGTGCGCGACGCGCTCGCGGCGCTGCCGATCGTCGACCTCACGATCGAGGAGCCGCCGCTGGAGGAAGTCATGCGCGAGCTCTTCCACGCGGGCGGGCGCGAGCCGTCGAAGCAGGACCCGGTCGGTCCCGGCGACACCCGGGCACACGCGTGACCGACGCCGCCGCACCCGCGCGTCCCACCGCCGCGGCCGAGCTCACGCGCGCGATCCGCGCGTTTCCAACCCTGTTACGCATCGGTGTCGCCGAGGTCGTCGCCTACCGGGCCGAGTTCCTGGTCTGGATCCTCACCACCAACATGCCGATGGTCATGCTCGCCCTGTGGCACGCGGTCGCCGCCGACGGGCCGGTCGGGCGCTTCGATCAGACGCAGTTCACCGCCTACTACCTGGGCGTGCTCGTCGTCCGCCTCGCCACGAGCAACTGGATGGCGTGGCAGATGTCGATGGAGATCCGCGACGGCACGCTGTCCGCCAAGCTGCTGCGCCCGATTCATCCGCTGTACTCGTACGCCGCGGACCACCTGGCGGCGATCCCGATGCGCGTCCTGGTCGTGTCCCCGATCGTCGCGGCGCTGATCGCGACGTCGTGGGGTCGGCTCGTGCGCCACGACCCGAAGCTGCTGCTGATCCTGCTGGCGTCGCTGCTCGGCGCCTGGCTGCTCGTGTACTTCTCGATGGTGCTGCTGGGATCGATCGCGTTCTTCGTCGACAGCGCGATGGGCCCGTTCGAGCTGTGGATCGGCGTGCACGCGATCTTCTCCGGGTACCTGATCCCGCTCGAGGTGCTGCCCGTCTGGGTCCGCGGCGCGGCGAACGTCCTGCCCTTCCGCTTCATGCTGGCCTTCCCCGTCGAGGCGCTGGTCGGCCTGCTGTCGCCGGCACAGGCGCTGCGCCTGCTGGGCGCGCAGTGGTTGTACGTCGCCGTGACCGGGTGGCTCGCGCTGCGCGCGTGGCGCGCCGGCATCCGCCGCTACGCGGCCTTCGGGGGCTGACCTGCAACAGGCGCTGCAGGCTCCGCTCGCTTTCGCGGCCCGTTACGCGGGTTTGTTCCGCGTCCAGATGCGCATGGCGACGCTGGCGGCGATGCAGTACCGCGTCGACTTCATCGTGCGCGGCCTGATCGCGTTCCTTTGGTCGGCGCTGACGCTGATCCCGCTGCTGGTCGTGTTCGGCGTTCGCCAGCGGGTCGCGGGCTGGACCTTCCCGGAGGCGCTGGTCGTGGTGGCGTGGTTCACCCTGCTGCGCGCGGTGCTGGAGGGCGCGGTCAGCCCCAGCCTGACGGCGGTTGTCGAACACGTGCGCAAGGGGACGCTGGACTTCGTGCTGCTGAAGCCAGCCGACGCGCAGTTCCTGGTGTCGACCGCGAAGTTCGAGCCGTGGCGCTTCATCGACGTCCTCGCCGCGCTGATCATCTTCGGGTACGCGTTCGGCATGATGCGACACCCGCCGCCGCTCGCGCACGTCGCCACCGGCCTCGTGTTCCTCGCGCTGGCGGTGCTGATCCTTTATTCGATCTGGATCCTCGTCGTCAGCGCCGCGTTCTGGGTCGTGAAGGTCGACAACCTGTCCTACCTGTTCGGCTCGCTGTTCGACGTCGGGCGCTGGCCGATCGACGTGCTGCGGGGCGTGTGGCGCGGGTCGCTGATGCTGGTGTTCACGTTCGTCTTCCCGGTCGCGCTGATGACGACCTACCCCGCGCTCGCGCTGCTGGGCCGCCTCGACGCGAAGACCGCTTTGCTGGCGCTGGGCGGGGGTATCCTGTTCGCCGTGATCGCGCGCCGCGTGTGGCGGCGGGCCCTCGGCATGTACACGTCGGCGAGCAGCTAGCCGCGCGCCGCGAACGCCGTCAGCTGCAGGGGCCGCTGGCGAAGTCGGGGAAGCCGCAGGTCGACGTCGTCGCCGAACACTCCAGATCGCCGAGGCAGGTCGGGCCGTCGGTCGTGTTGCACGCGCCGCGCTCCGTGGACATCGCGACGCAGGTTCCGCCGAGGCAGGTCGCGTAGCCGACGCAGTTCGCCTGGGCGGTGTCGCACGCCGCGCCAACGGCGAGCCGTGGCGTGCATTTTGCGGTCGTCTTGTCGCAAAAGTCGCGGATGTCGTCGCATACGCCGTAACTGGAGACGGTGTTGCACGGCGCGCCGGTCGCCGCGGCAGGCTGGCAGGTTCCTAATCCGCCGGCGGCGTCGAGCGCGCAGAACAGCGGCGATGCGCAGTCGAGAAGCGCCGACGTGCAGGCCGTTCCCACGACCTTCGACGGCACCTGGCAGGTCTGCGACGAGCCGGTCGTGCGGCAGTAGGCCTCGGCGACGCAGTCCTGGCCGGGCAGCGGCGCCGAGCAGTCACCGCCGGCCGGAATGGGCGTGGGCTTGGCGGCCGCGGCGGTACAGGTGCCCGCGCAGCACTGGAGCGCGCGCGAGCAGGTCGTATCGGCCAGCGTGCAGGTGGCGCTCGCGCACTGATACGACGAGAAGCACGCGCCGCCCTCCGCGACCGACCCGACGATAAACTTGCCGCAGACGTCTTCACCGGCGGTCGCGGTGTTCGCCGCGAGCGTGCTGCGCGTGCACGGTCCGGCATAAATGTGGTTGGCGTAGTCGATACACGCGCTCGCGTTCGCGCTGTCGAAGCGCACCTTCCCGGACGCGATGTCCGCGCGCAGCGTCGCGAACTCGGGGCTGTCGACCTGCAATGAAGCCATGCACGTCGCCGTGTCGGGCATGCTGCCGCAGCCGACGTCAAGCTTGCACAGCGTGGTCAGGAACTGGCTCAGGAACGCGTCGAAGTCGGCGGGCGGCGCGTGCCCGCTGCCGCCGCCGCAACCCGCAACGACCGTCAATGAGGCGAGGAGCAAACGATTGAAATAAGTCATGCCGCGATTGTAACGCCGTTGCGCCGGCGGCTGAAATTCGCACTTCGCGTGAGCCGTTTTTCGATCGGGCGTTTCTCGCGCGCGGCGTCTTGCGCGGCCTGGGAGCGCGGCGCATTCTCCGTCGCGCAGCTGGAGGTCGACGATGCCGGACGCTGGAATGCGATCGAAGGCGTGGCCGCGGATCATCTTCACCGGCGTGCTCGCGCTCGCCGGCGCGTGCGGTGACAAGGCGGGGACCGGAGGGACGGCCGGCAACGGCACGGCGGGCACCTCGGGCGGCGCGGGGACGTCGGGTGGCGCGGAAACGTCAGGAACCGCAGGCACGACCGGCGGCGCGGGGACGACCGGCGCCGCGGGGACGACGGGCGGCGCCGGCGCGATCGCGACTGCGGGAACGACCGGCAGTGCGGGCACGACGGGTACCGCAGGCACGATAGGTGCGGCGGGCGGGGCAGGAAGCAGCACCGGCGGCGCGGCAGGAACGGCGGGCGGCGCGGGGAGCGCGAGCGCGGGCCGCGGTGGCACGACCGGTGGCGGCGGACGCGGCGGCGGAACCGGCGGCAGCGGTGGATCGTCCGCCAACCTCGGAAGCTGGGAGCTGCTCGCGCCGATGCCGGGCGGAGCGCGCCAGGAGTTCAACGTCGCCGCGATGAAGGGAATCGTCTACGCCGTGGGCGCGTTCGGCACGGCCGCCGATTCGAAGCGGCTCGAGGCGTACGACCCGGCTACGAACACCTGGACGACGAAGGCGTCGATCCCGTTCTCGTCCGACCACCCGAACGTCGCCGCGACCGCCGACAAGCTGTACATCCTGGGCGAGGTCGGCGCGCAGAACAGCGCCGAGTACGATCCCGCCACCAACATGTGGACGATGAAGGCGCCGGTCCCGACCCAGCGGGCCGCGTCGGCCACCGCCGCGATCGGGACGAAGATCTACGTCGCCGGCGGCGCGATGGGATCGAACGGGGCCAGCTTCGGACCGACCGTGCGCGACTTCGCCGCCTACGACACGGCGACGAACACGTGGGAGACGCTGGACCCGATCCCGTCGCCGGGCCGGAACCACGCGGTCGGCGCCGCCGTGAACGGCATCTTCTACATCATCGGCGGTCGGACCAACGGCCCGATGGACGGCCTGCAGAACCGCGTCGACGCGTACGATCCGGTGACGCGCCAGTGGACGCAGAAGGCGAACATGCCGGTCGCGCGCGGCGGCTGCATGGGCGGCGTGGTCAGCGGCGAGATCGTCATCGTCGGCGGCGAGGGCAACGCGCGCGACATCAATCCGAACGGCGTCTTCCCCGACACCGACGTCTACGATCCGGTCGCCGACATGTGGCGCGTGATGGCGCCGATGCGAACGCCTCGACATGGCACCGGCGCCGCCGGCGTCGGGAACAAGCTTTACGTTCCCGGCGGCGCCACGGCGCAGGGCGGAGGGACCGCCGTCGCGATCCTCGAGGCGTTCACGCTGCCCTAGCGTCTCGGCGTTCGGCGCCGTCGCGCTCCGATCGCGACGGCGATCGCGCCGATGAGGACGAGGGCCCGCGTCGAAGCCGCCGGCGCCGTCGTGCATCCGCAGCCGCCGCCGCCCGCAATCACCGGCGGCTCGGGCAGAGGCTCGGGCGGCGGGTTCGCGCTGCACACGGCGCTCTCCCAGATCATCCCCGGCGACATCGCGCCCTGCCCCGCCAGCGCCTGGCAGCGCGCCTGGCACTGCGGATCGCTGCGCACGCAGCCGAGGATCGCCTGGATCTGGTCGTACGCCATCGCCGCGTGCCAGGTGGCGCCTTCGTCGTTCGACACGGCCAGCGCATAGCCGTCGCCGAAGTTGTCCGTCGCGGCGTACACCGTGCCCCCGCGCTGGGAAAGCGCGCGGATGTGGGGCGGACCCGCGATCGATTCGAACGTCGCGCCGCCGTCCCGCGATCGATACAGCGCGCCCGTGGTGCTGGAATCGACCAGGGCGCCCACG
>Ga0207661_10003713_pt1 | contig 10644 bp, 9 predicted proteins | sample KBSC713LmetaG_FD_184337 | JGI IMG/M metagenome (GOLD analysis project Ga0207661, IMG submission 184337) | Corn rhizosphere microbial communities from Kellogg Biological Station, Michigan, USA - KBS C7.1-3L metaG (SPAdes) (version 2) | ecosystem: Host-associated > Plants > Roots > Rhizosphere ... | reverse complement strand
GCTCTCGTCGCAATTGGTCAAGCACGTCTGGGAGAGAGCATAGAATTGTGTTTTGAGTGCCCACGGCTTAAAGTTCGCGACCGTCCAACTGTTCACCGACTTCGGCCCGCGCCCTTCAGGCTAGCACAGGACCAAATGCTAAAGCGGACATCACCGCGTTGATTGGCCAAATGACTTTTATCAAAAGTCATTCTTTACGACCGACATCTTTAAACGGCGTCAGCGGAAAGCTATTTGGCTCGGAGCGGCGGAAAGCACTTGATTGTTATTACAAAATATTTGCAATATATGATTTATTTGGTTTCTCTCAGGCCCCATTAACTAGGGCCCGGTAACCAAAAAATTTCTTTTTATGAAACGTCATACTAAATTTGCGCTTATGAGTAGAATTTTGCTTTTCGCATTTTTCTCGGTGTCGGCGGCGTCAGTACGAGCTGCTTATCAATTCACGTCAGTGGCAGACGCCGCCTCGTTTAACAATCCCTACGGCCTCGCAGTCGACGGAAATGGAAACTTGTATGTGGCAGATACCTTTAATCACATAGTTGAGAAAATTGCGCCGAATGGCGATGTCAGCATCTTAGCGGGGGTGTTGGGTGCACCCGGTTTTGTAAACGGAAGCGGGAACACCGCAAAATTTTCCTCACCGCGCGGAGTGGCAGTGGACACCTCTGGAAATGTTTTCGTAGCCGACTCGGGAAACAGCGCAATTCGTAAAATCACGCCCAATGGCGACGTAACCACCTATGCATCGGGATTCACGGCACCTGGGCCTTGGGGAGTATGCTTGGACCACCAAGGGAACGTATTGGTCGCGGACACCTATAGTCACACCATCAAGAAGGTCACCGCGACGGGAACCGTCAGCGTTTTGGCCGGAACAGAAGGAATCTCGGGAACTCAGGATGGCGCGGCCATCAACGCGCGTTTTAACCGACCAACGGGCTTGGCAATAGATAGCAATGGAAATATTTACGTTGCCGACACCGCTAACCACGCGATTCGAAAACTAACGCTCTACGGGTTGGTCACAACCTTGGCAGGAGGCGGTCCATCCCCCGGAGGGCATTTCGGTCTTGTCAATGGTACAGGAGCGAATGCTCTTTTTACCTTCCCGCACGGAGTTGCGGTTGATCAGGAGGACAATGTTTATGTTGCTGATGCATCAAATAACGTAATCCGCAAGGTAACCTCCGACGGTTTGGTAACCACCTTTGCGGGTACCGCCACCGCGGGTTTGAGCAATGGGTCGGAATCCATGGTTCGTTTTTTTAGCCCTAACGGCGTGGCAATAGACTTGAAGGGCAATTTCTATATTGCAGACACATTGAACAGTAAAATCCGGATAGGGGTGCCTGATCCGACCGTTCCCGTCTTAACCACCCAACCTTTAAGCCAGACCTTTGCTGTGGGATACTCGGTGACTTTCACGGCGGCGGCCAGTGGTATTCCCGCACCTGCTTACCAATGGCAGAAAAACGGGGTTGATATTGGTGGCGCCAACGGACGTTCGTTAACGATTCCGAGCATCTCTGTGACTGATGCAGGCAGCTACACCGTAATCGCAGGCAATTCTGTCGGTTCGGTACCCAGCGCTGCGGCTGTATTGACGGTCGTACCCGCGGTGGCTCCAGCGAACGCAACTACCGGGGACTTCGACAACGACGGGCAAAGTGATTTGTTTTGGCAGAACACAGTAACTGGAGAGAGAAGTTTCTGGCTGATGAACGGCACCACCTTCAAGGTTGGGGTAAGTTTGGGAACGTTCGCGCCCAACTGGACGATCGTTGGCAGCGGAGATTTCGATCATGACGGACAAACCGATTTGCTCTGGCAAAATACAATCACCGGCGAACGCACGATCTGGCTGATGAACGGCACCATCTTCAAACTCGGCGTGGACTTGGGTACGTATTCGACCGATATCAGGATTGTGGCGAGTGGAGATTTCAACGGAGACGGACAGACCGATGTTGTGGTCGAGAACACAATTACCGGGGAAGCTTCGATCTGGCTGATGAGTGGCACCACCAAAACTTCAGAAGCAAGCGTGGGAATCAGATCGACCGCTTGGTCGATTGCTGGCACCGGCGATTTCAATGGAGACGGAAAGATGGATTTGGTCTGGCAGAACACGGCCACCGGCGAACGTACAGTTTGGCTGATGAACGGCACGACGTTAAGTTCAGAGGTCTCTTTTGGGATTGTGGCCAAACAGTTTCAGATCGTGGGTACTGGCGACTATAACCGCGATGGTCAGACAGACCTTGTTTGGACAGATACATCGAACGGGGAGCGCTGGGTCTGGATGATGAATGGGGTGGAACATACAAGTACTGTTGCATTACAGACAATCAGCTTGGAATGGTCCATGGATCGTCCCGTGTTTCTGACGGCCCAGACGGCGCATGCGGATTTTAACGCCGATGGAAGCACGGACATTGTCTGGCAAAATCAAGTGACTGGAGAACGGACGATCTCATTCATGAACGGAGTGTCCATTGCCTCTACCTTGAGTTTGGGCACCACCTCAACGGATTGGGTAATCTCCGGAACGGGCGATTTCAATCAAGACGATAAGCCGGACCTCGTCTGGACGAACACTGTGACCGGAGAGCGAACGATCGCGTTAATGGACGGGACCACCGTGCTTTCAAACGTTCCACTTGCCACGATTTCTCCAACATGGACGATCTCTGCCATTGGGGATTTCAACTACGATGGAAAACCAGACATCATCTGGACCAATGCGGCGACCGGCGAACGTAGCATTTGGTTGATGAATGGGACTGTATTTGGCTCCGGTATTTCCTTGGGGACAGTCCCAACAGAGTGGAAGATCGCGACGGCTGCTGACTTAAACGGTGACGGCAAGGGCGATTTAGTCTGGCAGAACACTTCGACCGGAGAAAGCAGCGTCTGGTTGATGAACGGCGGGTACTTCACCGCCGGCGTGGCTTTGGATTCACTACCACTGCAATGGTCTATTGTCGGTACCGGCGATTTCAATGGTGACGGTAAGGCCGATCTTATCCTCCAAAATACCGCCACTGGCGAGCGAGTAGTCCGCCTCATGGACCGGACTATCTTCCTTTCAAGTGTCTCCCTGGGGAACTACAACACCGATTTGACAATAGTTAACTAGCCATGGGGGAATGTCCAACGAACGTGGAAAAGACCATTGGCGGCTGAATAGTTTTAACACGATTCCACACTTCGTAATCGTACTGGATATTGAACAGTAACTCCGCCGGACAATGCACGCGCATCCCCTTTGTCCCGATATGTGGACGAGAACGGGAGTGCCGGCGTCGCCGGACAATTGACACCGGACGAATCGTTGATCTGAAGACGCAATTTTCAGATGCTAAGGATAATCCCGTTGATTTCATTTCGGTTCCCCGGGGTGATATTTACCGCCTGTTCCTCCATGCCCTCTTTCTCGCCACCACTCGGATACAGTCGCGTCAAAACGATGGGGGATTTCCGCGAACTGCTCGCGACGCCTTTTCGCGACGGAGTCAACGCGCTCTGCTGGAAACGCGCGCTTTCCGGCAACTTCAGTGAGATTGTCGCCTTGCTGGATGCAGGCGAAGGAATAACGGCGATTGATGACGCCCACCTTCACGCGCTGCGATTGACACCTGCGGGGGACGAGGCGCGGACGGTGATCCTCGATGACCTGCAGCTACTGCGCGCACGAGGGCTGGCGCCGGAATTGAACTGCATTCGAAACTATCCCCGCGATGAAAGTGCCACAACCGTGCGAACCGACGTCTATTCGTTCCACGCCGACAGCGCACCGGTCGCTGCCGACACTTTTCTTTGCACCTATTTCGGCGCAGCGAGCGAAGGTCTCCGCAACGACGAAGCGTGCCGTCGGGTTGACGTTCCCGAAATCCGCGCCGAACTTCTCGCTCATTTCGGCGGGGCGGACGACGACGATTTTCGCGTCCACCTCCAGGAAAATTGCTACGATCTTCACTATACACCCCTGCCTCACGCCCGGCCTTTCAATTTCGGGGTGGGCAATCTCTGGCGTATCGCGGTCGACTCTCCGGGCAGTCCGGTTCCTCCCTGCATTCATCGTGCCCCTGACGATCTTCCCGGCCAACCACCGCGCCTGCTGCTGATTAGTTAAGGGCGCAGGCTTGCAACTACGGGAGGCGTCCCACGCCGCGCCGATCGACAGTGTTAATTCGCGAGGCCGGGATTTTCTTCGCATCGGCGGGTAAACCTGTTTTGTTTTCCGCCGGGCCAATCCGCGGCTCCGTTCCAGTGAGTGCGCGAACCAATCATGACATTACCACACCGCCGGTTTCCGCGTGAAATTTCGCGATGCCTTTTTTTTGCTGGATGCGCCTTGGTGTGCGTCCTGCCTGCGATGGGACGGGAAAAATGGCAAAAAATTGTCGCGCCCCAGTTCACTCTCTACAGTCCCGGGAGGAGCGACGACGTGCTGCGCGTGGCCACTGAATTTCAACAATTCATCGGCTCGCTGGGTGATGTCATCCACGTGGATTCACGCACGCTGCCGCCGCTGACGATCGTGATCTTCGATCGCGAAAAGGATTTCCGCCCTTTTCGTCCGCTCAAACCCAATGGGAAGCCGTGGGATGTCGCCGGCTTCTTCTCCCGCCAGGAGGGATGGTCCGTATTCGGTTTGGCGGGCACAGACATGGATGAGGACTTGCGTCGGACCGTCTTCCACGAGGGCGTTCACTGGTATTTAAGCGGTTCGGATCTGCCGAATCCCGTATGGATGGAGGAAGGGCTCGCGGAAGTGTTTTCGACCTTCGCCGTGAAAAAGGGCCGCCGCGAATGGGGGCAGCCAATCGCGGATCACGTGGTAACACTACGTTCCTCCAGCCCACTTCCACTCGAAAAGCTGCTGTCGGTTTCAAGGAGCAGCCCGCTGTTCAACGAGACGCAGCGAACCGGACTCTTCTACGCGGAGTCATGGGCATTTGTGCACTATCTGCTTTTTGGCGAACACAACCAGAAGCGAACCCTCTTCAACGACTATTCGAAGGCGTTTCGGAGCAGGGCGCTCCCCGAGGACACATTCAAGACGGTCTTCAAAAAAGATTATGCAGGCATGGACCGGGAACTGTCCGCCTATTTGAATAGCGGCAAATATTTCGTGGGTTCGCGACCGATCTCGACCGACGCAGCAGCACTCACCCTTGCGACTGCGACCGATCTCGAGCGCGAGTTGGCCTTGGCCCGCCTCGCCTTGGGATCGGGTCGGATCGAGGTCGCACAGGAACACATCGTCGCCGCCCAATCACTGGACCGGGAATCGCTCGCAACCAATGAAGTGGCTGGTTACATTGCGGGAGCCCGTGGCGATACGGCAGCGATGATCGACCATTTTTCCGCCGCGGCAAAAAACGGCTCCAAGGACTACCGGGTTTACTTCGAACTGGCCCAGCGCGTCCATCAATCCGCCAGCGATATCGGGGGCATGGTGAGCCTTTCCGAGGAAGACGCCCGCCACGTCGCCACCAATTACGAAAAGACGATCAACCTCCGTCCGTGGTTTTTGCCGGCCTATCAAGGGCTCGCGGGCGTCATTGAATTGCTGGGCCCAAAAAATGGAAAAGATCAAAAATTTCTCGCGCAAGGGCACCAATTGTTTCCGAGCGACGGGATGATCACCATCGGCCTCGCCGCCGCTGTCCACAATTCCGACACGACCGGTGAAGCGCGCCGTCTTCTTGCGACAATAATTTCAACTCCGGACGAACAAACACCAGCGGTGGTCATGTATGCCCAACGCCTGGACGAAGTGTGGAATTTTAACGAAGCGAACGATAAAATCCGTACGCTAATCGAAGGCCGGCATTTTACCGAAGCACTGGCGGAACTCGACGCCCTCCTCGCCAAGGGTGTGCCGGCATCCGCCCGGCCCACGCTATTGATCAATCGGGCCAATCTGCATGCAAACGTGCTCCTGGAACAAGCCCATGCCGCCTGGGACGAACGCCGTTGGCCCGATGTGCGAAAATTGCTCGCCGAGGTTCTGGACTCTCCGATCCAAACCGGCGCGAAGTATGAAGCACGGCGCAAGCTGGCCGAACTCGATCGCCGCAATCTTGGCCAGGAATCGAAAGCAGGGGATTGATGTCCGAAGAGCGAGGATTGGATCGTCGTAAAAGTGACAGCAGTCATCGATAAACCCAAACCCTCCGCCTTATGTCCGTCTCAACCCAAACCTCATTCCCGGCCGAACGTGAACTCGTCATTAACCGCGTGCTCAATGCGCCCCGCGAAAAACTCTATCGCGCGTGGACCACGCCCGAACTGATCACCCAATGGTTTACCCCGCCGCCCTGGAAAACCGTGCGCGCTGTCGTGGATCTCCGTCCGGGCGGCGCAAATTGCATCACGATGCAATCGCCGGAAGGCCAGGAATTCCCCAATCGCGGGATTTATCTCGAGGTCGTGCCGAACGAGCGGCTTGTCTGGACCGACGCCTACGTCGAGGCTTGGACGCCCTCCGAAAAGCCATTTATCACGTGCATTCTAACCTTCGAAAATGCCGGCAATGGCCAAACGAACTACACCGCACGTGTCCGCCATTGGAGTGTCGCCGATCGCGAGGCGCACGAAAAGATGGGTTTCAAGGAGGGTTGGAACATCGCCACGAACCAGCTCGAAGCCCTCGCACAGAAACTCTGAGAGGATGTTTAAAGAGGTCGGGCGCGTTAATTCCTACCGCGCTGTTCAGCATAGCCACGCGCTCGGAAGGGGCGGATTAAGATAATCCGACCTGTTTTGAGCCGCCATTCGCCAGAAAGCGACCGCCGTGACTCCGCTTGGCGCGGCGGAGTGACGCAGCGATCGCTTGCAACTCAGCGGAGAATCTCCCCCACCATCACGTTGCCACGCACATCGGCCCGCTGGATTTGGTTGATCGACGCGAAGCGCACCGGGTCGGAAAATTCCCAGACGACCTTCCTGTCGCGCGTAACCTCAAAAACCTGCGGTTGCCTTCCGATCTGATCGTCACCGGGGGTATTGCACACGATCGTATTTCCGTTGGGCAGCCGCTGAAAGCCCGTGACACACCGCAGCGGATTACCTCGCGCATCATTCTCGCCGAGTTCCCACACCACCTTCAACTCCGCATCGAGCTCCTGCAACTTGTGCGCGTTCCCCAACGCCACCAACCAATGACCATTCGGCAACCGCAGGGCCATTCGCACATCACCGGCGACGGGGATGCGGCGCAGCGAATTTCCATGGGCATCGAGTTCCTCAATCTCTCGTTCGCCTTTGCGGCAAACGAGAAAATGGCCATCGGCGGTGCGTCGCACGCCAGAGAGTTGATTGCGAATCGCCACGGATGGCGGTGGGGGTGTCAGCCGGAATTCCCTCAGAATGTTGCCCATGTTATTGATCTCGATGAGGCGACAGGGACCATTTTCCACAACAAGGAAATGCCCCGTTGGCAAGGGCTCGCAGGAACACACAAACGAACCCTCCGGCGCATTATAATCCCACAACGTCCGGCCATCGGAAAGTTTTTCCACGACTCCAGTCTCGAAGCAGAAAAAGTAATTGCCGTCCGGCGTAATCCAACAGTCCTGCGGATTTTCGCATTTGTGCTCCCACGCCACCTTCCCATCCGCGGCCACCATCGCCACCTTGCCCGCCAAGGCGTCGGTACAGAGGAAAGGATGCGCCGCAGCGGGATTGGAAGTCGTGTCACTCATCCCGCCAAGGCATATGAGGAAACGAAAAATTTCAACCCCATCGTCCCGGACAGGCAGGTGATCAAGGCCGGGAATAATTTCCCATTCCGAATCTCTTCCTTAACGAAATCAGTTTTTGTCCCTTTCTCTTCTTCCATGAAATTCTTCGGTCTCACTCTCGCAATTCTTCTGCTCGCTGCCCGGCTTGTGGCTTCCGCTCCGACCGGTTCTACAGCGGTTTCCACGATGCCTTCCGCGGCGACCGCCGCCATGCCCGGCCTCAAGGTCGGGGATAACGCGGTGGATTTCACGTTGCAGGATTCAACCGGCTCCGAGATCGCGCTGCAAGCGCTGCTCAGGAAGGGCAAGGTCGCCCTCGCCTTCGTTCGCTCCGCCAACTGGTGTCCGTTTTGCCGGAAACAATTGCAGGATCTCGAGAAAAATCTGCCGGCCATCCAGGCGACCGGGATCCAGTTGATCGCGATCAGTTACGATTCGCCCGTGACCAACGCCACCGCGGCCGCAAAACTCGGTCTGACTTTCCCACTGCTGTCGGACCGCGGGAGCAAGGTCATCGACGCCTACGGAATTCGCAATCACGAGGCAACCGGTCGCGCGGATGGGATACCCCACCCCGTGCTTTTCCTACTGGATCAAAAAGGCGTGATTCGCGTGAAGTTGATGCGGGATGGTTTCCGTGAACGTCCGGAAAGTTCCGAGATCATCGCAGGTGCCAACAGTTACGACTGAACGCCCGGAACGGACGCGGCCCCTCTCCAGCGATGACCATCTTCGTCATGAACGGACGCCGGCTTCGGCCGGGCCCGCGCGGTTCCCTTCCATCCAAATACCGGGAATAAGAATGCGGTTCGGCGTATCGAGCCAGCCGGTCTGATTTAATCTCAGCAGCATCGCCAGTTGCTCCATCGCCCGTTCGCCCACGACCTCATCCCGGGCATGGTTCCGCCAAAGGAACCTCGATGGGGCTTCGACTCCAATTCCAATTCAACCGATACTATTGAGCGCGGGATATCCGCGGCGACAAGTTCAAGCGCGTCCGGAATATTTCCCCAATTGGAGAGAACTGCTTCGATTCGGAATCGCTGGATCCAATCGCGAAGCAACGGCGCGCATTCCTCGGTCGTTGCGCCATTGGTCAACAGCAGCGGCGGAGCCAGTTCCAGCCCCGGATGCAACGCGGCCTCGCCATGAAAACCCACGGTGAAGGCGTGATCAAGATACGTTTCCTCGGCGCGCCCGACCGCGATGCCAATCCGACGGTATCCGTGGGTCCACAATCTCCGCACCGCTTCACGCGCCATCATCATTTGGTCGGCGGACACCATGTGGAGCGGCAGCTTCAAATGCTCGCACTCGATCTGCACGATGCTGAATTTATCCCACTCAATCTCGAAGCCCTCCGTTTCAGATCGGAACGCGCAAAGGATGGCGCCATTGATTCCGCGGGAAAAGAGGATGCGACCGATCCGCCGGCCTTCCGCGGCTCGCGCGCGGCCCGAAAAAAAGAAGGGTTCCACCCGATAGCCCAGCTCTTCCGCCTTGCGGGTCGCGCCTTCCCGGAATTTCCGATAGGGAATGGGGCCGTGATCAAGCTCCTCCTGATTCTTGAAATCGAAAATCATCGCGATGGTCGGGGGCGCTTTCGGGGTGAGCCGCTGATTCCGATACGACACCAGAGCGCTGAGCATGGGATCCTGTTGATAGCCCATCTCCTTGGCGATCGCCTGAATCCGGCGACGGGTGGCCAGGGGAATACGCGCGGAGTTACGCAGCACAAGCGAAACCGTCGTCGTGTGCACCCCCGCTTTCCGGGCGACATCCTTCATTGTAATACGGGGCTTGGGCAGAGGGTTCAAAGGGGTGAAATGTACACTCTGACTATCCACTCTGGCGGGGGAATCGAGTTATCTTTTGCCGGCCATGGGCTGCCGTTCAGAATTCACCGCCGCGACGACCCGAATCAAAAATCCGTGGTAAAATTTGCAAGTTTAAGCCTGATACCATAACTGCCATTTGACATCGGAACCTCATAACGCCACCGTCTCCTTATGACAGCCATCGCCACGACCATCCGACTCGAACCGAAAGCCCAGGCCGCTTTGCAAAATCTCAGCAAAGTCACCAAGCGCCCGATGAACAAACTCATCAATGAAGCCATCACCGCTTTCGTCGGCCACCGCAGCCAGGCCGTCGAAAAGGAGCTGGAGGCCATGGTGGCCTCGTTGCGGGCTTATCGCGACGCCGATCCCGAGGATGAAAAGGCTATCGCCGCCTTCGCGCGGGCAGAGCTGACCCACAGCGATCCCGTCGAAGGAAAAGCAGCATCACGCGTTTCACGGACTGCGCGAGCCAAGGCGAAACGATAGGCTGATCGATGCCCAATTGGGACGCGAACAGTCCGGAACTTGAGGCGAATCTCCAGGCGACACTGCGCGTCGTCCGGAGCGCCGCGTTGCAGCGTCTCCGCCCCACCCTCACCCTCGTAAGGGAATGGCATAAGCTCACCATGAAAGGAGTCACCGTGCCCAAGCTGCAAATGATCGGCGGCTTTCGCGGTGAGTCGGGGCTCGAAAATTCCGAAGTCGCCATCGGCCGTCATCGCGGCGTGAGCGCAAAGAAGGTTCGCGCCAGCCTCGTGCAGTTCGAACGAAAATTGCAGGCCAGTGTCGCCCAGCTCGACCGCTTGATTCCCCGCGGATCGTTTCCCAGCGGTTCGCAAATGAACGCGGTTATTTCCCTCTGCGCGTGGGCGCACGCGGAATGGGTCCGCATTCATCCTTTTGCCAACGGCAACGGGCGCACCGCGAGATTATGGGCTAACTTCATCGCACGACGCTATGGGCTGCCGCTGTTCATTCGCCTGCGGCCGAGACCAGCGTTCGGCTACGGTCCGGCGGGCGAAGCAGCGATGCGGGGGGATTGG
>Ga0207661_10003708_pt1 | contig 10648 bp, 9 predicted proteins | sample KBSC713LmetaG_FD_184337 | JGI IMG/M metagenome (GOLD analysis project Ga0207661, IMG submission 184337) | Corn rhizosphere microbial communities from Kellogg Biological Station, Michigan, USA - KBS C7.1-3L metaG (SPAdes) (version 2) | ecosystem: Host-associated > Plants > Roots > Rhizosphere ... | reverse complement strand
AGAACGCCTTCACGCGGCCTCTCGGTCACCATCCGCGGCGGCGTGAAGGCGTTCTTGCCCGGCTCGCAGGTGGACCTGCGCCCGGTGCGCAACCTGGACGCGTTCATCGGCAAGCAGCACCGCTTCAAGGTCATCAAGTTCAACAAGAAGCGCGGCAACATCGTCCTCTCCCGCCGCGTGCTCCTCGAGAAGGAGCGCGCCGAGCTGAAGGAGATGACGCTCGAGAAGCTGAAGGAAGGCCAGATCGTCGAGGGCATCGTCAAGAACCTCACCGAGTACGGCGCCTTCATCGACCTCGGCGGCATCGACGGCCTGCTCCACATCACCGATATGTCGTGGGGCCGCGTCACGCATCCGTCCGAGCTGTTCCAGGTCGGCGACCATGTGCGCGTGAAGGTGTTGAAGTTCAACGCCGACACCGAGCGGGTCTCCCTGGGCCTCAAGCAGATCAGCGAGGATCCGTGGACCCACGCGCAGACCAAGTACCCGCCCGGCACCGTCGTGCGCGGCAAGGTCGTCTCGCTGAAGGACTACGGCGCGTTCATCGAGCTGGAAGAGGGCATCGAAGGCCTCGTCCACATCTCCGAGATGTCGTGGACCCGCCGGGTCAAGCACCCGTCGAAGGTCGTCGCCGTCGGCGACACCGTCGAGGCGGTCGTGCTGGACATCGACCCGCGCCAGAACCGGATCAGCCTGGGCATCAAGCAGCTCGAGCCGAACCCGTTCGCGTCGCTGAAGGAGAAGTACCCGCCGGGCACCGTCGTCAAGGGCGTGGTCCGCAACATCGCCGACTTCGGCATCTTCGTGGAGATCGAAGAAGGCATCGACGGCCTCGTTCACGTGTCGGATCTCTCGTGGACCCAGCGCGTGAAGCACCCCTCGGAGCTCTATCAGAAGGGTGACGAGGTCGAGTCGGTCGTCCTCAACATCGACTTCGACGGCGAGAAGCCGAAGGTGTCGTTGGGCATCAAGCAGCTGGTTCCCGATCCGTGGGATCGCATCCCGTACGACTACCCGGTCGGCAAGATCGTCGAGGCCAAGGTCATCAAGGTGCTCGACTTCGGCGCCTTCGTGGAGGTGGAGAAGGGCGTCGAGGGTCTCATCCACGTCTCGGAGTTCTCCGAGGAGCGCGTCGAGGATGCGAAGACCTTCGTGAAGCCGGGCCAGACGCTGAAGGCGGAGATCATCGGCGTCGACACGGCGGAGCGGAAGATCGGTCTGTCGTTCCGTGGCGCCGCGCGCGCCGAGGAGCTGGCGGATGCGCAGGGCTTCTCGGGCGGCGTACCGACGGCGACGCTGGGCGACGTCATGCGTGACAAGCTCGCGGCGCTCACTGGCAAGACGACCGAGGACAGCGGCGAGAAGCAGGGGAAGAACAAGAAGGGGAAGGGCGCTGCTCCGGCTGCCGACGCGGACGAAAGCGGCGACGACGAGTCGTAGCCGCCGGCGTCCGCCGGTCAGTTACAGAAGGATGAGGGTGCGATGACGACGACCCCGGCGTCACGCACCCTCGCGTGGTTGCGGCAGTTCGCGAAGCTCTGGGGCTTCGCGCTGTTCTGCATCCTCGTCGTCTACATCTTTCGCGAGGTCGTCCTCCCGTTCCTGTTCGCGATCCTGGTCGCGTACATCCTGGCGCCGCTGGTGGCGCGCGCGTCCACTGTACGCATCGGCGGGCGGCCGTTCCCGCGCGGGGCGGCGGTCATCATCCTTTATGTCTTCATCCTCAGCGGGCTGGGGCTGTTCATCGGGTACTTCGTCCCGAAGCTGTCCGGCGATTTCGCGCGGCTGTTCCGGGAGGCGCCGTCGCTGTTCGCGAAGGTGAACAAGGACTGGCTTCCCCGGGCGGGGGCGTGGATCGACACGCACTTCGCGCCCGAGGAGGTCGACGCGAGCGACGACCTGACGACGCGGGAGGAGCCCCAGGCGCCGCGGGCGATCCTCGTCGAGCCGCTGGCGGAGGGGCGCTACCGCATCGACCTCGACGCGGTGAACATCGAGGTGCGTCCCCTCGAGAACGGCAGATTCCTGATCGCGCCGCCCGCGCCGGAGGTCGTCGATGCAGGCGGGGCCGGGAAGTGGGAGCGGTCGATCAAGCAGTGGCTGGCGACGCGGCTGAAATCGACGGAGGGCGAGAGCCGCCGCGTGCTCGAGTACGGGCAAAAATTCATCGGCGGCGTCGTGTTCGGGATCGGCCGCCTGTTCCTGGTGCTGATGGTGGCGGCGTTCATCCTGATCGACCTCGATCGCATCCAGGCGTTCCTGCGCTCGCTGGTGCCCGAGCGGTACCAGGTCGACTATGACCGCATCTACGTCGGGATCGACCGCGGGCTGTCCGGCGTGATCCGCGGCCAGCTGGTGATCTGCATCATCAACGGCATGCTCACGTACATGGGCCTCTGGCTGTTCAAGGTGAAGTACCCGCTGCTGCTCGGAGGCATAGCGGCGACGATGAGCCTGATCCCGATCTTCGGCTCGATCCTGTCGTCGGTCCCGATCGTCGCCGTCGCGCTGATCTCGTCGGGGACGTTCGACATCAGGAAGGGCTTGCTGGTGCTCGGGTGGATCATCCTCATCCACCTGTTCGAGGCGAACCTGTTCAACCCCAAGATCATGGGCAACGCCGCGAAGATTCACCCGGTGCTGGTGGTGTTCGCGCTGATCGCGGGCGAGCACAGCTACGGCCTGGTGGGCGCGTTGTTCGCGGTGCCCGTCGCGTCGATCATCCAGACGATCTTCGTGTACTACCGGCGGCGCCCGAAGGTGCCGATCTCGGGCGCAACGCCGCCCGCAATGAATCCGACGCTGCCAGCGGCGCCTTAGCGCGACGCGCGTCTCAAAGCGACGAGATCGTCGGCTGGCGATCGGCGCCGACGATCAGCGCCGAACGATCGGGGATGTCGTGCCATCCCGGGCGGGAGGCCACGTCGCGGTTCGCCTCGACGACGACCGCGCGCAGCGCCTCGTGCGGAACCCGGCGGCCGCTGCGCTGCGGATCGCTGCGATCGTTCGCGGCGTGGCAGACCGGGCAGTCCGAGATCCCCTCGACGTGCAGGTAGCGCATCGGGAAGGCGCAGCCGGTCGCGACGAAGCAGCGCCCGTTCGTCGCCGCGAGCGCGATCTTCAGCGACTTCGATCCCGACGCGACCAGCAGGCGGTCGACGAACGCCAGGCTGTTGCGCAGCGCCACGTGCACCGCCATCGGCGGCGGCGTCGGCTGATCCAGCAGGCCCGCATCGTGGAGGAACGCGAGGAAGAGGTGGAAGTAGTGCTCGCTCGGCGACAGGCCACGGATGTTCCGGCGAAGGAACGCCGGCGTGCTCTCGAGGACGCGCTCGCGCACCGCCTCGAACGCGGCCGGGCTGACGTCGCTGATCGAGCCGAACAGCCACGAGCGGAAGCGGAACGGGTCGGCGTCCTCGGCGCGGACGCTGACGTCCGTCTTCGCGTCGCCGTTCGATTCGCCGTCGGTCTGAGCCAGGCCGACGCGGCCGACGAGCGCCTCGGCGCGCGTGTCGCGCGCCAGACCGTAGAGATCGACTTCGCTGGTCTCGGCGCGCGGCCGCTTGCGCAGCAGCACGTCGCCGCCCTGAACGAAGCCCAGCCCGAACCCATCGTTCGCGCCGCGCTCGTTCTTCGAATAGAGGGCACCACGCGCTGAGGACAGCGCGCACGCCAGATTCTCTGGCTCGTTGCCGAAGTACGCGACGAGGTGGCTCACGGCGACTTTTCAAGTATACGGATCGAACGAATGAGCGCCACAGAAGCAGCTTCGTTTAGGATGAGATCGTCTGAGGCATGAGGATCACGGAGATCTACACCAGCATCCAAGGTGAGACGCAGTATGCAGGTCTGCCCTGCACGCTCGTGCGCACGACAGGATGCGACCTCCGCTGCGGATACTGCGACAGCGCGTTCGCGTTCCACGGCGGCAAGGAGATGACGCTCGACCAGATCGAGGCCGAGGTGGCGCGGCTGGGCGTGCCGCTCGTGCTGCTGACGGGCGGCGAGCCGATGCTGCAGCGCGAGCTGCCCGAGCTGGCGGGCCGCCTGCTGCGCGCGGGCTGCCGGGTCATGATCGAGACCTCCGGCGCCCATCCACTGGATACGTTGCCTGAGGCCGTGGTGCGCGTCATCGACATGAAGTCGCCCGGTTCGGGAGAATCCCACCGCAACCGGTTCGACCTGCTCCGCGGGGTGCGGCCGGGCGACGCCGTGAAGTTCGTGTTGGTCGATGAGGCCGACTACCGGTGGGCGGTCGAGGTCATCCGAGAGCACGAGCTGGCCGGCCGGGCCGAGGTCCTGCTGTCCCCCGTCCATGGCCGCCTGGACCCCAAAAGGGTGGTCGAATGGATGCTCCGGGACCGGGTTCCCGCCCGCCTGAATCTGCAGCTCCACAAGTACATCTGGGAGCCTGAAGCGCGCGGGGTGTAGCGGAACGCCGCGGCCGAGTTACCGAGAGATCTCGGGGACTTAATTGGCGTTCCGTTAAGGCCTTGATATCATTCTTTCCTTGACAGGTTGCGCAGCCCCTTGCTAGCTTGCGAGCGTTTTTTAGGCAGTAACTATCCAAAAACGTTAAAGAAAACTCGTCCACAAGACGACTCTGGAGATGGCCGCCTCCATGGATGACGAGCATTTTGGAAACTGCCTCAAACGAGCTCGCGAAGATCGCGCGCTGACGATCGGAGACATCTCCGCATCGACGAAGGTTCCGCGATCCGCGATCGAACAATTAGAAGCGGGCGCTCTTTCGAGTCTGCCGGCTCACGTTTTCGTACGCGGTTTCATTCGCTCGTACGCGAAGGCCGTTGGGATGAACGATGCGAAGCCGCTCAGCCTCTTCGATCGCGCCGTGAACGCGAAGACGGAAGCGGCGCGCGTGGAAGCCGCGGTCCCGGTGATCGATCCGAGCCTCGCCGGCGGAATTCCCGACGAGGGTGAGCACGGCCGCCGTCGCGGCCTTGGTCTCGCGGTCTTCGTGATCGTGCTCGTGTTGATCGCAACGATCACGTTCTCGCTGTTGCTGCGCCGTCCGCCTCAGTCGGGCGAGGGCCTCAGCATGGCGCGGCCGAGCGCGTCGCCTGTCGCCGCGCTCGCGACCGACGCGCGCACCGATCGCACGACGTAGCGCGCCTCCCACGACACGCGCGCGGCCGGGTATATTTCGGGCGTGTCGTCGTTCGTCACGCCCGCGATCGTGCTGCGCGCGGTGAGCTACGGCGAATCGGATCGCGTGGTCACGTTGTTCAGCCGCGACACTGGCAAGCTGTCGGCGCTCGCGCGCGGCGCACGCAAGAGCCAGCGGCGCTTCGCGGGCGGGTTGTCGATGTGCGCGCTCGGGTCGGCTGCGATCCGCGAGCGCGCCGGCGCTGACCTGGTGACGCTGGAGCGCTTCGACGCGACAGAGAGCTACCCCGCGCTCGGATCCGACGTCGCGCGCATGGCGCACGCCGCCTACACCGCCGAGCTGGTCGGCAAGCTGTGCGCGCCCCGCCAGGTCGAGCCGGCGGTCTTCGACTGGCTGGTGACGTTCCTGCGGCTTCTCGACGGGGAGGGCGCGAGCGCCGAACGGCTGCGCGTGTTCGAGCTCGGGCTGCTTTCGGGCCTGGGCTTCGGTCCGGTGCTGGACACGTGCGCGGTCTGCGGCGGCCAGAACTTCGCCGGCCGCCCCGCGTCCGAGGTCGCGTTTCGGTGGGATCCGGATCGCGGCGGCGCCTGCTGCGCGCTGTGCGCGCGGGGCGGGCGGCCCATCCAGGCGGCAGTGCGGGCGGCGCTGCTTCGCCTCTCGCGCACGCCTCTCGCCGAGGCAACCGCGGAGGCGTTGCCCCCCGACGTGAACCGAGACTGCCGTGAAGCGCTGCTCGAGATCATCACCCATCACGTGAGCGGTCCACTCAAGAGCGTCGAATTCATTGCCAAGGTGGCTCGCGCGGGAGGACAGCCGTGAATCAGACGACGCGACCGCCGATGCTGGGAATCAGACACGTCGCGCTCTACGTCGCCGACCTGGCCGCGGCTGAACGCTTCTGGGTCGACGTGATGGGCTACACCGTCGAGTGGCGTCCCGATCCCGACAACGTCTACCTGCACGGCGCGCGAGACAACCTCGCGCTCCACCGGCAGGAGGGCCCTCCGGGCGGAAGCGTGCAAAACGGTCGGCTGGACCACATCGGCATCGCCGTCGCCGCCGCCGACGACGTCGACGCGTGGGCGGCCCACCTCCAGGCGCACGGCGTCGTGCTGAAGGCCTCCCCGCGAACGCATCGGGACGGTTCACGGTCGCTGTACTTCGAAGCGCCGGAAGGGCTGGTCGTTCAGATCATCCACCACGCGCCTCTGACAGACTAGGCGGCGCTTCGCGCGCCAGCCGCCACATGCGGTGAAGATCGCGCGCCGTGAAATAGGCGGACGCTGCCCACCAGACGAAGACCGCGGGCTCGAGAAAGAACTTGAAGCGCATGTTCTCGCCGTGCTCGGCGGTGACGCTGACCGCGAACACGTACGCGACCGGCAGCAGCATGGCCAGCGCCGCGCGCGGGCGCCGGCGCATCCGTCGGACGGTCAGCAGGGCGGCAAAGAAGGAGATCCAGAGCAGGTTGTCCTTGGAAAAGGTGTCGTCGAACGGGCGGCGCCAGGCGGCGTGATCGACGATCGGATTCGGCCAGTACGCGCTCGACGGTCGGATGTAGATCTCGAAGTTGTCCTTCCAGGCCGTCCACAGCGCGGTGAGCGGCCGCTCTGCGAGGGTGCGACGGAAGCACGCCATCAGCTCCCGCTCGGCGTCCAGCCGATCGAGGTGGTTCAGGTTCGTGCTGCCGTCGGTCTTCTGGGGCCGCGTCAGGACCGCGGGCGACGGGCGCGCGTGCGCCCCGGACGGGCCGGACGCCGGCGGCTCGCACTTCGCGCCGATCCCGTTCACCAGGTTCGTGCCGCGCAAGGTGGACGTCGCGACGGTTCCGAACAGCAGCTCCTGCTTGAGCGAATACAGCCCAACGACCGTCACCAGCACGGCGCCGAAGGCGACGAGGTTGCGGCGCGGAACCTTCAGCAGAAGCAGCGAGCCGAGAATCACCGCGACGAACGGCCACTGGTACAGCGATCGCGTGAAGTATGCGAGCAGCACGGCGCAACCCAGCGGCAAGAGCGATCCGCGCGGCGCGCGAGAGAGGCTCCAGACCTCGTAGATGATCCATACGGTCATGAGAGCCGACAGCAACGTGCTGTCGAGCAGGGTCGCGTAACCGAGGTTCGCAGGGTGCAGGAACCAGATCAGGCTGAGCATCGCCGCGAGCGCCCGCGGCAGACCGAGCTTGCGCAGCCAGACGAAGACCAGCGCGGCCAGCGCCGCCGAAGCCAGCGCCCAGACATGATAGAGGTCGCGATCGACATCGTTGACGAGGTCGCCCCATGGCCGGTCGCCGTGCAGGCCGGCGAAGACCGCGCGGATCGCGTTGTGGACCGGCGGCTGGACGTGGAGGTACCAGAGCGTCTCGAGCGGCGACTCGCGCAGCTCGCGCACGGACACCGACTGCATCAGCGTCTCCGAGCTCCAGGCCTGGAAGTGCACGCCGTCGGCCGTCGTCGGCCGCACGTAGCTCTCGATGATCTCGAGCAGCACGAACGCCGCCGCGAATACGACCAGCCCGCGCCGGGTCCGGCGTAGCCTCGGCGGTCGCAGCATCTGGCGGCAAGGAGCAAGTCCCGGGCCGCCGCCGACGGCACGACAACCGGCGGCCTCGCTGGAGCGCCCCGCGACAATCGTGTCATGGCCGAGATCGGCGGGGACTGTCCGTCCCCGACCTGATCGATTAGAGTTCGCCGCGCATGCCCGCCACCTCTCTTGAACAGATCGTCAGCCTCGCCAAGCGGCGCGGCTTCGTGTTTCCGTCATCCGCCGTGTATGGAGGCCTGGGGAGCACCTGGGACTACGGTCCGCTCGGCGTCGAGCTGAAGAACAACGTCAAGCGCGCCTGGTGGCGGTCGGTCGTGTACGACCGCGACGACATGGAAGGGCTGGACGCCGCCATCCTGATGAACCGGCTGGTGTGGAAGTACTCGGGCCACGAGGCGACGTTCTCCGACCCGATGACCGACTGCCGCAACTGCAAGGCGCGCCCGCGCGCCGACCACGTCTTCGTGGCGCAGAAGGGGCGCGACCCGAAGGGCCTCCCCGAGATCAACGAGGCGATCGCCGCCAAGGAGCTGAAGTGCCCCAAGTGCGGCGCCACCGATCTGACCGAGGCGCGGCCGTTCAACCTGATGTTCCGCACCACAGTTGGCGCCGTCGACACCGGCGATGGCAGCGGCCTCGCGTACCTGCGGCCCGAGACGGCGCAGGGCATCTTCGTGAACTTCGGCAACGTGCTGGATACGATGCGGCGCAAGCTGCCGTTCGGCGTCGCGCAGATCGGCAAGGCATTCCGCAACGAGATCACGCCGGGCAACTTCACGTTCCGGACGCGCGAGTTCGAGCAGATGGAGATCGAGTACTTCGTGCGGCCGGGCGAGGACGAGGCGGCGCATCAGGCATGGATCGACGCGCGCATGCAATGGTACGTCGACCTGGGCATGCGGCGGGAGAACCTGCGCCAGCGTGAGCAGGACAAGACCGAGCTGGCCCACTACGCCAAGCGCTGCGTCGACCTCGAGTACAAGTTCCCGATGGGCTGGAGCGAGCTGGAAGGCATCGCGAACCGGACCGACTACGATCTGAAGGCCCACAGCCGCAGCCCGGAGAATCCGGACGCGGTCGGCGAGCTGAAGTACTTCGACCAGGAACAGAAGAAGCACATCGTCCCGTACGTCATCGAGCCGTCGGCGGGCGCGGACCGCGCGACGCTGGCGTTCCTGTGCGACGCGTTCGACGAGTCGCTGGTCAAGGAGCCGCCGGCCGAGGAGAGCACGAAGCTGAAGGAGCTGGTGCTCAGCTTCGCGAAGTCGGTCGACAAGAAGGATCCGAAGCAGATGGAGCCCGAGACGAAGGCGCGGCTGGTCGCGGCGGCGGAGAAGATCGCGGCCGGGCTGCCGGGCACGCTGCCGGAGCTGCTCGCCATGTCGGACGATGAGGCGGCGAACAAGATCGAGGTGTTCAAGAAGGTGCGCGGCGTCTCGGAGAAGCTGGGCGAGGAGTTCACGCGCACGGTGCTGCACCTGCACCCGCGGCTGGCGCCGATCACCGTCGCCGTCTTCCCGTTGAAGAAGAACGAGCCGCGTCTGGTGGAACTGGCGCGCGGCGTGAAGAAGGATCTACAGGCGGCCGGTCTGCGCGCCGTCTACGACGACACCGGCGCGATCGGAAAGCTGTATCGCCGGCAGGACGAGATCGGCACGCCGTTCTGCATCACCGTCGACTTCCAGAGCCTGGAAGACAAGACCGTCACCGTCCGCGACCGCGACACGATGACGCAGGAGCGGGTCTCGACCGGCGAGCTGGGCGGCGCGCTGCGCGCCAAGGTCGGGTAGGCGCCACCCGGCGCCACGCCGACCAGAGAATCGGATGCTCCTCGAAGCGCCGGTGCTGACGGGTCGCGCGGTAACGCTGCGGCGGTTGGCGACCGACGACGTCGAGGCCCTGACCCTCGCGGCAGCCGAATCGCGCACGCACTTCGGCCTCAGCGTCGTGCCGAGCAGCCTCGAAGAGATGCAGCGATACATCGAGAAGTACTTGCTGCAGCAAAGCCAGGGCCGCCGCGTTCCGTTCGCCACGATCTGGCACGGGCGAATCGTCGGAACGACCAGCTTCATCGATCCACAGATCTGGGACTGGCCGTCCGGGGCTGCACACCAGCGAGCGGACCGGCCGGATACGGTGGAGATCGGCAGCACCTGGCTGGCGTCGTCCGCGCAACGCACCGGCTGCAACACCGAAGCGAAGCTGCTGATGCTGGAGCACGCGTTCGAGCGCTGGCAGACGCACAGCGTGTCGTTCAAGACCGACGAGCGGAACGAACGCTCGCGGCGGGCGATCGAGCGCCTGGGAGCGCGCTTCGACGGCATCCGGCGCGCCGACATGCCCGCCGCCGACGGTACGGTCCGCAACTCTGCGTACTATTCAATCGTCGCGACCGAATGGCCGACGATCAAGCAGCGGTTGCAGCAGTTGATGAATCGGTAGCTTTCGGCCGGCAGCGCTCACCAGGCGCTGCGCGTGCGCCGGCGCTTCGGTGGCGGGCCGAGCAGCGCGCCCATGAGACCGCGGGTGACCTGGTTCGCGATCGTGCGGGCGACCGGCGAGCGTAGTGCGTCGGTCCACGCGCTCTCCGTCTTCTTCGCAGGCGCAGCGGGCTTTGGCGCGGGGCTCTTCGGCGCGGACGCCGGCGGCGTTTCCTCGGGTTCGAACCGCTGGCCGAGGATCTCGTACGCGCTCGCGCGATCGACCGCCGTCGCGTATCGCCGCACCTGCTCGGTCTGCATCAACGGCGCGCGCTCCGCGTCGGTCAGCGGGCCCATGCGAGAGGCGGGCGGGGCGATCCGCGCGACGAACGGCGGGCTCGGCGCGCCGTTTTCGCCGAGCACGGTGACGAGCGCTTCGCCGATCCCCAGCGTCGTCAGCGTCTCCTGCACGTCGTAGAACGGCGTCTTCGGGAACGTGCGCGCCGCCGCCCGCAGCGCCTTCTCGTCGTCGGGCGTGAACGCCCGCAGCGCGTGC